>Ga0209239_1001199_pt1 | contig 15314 bp, 10 predicted proteins | sample GraSoi013_2_20cm_FD_185824 | JGI IMG/M metagenome (GOLD analysis project Ga0209239, IMG submission 185824) | Grasslands soil microbial communities from the Angelo Coastal Reserve, California, USA - Sample 10_02_2013_2_20cm (SPAdes) (version 2) | ecosystem: Environmental > Terrestrial > Soil >...
GACGCCCATCGAGCCCAACATGCCATGCTCGCCGACCTTCACGCCGCTCAGGACGGTGGCGTGATAGGTAATTCGCGCCTTGGGACCAATCTCCGTCTTGTGATTGCTGACGATCATGCCGTCATTGAGATCGTGGGCATGGGAATATACATTGGCGTAATCGGAGACGGAACTGCCTTCATGAATGATGATCTCGCCACGATCGTCGAGCAGCACATACTTGTGAATGGTGCAATTGTCTTCTACGGTCAGGTTATAGCCGAACGAAAATTCCACGCCGTGGAAAATCTTTACATTCTTGCCGCAATACTTGAAGACGTGGCGGGCGAGCATGGCGCGCATGCGGAATCCCAGCCAATGATTGAGACCGACTGGGGAGCGATCGTACATCATCCAAAACCAGATAAGCGGCTTGCGCTCGGCATATTTCGAAGCTTCCACGTCGCCGTAGTATTCCGGCTCGAGGGTTGCATTGCGGGGATCAAAAGTGTGAACCAGGGACTGTGCCGCGAAGGGGCCAGCGGCATCCGGAGCTGAACAAGGGCGCCCGAGATAAAGCTGGTGCAACGCATCCCGCACCACCAGGCTGCGGTGCTCCGGATCGCGATTCATGAACTCCTGATCCAGGCGGTCAATCCACGTAAGAAATGCCTTCTCTGCTGCCGGCGTTGGGCCGATCGTGCGATATTCGTATCGGGGCATAGTGGCCTCGCTTATCTGTGGAAGAAAGTTAAAACATAGCACGTCATCGAAATACGCGCTGCCAAATGACCGAGACAGTGCGCTTGAGTGGGATGCTTTATAATTCGCGCCACCTTATGAAACCTAAGAAGCGCGCAAAGCCGCATCCTCTGCCGGTGGACGCGCTGGTCTATCCGCGCTTTTCTGGGATTCCCACATTCATGCGGCTGCCGCACATTCCGCAATCGGAGGAACTGGACATCGCGCTGATCGGGATACCTTTTGATGGCGGCACGACGTATCGTCCGGGAGCGCGCTTTGGCCCGCGAAATATACGGGTTCAGTCTGCCATGATCCGGCCGTGGAATCCGGTGCTGAAGATTAATCCATTTGAAAAATGGCGCATTGCCGATTTCGGTGATCTCTCCATCAATCCATTGTCGATTGAAGATACTTATCAGCGAATCGCTGAGCAACTCGGAGAAGTGCTTCGGAGCGGCGCGCGGCCGGTGTGCGTTGGCGGGGATCATTCCATACTGTTGCCCATTCTGCGAGCCATTCACAAACAGTTTGGGCCGGTAGGTTTTATTCAACTCGATGCTCATGGAGATACCTGGGGCGGTTATTTCGGCAGTCCGCATTCCCATGGAACGCCGGTGAAGTACGCCATCGAAGAACGACTAATTGACAAAGGCCATGCCTTACAGGTCGGGCTGCGGGGGCAGGTGTACTCGGAGGCGGACTTCGATTTCGCGCACAAGCATGGAATCGAGATTGTGACTTCAGAGGAGTTTCATCGAGGTGGAGTCGAACTGGTGAAACGTCATCAAAAGAAATTTGGCGCGCGGCCGGTTTATGTGACGTTGGATATCGATGTGGTCGATCCTGCGTTTGCTCCCGGCACAGGCACGCCGCAGGTCGGTGGACTTTCCAGTGCGCAAATTCTCGAACTGCTGAGATGCCTCAAAGGTCTCAATCTGGTTGGATGCGACCTGGTGGAAGTGTCGCCGCCGTACGATAACGGCGAAATCACGTCGTTGCTCGCGGCCAATTTGCTGTATGAACTGCTTTGCTTGTTCTAACTCAATAACTTGATCATCCTGGCACGCAAACTCCGCGTGGTCGATTACTTCACCCTGGGCTGGGGCACGATGGTTGGTGTCGGCTGGCTGGTGGTGATGTGGGATTGGCTGCTGCGCGGAGGCGTCTTAGGCGGCGTTCTGGGATTTGCCATTGGCGGCGCGCTGCTGCTGCCCATCGGCTATGTGTACGGGCAATTGGTAATGGCCATGCCGGACGCCGCCGGCGAAGTTGCTTACACTGCAAAAGTCTTTCCACCTGCTGTGAGCTTTGCCACCGGCTGGATGATGGTTCTCGCTTACTTCATTGTGTGTCCGTGGGAAGCGGTGGCCGTGGGCAAGATTGCGGGCTACATCTTTCCAGCGCTGAATTCAATGGAGCTTTACCGCATCGGCGAGGAGCCGGTGTATTTGCCGCGTATCGTCATCGGACTGGGATTAACGGGCCTGCTGACGCTGCTGAATTATCGTGGCATTCGTTTGAGTGCGACCTTTCAGAATTGGACGGCTTTTGGGACGCTCGCGCTGTTCGTCATATTTGTTGCCTGCGGAGTGAGCAGGGGTTCGCCGCGAAACTTCCCGCCTCTATTCACGCACGGAGGACTCGTTTCCGTCCTTCTGGTGATCCAAATCGTCCCGTATTACATGACGGGCTTCGAGTCGGTGGCCAAGGCGGCGGAGGAAGCCAGTCCGCAGTTTCGCGCTCGCGGATTCTCCAAGGCAATCTTAATGTCGATCATTGTGGGGATTCTTTTCTATACCATCGTGATCGCTGCAGTCGGCTATGTCGCCCCGTGGCGAGAACTCACTCACGAGAAATTCATGACAGCGGTCGTGTTTGAGCGGGCAATGGGGTCGCGCTGGATCGTTAGTGTGATTCTGGCGGCGGCGCTGCTTTCGCTATTCAAGGTGTTCAATGGAAATTTCATTGCCTCCAGCCGCTTGCTGTTTGCTATGGGACGTCGCGGGCTGGTAGACAGTCGTGTGGCAGAGATCCACCCTCGTAATCAGACCCCATCCGTAGCCGTCGTCTGCATCGGGATTGCTACAGCCGTGTGCATGTTCCTGGGAGATGCCATTCTGGTGCCGATTTCTGAAGTTGGGTCGGTCGCCTCCGCGGCGGGTTGGATGGCGGCTTGTGCGGCCTATTTCCGAATGGGACCGGCGCCGCCCCAGCGCATTGTCGCAGCTGTGGGAGTCACGGTCGGAGTGCTTATGATTCTGATGAAAATCGTGCCCGGTGTTCCCGGTCATTTCAGCGGATACGATTGGCTTGCGCTGGGAACGTGGAGCGCGCTCGGATTAGGTCTGGCGTGGCGGCAGCGCATGGTTCGTGTCGGGATTCCTACAAAAGAGATTCATCGCCATGAAACTTAAAATGTGTCGTTTGCTGGTTTGCTATCTGTGCCTGGCGTTGGCACTTGTGAGCTGTGGTCGGGCTGCGCCGCAAGCGTCGCCATTCGATCTGGTCGTCATCAATGGTCGCATTATCGACGGGACCGGGTCCCCCTGGTACTCGGGAGACATCGGAATTCGCGAGGGCAAGATCGCCACGATCGGGAATTTGAAAAATGTTCCGCGAACCCGAACCATGGATGCACGCGGCATGGTGGTCGCGCCGGGCTTTATCGACATGCTGGGGCAATCGGAATTGACCATTCTGGTCGATCCACGTCTGCCGTCCAAAATTTGTCAGGGCATTACGACGGAGATTACGGGCGAAGGTGGTTCGGCGGCTCCGTTGAACGATGCCATCATTCAGGCAGACCGTACCGGCTATGAGCACTACCACATCACTCCCGATTGGAAGACGCTCGGACAGTATTTCGCGCGGCTGGAAAAACAAGGTATGGGAATTAATCTCGCCACCTATGTAGGCGCTACGCAAGTACGTCGCATGGTACTCGGCGATGACGATAAGCAGCCGACTCCGGCACAGCTTGAGCAAATGAAGGAACTGGTGCGCCAGGCCATGCAGGAAGGCGCGGTCGGACTCTCGACGTCCTTGGAATACGCGCCCGCTCCCTACGCCAAGACCGAAGAATTGATTGCACTCGCAAGCGAAGCGGGAAAGTTCGGCGGAATTTACGCAACTCACATGCGCAATGAAAGCGATGCCGTGCTGCCGGCCATTGATGAAGCGCTGCGCATCGGACGTGAAGGCCACCTTCCGGTGGAAATCTGGCACATCAAGGTAGCGGGAAAGCAAAACTGGGGACGTATGCCGGAAGTGGTAGCGAAAATCAATGCCGCCCGCGCCGCCGGCATGGATATCACCGCCGACACCTATGCCTATCCTGCATGGTTCAACAGTATGTCGGCATTTATTCCGCCATGGGCTCATGACGGCGGCGATGCCAAGTTAGTTGAGCGGCTGAAAGATGCTGCGATGCGATCGCGTATTCGCAAAGATCTGCTGACACCATCGAGTGACTGGGATAATGAATGGCAGGAGGTCCCAGGCCCAGAGTCTGTTTTGATCGGAGTAGTGCAGAACCCGAAGCTTCTGCCGCTGCAAGGCAAACGACTCTCTGAGATTGCGAAACTCTGGGGGAAGGATCCGATGGATGCATTGTTCGATCTGCTGATTGAGGACAATGCCTTCACCGAGGTCGCAGTCTTCGGCATGTCGGAGCCGGACGTTGCGCTCGCGCTTCAGCAGCCCTGGGTTTCCGTAGACAACGACTCGTCTGGCACATCACCGGACGGAATTCTGGGTCAGGAGCATCCGCATCCGCGAGCCTATGGTACGTTTCCGCGCATTCTCCGGAAGTATGTTCGAGAAGAGAAGAAGCTTACCCTCGAAGAAGCAATTCGCAAGTTCTCTGCATTGCCAGCGCAGCGGATGCGGCTCACCGATCGGGGCGTGCTGAAAGCTGGCATGTGGGCCGACGTGGTAATTTTCGATCCGGCTACGGTGCGTGATATGGCGACTTTCGAAAATCCGAACCAGTTATCTCAGGGTATGCAGTATGTGCTGGTGAATGGGGTGCCCGTGATTGCGGAGGGAAAGATGACGGGAGCATTGCCGGGGAAAGTATTGCGAGGAGCAGGTTATTTTAAAAGCAAGTGACTAGTGGCTAGGGAAACTCTGAATAAGCCCATGTCTTCGCGGTAGTAAGTGTTCTGCCTGCCCGTCCAAACGTTCGGATTCGTTTTTTTGCTCTTCCGCCGCTTCGGCGGCTCGCTCGTGATCTGCAGCCTTCGCTCCCGGGCTTAAGCCGGTGTCAGAAACAACAGTTTTTTCCGCAGCAGGTACAGGTTCACCAGCGCGCACACCGCGAACAGTTGGGTGGCATTCTTCTTCAGTCCTCGATAACGCAACTTTACAAATCCGAACTTGAGCTTCATCACCGCAAACACGTGTTCCACCTTCGAGCGCACCGTCGACTTCGTGCGGTTCTTAGCCCGCTCCACTTCGTCAATACGATCCTTGTAGCGGTAGCGCCGATGGGTGCAGTCCTGGGCCTGAGGCGCACACTCTCGGATCACTTCGGTCTGTCCGCGATACGCCTGATCGCCCCACACCCGCGTTTCTTCGCCGTGCAATAGATCGGGCAGTACCACCGAGTCGGCTACGTTGGCCGCCGTCGCCACTGCCGTGTGGATGATCTTCGTCTTGCTATCTACGCCCACGTGCGCCTTCATCCCGAAGTACCATTGTTTGCCCTTCTTCGTCTGGTGCATCTCCGGATCGCGCTGCTGCTCCCGGTTCTTGGTCGAAGTGGGGGCGTGCAGGATGGTCGCGTCCACGATCGTGCCCGTTGTGATTCGCACCCCCTGCGCTTGCAAGTGCAGGTTCACCTGCCCTAGGATCTGTTCCCCCAGTTGGTGTTCTTCCAGCAAGTGCCGGAACTTACACACCGTGGTCTCGTCCGGCACCGGCTCACAGCCTAGATCAATGCCCACGAACTGCCGCATCACCGCGGAATCGTACAGCGCCTCTTCTACCCCCGGGTCCGATAGGTTGAACCACTGCTGCAAAAAGTAAATCCGCAGCATGCGTTCCACTCCCACCGGCGGCCGCCCGTTCCCAGGCTTGGGATAATGCGGTTCTACCAAACCGCACAACTCGCGCCACGGCACCACCTGCTCCATCTCCTCCAGAAATAGCGCTCGTCGCGTCTTCCTCGTGTACTGCTCAAAGCCAGTCATCATCGCTAGAGTCCTCTGTTTCATTTCTCAGACACTCTAACTTGACCGACTGTGGAAAGCAGAGAGCTTAATCAGAGTCTCCTTAGAAGAAAACTCGCGCTCGGAGTTACACCTCCCATGAGACAGCGAATTGAGCTTGATTCTCCGCTGCAGCCTGGGGCTCGGTTGTTTTGCCCTCGCGTTGCAACGCGGCAATCAACGCATCCAGAATGGTTTTCAAGTATTGCGGGCTTTCACTGAGCACGCGTTTGACACTTTCGCGATGTATGGCAAGTTCGCCAATCTGCCGGGCGACGTGAGTATCGACATCAACCCTCACCGGCCAGGGCCCATCACATCTCGGCGCGGCTTTGTCGTCGGAGGAGACCCGGGCAAAAGGATAGTTGAGGCTTCCCGTGATCATCCAGTGGACCGCAAGTTCCTGAACATGAGCAGCGCTACAGGCGCGGCGTATTCCATCCTGCCGGGCCAATTGGGAATCCCACTGCAGGATTTTCAGTTTATCTTCCCATCGATTCTCCTCCAGCAGGAACCACAGCCCGCCAGCCGATTTTTCGTCTCCACAAATCGTGCAAAGGTGTTTTCTTATTTGTTGCACGTGATGCCACCTTTCATCGAGCCGCAGTCCAGGCAACCGGTCAGGTTTGTGCGACGGCGGTTCGTAATTCTGTGAGGTAAGAACCTGCGACGCCTTTTCCGATAGCTGCGGGAAGCGGGACAGTGATCATCCCGCGTCCCTGCTCAAACGTCAGGGTGAGTAACAAAGAGCAGGGATTGCAAAGCCAGTAGTGCTCGCTCCGTCGTGGATGCCTCGTCCGCCGTTTTGTTGTCAAGTATCGTGACACTGAAACCGGGAAAAACTGGGTCTCAAGCTGGAAGAGCAAAATTCAGGTGACGAAAACGATTGGAGCAGGCCGGGTTCGCACATTTGTGGAGCACTGCTACTCCTGGATAAATTTTCTGGCCTGTGCCGTGGAAAGTCGTGAAGGATGCACGCTGGTGGCCGTAGGCCTGAAGAAAAAACTACGAAGGGAACACTAGGAAAAACACCGAAATTCTGCTCCAAATATTTGTATGCCCAGCAGAAATGTGCCGAACCTTTGACACCTCTGCCGACAACTCGTCACGGAACTGTCTAAAACCGCGGCTTAGGAAGCAGGCGCGGGCGTCACCGCGAGAATTGCCCACCCATCGGCCCAGGAGTAAGATTCCGCTCAGCATTCGGCCAGGAAACGATAGATGACCTCTTCGGTCGTTTCCCGATCTGCGTTTCCTCGGGTGTCCTATGGCAGAGTTTCAGCCAGCCGCGATCTCGACCCAAAGCTCGGAGTTCCTCTCCGGAGCCCTGGTAGGACGTTTCCGGATTGGCGAGCGGCTAGGCAAAGGAGGTATGGGCGAGGTATACCTTGCCCAGGACACCAAGCTCAAGCGACTGGTTGCGCTAAAGCGGCTCGCACCCCAGCTGCGGGCTGATTCAGGCTATCGTCGCCGTTTTTTGGAAGAGGCGGAACGCGCTTCCCGGTTCAGCGATGCTCATGTGGCTGCGCTCTATGACGTCCTTGAGGAACGGGGCGAGATATTCCTGGTCATGGAGTACGTAGAAGGAGAGAACCTACGACAGCGCCTGCGACGGCCTATTTCATTGCAAGAATTCTTCGACATTGCCACCCAATGTGTGGAAGCCTTGGCCGCGGCCCATGAACGCGGCATCGTTCACTGTGACATTAAGCCGGAAAATATAATGCTCACAGCCTCTGGTCAGGTGAAAATCCTCGACTTTGGCGTAGCCAAGCATCTGCCACGCTCCGACCAAAGTTCCACCGTGGATCGTTCCGGGACGATGGCTGGCACGCCGGCGTATATGTCGCCGGAAGTCCTTCTGGAAAGAGCGCCGGATGGCCGAGCGGATGTGTTCTCACTAGGAGTGGTCTTCTACGAGGCGCTGACCGGGCATCACCCCTTCCTGGCCAGCAGTTTTGTGGCTACCAGCGATCGAATTCGCAAGGAAACACCCGCTGCTATCCGTATCTTCAATCCCAAGGTTCCGGAGGGTCTTGAAGCTTTGGTTTTCAAAGCCATGGCCAAGGATCCAGCGCTACGCTATGCCAGCGCCAGCGCTTTGCTGGAAGATCTGCGCCTCGTGCAGGCCGGGTTGACGCCCACCAGGCTATCGCGGGTACTCCCGTCGAAAACGGGATCAAGCCGAAGCCGGTGGATTCTAGCAAGCGCGGTTGCAGCGCTCATTGTTGCGGTCGCATTCATTTTTTATCATCGCGTATCCCCCACACCAATTCTGTCAGAACGAGGCTGGGTTCTGATCACTGACTTCGACACACGCGGCGATCCGGTCGCGGATACAGGTGTGCGTGAAGGCCTCACTATCGCCTTGCAGCAGTCGCGTTACGTAAACGTGTTTCCCAGGGCCCGTGTCTACGACGTGCTGCAGCGCATGAAAAGAAGCGACGTAACCAGGATTGACGAGAACCTGGGCCGCGAAATTTGCCGCCGTGAGAATTTGCAGGTGCTGCTTACCGGCAGCATCGAGCATCTTGGTCAGGCCTTTCAGATCACGGTAAGAGCTATCGATCCAGTCCGCGGCAATCTGCTGTTTGCGGAGAAAGAGCGTTTCGATCGTAAAGAGGAATTTTTCGAGAGAGTGGACGCGGTAGCAAAGAAGACCCGCAAGGATCTGGGCGAGTCCTTGGCAGGAATCGAGGCAAGCAGCCGCCCTCTGGCCAGGGTGACGACCGCTTCGCTGGAAGCCTTGCAGCTCTATTCCCAGGCCTCGGATGCTGTTATGGAAGGCAAGACTAACTTGGCTCCGCCCCTTTTGCGGGGCTCGCTCCAATTGGATCCGGATTTCGCCACGGCTCACCAGTTATTTGCTGATGTCTACCTCACTATGGGCAATCGGGCCAGGCAACTAGAACACCTGAAACGCGCTTACGACCTTCGCCAGAGTGTCACCGATCGCGAACGACGGCAGATTGAAGGTGACTACTATAGCGCCATCGGAGACTACGAGAAGTCGGCACAAAGCCTGCTTGCATTAGTTACTCTCTATCCCGACGATACTGAAGCGCGTGAAGACCTCGCACGGGCTTATGCGAGCGTTGACGACTACTCAGCCGCAATTGAACAGCTACGCCAGGTCCTGACTCTCAATGCAGAGTCCGTGGCGGCATCGGCCTCACTGGTGCGATTTCTGGCACGAACCAATGCGTATGATGAAGCCATCGATGTGTATCGCGAAGCGAGCCGCCGGGGATCGCGAGCCCCGGGGCTGACTTGGGGGCTTGGCGTGGCTTTATTCGGACAGGGCAAAATCGCCGAAGCGCGTCGTGAGTTCATCAGTGTGCAAGATTTGGGAGGAGCTTATCAAAGCAGGGGAAGTGTGTTTATCGCCCGCACTTTGATTTACGAAGGCAAACTCAACCAGGCTGCCGAGCTCCTGAGCGCCGAAGTCCGCCGCGATCAGAGTCTTAGCAACCGGTCTCCCGAGCTTCTCAGCCGTTATCTGCTGGCAAGCATTCTTCTCTTGCAGGAGAAGAAAGACATGGCCCGTCGCGAACTCAAGATGATGTTGTCGGCAGGAGAACCGGAGACTGTACAGGCAGAAGATCTGCGACGCGTGGTCACACTTTATGCCCGCATGGGAGACCTTGGGCCAGCGCACGACACATTGCACAAACTGGAATCGCTTCGCGCCAGCACTCCCACAGCCTTCAACCGGAGTTGTTACTACAATGCTGCCGGGGAAATCGCATTGGCGGAGCGCAACCCTAAGGGAGCAATAGAAATGTTCTCGGCGGCCCTGGCAGCCTATCCTCGTTTCATGTCGCATGAGGGGCTTGCCCAGGCATTTCAGCAGCAACTGGATTCAGCCAGAGCAGCGGGCGAGTGGAAACAGGTGCTCCAAGCTAAGGGAGAGATTCTGCAGGACGCGTCCCCTGCGGATTGGGTGCTGGCACATCTTGAACTCGGCCGCATTTATCGCCACGCCGGTGATCCCGCGGCGGCGGACAGCCAATATCAGGAATTTCTTAGCCTCTGGCGTGAAGCCGATGATCTGCCTATACGTCGTCAGGCTCTGCGTGAACTGCGCCAGCCGTTACGCTCAAATCAATTGTCAAACATCCGAGATGAAATTGGGATCAGGAACTCTGGGGGAGGAGGACACAAATGAGTCTTTTCGCTGCGTTGCTAGCGTCGTGCCCTGTCTGGCCTTGTGGGGTTGTTGCTACGGCCATCGTGGTTGGTGGCGCCGTCGGCGCCATTACCGGATACATAGCGGGGAAGAAGGCAGCCCAACAATAGGAACGAGTTGCCGGGTGATTGGGAGCTTGCCGAAGCTACACTGCAATGCTCCACGTGCCCAATGCCCGAGTTTCAAGCCCCGCCGGAAAAGCAAATGACTGCGGGAGTTTCTCTTCGTCCCTGCGACCGCGCTCTGGCGAATCGTCGGCGCCGATCGGACGATAGGTTGAACGTGCGCCCGGAGCTATTGACCAATTCCGCGGGCTGCCTCACACGATAATTCTTCTGGAAGCCAATAAGCAAGCCGGACGAACTCTGAAGTCAGGTACTCGGAGAGACACTTCATGCGTCATCCTTCGAAAATTAGAATGACTGATAGCCGCGTCGCCCAAATGATGGGCTGCCACCGCTTGGGGTGACATTGAATAGCCAGAGCGACGAACTCCAGAAACTTGAACTTCTCGTCCGCGAACTTACGACTCGCGTGTATCGCCTGGAGCGCGCGGCGGGTATCGAATCCGTTTCCGGCGTCGCGCAGCCGGAAAATCTGACATCGTCTTCGCCCCCTCCGCCCCCGCCTCCGCGATTAACCCACAGCACGCCCATTTCGCATGCCCAAGTTCGGCGCGCATCGTCGGTCGCGGAGACCGCGGACAGAAGTCTCGAATCCCGCATCGGCTCGCATTGGCTGAACCGCATCGGCATCGCCGCGGTGCTGATCGGGGTGTCTTATTTCCTGAAATTCGCCTTTGACAACAATTGGATTGGACCCGCCGGCCGGGTCACCATAGGCTTGTTGGCGGGGATCGGGGTCGTGGTGTGGAGTGAGCGCTTCCGCAACCGCGGTTACACCATATTTTCCTACTCATTGAAAGCTGTCGGCATCGGTGTTCTTTACTTGTCGCTCTGGGCCGCATTCCACGTTTACATCCTGATCCCGAGTGGCGTGGCCTTCATGGCGATGCTGATCGTTACTGCCGCAACCGCCACCCTGGCCATTACCCAGGATGCGCAAATCCTGGCTGTCTTCGCCCTGACCGGCGGCTTTGCCACTCCTGTACTACTCTCCACAGGCCAGAACAAAGAGCTGGAGCTATTTTCATATGTTGTGCTGCTGGACCTGGCTACCCTGACGCTGCTTGCTATCAAACCCTGGCGGCGTCTCTTGTTGTTGAGCTATCTGGGCACCCTGCTGCTTTATGTCGGCTGGTATTCGACGTTTTATGACCGCACCCAGCTTCGCCTTACTTTAGGATTTGCCACGCTCTTCTTCGCGATTTTCGCCATCGCGCCTCTGGTTGCCCGCCAATCAGAAAACGCTGTCCCAGTTGCCGGCCGGGCGCCGGCGCTACACGGAATTTCTTTCTCTTACAAGTTGATGTTGTTTCTCGTGTTTATAAATGCCGGCGTGTACTTTCTCCAAGTGTACGGCATGTTTGAAGACGTCAACCGGAACGCGGTGGCCTGGTTTGCGCTCGGACTGGCTGCGGTTTACATTTTCCTCAGCCGCCAAATGCGCGTCCGGTATCCGGATCCCGTTGCAGCCAAAACTGTGCACTTATTGCATCTGGCACTGGCCATTGGATTCATCACCGTCGCGATTCCCATCCGGTTGGACGCTCACTGGATCACCATTGGCTGGCTGGTGGAAGCCGTCGTGTTGTTTTGGATCGGAGACCGCATTCACTCCGATTTCCTCAGTGCCTTCGCCATTGGAGCGGTAATCTTGGGAGTCGCACGGCTGCTCTTTATCGACAATTTTTATTCCACCCGGCTGATTCTGAATGCGCGCATGGCGACTCACGCAGTTGCCATCGCCGCGCTCGCAATCATGGCTTGGCAGGGTTACAAACGCCATGACGAGACAGGGGAAAAAGCTGCTGCTATTGCCGTCGTCGCCCTGAATCTACTGGCATTAATCGCGCTCAGCCGCGAGGTCGCCGATTACTATGCGCAACAAATGGCCAATGTCCGGCCGCTGCTCGGTCAATGGAATCCGTCCCGGTGGTCGTCATTTCACCGGATTGAGATCGTCCGCGATTTCACCTACTCTGCTTTATGGATGGCCTATGGCGCCATGTTAATGCTGGTAGGTTTCTGGCGACGATCAGCCTTCGTGCGTTGGCTAGCTCTATTTCTGATTGCCGCCACTACCGTCAAGGTGTTCACTTACGATACTTCGCAGCTTGATCGTCAGTATCGCATTCTGAGTTTCATTGTGCTGGGTATTCTGCTGCTGGCAATTTCCTTCGTTTACCAGCGAGATTGGTTGAAGCTTGGCAGCAGCAAGGCCAGAGCGGAATCGGCCGCAGTATGAAGGCTCTTTCTGCGCTTTTCCTGATGGCGTTTGTGCTGGCCGCGCCGCGGGAATCCCAACCTTCGCCTTCTTATTTCACCAACCGACGCACGGTGACGCCCGGCGCATCCGGCCGGCAGAACTACATCGTGATTGATGAAGAAATTTGGAATCACAGCCGCAAGGATCTTGCCGATATCCGTCTTTATGATCCACGGGGAACGCAAATCCCCTATTCTTTAATGGAGCAGCGTGGAGGAATTTTCAGCGAAGAGCAGCCGGCGAAGGTCCTCAATCTGGGCGTGATCAAAGGTCATACCGAATTCGACGTGGCCGCCGGGGAAATTGCCGAGTACGACCGGATCCGGGTCCAACTCAATGCCAAGGATTTTGTGACCACAGCCGCTGTTGAAGGCATCAACGCGGCGGGCCAATCCCGGGGAACCAAGTTGGGTTCATTCACTCTGTACGACTTCTCGCGCGAAAATCTCGGCTCTAATTCCGTGCTGAAACTGCCTACCTCAAGCTTCCGCTATTTGCACCTGCGGCTCTCCTCTGGCGTTCTTCCCGCACAAGTGAAAGGGGCAACTATTTACAATGTGCAGGAAAAGCAGTCAGCCTGGACGGATGCCGGCGTATGCCGTCCAAGTGAGCAGAAAGAACACAGCACAATTCTTGCCTGTGACGTCCCGCCCCGAGTGCCGCTGGAACGCATACTATTCCGCGTGGCACCGCGTCAGATCAATTTTCGACGCAACGTAAGTATCACGGATGAGCATGGCGGGCAAGTTGCCAGCGGTGAGATCACCCGAATAAGAATGAACCGAGGCGGAACGATGGTAACGTCCGAGGAGCTGGCAGTGAAGGTAATTCCCGGGCAGGATTCAGATCGTCTCACCGTGACGATCGACAACGGCGACGACCCCAGCTTGACCTTCGATTCAGTACAGCCGCAATCAATCGAACGCCGACTTTACTTCGAGCCTCAGAGCGAAACTGCTCTCAATCTCTACTATGGCGATCAGAAATTAGCCGCACCCGTCTACGACTACGCAAAGTTCTTCAAAGCCGATCCCGCCGCTGTGAAGGCCAGGTTGGGGACGGGGACGCATAACGCGGCCTACCGTGGGCGGCCGGACGACCGTCCCTGGTCGGAGCGTCATCGCGCGCTTTTGTGGACGGCCATGCTGCTGGCCGTGGCGGTGCTGGCCGGACTCGCAATCCGCGGTCTGAAAACTGTTTCGACCTGACCCCATTTGCCAGCCCTTCGCCGAGGCTCACAATTCCAAAACGGGATTACCCGGTTACTAAAGGACGTAAGTCTCTTCGGCTTCAGTTACTTGCCCCATTTTCCCGATTTGGATTGAATAGCACTCGAGCACCTTCAGACTCCAGCTCTTCTGGCTACGGTCGAGCAATCGTCCGGTAGCGGAGCCTGGGCACGACACGCCGGTTTGGGGGGAAAAGGTGCAATTTCAAATCAAAGGAGTCACATGATGCGAAAGTTCATCGGCGTTGCCTTGTTTGTTTGCCTGGTTTCGTTAATGGGTTTCACGCAAGAAACGCCTAAACCAGAAGTGTTCGGTGGTTATCAATACACACGTTTTGACGGGGGCACTAATGCCCACGGCTTTAACGGCCAAGCCACCATGTACATCAACAAGTGGCTGGGTGTGAGCGGCGATTTCGGCGGAGCCTTCCCAACCGGTGGAAAGTTCCTTACCTACACCGGTGGGCCGGTCGTCTCCACGCACAAAGGTCAGTTTTCGCCCTTTGCCCATTTCCTCATTGGAGGCGCCCATGCTTCGGCTACGGATCCTCTTAGCGGAAATACCGTCGGTATCAACGGTCTGGCGATGATGCCCGGCGGCGGAGTCGATATGGGGAGCAAGCAACTGGCGTTCAGATTGGTCCAGTTCGACTGGCTGATCAGCCGTTTCTCCGGCGTCACGGACAAGAACAATGCTCGGATTTCCAGCGGAATTTTGTTCCGCTTCTAACTGAGCAGCCCTTACGTAAAGCTCTAAGGGCGACCTGTTGGTCGCCCTCTTTTTTTTCAAGATGTTTTAGCAGGCCCGTCAGCGAAGTGATTCCTCTACCTCGGATAGCCAAGTGGGACGCTTGAGCACTTCTCGCGGCTTAGGACCATCCGCAGCCCCCACAATCCCATCGCGTTCCATCAGATCGATCAGATGCGCAGCCCGTCCGTAGCCAATGCGCAAACGCCGCTGTAGCAGGGAAGTGGAAGCCTTGCCGAACTCCACCACCAGGCGCACCGCGTCCTGATAAAGCGGATCGTGCTCTTCCTCGCCTTCTTCGCCCTCCACCCCTGCTTCGCCGCCTTGACGTTCTTCTTTGGGCGCTTGAAGAAATTTCTCTTCGTATTCTGCCGTGCCCTGGGAACGCCAAAACTCGACAACTGCCGCGATCTCCTTTTCTGTCACAAAGGGGGCGTGCAGGCGATGCACACGGGCTGATCCGGAAGGCAGGTAAAGCATGTCGCCGCGTCCCAGCAAGGCTTCCGCCCCGTTGGCGTCGAGGATAGTGCGAGAGTCGACCTTGGTAGCGACCCGGAATGACATGCGCGCCGGGAAGTTGGCTTTGATGAGGCCGGTAATTACATCTACCGAAGGTCGCTGCGTAGCCAGTACCAGGTGAATGCCGACGGCGCGCGCCATCTGTGCCAGTCGGGTTACGGATTCTTCCACGTTGCCGGAGTCCAGCATCATGAGATCGGCTAACTCGTCGATGATAATGACGATATAGGGAAGTGGGCGATCTTCCGAATCCTCACTAAACAGGCTGCGAGTCCCTTCATCGTCGAACAATTTGTTGTATTGGTCGAT
>Ga0209239_1001201_pt1 | contig 15303 bp, 8 predicted proteins | sample GraSoi013_2_20cm_FD_185824 | JGI IMG/M metagenome (GOLD analysis project Ga0209239, IMG submission 185824) | Grasslands soil microbial communities from the Angelo Coastal Reserve, California, USA - Sample 10_02_2013_2_20cm (SPAdes) (version 2) | ecosystem: Environmental > Terrestrial > Soil >...
TGGCGGCTGCTCGCGCTACTGATCGCGATGGCGGGCATGAGCTCGCTGTCGCTCAACATTCTGGTGCCGGCGATGCCTGGGCTCGCGACCAAGCTCGCGGCTGATCCCGCCCGCGTGCAGCTTACGGTCTCGCTCTATCTCCTGGGCCTGGCGGCGGCGCAGCTCGTGTTTGGGCCGCTGTCGGATCGTTTCGGCCGCCGGCCGGTCGTGCTGGCGGGCCTTGCGCTGGCGACGATCGCCAGCACGGCTGCCATCTTCGCGGCCAGCATCGCAAGTCTCGTCATCGCGCGTGTCGCGCAGTCGCTCGGCGCCTCGACCGGACAAACCATCGGCCGCGCGATCATCCGCGATCTCTACGACCGCCAACACGCGGCCTCCATGATCGGGCTGGTGACCTCGGTCGTGGTGCTCATGCCGATGGTCGCGCCACTCATCGGAGGTATCCTCGACACACTCTTCGGTTGGGAGGCGATCTTTGCCTTCACGGCGGTCTTGAGTTTCGCGATATGCGCCTGGGCGCTGCTGGATTTGCCGGAGACCCGCAATCTCTCACTTGCGCCGAACTCGGAACGTCATTTCCGCGCCGACCTCGCGGCGTTGGCGGCAAGCCCGCGCTTCTTCGGCTACGCGCTCTGCGCCGGGCTCGGATCCGCGCCATTCTTCAGTTTCCTCGGCGCCGCGCCCCACGTCGTGGTGAGCATGCTGGGACGTACGTCGGCCGAGTACGGGCTATGGTTTTTCGTTCCCTCGATCGGATTCATGGCCGGCAACTTCGCGGTTTCGCGGCTGACGACACGCTTCGGCATTGACGCTTTGATCCGGTGGGGGATCGCGCTCACCATCGCCGGCTGCTTGCTGAACGTGTCGGTATATGTCGCATTACCGGGCTGGGAGATGTTCACCATCTTCCTGCCGCAAATCGTCATCGGGTTCGGCAACGGTCTGCTGCTGCCGACCTCGATCGCCGGCGCCGTGAGCATCCGGCCGCAGGTTGCAGGTACCGCATCAGGAGTCACCGGTTTTGTCCAAATGGGGATCGCCGCCATCGCCGCCCAACTCGGCGGCCACGTCATCTCGCAGGCAACGGATGCCCTGCCGATGCTACTGCTCATGCTGATTTTCGGAGTGGCGACGGCAGCCGCGGTTTTCACCCTGGTGCGGCGGTAAGCTCAGCCCATCCGCTGGCCGCGTTCTTACCGGCTCCGGGCGCGGGCGCGGATGGCCTTGCTCGCCCGAGCGTCATGCGTCACGGCCGCGACGGCCTTGCTCGCGATAGCTGCGAGCAACAGAAAAAATCCCAACTCCGCAACGTTGAGAGGATCGGCAATGTAAAAGCTGAATTTGGGAGGAAAGAAGAAATACGCCGCCGCCAACCCGCTGGCAAACGACGTCAGCACGGCAAGAGTGCTGCCGTAGTGCATCGCGATCACGACCGTCGGCAGCAGATACACAAATATCAGCGGCTTTGCGTCCAGAAATGAGCCGACCGCGAGCAGCACGACGGACGTCAGGAGGATAGCGGAGAAAGCGACTAAAACTGACGAGAGCGCTTCCAGCGTGCGGGGCTGTTGTGCAAGCTCGCCGTGAACGCTGGGTCGATGGTTCTCTGCAATCCACACTGAAAGCAAGGAGCCGAAGACGTAAACGGCAAGGCTGACGCTCTCGTCACGAACGGGTACGCCGGCAGAAAAGAACGGACCGGGATATTCCGACCAGACGGCAACGAGACTGGCCACGATTGCAAATAGTCCGGCCCCCGCCCCACCAATGAGAGCTGAGAGCAGGACGGCCGGATAATAGGACACCAGCGGCATGATGTTGCCGCTGGACACCGCAAAACCAGAACGAATGAGCGTCGCGACGCCGATACACAGGACCGCGAAAATGTACGCGGAAAACGAGTTCGGAGGTACGCCCTCGAGAAGAAATCTATGCAGCTTGAGGAACAAGCCACTGCCGGATCGGTATTCGTTTCCCCGCTGCAGGCAGGGCACACTGAGAGCGCGATAGCGCCCGCCGATCCAGACGATCAGGATCGCTGCCAAAGCAAAGATTGTGAGATCGATCGCCTGCGGTGCCGCCGGGATGTCGCTTCCCAAACTGAATGCATTCAAGCCCAACAACATCAACAACATCAAAAACGTGCTTAGCCCAAGCGCAACAAGGCCGGCAGGAATTCCTGCCCACACAGCCACGCAGAATATGGCCGTGTTGTACAAAATTGACGGGGCAAAATCGTGGATCAGCTCGGCCAGGACGAAATGAGCGGCGCCAGCGAGACCGACGCAGGCCAAACCGGGAGCGATCCACACCCCCCCGGACTGCAGAGTCTCTTTGGATCGTCTCGCCCATTCATTGCGCCACGGCGCAAGCGTGCGGCAAAGTTTTTCGATCATGCTCGGGTTGCCAGAGAAAACTTGCACTAACGCGTTAATCGGCAAGACAATGAGCCGCCCCACTCAATCAACTAGGCCCTTCGCAACTCAAGCATCCGCCACTCGAATGCCGGCCGCGTCGTCGGCTTGTGCTTGCATTCCCGCGGCACGGCGAACTGAGCTTTAGTCTAGCTGCTGTCTCGGCGCCAGCCCCGTCGCTTTCGGCATCAGCGGGGGCGTGTCGCCGATGCGATCGCCTGCTGGATAAGCTCTGGCTTCACGGGTAACCGATTGAACTCGACCGCAAAGGTGCGCAGCGCGTCGGATACGGCGTTGGCAATCACGGCTGGCGGCGCAATGGGACCGCCTTCACCGACCCCCTTGACGCCGAATGGATTGAGCGGGGAAGGCGAATGCTGATGGATCAGGTGCATGTTCGGTATTTCGCACGCGGTCGGAACCATGTAGTCCATGAATGAGCCGGCGAGCAGCTGGCCTTCGGCGTCGTAGTTGAATTCCTCCAGCAGCGCGCCGCCGATGCCTTGGGCGGCGCCGCCGATGATCTGACCCTCGACCAGCATCGGATTGACGACAACGCCGCAATCGTGCGCGATGGCATATTTCTCGATAGTCACGTGTCCCACCTCGACATCGACCTCGAGCACCGCCGCATGCACTGCATAGGACCAAGTGACGGTTGGCGGCTCATAGTAATAAGTCTCCTCCAGTCCGGCATCCGTGCCCGGCGGCCGCCGATGATCCCAGCCAGGGCGGGCCGCGCGCGCCACATCGGCGAGCGAGACTTCGGCGCCCGGCACCCCGACGATGCCGACCCCGTTCTTGCGGAGCTCGAGATCGCCGACCGCGCACTCCAACAGATTGGCGGCGATGGCGAACACCTTGGCGCGCAGGCGTTCGCTCGCGCCGTGAATGGCTGCCGACAAGGTGACCGTGCTGCGGCTCGCGATGGTGCCAAACCCAATGGCGATCGCCGCGGTGTCGGCAAGCGACATCACCACCTCGTCCGGATCGACGCGCCAGATGTCGGCCACGACCTGCGCAAAAATCGTCTCCATCCCCTGGCCCTGGGGACAGGCGCCGGACGACACGAAGATCTTGCCTGAAGGATCGATCCGCACCATCGCGCTCTCGAAAGGGCCAACCCCGGTGCCCTCGACATAGCAGCCGATCCCGAGACCGAGGTAGCGGCCCTCTTCGCGTGCTGCGCGCTGGCGTTCTCGGAACGCCGCGACCCCGCCAACCGCCGCCAGCGCCTGCCGTAGCGCCTGCGGATAATCCCCGCCGTCGTAGACGATCGGCTCGCCATCGCGGTAGGGAATGCCCGCGCGATAGGGCATTTCGTCGGGGCGGATCATGTTTCGCAAGCGCACGTCGGCCGGCTCGAGCCCGAGTTCACCGGCAATGACGTCAACGATGCGCTCCATCGCGAAGGCAGCTTCCGGGCGGCCCGCCCCCCGATAAGGCGCGTTCGGAACCTTATTGGTTGCGGCGATCCTGGCATCGATCGCGACGGCGTCGATTTTATAGGGACCGGTCAAATGGACCGCGGTGTTGTAAACCACGCCAGCTCCGATGGGATTCCACGCTCCGCAGTCGACGATGAAACGGTCGCGCAACGCCAGGATCCACCCTTCGTCGTCAAACCCGACTTCGACCTCGTGCATCTGGTCGCGCGAATGACAGGAGCACATCAGATGCTCGCGGCGGTCCTCGATCCATTGCACCGGCCGCCCGAGCCGGCGCGCCAGGAAAGGGATCAACAAGTCTTCGGGGTACACGTGGCCCTTGAGGCCGAAGCCCCCGCCCACATCGAGCGCGACGCAGCGCACGCGCGCCTCCGGAAGCCGCAACACCGCGGCCGCCTCGCGGCGAACCCAATGTACGACCTGGGTGGCCGACCAGATGGTCACCGAATCTGTTCGTCGATCGTGGACGCCGACGACGCCGCGGCACTCCATCGGCGCGGCGGCATAGCGGTGATGATGAAAGCGGCGTTGCAGCTTGTGCGGGGAGCGCGCAAACGCGGCATCGATGTCGCCCTTGCCAATGGTGAATGCGCCGATGAGGTTGGTGTGGAATCTTTCGTGGATGATCGGCGCGCCCTGGCGCAACGCCTGCTCCGCATCGACGACGGCCGGAAGAGGATCGAGATCGAGACCGACCAATTGAGCCGCGTCTTCCGCCGCATGACGACTCTCGGCCACGATGACGGCAACGGCCTCGCCGACATGGCGGACCTTGTCGTGGGCGAGAAGGGGTTGCTGGGGGTTGATGAACTTGTGCTGGACCAGCGCCATCCATTTACTCGGCAACGAGAGCTGCGTGTCCGGCACCGGCGGCAGGAGCTGCAGGAGATCCCCGCCGCTCAGGGCACAGGCGACGCCCGGCGCACAGCTCGCACGCGCCAGATCCACGGCGCGGATGCGCGCATGGGCGAGCGGGCTTCGGACGAAGACCGCGTGCAGCATGTGCGGCAGATCGAGGTCGGCAATGAATTGTCCCTGACCGGTCAGCAGGCGATGGTCCTCGCGACGCGGCAGCGAGCGGCCGATGAAAGGGCGTTTGTTGGGATCGTTCATGCGAGAAGGATCGTGCCGGTGATTCCAGGGTGCCGCAGCGCAGGCAAGTTTACGCGGCCGGCGCTAGCTTGACTGCGTTGCGGCGAGCCCGCAATCCAGGACCACAGGTGGTGATTATCGATTCCCTCGCTCGGACCCGGAATGACGGCTGATGTTGGGAGCGCGTCATCGAGGTATAACGCTAGGACGCGCCGTGACGCACGAGATCGAACCATTCGTCTTCGGAGAGCACCGCCACGCCGAGGTCCTTGGCCTTGCCGAGCTTCGAGCCGGCGCCTGGACCCGCGACCACGTAGTCGGTCTTCTGGGATACCGACCCCGCGACCTTGGCGCCGAGCCGTTCCGCCATGGCTTTTGCTTCGTCGCGGGTCATCTTTTCGAGCGAGCCGGTAAAGACCACGGTCTTGCCCGCGACCGCAGAGTCGGCCGCCGGCTTTTCGGCATCGAGGATTTTCACCTGCGCCGTCAGCCGCTCGACAATACCGCGATTATGGTCCTCGCCGAAATAGGCGGCGATGCTGTCGATCACGGTGTCGCCGATCTGGTCGAGGTTGTCCATCTCGGCCCGCGTCTCGGCGTGCGCCTCGGCCACGCGCACACAGGCATCGTGGAGCGCGGGCCATGATCCATATCCGCGCGCGAGCGCACGCGCGGTCGTCTCGCCCACGTGACGCATCCCGAGCGCAAAGATGAAGCGCTCGAGCGCGATCTCGCGCCGTGCCCTGATCGCATTGAACAGATTGCGGACCGACACTTCGCCGAAACCTTCCTGCTCCTCCAGCCTGATTTCCGAGTCGCGCGCCTCGAGCGTGAAGATGTGGGCCGGCTCCGTTACCCAGCCCCGCTCGAAGAACAGCATGAGCTGCTTCTCGCCCAGCCCTTCGATGTCGAAGGCGCGGCGGGAGACGAAATGCTTCAAATGCTCGACTTTTTGGAACGGGCAGGCGAACTCGCCGGTGCAACGCATAACCGCCCCTTCCTCGCCGGTCGCCGTCGTCTCGCGCACCACTGGGGAACGCAGGGGGCACGGACAGCGGCTCGGAAATTTGTAAGGTTTGACCGATCTCCGGCGCTTCTCCACAACCACGCCCAGCACCTGCGGGATGACGTCCCCGGCGCGCTGGATAGTCACCGTGTCGCCGATGCGCACGCCAAGCCGCTCGATCTCGTCGGCATTGTGCAGCGTCGCGTTTTGCACGACGACGCCGCCGACGGTGACCGGCTCCAGCTTGGCCACCGGTGTAAGCGCGCCGGTGCGGCCAATCTGGACCTCGATTGCCTTGACCACGGTGGTCGCCTTCTCGGCGGGAAACTTGTGCGCAATCGCCCAGCGCGGATTGCGCGAGATAAAGCCGAGCCGATGCTGCCAATCGAGGCGATCAACCTTATAAACGACGCCGTCGATGTCGTAATCGAGCGTTGCGCGCTGTGCCTCGATCTCGTGATGGAACGCGAGCATCGCATCGACCGAGTCGCAGATTTGCATCAGCGGGTTGGTCTTGAAGCCGCGGGCGGCAAACCATTTGACCATGCCGGACTGAGTTTGCGCGGGCAGCTCGCTCATTTCTCCCCAGCTGTAGGCAAAGAAGCCGAGCGGTCGCGAAGCCGTGATTGACGGATCGAGCTGGCGCAGCGAGCCCGCCGCCGAGTTGCGCGGGTTGGCGAAAATCTGTTTGCCGGCTGCCTTCTGCCGTTCGTTCAGGGCCAGAAAGGCGGACTTCGTCATGTACACCTCGCCTCGCACCTCGCACACGTCGGGCACGCCTTTGCCGCGCAGCTCCTTCGGGATGTCGGCGAGCGTTCTTACATTCGCGGTCACATCTTCACCTTCGGTACCGTCGCCGCGGGTCGCGCCGCGCACCAGGCGGCCGGCCTCGTAGCGCAACGTGCAAGATAAGCCGTCGATCTTCGGCTCGGCCGTGAACACTACCTTCTCGTCTGCGGGCAGACGCAGAAACCGGCGTACGCGTTCAACGAACTCGGCCACCTCGGCATCGGAGAACGCGTTGCCGAGCGAGAGCATCGGCACCGCGTGCCGAACTTTCGCAAACTTTTGCGACGGCTGTGCGCCGACCCGACGCGAGGGCGAGTCCTCGCGTACCAGCTCGGGAAAGCGCGCCTCGATCTCCTCGTTGCGCCGGCGCAACGCATCATAAGCGGCGTCCGAGACCGTCGGCGCGTCATCCTGGTAGTAGCGCTTGTCGTGAGCGGCGATCTCGGCGGCGAGGCGTTTGAGCTCGGCTTTGGCCTGCGCCGCGCTGAGATCGGCGACCGGGATATTGCTGATATCCGGCATTCTCGTCGTCAAATCATCCCGCTGCCTTGATCAAACGCTCGGCGGCGGCGCGAGCCTCCGCGGTGATCTCGGCGCCGGCAAGCATGCGCGCGACCTCCTCGCGGCGCTTGTCGGCGGCGAGCTCGGCGACGCGGGTGGCTACCCGCTTGCCTTTGTCGAGCGCGCTTTTGCTGATGAGATAGTGTCGGTCGGCGCGCGCGGCCACCTGCGGCGCGTGCGTCACGGCGATGACCTGCGCGCGGCGGGAAAGCCGCGCCAGGCGCACCCCGATGGCATCGGCGACTGCGCCGCCGGCGCCGGTATCGACCTCGTCGAAAACGAGCGTAGAGGCCGAGCCGCGATTGGCCAGTACCACCTTGAGCGCCAACAGGAAGCGCGCCAGTTCCCCGCCGGAGGCAACCCTCATCAACGGTCCCGGCCGCGTACCCGGATTGGTTTGTACCCAGAACTCGACTCGATCGATCCCGTGCGGTCCTCCCGCCTCCGGGTCGGTCACGATTTCGGTCACGAATTTCGCGCGCTCGAGCTTGAGCGGCTTGAGTTCGTCATTGACGGCGCGGTCGAGAGTCTCGGCTGCTTTCTTACGGTCCCGGGATAGCGCGGCCGCCGCTTCACGATAGTGTGCGTCGGCCGCGCGTGCGGCCTCTTCGAGCGCGGCGAGGCGCTCGGCGCCGGCATCGATCAGACCAAGCTCGGCGGCATACCGGGCCGCAAGTGCATTAAGCTCGTCGACCGGAGCATTGTGCTTGCGCGCCGCTGCCCGCAACGCGAACAAGCGCTCCTCGATCTTCTCGAGTTCACTCGGGTCGTGGTTGGCCGTGTGCAATGCCGCATCGAGATGTCGGCGCGCGTCATCGAGCGCCGTGAGCGCGGCATCGAGCGCCTTCACCGCCGGTTCGATCAGCGCCGCAGCCTGGGCGGCGCGGCGCTCCAACCGGCGCACCGTTGCGGACAGCAAGGGGACGGGCGATTGCGCTCCTGCCACTGCGTCGTGGGCGTCGCGTAGGTCGCCGGCGACCTTCTCTGCCTGCATCATGATGGCCCGCTTGTCGGCCAGCGCGGCTTCTTCCGATGCTTCCGGGGCGAGCCGCTTGAGCTCGTCGACGGCGTGGCGCAGAAAATCGGCCTCGCGCTGCGCCCGCTCCACCTGCGCGCGATGCACCGCCACCGCGCCGGCGCGCGCGCGCCGTTCGTTCCACAGCCGCTCGACCTCTCCTGCCTGGCTGTCCAAGCCGGCGAAGGCATCGAGCAGGCGGCGGTGCGCCGCCGCATCCACGAGCGCGCGCTCGTCGTGCTGGCCATGGATCTCGACCAAGGCCGCGCCCAATGTCTTGAGAGCCTGCGCGCTGAGCGGCTGATCATTGACGAAAGCGCGCGTGCGGCCATCGGCGAACTGCACGCGCCGTAGAATGAGCTCGTCTTCCGCCGGGATGTCGTTTTCATCCATGAGCGCGCGCACGGGGTGATTCGGCGGCAGTTCGAACGCGGCGGTCACCTGCCCCTGCTCGGCGCCGTGGCGCACCAGCGCTGCGTCGCCGCGCGCGCCGAGCGCAAGGGCAAAAGCGTCGAGCAGGATGGATTTGCCGGCGCCCGTTTCTCCCGTGAGCACGGACAGGCCGGACGCAAACTCGATATCGAGCCGATCGATCAGGACGATGTCGCGAATCGAAAGCCGCGCCAGCATGACGACTGTCCTTGCCTTTCCCTTCAGGCAGACGCGAAAGATTGCCGGATGCCCGCCGCCGCTCGCCTCCGAGAAAGTCAGCGCGCACGCGGTGACGAAATCGCAACGGCAGCGGAACCGAGCTTGTCCGCAACGACGCGCTGTAGGCGCCGCCAGTTGGGTGGAGCCGACTTGCGGTGTCAAGCCCGGCGGAGAATGGGCAAAGCGATTTCCCGCGCCGACCTAGAATTTACCTGAAGCCAGCTTCGTAAACGCCTGGCTGATCCAATGGCCCTTGTTCTCGCTGGGCTCGAGCCCCCTCGACTGGACGAGGGCGTAGGCGTCTTTGTACCAACGGCTGTCCGGGAAATTGTGGCCCAGCACGGCGGCCGAGGTCTGTGCTTCCTCCACGATCCCGAGCGCCATGTAGGCTTCGGTGAGCCGCAGCAGCGCTTCTTCGACGTGGCGCGTGCGCTGATATCGCGTCACCACGACTTTGAAGCGATTGATGGCGCCCGTGTAATTGCGTGTATTCAGCAGTTGACGCCCGATATCCATCTCCTTGCCGGCCAGCTGGTCGCGCGCAATCTCGATCTTGCGCTTGGCGGCGACCGCGTATTCGGAGCTGGGATATTTGCGAGCGACTTCTTCGAGCGCCTGGACTGCCTTGTCGGTGCGATCCTGGTCGCGCGAAATTTCGGGCATCTGATCGAAATAGGACGAGGCGATGAGGTACTGCGCATAGGCGGCGTCCGGGCTTCCTGGATGCAACGTGACGTAGCGCTTGGCCGTGTTGATGCAGTCGTCGTAGGCATTGGCCTGGTAATAAGCGAAGGCGGACATGATCAACGCCTTGCGCGCCCATTCCGAATAAGGATGCTGGCGATCGACCTCTTCGAACTTCTTGGCCGCAGACTTGGGGTCCTTCTTGCTGTTCAGAAGGTAGAGGCCCTCGTTGTAGAGCTTGTCGGCGGGCTCCTCGGGTGCAACGGTATCATGGTCGAACAGGCTGCAGGCGCAAAGCGCGAGCGCCACCAGCGCGAAGGCAGCAAACCGCGTCGCCGCGGCGCGCAGCTTTCCACGCCCTCGACCGTCACTGACCGCAAAGCCATGGATCGGATGAATCCCGTCCCCGACGCGAGGTTCAACCGCTGCCCGCCCCGTCGCCGCCCGATAAATCCCCGTTGGGCTTAGGAAATAGGCCGTCATTCCGCCCGGAATGTGGCAGACTGAACTGCTTGCGCGGCTTGGGTTTTAAGACCTGTCCGGGCCGAAGGCCGGTGCCAAGCGGGAGGCCATCTCGGCATGGCCGGTAATCGGCCGCGGAATCTCCCCTTCCACCCACGTCCAGGCGCTCGTATCCGACATCAGGGCACACAGCACCGCGTGATTGAGCTTGTGGCCGCCGCGCACCGAGCGGTAAGTGCCGAGCAAAGGAGCGCCCGCGAGCGCCAGATCGCCGACTGCGTCCAAGACCTTGTGGCGAACGAACTCGTCGGGAAAACGCGTACCCTCTGGGTTGAGAATACGGTTGTCGCTGACGACGAGCGTATTTTCCAGGGAAGCTCCGAGCGCGTAGCCGGCGTTCCACAAGCTCGCCACATCACGCAGGAAGCCGAAGGTGCGCGCGCGCGCGATCTCGCGGCGGAACGTGTCGGGTTTTACATCGATCGCCAATGTTTGGCGCCGGATGAGCGCGTGCTCGAACTCGATCTCTGCTTCGATGCGGAAGCCGCGCGGGTTGGGCCGCAGCTCGCCGTACGCATCGCCCATTGCCACTCGCACCGGCTTGAGCACCTTGATTTGGCGGCGCGGCCGATCGAGCGTCTTAAGGCCCACAGAATCGATTGCGGCGACAAAGGGAGCCGCGCTGCCATCCATGATCGGCGCTTCTGGGCCGTCGATTTCGACAACGGCGTTGTCAACGCCGAGGCCTGCGAGCGCAGCCAAGACATGCTCGGCGGTGGAGACGAGCGGGCCGGAAGCATCGCCGAGAACCGTGGCGAATTCGGTGGCGGTCACCGCGCTCATATCGGCCGGGATTTCGCGGTCGTGCCATCCTTCGACCCGTGTACGGACGAAGCGCAATCCCGTATCGGGATCGGCCGGATGCAGCGTCAGCGTCACCGGCAAGCCGGAATGAATGCCCACACCACACAAATCGGTGTGGTCGCGAAGCGTCGTCTGCCTGGCGACTTTCATAATCCCGTCCCAGCCACTCCCCCGGCCGCGCGCGTCGATGGGACGCAGCGGATCACATTAGACGGGCGACATCGGTCGCATTCCTGCCATCGGTAAGGCTGTACGAAACCCGCGGGCAAGAAGTCCGGCCGCGTAGTCCCCCGACGAAAACCCCTTTGACGGTGGAAGCTTAGCTGTGGGCGGGCGGAAGTCCAACTCACGCTTTTTTACCGACTGTTACCAGCGGGGGGTCGCAATCGCGGCAACCGCTGGGCAGGGTGCGGCATGCCTTTTCAAGCGGATGGATTCCCGCGTGGCCCGCCATCGTCCTTAGCGCGGCGTCAAAAATCAACTTTTGAATTCAGATACATAGACCAAGGCTCGCCCGGCCGTCCCGGCAATTCGCGCCGGGACTGCCACGGCTTCGCGAGCATTCCCGATCAGTTCGCCTGGCGGCGCAAGAACGCCGGGATGTCGAGCTGATCCTCCTCGATCGGGGGCTGCATCGGTGCCTGCCGGCCCAACGAATCGAGGCCCTGGTGGGAGGAGCGCTTGGCGTAGTCCGACACCGGCTCCGCCGCGCGCGGCATTGCGGGTGGCACGGCCGGCCGTGCCGGCGCCGCAGCGGTGCGCTCGATCGGCCGATCGATCGGCCGCGGCGCCGGCGGGGGTCGAACCGGCCGGCCATTCGGCGGCATTCTCTCGCCCTCGTCGAGATCGTCACGGCGACCCAGGCCCACGGCGGCAAGACGCCGGAGCAAGCTCACTTTGCGCTTCTCCGGATTATCGATCTCGCCTTCGCCGCGCTTGGCTCGCAGTTCGGCCTGCGCCGGACGCGGCAGCTCGTCGATGCCGGGCATCCGGCGCGGCCGGTTGACCGTGCGCTCCGGCGCTGGCGGGATGAAGGCACGCGGCGCGGGCGGCGGATCGGACGGCAGCGCCATCTGTTCCGGAAACAGCGATGGCTTGGGCGGGATCGGCCGGATGGTCACGTCCTCCATCATAGGCAAGACCGCGGCGGCGACCGCCGCCTTGGCGGCGGCTTCGATCGATTCGGGCGTTTGCGGCGCCCGCGGCGCTAGGCTCGGCGTTGCAGGCGGGCGCTGCTGCTGATCGGCGCGAAGGTCTTCGGCGCGCAGCTTTTGCGTAAGTTCTGCAATCCGCGCCTCGGGCTCCGTCACCGGCCGCTGCACTGCGGCCCGATCAATGCCCGTCGCAACAACCGAAACGCGGATCACGCCTTCCAGGCTCTCGTCGAAGGTCGCACCCACGATGATGTTAGCGTCTTGATCCACTTCTTCGCGGATGCGGGTCGCCGCTTCGTCGACCTCGTAAAGCGTCAGGTCCCTGCCGCCAGTGATCGAGATGAGCAGGCCCTTCGCCCCTTTCATGGAAGCGTCGTCGATGAGCGGATTGGAGATCGCAGCCTCGGCAGCCGAGAGCGCCCGCTTCTCGCCCGAGGCCTCGCCGGTGCCCATCATCGCCTTGCCCATTTCACGCATGACTGCGCGGACGTCCGCGAAGTCGAGATTGATCAGGCCCTCCTTCACCATGAGATCGGTGATACAGGCGACCCCGGAATAGAGCACCTGATCCGCCATCGCGAAGGCGTCGGCAAACGTCGTCTTCTCGTTCGCCACCCGGAACAGGTTCTGGTTTGGGATGATGAGCAGCGTATCGACGACCTTCTGCAGCTCGATGATGCCCTGCTCGGCCACGCGCATCCTGCGCACGCCTTCGAAGTGAAACGGCTTGGTGACGACGCCGACGGTGAGAATGCCGGCCTCCTTGGCGCAGCGCGCGACCACCGGTGCCGCGCCGGTACCGGTGCCGCCGCCCATGCCGGCCGTCACGAACACCATGTGTGCGCCCTGGAGGTGGTCGCGAATCTCATCGATCGCCTCCTCGGCCGCCGCCCGCCCCACTTCCGGCTGGGAGCCGGCGCCGAGGCCCTCGGTGACGGCCACGCCCATCTGGATGATGCGCTCGGCCTTGGACATGGTGAGCGCCTGGGCGTCGGTGTTCGCGACAACGAAGTCGACGCCCTGCAGCCCGCTCGCGATCATGTTGTTAACGGCATTACCGCCGGCACCGCCGGTCCCGAACACGGTGATCCGCGGCTTGAGCTCACGGACGTCGGGAATCTTCAGATTGATGCTCATGTTTGCCTCTTGGTAAGCGGACGTGACCGCCGCCGGGTCGGGCCGGTCCGCCGCCGGCCGATCGGAACGTTGATCGAGTCATCAGAAGCTCTCGCGAAGCCATCGTCCGACCCGTGCGATATAGCCGCCCCCTGTTGCCGCCTGCCGCGTTCGCCGCGGTTCGAAATGCTCAAGATGCGCCGCCTGCGGATAGACCAGCAGTCCCGTCGCGACGGCAAAGGCCGCCCCCTTCGCTTCCTCCGGCAGCCCGGCAATGCCGAGCGGCCGACCCACTCGCACCGGACGGCGCAAGATTTGCGCGGCAAGCTCGGTAACGCCGGTGAGCTGGCTCGCTCCACCGGTCAGAACCACGCGCCCACGCGGCTCGGCTGCGAATGGCGACGCCGCAAGACGATCGCGCACCATTTCGAGTATTTCCTCGACCCGCGGCTTGATGATGCGGGCGAGGCTTGCACGTGAAACGAAATGCGGCGCCTCGCGCTCGTCGTGATCCACCGGAGGCACCGCAATCATATCGCGTTCGTCCGAAGCCCCGGTGAGTACGCTGCCGTAGAGCGTCTTGAGGCGCTCGGCATCGGCGATGCGAGCGTTGAGGCCGCGCGCGAGGTCCATCGTCACGTGCCGGCCGCCAAGCGCGAACCCGTCGGCATGCACGAACCGGGTGCCGGCAAAGACCGCGATCGTCGTCGTACCGGCGCCCATATCGATCACGGCGGCGCCGAGTTCGGCTTCATCGGCGGCGAGCGCGACCAGGCCAGCCGCGTACGGACTCGCTACCATCGCTTCGATAGCGAGGTGGCTGCGCTCGATCGCCAGCATGAAATTGTGCGCCGCGGAAGCGTCCGCGGTCACAACGTGCATGTCGATGCCGAACTCGCGCGCAAGCATGCCGCGCGGGTCCTGGATGCCGCGGGCGTGATCCAGCACGTAACCGATCGGCAGCGAATGCAGCACGGCGCGTCCGGTGCGCGCCGAATGTCGGCTGCCCGCAGTGAGCACGCGGGCAATATCGCGCTCGCCGATCGCCGCGCCGGCAACCTCGATGGAAGCGGAGATCAGTTCACTTGCCGGGCGGCCGGCAGAAATCGAGATGACGACCGAGTCGAGTTGCATCTTTGCCGAGCGCTCCGCGAGATCGGCGCATTGCCGTACCGCCGCTTCCGCCTCGGCGAGATCGATCACCGTGCCGGCCTTCATGCCGCGGGCAAGGGTGTGGCCGAATCCCACGACCTCGACGGAATGGCTGCGCAGCGGCAGCCCCTCTTGCGGCGGGCATGGACGCAGCCGCCCGATCAGGCAGGCGATCTTGCTGGTGCCGACGTCGAGCGCAGCGACCAGCACCGAGCGGTTGCCCGGGAGCGGTTTCATCTTCGGAGTAAGGCCGAACTGGAGGGCGGTCATGCGCTTCCGTCCCTCTTTTTCGGCTTGTCCTTGGACGCGTCCATGCGAGCCTGTGCGGCCGCCTCGGTGAGGCGCACCGTCACGCGGTCAGCGAGCCTAAGATCGATCGCAACGATGTCCCGCGTAATCAGGTTCTTCTCGCGGTCAAGCGCCACCAGCCGCTCGAGCGCGGGGGCCACGTCGGATTCGGGCAGGCGCACGTCGATGCCGTTCTTCAGACGCAGATTCCAGCGCCGCTCGCCCACCAACACGGACGCGTGTACGAAGTCGCGCATCGTGGGATAGCGGTCAAGCAGAGCAAGGAATTCCTTTGCTTTCGCCTGCGCCCCGCGGCCGACGACGAGCGGCAGGCGGGTCAGGCGGGGCGCAACATAAGGCTCGAGCACGGTGCCGTCGTCGGCGATGACGGATATGCGCCCATCCTTTTGCCAGAGTGCAAACGCCTCCCGTTCTTTGATGCCGATTTGCAGCTCGCCGGGATAGAGCTTGAGCACGGTGGCATCGGCAATCCAGGGGTTGGTCTTGAGGCGCAGGCGAATCTGATCGACGTCTAGGAACAGGAGCGAGGTGGTGCCGGTAATGCCAGCGGTGGCGAGCACTTCCTCCCGGTTGACATGATGATTGC
>Ga0209239_1001205_pt1 | contig 15298 bp, 15 predicted proteins | sample GraSoi013_2_20cm_FD_185824 | JGI IMG/M metagenome (GOLD analysis project Ga0209239, IMG submission 185824) | Grasslands soil microbial communities from the Angelo Coastal Reserve, California, USA - Sample 10_02_2013_2_20cm (SPAdes) (version 2) | ecosystem: Environmental > Terrestrial > Soil >...
GGGCGCAGAGGAATATCTCTTAGCTTGCCGATTCGCTGGAGAACGTTGCGCACCTGGTGCCATTTAATCGCGAGCTGATGTTCGTAGTCGACGTGCTGGTACGCGCATCCGCCGCAGCGGCCAAAATAGGGGCACTCCGGTGTGACGCGATGCGGGGAGCTTTCCTTAACTTCCACCAACTCCGCCTCGGCAAATTGTTTTTTCTCGCGCACGATCTCCGCAGAAACGAGTTCGGCCTCAATGGTGTACGGAACGAAGATAGCCTTCCCTTGCTCGCGTCCGACCCCTTTCCCGCCGAAGGCAATGTCTTCGATTTTCAGATCAACAATGCGCACACAAACATCTCGACCGAGCGAATCGCAAACGCCAATTCAATTCTGGTTTTGACATTCTTTCGTCATTCGTCATTCGTGCTTCGTCATTTCATTATGGCCTGGCGACTTCACGAACACGTCTTGCGTGGCAAAATCGATAACCGTACGCGCGGGCGGGTGACCGGTGAGATTTGGCTGGCCGGCATTGACGAGCCGCTGGTGGTGGAATTAGCAGGCGATTGCGCGCCCGACCTCGCCGGCTGCGAGTTGAGCTTTGAAAATCCGGACCCGGTCCCGATGACGACGAAACCGCCCGCTCCTCAACAGCGTGGCCCCGCTGGCGATATCACCGCCGCACGCAAAGTGCGCGTGTTCGACGTTTCCATTGAAGAAGCACTGGCAATGTCCCGACGCGGCGAGACGCCACCCGAACACATGGCGAATGGGGTATATCTCGAGTGGTTCAGCGAACGCAGCGGCCGCGTGGTGATCGAAAGCGCAGATTATCGTCTGCAAATCTCCGAGCCAGCATGGCGTTATACCAAAGAAGAAATTGCCGAGCGCGACCGCCGCATCGCTGAACAAGAAACGCCGTTTGCTATTGCGATCACCCAGGACGGCGAGACGCAAGAATGGGACGAAGTGCGGTATGAGCAATTTCTCCGCGAAAGCGATGCGCTGACAGAAAAATATGGGCGATTACTGGAGAAATATGCGGACCATCCCGATAGCGAACGGATTATCGCGCGTGAGATGGGATGGTCCTGGCTTGAGGAGGCACTCGATCGAGAGGACGAACAAGAGAACCAGCACGAGCAAGAACACGAGCATGAGGCGGAGGATTTGGAAGCGACAATCGACGAGGAAAAGGAAGACCAATCCGAGAACGATATTGAGGATTATGAATTGCCGCCGCCCGATCCGATGCGTGAAGGCATTGATTGGGTGCGTGACGAGCGCGGCCACATTTTGCACCCCATCGAGAAACGCGCCCATGATGCGTTGCATGGCCTCCTCGATGAGTTAAAGGCAGCAGAACATTTTCCCGAAGAAGAAGATGAGCAGATTGCCGATTTCGTCAGCGGTTTTATGACCCTTAGTGCAAAGCTTGCCGGCGCGTTAGGAGGAGTTGCACGCGGCGATGATTTCTTTGAACCGGGAATGGTGGTCGCGTGGCTCAAACGGATTCTGGAGATTTTGAACAAAACGATCGCAGTCGCGGACGCTACAAGAGGAAAGGACTTTCTCCCTGCGGAGCGGTTTGCGTACTATCGGAGTGAGCTTTTTGCGATCCGCGAAGACGTGTTGGAATTAATCAAAGAGCTGCGATCGCGCTAACCAGGCAGGGAGGTCGCGCCGTGATGTCCGGCATACCTTCCGAGGAACCGAAGCTAGTACGGATCCTGATCGTAATCCCGGACATAGGGATACTTTGATTCGTTGCCAATCTCAGGAGGAAATTCTGAATAGCCGGCGTGAATATACGGAATTTCCGGTGGCAGAATGGGGTAATAGCTGTCGCGCCAGATTGGAAAAGGCCAGGTCAGAATCTCAATGAGCCCCGCTACGTGTCGGGTAGCTGAACGCCCGACGCCACGGACCACACCGTAGCCAAACGCAGCGTTGTTGCCTTCCTCCTTGTTGACTTTGTTAATGTTCACAATGATTTCCGTCGGCGCCCATAGAAAGTTCGAGAAGCCGCGGCCGAGTTTCCGCGTTGGCCCATAGTCATTCGCAGGCGGGTCCTGAATGTCTCCAAGACAAATTCCGGCAAGGCCGACCACCAAGGATAAGACAGCCAGAGATTTCATGTGGCTCCAGCAAGTTAAACAAATACGGACGAGCAAAGGCAATACTTATTTTCGGCCTTCGGCTGCACCATCGTTCTTTGTCTTAGCCATCGAAATCGCAATCGTAACAGCGAGAATGAGCACGATGATTCCCAGCGAGACGGCCCGCGGCAATGGAAAATAATCTACGAGAATCATCTTAATGCCGACGAAACCGAGCACCAGAGCAAGGCCGGTTCTCAGGTAAATGAAACGCTTCATCAAACCGGCCAGCAGAAAATAGAGAGACCGCAAGCCGAGAATCGCGCAAATATTAGACGTATAAACGATGAACGGGTCGCGTGTAATCGCGAAGATCGCAGGGATGGAATCGACTGCAAAAATCAGGTCCGTGACCTCGATTACGATCATGGTCAGGGCGAGCGGGGTCAACATCCAGCGCTCATCTACGCGCACCTTGAAGTGCTCGTTATGAAAATCGCGCGTAATCGGAAGAATCCGACGGCACATCCGCAATACCCAACCCTCGGCGAAATCATGTGCTGGACGTTTTCCAAAAAACATCTGCGCCGCCGTGATCAACAGGAAGAGACCAAAGAGATAAAGAATGAAATGAAAGCGTTGCACCAGCGCGATACCGCCCAAGATCATTGTGCCCCGCATGATCAGTGCCCCGATTATTCCCCAGACCAAAACGCGATGTTGTGCGCGCGGAGGAACGTGAAAGTGCGCAAAAATGAGCACGAACACAAAAATGTTATCCATGCTCAACGAATATTCGATGAGGTACCCGGTGAAAAAATCCAGCGCGTGATGTGGTCCTTTGATGCGCCACACCAGCGCGTTAAATCCAAGTGACAGGATTACCCATAGCACGCTGCGTCGCGCCGCAGCAGCCATGCTTAATTCCCGGCCGCGCTGGTGGAACGTGAAGAGGTCGATCCCAATCGCAATGAACACGCCAATGTGAAAGGCGATCCAAAACCAGATACTCGTCGTCACGGCGGGGAGACTTTCATGCAGCGGGGCGCACGGCAATCGTAAATTGCGCGCCCGACCCATACGACTTATAGGTCACATTGCACTCATTAGCCCCATTGATGGATACCGAATTAGAAAAACTGGTCGAAGCTGGCAAACTTACTACCCGCGCCGCGCAACAACTCGAAAAACTAAAGCCGGGCACATTTTGTCTGCATAAAAGCTGGGGATTCGGTCGCGTGAGCGAATGGAACCTGCTGCTCAACCAAATCGTAATTGATTTTGCAGGCAAAAAATCGCACCCGATGCAGGCCGAGTACGCGGCGGAGAACGTCACGCCGCTGGCACCAGAGCACTTCCTCGCGCGCAAAGCGACCGACCTGACGTCGATCAAGAGCTTGGCAAGGGAAAATCCGGCTGCGCTGGTGCGAAATATTCTTGAAAGTTTGGACGGTAAAGCCACGGCGCAGCAGATCAGTGAATGGCTGATCGGCGATGTTTTTACAGAGACTGAATGGAAACGCTGGTGGGAATCAACGAAGAAAGCCCTCAAGGCAAGCGGCGCTTTTTCCGTCCCTTCTAAAAAGACCGATCCAATTCAAATTCGCGGCGAGGGCGTGTCGTACGCTAACGAACTGCTCGACACTTTCAACAAGGCGCGACAGCCAAAAGAACAAATCGCAGCGCTCGAGCAGATCGTAAAATCGCACCAGCAATTCAAAGAGCCCGAAAAACAACTTCAGCCGATCATCGCGACGATTGAGAACATGACGGTGCGCAACCAGAAAATGCATCCGGAGTTTGCGTTTGAGCTCATTATCGTGCGCGACGATTTGCTCGAGCGCCTCGCCTCGCTGCATTCGACCCATGTAGGTTTGACTCTTTCGAAACTGATTCTTGATGAAGAGGAGCGCCTGATATCGGTCTTGCAAAAATTGCCGGCCGCAAAAGAAAAACGAATCTTGCAAGCGTTGCCGACCGCGCTCGGTCCGCGCTGGACAGAACGTGGCTTGGATTTGATGCAACAGAGTCACGGCCGCATGGTTGCGCAAATTCCCCGCATCTTGAGCGAAGGTGGTAAGCACGACGAGCTTCGCACGATGCTGGAGCGGAGCATCCGGGAACATTCAGCAACGAGCGAGATGCTTGCCTGGCTTTGTAGCGAGCGGGAGCAATGGAGCGAACTGGTGACGCAGGAATTGCTTGGCGCAATTTTCGCGGCGCTGGAGCGCGAACAACACAATACCGCCGGCCGGACCGGCAAGTTGTACCGCACACTGGTCGAAGATCGCCAACTGCTTGGGGACATCTTCAGGAAAAGCGACGTCGCTACCGCGCGCGATTGGATGCGGCGGCTACAACTAAGCCACCTGTTCGATGAGCTGACGAAACGCTCACTTCTGGCCAGACTCGTCAAAGTTTATCCAGAACTGGAAAGCATGATCACAGGCGCGCAATCTGAGGACGAAACCGCGCCACTGATCGTCTCTTGGAGCAGCCTGGAAAGACGCAAGACCGAATACGAAGAGCTGGTGAAAACGAAAATCCCAGAGAACACCAGAGAGATCGCGCTCGCCAGGTCGTATGGCGATCTCAGCGAAAATTTTGAATTTAAAGCGGCGAAGCAGATGCAAAGCGTGCTCATGCGACGAAAAACCGAGCTGGAACAAATGCTGCACAACGCGCGCGGAACTTCATTTGAAAATGTTGATACGTCGCGTGTTTCCATCGGTACAATTGTGACGCTACGCAACGTGGAAACGGGCCAGGAGGAAACCTACACCATTCTCGGCGCATGGGACGGCGATCCCGATCACAACATCATCTCGTATCAAACCGCCATCGGCCAGGCGCTGCTTGGTCATAAAGCCGGCGAAACTATTTCCCTAAACACAGAGCACGGCAGCGCTCAATTTGCGATCGTTTCAATCCAGCCCGCGCCGCCGGATCAGACGGCGCCGCCCCCTACCCTTCTTACAGAATCTGCCGTTGAAACGGCCATGACCGAGTAGGCTGGCGTCGCTTGGCTGATTATCGATCGCGTGAAAAACGCTGTAGGGGAGGCGCATCGCCTGCCGGAACCCCGCCGCTACACATTCACATTGGGAACAGGGCAATCCACCTAAGGCGAATTGCCCTATAACAACATGCCATTCCCGGTCGTGTTACTGACTCGTCACTGCCACTTTTGTAACAGACCTACTCGTTTCGACCTGCGCGCTGACCTTTTGGATTTGCGCCCCCTGCTCGTTCAAGCGCGCCATGACTGTTCGCATCTCCGTCTGTTGCTGCGCAATGGTTTCTTCTTCCTTTGCGACTTTGGATTCCAGGACAGTAATGGTCGCTTCTTGTTTCTCTATCTTGCTTTGTTGCTCCTCGACTTTTTTGTGCTCTTTGAGAAACTCATTTAGCAACATTGCGTTCACCTGGTCGTAGCGGACAGTCAGGATTTCGCCGCTCTTGTCACGCAGCACCAGATTTGGATTCACTTGGGCCACCTCCTCCGCGATAAGCCCAAAGCAGGGCGTGTCTTTGGTATCGCTCTTGTAGTGGAAGGTCACCGGCCTGAGCGCCAGGACAGCTTCGCTGGACTTGTCCATCGCTTTAATGTCGTGCTTAAAGCGCCCCGACGAGACAGTGGTGCCCAACTTTCCATTGATATCAATTGCCACTGCAGTGGCGGTGGCGGGATCAACCGGCTGGCCACAAATGCTGTTGATGTAGCAGCTGTTGTCCACATTGGCCCCTGCAACGCCCGCACCGATGCAGATAACGTCATGGGCCGTGGTAACATCGGCGCCGGCGTCCAAGCCAACGGCCGTGTTGAAATTACCACTGACATTGCTCGACAGCGCACTATCACCGATGGCAGTGTTTTCGCCGCCTATGGTGTTACCATTAAGCGCGCCAGACCCGGCAGCTGTGTTACGGATTCCGGTTTCGTTGCTAAGGAGCGCGTGAAATCCGGAGGCTGTATTGTTGGAGCCGCCTGTGTTAAAAAGGAGCGCACTCGCCCCGGTGGCGGTATTTTCGCTGCCGGTGGTGTTGTTGGCGAGCGCGACGGCGCCATTCGCCGTGTTTTGGGCGCCGATGGTGTTCGAAAAGAGTGCTTGAACACCGTTGGCCAAGTTGAAGTTGCCAGTGGTGTTGTTCAAGAGTGCTTGATAACCGGTGGCCGTATTATCGCTGTTGGTGTTGTTCAAGAGCGCTTGACAACCGACAGCCGCGTTCCGGGTCCCGGAGGCGTTGCTCAAAAGGGCGCCCGCTCCAACGGCTGTGTTGTTTTCGCCGGTGGTGTTGCTCAACAGCGCTTCATCACCAATGGCTGTGTTGAAGTTGCCGGTATCGTTGCCAAAGAGCGCAGAACCACCGGTGGCCGTGTTGCCGCTGCCCTCTGTGTTGCTAAAAAGCGCTTGCGAACCAACCCCTGTGTTGCCCTCGCCGGTGGTGTTACTCTGGAGCGCAACAGAACCGTTTGCAGTATTCCCAACACCGGTATTGCTCATAAGCGCTCCAAAACCAGTGGCTGTGTTATCGACACCGGTTGTGTTAAAAAACAGCGCGAACGTCCCGCTGGCGGTGTTGCCGGTACCGCTGATGTTGCTCAAAAGCGCGCCGGCGCCGGTGGCAGTGTTTCCATCTCCGGTGTTAGCGAGGAGCGTCCCGGCACCGACGCCCGTGCAGAACTTGCCGTCGGTGAGGCTTAGGAGCGAATATATCCCGATTGCCGTGTTATATGTGCCGGTGCTGCGGCTCACAAGGGCGCTGCTTCCCTCTGCTGTGTTGCCGCCCGGATACCCTCCGTCGGGTGCTGGAACCACCGCTTGTGCGATTGGCACAAGCGCAGAGAAGCCAAGCGCAAAGAGCACTGTTGTGAATGTGTTTATCATGTTTTGGTTCTTCATATTCTAATTTCCGTTCTGATGTCGCTTTATGGGTACTGCGCGATTACGAACTGGCCAAAGCCACCTTTGGCACTGTCAACAAGCTCCTACCGGGCAACAGTGATGTCGCATGGGCCCTTAGCGCGGTCAACCGACGCCTTGGACAGTGGAATGAAAGCCTCGCAGCGGTCGAGGCAGGTCTCGACCTGGATCCGCGCAACGGAGAGTTGATAACTACTTCAGCATGGACTTATGGAATGCTACGACAATTCCCAATGGCGCTAAAACGCTATGATCAAGCGACGGATATTATTGCGAATGATCCCGATCTGATGTCGTTAAAGGCCGGCAGTTACCAGGCTCAGGGAAATCTGGAGCAAGCCGCAAACCTCTTATCAGAAATATCCGTTCAGACTCCATTTGAGAATGCCTTCTTCATCAAGGTGACTCAGTTAAGACTTGAACGGAATTACGCTGAGGCCATTCGATTGCTACAAACCCGACTTGCGCAATTCAAGTTCACTTCTGAGATCTACAAGGGCGCTACTCAGGTTTACCTCGCTATTGCTCAGCGCCTTGCCGGTGATGCTGCCGGCGCAAAGGTTACTGCTGAACAGGCGCGCAACATGCTGGAGCCGCTCGGCAAAAAACAACCGGATAACTCCAACTTTGCGGAGTGGCTGGCTCTGGCTTATGCCGAGCTAGGAGAGAAGGACCTAGCTCTGAAGGAGGCGGAACGCGCTACTATGCTTCTACCAAGTGCCAAGGATGCAGTGGACGGCCCAGGCACTGAAGAGAACCTGGCGTTAGTTCAGACGATCTTTGGCGAGAATAGCAGCGCGATCGCAGCGCTCAAGCGATTGGTGCAAACGCCATTTCAAAGTCAGCTTTACGGCCCAATGCCGCTTACGCCGGCATATCTAAGACTCGATCCCCTTTGGGATTCGTTGCGCGCCGATCCAGGCTTTCGAGAACTCTCCGAGAAGACGCAACCGTGAAGCCGCGCTCTAAATCAGCAATTCATAGGAAAGAATACTCAGGCAATAAATTGCCGCGGTTTCCACTCGCAGAATGATCGGGCCGAGCGTAATTGGCTGGCAACCGTGACGACGCGCGAGCGCAAGTTCTGCAGGCGTGAAATCGCCTTCTGGCCCAACAAGCATCAAGACACTGCGGGGACGATGTTGATGCTCGTTCGAATAGCCCGCAAGAACCTTCTTTAAGTGCCGTGCACCCGGCTGGAGCGATCCGATCAGTTGTAGATCGAATGATTCCTCTGCTGCTACAGAAAGTAATTCTGAAAGTTTCATCGGCGCATGTATATGTGGCAGCCAGTTCTGCCCGCATTGTTTGGCTGCCTCGACTGCAATCTGCTGCCATTTCGACTGTTTTTGCCCTGCGCTTTCGGAATCGACCTGCACAATGGTGCGATCAGAAATGATCGGCGCAATTTCGGCAGCGCCAATCTCGACCGCCTTTTGCACAATTAAGTCCATATTTTTTCCCTTTGGGATTGCCTGTCCCAGAACGATCCGGCATTGGAACGGTGGTGTTTCCGCTTCGTGCAATTTTCGCAATCGAATTTCATCGCCGCCAAGATCGACGATTTCCGCGGTGTTTTCCCGTCCCCGTCCGTTGAAGAGAACAAGTTTCTCCCCCACCCTCATGCGCAGGACGTCGCGCGCGTGGTGTGCTTCCGAGCCAGCTAATGTAAGCGCGCCAGGGTCCCAATTCTCGGGAGAGATGAAGAAGCGATGCATGTGACCTATAGGACCACAATCCATCTTATAATGTCATTCTGAGCGAAGCGAAGAATCTCTGGTCACTTTCTGGACCGATGCTCGTGGAATAAATCAGAGATGTTTCGCCTCGCTCAACATGACAGCGCCATTTACGAGATGAGCCCTAATAAGAACGACGGGACGCGCAACTCGATTTCCTATTGGTAGTCAGATGCGATGAGCGAGCTCATCGGCAGCACATTTGCCAACGATTTTTTACTTATCGGCAGCTCTATCCCGCGCTGTTGAAGTACGGAGAGTACGCTCTCGGTAGGAATGTTCCCAACCAATGCATCCTGCGCGAAAGGGCACCCACCAAGACCACCAATGGCTGAATCAATTCGCCGACAGCCTGCATCGCAAGCAGCGAGCACTTTGGCTGCAGCTTCCTCCGGCTTACTATGAAGATGCACGCCGATATCGTAATCGGCGTATTGGTTTGTGATCGATTGGACTACACGGCGAATCAAATGAGGGTCGGCAACTCCAACGGTGTCCGCTAGCGAAATCGATCGGACACCGAGCGTCGCCAGTTTCTCTACCACCCGCCGCAGCTCGGTCTCATCCCACGGATCGCTGTACGGATTTCCGAACGCCATCGAGATATAAACAACCATACCCAGTCCGGATGCGTCAGCTTTTGTCTTAATCGATTCCAACGTTTTGTAGGCCTCTTCGGGTGTCTGATTTTGGTTTTTGCGCAGGAATGTCTCAGAAATGGAACAAGGATAGCCTAGGGTCGAAACCGCTTCTGTCGCAATGGCACGGTCGGCTCCCTTTTCATTAACGACAATACCGATGATTTCGACATCGTTTGGTGGACTGATTTGCTTGAGCACTTTCTCGCTGTCAGCCATCTGCGGAACGGCTTTGGGAGACACAAAGCTAACGGCATCGATGTGCTTGAATCCCGCCGCGATTAACGCACGGAGATAGCTCGCCTTGAGTTTCGCTGGGATTTGTCGCTTGAGACCTTGCCAGGCGTCACGGGGGCACTCGATCAGCTTGACGGTATCGTGAAACACAGAAGCTGCGGGATTCTATCTGAAAAATTCCTTCGCGCGTTCGAAAAAGCTCTTGCGCAAGGGCGTGTTTTCATCGCCGCAAAGCGCCGCGAATTCCTCAAGCTTACGACGCTGCTGCGCGTTCAAGCGCGACGGCACCTCGACAATCAAACGCGCGAACAGATCGCCGCGGCCCCGCCCATTAACATTTGTAATTCCTTTGCCGCGCATTTTAAACATTTGCCCGCTTTGCGTCCCGGCGGGCACTTTCAGATGCGCCCCGCCTTCAAGAGTCGGCACATCAATTTCGCCACCCAGAGTCGCAACGGAAAAAGGGATCGGTACGTCACAATACAGATCATCGCCTTCGCGCTGAAAGATCTTGTGCTCTCGAACGTGTATGACCACATAAAGATCGCCCGGAGGACCACCGCGCGTGCCGACCTCGCCGTTGCCTAACGAGCGCAATCGTGAACCCTCCCTGATTCCAGCAGGTATCTTCAGCTTAACGCGGCTCAATTTCTCCACGCGTCCTTCGCCACGGCACTTCTGGCACGGTTTCTCAATGACTTCACCAGCACCTCGGCACCGAGGACATGTCTGCGACACGTGAAAAAATCCGCGCGAACTGATCACCTGCCCACGGCCGCCACAGGTAGAGCACGTAATCGTGCGCGAACCTGGTTCGGCGCCGCTGCCGTTGCATTTGTCGCAGGTATCGAGTTTCGCGATTTCAATCTCTCTTTCAGCGCCAAACGCCGCCTCCTCCAGCTTGATTTGCATGTCGTAGCGCAAATCCGATCCGTGCCGCCGATCTTCCGGCCGATCGCCGCCGAAGAATGTCTCGAAGATTCCACCACCGAATCCGCCGCCGCCGAAAACTTCCCGAAAAATCTCGAACGGATCGTGGAAAACGCCGCGCCCAAAACCGGCGCCGCCCTGTGTGAACGCCGCGTGGCCGAAGCGATCGTAGGCGGCGCGCTTGTCAGGGTCGATCAAGACGTCGTACGCTTCGCCTAATTCCTTGAACTTTTCTTCGGCGTGCGGGTCGTCCGGATTTTTATCCGGATGAAACTTGACCGCGAGTTTGCGATAAGAGCGTTTGACCTCCTCATCCGTGGCGCCTCGTTCGACGCCCAGTACCTCATAGTAATCGCGCTTTTCAGTAGCCATGTGATCGATGAGTCCCCTCGTGATTTATGGGACTAGTAAGCGAAGCAAGCAACAAGCCACCTACTTTGCAGGGCCGCTGGAAACAACCACTTTCGCAGGTCGCAGCAACCGGTCCTTAAATCGATACCCGCGACGGGTTTGGCGCATCACAATCTCTTCAGGATATTCATTGCTGGGTTCATGCGCAATTGCTTCGTGCAGGTTCGGATCGAACGTTTTTCCCTCGGCCTCGATCGGTTGCAGTCCATTTTCGGCCAGCAAATCACTGAGTTGTTTTTGCACGAGAACCAATCCGGAATAAATGGGAGAGTCCGCGCTCTGCTCTTTTGCTGCTGCAAGGCCAAGTTCAAAATTGTCGATAATTCCGACCAAACGCTCCAGTAAAGACTTGTTGGCATATTTGATCGCCTCTTCCTTTTCGCGAGCACTACGTTTCTTGTAATTCTCGAAATCAGCCTGACTCCGCGCCGCGAGTTCTCGAAACCGGTCGAGATCGGTCTGCAAACCAGCCATTGGATCTTCTGCTTCGCTTTGCGCGGCATCGGCCCCGGGCGCAAAAGATGAAGGGATCGAACTTGCCGACGCCGATTGTTTCATTTGTTTGTTTTGCTCAGTAGCGGGAATTTTTTTCATGTTTTACGAATGGCAATCAAAGTGATGTCGTCGTTTTGTGGGACCGAACCGGTGAAGTCGCGAACGTCCTCGACGATTTTCCTTACAATTGCTTGCGCTCCATTGGTCGCACTCGCGCGAACCGATTGCATCATGCGGTCGAGGCCGAACTCGTCTCCCTCGGCATTAAGCGTTTCAGTCACGCCGTCGGTGTAGAGGACGAGGCAATCATCGCGCTCGAGCGGAACAGCGAAGTCAGTGGTTAGCCTATCGAACACGCTTCCACTGTCAATTCCCACGACCATGCCGGGCGGTTTCACCGGCGTGACAGTTTGAGACTGCCGCTTGTAAAGTAATGGCGCATCATGTCCGGCGCGCGCGAGCGTCACTCCCTCATGCTGGTGGTTGAGAATCAAGTAGGCCATGCTGATGAACATGTCTTCCTTGATATCGGGGTAGAGCTGTCGATTCACCTTTCGTAACACATCAGCCGGAGATGGGTTCCGTGCCGCCTCCGCGCGCAGGACGCTGCGGCAGATGGCCATGATAAGCGATGCCGGCACACCTTTACCTGACACGTCTGCGATGACTACCCCGAGCCGTTCTTGATCGACTTGAATGTAATCGAAATAATCGCCGCTTACCTGGCGGGCTGGCGCATTAATGCCGCTGATCTGAAACCCATTAATCGCCGGCGCCTCCGATGGAAGCAAGATACGCTGAATGTCTCGCGCGATTTCAAGATCGTGATCGAGGCGCTTCTTTTCGTTAGCCATGGAATAGATGATGGCGTTGTAAAGCGCAAAGGCGGACTGCTCAGCGATCGATTTAAAAACGACGAAATCCGCCTGGGAAAAACCTGGGCCCGTAGGGCCGTTCGCCAGTGCTAGGACGCCGAGATCTTGGTTTCCGTACCGCAGCGATGCAGCCGTAATCGACGAGCTGCCAAAAGCGCCGCCACGCAATTTTGCCAGCTCTGGCACCTCGGAGAATTCATTCAAGCAAACGGACTGGCCCGTCTGCCACACCCGTCCGATTAATCCTTCACCCGGGCTAATCGTGTGCAGCCGTAGAAAGCCCTCGAGCGCTATAGGAGCAGCCGCGGCTTGTTGCAAGATATTTGGGGGAACGTCCACTAGCGGCGGACAGCCTTTTGAGATAAACGCCGGAGTAAGTTTCCCGCCCGTTCGATCGGTGACGTAAAGCGCGCCGCCGTGCGCGTCGAGAACACGCGTGGCGCCCTCGACGATTAGCCGGTGCAGCTCCTGGGGCCGAATGGTCTCTCGAAAGGCTTCGCCGAGACCATGCAAAAAATCGAAAACAAGCGTTTCCTCGACCTGAATTTCTTCATGAGAGCGCTCCAGCCGTCGAATCCGCCGTATCTGAAACCAAGCGGTAATAATCCATCCGGCAACAGACGCAACAAGCAGTCCGAGAAGGAGAGTCGGCCACATCATGCAAGGGCCAGCTTACTTCAAAGGCGTCTCGTGATGAAGGTCTTGTCTTAAAAAATCGAGAACGTCTTTAAAGCGAAGGATATTTTCCGGCGCGGCCTCGCAAAGAGCTTCATGGGCTTCCAGCATCGTCTCCGTTTGTTTTTTCTTTCTATCCCCGGGCGACCGGACCGCGGGGGTTCGCTCGAGCGCTCCGCAGTCAGGGGGACTGGAACCGTTAGCACGAATATCGAATATCTGATCCAAGCCGAGCCCGGAGAGAAGCTCGTGGCTGCGGTTTCCACAATGAACGATGTGAAGATGTCCATGTCCCAGTTCCTTCAATCGAAGTGCCACGCTGGCCATCGTTCCCATGAATGTGGAATCCATCATGGCGCAATCCGCCAGATCCACCACAAATTCGCGATAGCCGCGGTCCAACATCTCACGCGCGAACTCCTTGAGATTGCCGCTGTTGAGGAAACTACCTTTCCCCTCCACTTTCACCCACACGGTTGGGCCGCTCACCCCTACTTGAATAGATGAGTCCACAGTTACTAGCCAAAAGATACCAGCCCGGAAGGCATGCTGTCAATGCTCGCCGGATTCGAGAAAGCCTCAGAAAATGATTCGAAATCCGAGGCGCGAAAGGCTGCTTCAGGTAACACCCGGGGGAGATGAGACACGCCCATTGATCTCACTCCCACATGAAGGAGCGATTTTCCGCTACGATCCGCCCGTTTTCGATTAACAGACACCGCCATGCTATTACGCGGCCATCATCAAAATAATCGTCTCCAATCACCCTGAATTCGGTCTTATGAGTCCCACGCACATTTCGATACGAAATCTCCTGCGCCTGAACGTGCTCGTGCAGTTTCTCCTGACGATATTCCAAACGCACTGTGACATCCGAAGAGCGCTTGGCCCGCCAGAAGAAATCAAAGTAATTGCCGAAACGTTGGCGCTGATCAAGGGCCGTCACCGCCCCAAACATCCGATATTGGCGCTCAAAAGTAATGGGAGCGTCCTGAAGCGTTGCCGTTTTCTGGCTCGGCGAATTCGATTTTCCGCCAAGTGTGCTCGATGTCTGGCGGGCGCCTTGACCTGCTTTGGGTGCTTTTTCACTCAAAAAGAAAAGCTTCGTTTTTCGAAACTCGAAATCGTTACTTGGCGCCACTGGGAGTCGCGTCACTTTTTCTACGATTCTCGGTTCTTCGCGGGCGCCCTTGCTGGAGGTAACGACCAGGGCCAAAGAGGCCAAGGCAAAGACTGCGGCGGCAAATCTCATTCGCCTAATAAAGCCGGGTTTTGAATCGGGTGTCAACGAGCAACCCACATTCCAGTTCTCCTGCTCCTATGGAACTTGCGCGGATCTGAAAGTAAATTTCGATTTTATGATTGAAGTTCGTTATGAGCGCGGGGTGCATCTGCCGCGCCAGGACTTATGGCTCGACCCACGGGACGCAAGGCGATTCGCTTTCGTTTCGCACGCGCATAGCGACCATATTGCGCCGCACAAAGAAATCGTTGTTTCCGAGCGCACAGCACGCTTGATGCAAAGCCGGCTGCCAGGTTCCCGCACGGAGTACATTCTGCCGTTCGGTGAAAAACGAACGGTGCGCGGGGTCGACCTGATGCTTTTGCCAGCCGGGCATATCTTCGGGTCGGCGCAATGTTTCCTTTTCGCCGGAAACGAGACATTGCTTTACACCGGCGATTTTAAGCTGCGTCCCGGTAAATCGGCCGAGCCGGCCGAGTGGCGCAAGGCGGACACACTCATCATGGAGACGACATTCGGTCTGTCACGTTATCGATTCCCGCCGACGGAACAGGTGATTAATCAAATAATTGCCTTTTGCCAGGAAACAATCGATGACGGCGGAGTACCTGTGCTCCTTGGGTATTCGTTAGGCAAGGCGCAGGAGATCCTCTGTTCCCTTGATGGAGCTGGGTTAACGCCGATGCTCCACGGTTCGGTTTATCGGATGACCCGCATCTACGAGCAGTTTGGCCAATCGTTTTGCAAATATCTTCGCTACAACCCGAACGACGTTGCTGGAAAAGTTCTGATCTGTCCACCCAGCGCAAACCATTCGTACATGCTGGAAAAAATTGCGCGCAAACGCGTGGCGATGATCAGCGGCTGGGCGGTCGATCCAAACGCAATCTACCGCTATCAAGTTGACGCGGCGTTTGCACTGTCCGATCACGCTGATTACAGCGATCTGCTTCGCTATGTCGAATTCGTACAGCCGCGACGCGTGCTTACACTCCACGGTTTCGCTGCTTCGTTTGCACGCGATTTGCGTGAACGCGGCACCGA
>Ga0209239_1001206_pt1 | contig 15291 bp, 11 predicted proteins | sample GraSoi013_2_20cm_FD_185824 | JGI IMG/M metagenome (GOLD analysis project Ga0209239, IMG submission 185824) | Grasslands soil microbial communities from the Angelo Coastal Reserve, California, USA - Sample 10_02_2013_2_20cm (SPAdes) (version 2) | ecosystem: Environmental > Terrestrial > Soil >...
GTCGAACTGCCCAGCGGCGCGCTGCTCGTCCGTTGCTCGGGCACGACAGCGACCGCGTTGTCCGCCCGGCACGGTACCCCCGTCATCGTCGCGGACCGCACCCTCGACGACGCCACCGCGACGGCAATAGCTGTCGCCATTTCCGACGGCTGCCCGCAGGGTAGCCGCGACGAGGCCGTCGGCCTGCTGCAGTCGGCCGATCTGGAGGTCCACGTGGTCGACGACGCGCCCGGCCTGGTGGTCACCCGGACCGTCGCGATGCTCGTCAACCTGGCCGTCGACGCACTGGGACAAGGCGTGGCCAGCGGCGCCGACATCGACACGGCAATGCGACTGGGCACCAACCACCCGCTCGGCCCGTTGGAATGGGGCGAACACTGGGGCTTCGCGACTGTCCACAGTGTCCTGACCGCGATGCGGGCGGCATACGGCGAACCCCGCTACCGCCCGAGCCCGTTCCTTCAGCGCATCGCGATGGCGTCATGAGGCTCGTCAGTGCTCGCCGCGAGGCCCTGCTGTTCGGCAGCGACGACAAACAACCCCGAACTACGGCGTTCCTGGAACGGAGCACCCGATGACCCTGCGCAGCTTCGCCGAAGGCAGGTGGCAGGACGGCACCGGCGAGCTCCGTCCGCTGTTGGACGCCGCCACCGGGGAGACCGTGGCGACGCTTCCCGCCATGGGTCCGGATCCCGCCGCCGCCCTCGCCTACGCCCGCAACGTCGGCGGACCAGCGCTGCGCGCGCTGACCTTCCGCCAGCGCGCCGCCATCCTCAAGACACTCGCCAGGTACCTCTCCGGCCACCTCGACGAGTTCGTGGAACTGAGTACCCGTACCGGCGCCACCCGCCGCGACACCGCCACCGACGTCGACGGCGGTATCGGCACCCTGGCCGTTTACGCCGGCATGGCAGCCCGCGATCTACCCGACACGACCATCCTGCCCGACGGGGACACCGAGCCGCTGGGCAAGGGCGGCAGCTTCGCCGGGCGGCATATCTACACCTCGAAGCTGGGTGCGGCCGTCCAGATCAACGCGTTCAACTTCCCCGTCTGGGGCATGCTCGAGAAGCTCGCACCCGCGTTTCTGGCCGGAATGCCCTCGGTCGTCAAACCGGCCAGCCAGACCGCGTACCTGACCGAGCTGGTCGTACGCCGCATCATCGACTCCGGCCTCCTACCGGACGGGACGCTGTCGCTGCTGTGTGCCGGCCCGGCCGGCCTGCTCGACAACCTCACCACCCAAGACACCCTCAGCTTCACCGGATCGGCGGCCACGGCACTCGCCCTGCGTACCCACCCGGCCGTCGCCGGCCGGTCCGTCGCGTTCAACGCCGAGGCCGACTCGCTCAACTGCGCCATCCTCGGGCCCGACGTCTCGGTCGACGACCCCGAGTTCACCTTGTATGTCGACCAGCTCCTGACCGAGATGACCGTCAAGGCAGGGCAGAAATGCACTGCCATCCGGCGCGCGTTCGTCCCCGCCCGGCTCGCCGACGCCATCACCGACGCGGTCTGCGCCCGTCTTGCCCGCGTCGTGGTGGGCCACCCGGGCCTGGCGGACACCGACATGGGCCCCTTGGCCAGCCTTGGCCAACGAGACGAGGTACGGGCCGCGATCGGTCAACTGTCCATGGGCGCGCGGCTCGCCTTCGGCGATCCGGACACGGTTGACGTATCGGGTGCCGACGCCCGTCAAGGCGCGTTCCTGTCGCCGGTGCTGCTTCGTTGCGACGACATCCACGCCGCGGCGGCGCATGAGGTCGAGGCGTTCGGCCCGGTGTCCACCGTGCTGCCGTATGCCGATCGGGACGAGGTTGTCGACGCGGCGGCGCTCGGTGGGGGCAGCCTTGCCGGCTCGATCGTCACCCGCGACCACGACATCGCGCGCCAGCTGGTTGCCGGGCTCGCGCCCTGGCACGGCCGGCTGCTCGTCCTCGACCGCGACGCCGCCGCCGAGTCCACCGGCCACGGCATCGCCATGCCACAGATGCTCCACGGCGGACCCGGCCGCGCCGGCGGTGGCGAGGAACTCGGCGGCCTGCGTGCCCTGACGCACTACCTGCAACGCACTGCGGTACAGGGACATCCCGGCTTCCTGCGAGGCCTTTGTCCGACGGAGATGCCATGAGGGTCGTCGAGTAACGACCTCGTACGCCCGCGTTGGTGGACGAGGCCAGCCTGCGCTGGCTCGGTGTGGTGTCTGCGGGTCCTCGTCGAGAAGCGGTGGCCAATCCGTTGGCGAACTTCGGTCGGGCCGGCAATCGGGGCTGCCGTCGCTCCGCCGCCCGTACTCGGCATAATCTGCTACAGACCATTGACGACCAGCCAAGTTGATGTGGACAATGGCGATCGACCCCCGGGAGGTGGACCGATGCCAACCTAGGTGACCTTCATCCCGGCGAACGATGCCGTGGAGGCGACCGCGCCGGCCCGCAGACCGGGAGACCTGGCTGTCCACCGGCATCGACGAGACCACGGGAGTCGGCTGACGCAACCGGTCTGCGAGCCCAGCAAGGGTCGCATCGTTGCTGTCGGTACCGACAAGGGCGCTACGGCCAACCAGGCGGCCCAGTATCGGATCAACCGGAGGTCCACTGTGGACAGCCGGAATGGTGGCGACGATTCTCGACCCTGGCCTCCGGTCGTGAGGCGCGGCGGAGGTAGCGCCGCAGGGTGTGCAGGGCCGTGCGCTGACCGTCCTCATCGGACACCCGTGCCGAATCGAACCCACTCGGCGATCGGGGACGTAGGGACGATTGACACGGGGCCAAAGTTCTACAACTCTTCGCCTTGCGAAGACGGTTTAGTAGAACATGGAGGAAAGGATCATGGCCGGTTCAGCGATCAGCCGACGAGAGCTTCTCGGAATAGTTGGTGCCGTTGGCTTCGGTGCCGCGGCCGGGGGCTGCGGCAGCAGCGTCGGCAGTGGCGGCTCGGCACCGACATGAAACGCGCGTGGGACCTATGGCTGGAGCGCAGCGGCAACAAACTCGGCGACTACACCGTCACCACGATCACGGCGGATGAAGGCGAAACCCCGCAGACGGGTGTGCCCGCTGTGCAGAAGCTGCTGCAAAGCGACCAGGTCGACGTGCTGGTGGGCATCGTCAACTCGTCGACGGCGCTCGGGGTCAAGAACGTGGTCAACGAGGCGAAGAAGCTGCTCCTCATCGCCAACGCCGGCGCCAACGACATCACCGGCGCGGCCCGCAGCCCCTACATCTGGCGCACCTCGTTCAGCAACTCGCAGGTGTCGGCCGCCATGGGCAAGCACCTCACCGGTTCGGGCAAGACCGCGTACGCGATCGCCCCGGACTACGCGGCCGGCACGGAAGCGATCGCCGGGTTCAGCAACGCATTCAAGGCCGGCGGCGGTACGGTTCTCGGCGAGAGCAAGCCCGCGTTCGGTAAGACACAGGACTACCAGCCGCTCCTCAGCCGGATCCAGGCCTCCGGCGCGCAGGTCACCTTCTCCTTCTTCGCCGGGGCCGAGGCGGTCGCGTTCGTCAAGCAGTACGCCCAGTTCGGGCTGTCGTCGCGGATCCCGCTGTACGGCTCCGCCGTAGGCGTGCAGACCACACTGCACTACAGCACCGAGTTGGACAACCCGGCCAACAAGGAGTTCCGCTCGGCGTACCAGGCGAAGTACAACGCCGCGCCGACCGTGTACGCGGTACAGACCTGGGACGCCGCCAACGTGCTGAGCCGCGCCTTGCGCACGGCGAGCGGGTTGCAGGGCGAGGCGCTCGCTGCGGCGCTCGGCACGATCGGGACCATCGACGACAGCCCGCGCGGCGCGTGGAGCTTTGACGGCCAGTCGCCGAAGCAGACGTTCTATCTCCGTAGGGTCGAGAAGCGCGGCAGCGCGTTCGTCAACGTCGTGGTCAAAGACCTCGGCATGTCGACCCAGCCCAGCTGAGCGGCGAGGACTGGGATCGTGGTGGATTGGCTCGACATCGGCGTGATCGCGGTGCTCAACGGGCTGGCGATCGGGCTGTTGCTGTTCGTCGTCGCGGTCGGGCTGTCCCTCGTGTTCGGCATGATGGACGTGCTGAACCTCGCGCACGGCGCGCTGTTCCTCACCGGAGCGTACGTCGCGTGGTCGGTGGCGGGTGAGCGTCCGACCTGGACGGGTTGGCTCGTCGCCCTCGCGGTGGCGGCCGTGTCCGGCGCGCTCGCCGGCGGCGGATTGTCGCTGCTGACCGGGCCGCTTGCCCGCCGTTCGCACCTCGCGCAGGCGTTGCTCACGCTCGGTGTGGCGCTCGTCGTCGCCCAACTGCTGTCGGCGGCGTTCGGCGACGATGTGCGCGGCGTGAACCCGCCACCCGGTTTGACCGGCACGGTCGCGGTGGCGGGCAACGCGTACCCGACCTACCGGTTGGCGCTCATCGGGCTGGGGGCCGGATTGGCCCTCGCGACGTACCTCGTGATCGAACGGACCTCGATCGGCGCGCTGGTCCGAGCGACCGTCGCCGACCGGGAGATGGTGGCCGCTGTCGGCGTCGACGCCCGGCTCATCCGCGTCGGCGTGTTCGCGGTCGGGTCGGCGCTGGCAACGACCGCCGGGGTCCTGGGGAGCCCGATCTACAACGCGCGGCCCGGCCTGGACAGCACGATCCTCATCCTGGCACTCGTCGTCGTGGTCATCGGCGGGCTGGGCTCGGTCCGGGGCGCGCTCGTCGCCGCGCTGTTGATCGGCCAGATCGAGTCGACCGGCCGCGCCCTGCTGTCCGACCTCGCGTCGTTCCTGCTGTTCGGCGCGCTCGCGATCGTCCTGGCACTACGGCCGCGCGGACTGTTCGCCAGCACCATCGGAGGCCGTCCATGAGCGTGGCGATGCCAGGAAAAGACCGGAGCACCCCGACCGTCGGTCCGCCGGTCGCGGTGCCGTACCGGCCGACGCACGCGCGGCTCGGCTGGCGCGCCGGCGTGGTGGCCGCGGCCGGGGTCGTCGCGCTCGCGGCGGCACCGTTCTTCCTGGCACCGTACGCGACGACCACGCTGACCCGGATGCTCGTGTTCGCGCTGCTCGCGGCGAGCCTGGATCTGCTCGTCGGGATCGCCGGGCTACCGTCGCTGGGGCACGCCGCCTACTTCGGCGTCGGGGCGTACGCGGCAGGTTGGGTCGCCGCGCACGGCACCCCGGCCGCGCCCGTACCACTGCTCATCGCCGCGGCCGCCGGCGCGTTGATGGCGGCGGCCGCCGGTTGGGTTGCCGTGCGGTCATCCGGTGTGTTCTTCCTCATGCTCACGCTGGCGCTCGCCGAGGTCATCCAGCAGCTGGCCGAGAGCTGGGAGCCGGTCACCGGCGGATCCAACGGCATGTACGGCATTCCGGCCGTCACGGCTGCCGGTGAGGCGCTGACCAACGTCGCGTACCTGCACTGGTACGTGCTGCTGTGGTTCCTCGTCGGGTTGCTCGTCCTGTGGTCGCTCTCGGCGTCGCCCTTCGGTGCCACGCTGCGCGGCATCCGCGACAACGAGCCGCGGATGCGGGCGATCGGCTTCCCGCCGTTCCGGTACAAGCTCGCGGCGTTCGTGGCGGCGGGCGCGGTGGCGGGGCTCGCCGGCGGGCTGCTCGCCGCCCAGCAACGGCTCGTCACGCCGGCCGATCTCGGCTTCACCACGTCGGCGCTGGCGCTGCTCGCTGTGGTCATCGGTGGAAGCGGAACGATCTGGGGCCCCTGCCTCGGCGCGGCCCTGGTGATCCTGGTGCGCGACTCGCTCGCCCCGAGCCTCGGCGGTCGCGGACCGCTGGTGCTCGGCTTGGTCTTCATCGTGGTGGTGTACGCGCTGCCGCGGGGGATCGCCGGACTGCGCCGATCGCGGCGCGAGCGACAACCGCTGTCGAAGGCAGGGGAGCGGGATGAGTGACGTGCTGCGCTGTGTCGGCGTACGCCGTGCGTTCGGCGCGCTGCACGCGGTGGACGGGGTCGACCTGGCCGTGGCGCAGGGGGCCCGGCATGCACTCATCGGGCCGAACGGCGCCGGCAAGAGCACGCTGCTCCGGCTGATCGCCGGAGGAATGCGCTTCACCGGTGGCCGTATCTGGTTCGACGGGCGGGACGTCACGGGTACGCCGGAGGCACGCCGGGCGCAGTTGGGCATCGGCCAGACGTTCCAGCACTCCAGCCTGTTCCGTACCCTGACCGCGGCGGATAACGTGGCGCTGGCCGTCCAGCGCAGGCGGGGGCGGTCGTGGCTGCCGGTACCACACCGGCCGGCCTGGGCGGCGCGGGTTGACGAAATGCTCACGCTCGTCGGCATCGAGGACCGTGCTCACCACCTGGTCGAAACGTTGTCCTATGCCGAGTGTCGCCAACTTGAGGTGGCCGTCGCGCTCGCCGCCGAGCCACGCGTTCTCCTGCTCGACGAGCCGGCGGCTGGCATGTCGGCGGCGAGCACCGCGCACCTGCTGGACCTTCTCCGTGGGCTGCCGGCCGACATCACGCTGATCTTCGTGGAACACGACCTGGACCTCGTGTTCGGGCTCGCGACCGACGTCACCGTCCTGCACCTGGGCCGGGTGCTGATGTCCGGCACGCCGGCCGACGTCCAGGCGAGCGCCGAGGTGCAGCGGGCGTACCTCGGCACCGGCCGGCGCGGGGACCTCTTCGGCACCGAGCGGACCACCGGAGGCGAGCATGTCGCTTCAAGTACGTGAGCTGCGCTCCGGCTACCGGCAGGGCGAGGTCCTGCACGGCGTGGACCTCGATATCGACCGGGGTCGAGCGTTGGCGGTGTTGGGCCGCAACGGCGCCGGCAAGAGCACCCTGTTGCTCACCCTGATGGGACTCGTCCCGCTGACCGGCGGCAGTATCCGGCTGGACGGGCGGGAGCTGGCCGGCGCCCGTACCGACCGGATCGCCCGCGCCGGCATCGCGCTCGTACCGCAGGGCCGGCGAATCTGGCCGACGGTGACGGTCCGGGAGCACCTGATCCTCGCGGGCCGCCGGAGCGGTGGTCGGTCCTGGACGATGGAGCGGATCTTCGACCTGTTTCCCCGCCTGGCCGTACGGCGCCGGCATCTCGGCGGCCAACTCTCCGGCGGCGAGCAGCAGATGTTGGCGATGGCGCGCGCTCTGATGACCGAACCATCTGTCGTGTTGCTGGACGAGCCGTCCGAAGGCCTGGCCCCGGCCGCTGTTGACCAGGTGGCCGAAGTCGTCCACACCATGACGCAGACCGGCGTCGCCGTCGTCCTCGTCGAGCACGACCTGCACATGGTGTTCGGCGCCACCGACTCCGTCGCGGTAGTGGCCCGGGGCACGATCGTCCACCGGGCCAGCACCGCGGCATTTCGCCGCGACCCAGACACCGCAGATCGGTTGCTCGGCGTCGCGACCTAGCAGGTACCGGGCGCGGTGGCCAGCTCGGAAACCGGCGTGCCGGCCGGCCAGAAGCTCATCCAGCAGAGTCAGGTGGCGGTGGCGTTCGGCGACCGCGCTCGCACGACATCTGGCCGACCGCGAGCGGTCGGCCAGATGCGGTGATGCGTGCTACTACTTGTTGCCGTCCAGGACCGGAGGCGGCTTGCCGACGTACACCGCCGCCGCCTTGTCGCCGAGCACCGCGACGTCGAGCGTGCAGGCGTCGAGCCAGGCCTCATGGACGCCGGCCTGGAGGCAGATCGACATCGCCCGCTTGCGGATGTTCGGCTCGAGGTCGGCCGCGAAGAACGGCTTCGTCGGATTGCTCTCCTCGACCCTGGTGCCGCAGGGCGAGAGCAGCGAGGCGGCCGGCTTGACCCGCCAGCTGTCACCGTAGCGGTGGTACAGGTCGTCGAAGGAGAGCGGGACGCTGAAGATGGTTCCGTCGCTCGCCTCGAGCAGCTTGACGTCGTTGTCCGGGTTGCCGAGCAGACCGCGTACCTTCGTCGGCCACGTACCCACGCCGACCGACACATCAAGATAGCCGGGGTACGGGGTCACGCGGACGCTGTTGCCGCTCTGGTCGGTCACGACGTAGACCCCGCCGGTGAGCGTGATGTCAACGCCGGACGGCAACGAGATGGTCTTGTCCTGGGGGAGTCGGACGCCTCGTCCGTCCACCACGAGTCTCGGCCCTTCGCACACCGCTACCGTGGTACTGCCCATCCTCGTACCGATCGCCTGGTTGACCGATGCGTTCGGCCACGTCGGCGCCCCGGACACGTGTCGCGCCTGCACCTCGAAGTCCGGGCCGACCTGCGCCAGTTCGAAGTCGCCCACCGCCTGGAAGTCGTACGTCAAGCCGGCAACGGTGTGCGCGTGGACGTCGCCGATGGTGCTTGCGGCCGCGCAGTTCGAGCTGGCGCCGCCGACGGTGTCCTCGATGAATTTCATGGCTGGCCCGGGCTGCGCTATCGCCGGAGCCGGCGTGCCGAAGCTCAGGTTGTTCTTCTCCGCCGTAAAGCCGGTAGCCACGCAGAGGGGCGCGGCCGTACCGCCGTAGATGGTCCTGGTCCGTACGGTGAGGGCCGCGCCGCTGTTGAAGCTGGCCGTACCCCCGCCGGAGCTGTTGCCGCCGTAGCCGAACACGTTGAACTCGGCGATGTTCCACCCCGCGGCCGCATTGACCGCGTTGTCGCCGACCTGCGTGTAGGCCGTGCTCCCGTCGAACAGGGTGACACTGTCGCCACTCGCACTCACCTGGCCCGAAAGACTGAGGTTGGCGAGGTTCGTGATGGGCTGGTTGGGCACCCCTACCGCCCCACCGGTGTCGTTCTTCCAGCAGTAGATGTCCGGGTTTCCCACAAACGAGAACGTGTTCCATCCCACGCCGCCCGGGCACGGTGCGTTGTACTGGATCAGCCAGTACTGGATGAATGCGGCGCCGGAAGAACCATCGTTCGCGTACACGAACTGCTGCCAACCCTGGCATCCGGGGTTCGGCGAACCGGCACAGGCCGTACTGGCGAAGAAGTTGGTGTTGAGCTGCAGCGTATAGGCGTTGGCGATCGACGGTCCGGAGTTGCCGATGGGTCCACTCTCGCTGGTCACGTTGACGACGCTGTCGAACGAGCCGATCGCGGTGGAGATGAACCCGCTCGGCACCTGCGCCGCGACGTCGTCGCCGTTACCGACCACCAGGGGCCGAGGCCCGCGCCGGGGCGGTTGCGTCATGTTCGGCGCGGCGGTGCACGGAGTCGCCTGCCACTGCACCTTCGGATACTCGGCCGTGAAGCAACCCTTCCCCGGCCGGGGGGCGTGAGCGGTTTCGTTTTGCCAGTCCCGCTGGCTTGGCTGTGGGCTCTCCGCCGCGTTGGCCGGCGCCCAGGCGGCGGATGCCGCCACGATGGTCGCGAGCGCCACGGCGCCCAGTACCGTATACGTCTTCTTCCGTGTGCGGCCGAATGATCTCATGGCCGTTTCCCTCTCCTCGCGAGCAGCTGACGAATGCCGGGGTGGCCGGCCAAGCAGAAAGCGATGGCTGCTTCCTAAGCAATGCCGGCACTGCTTCCGGTTTGGTCCGGATCGCCTATGCGACACGGTGCGGCCCGCACACCGGCGAGGGACCGGCGCTCGTTGGTAGGGCGGCCAAGCTCCTGCCGATTCGGCACTGGCCTGGGGAACGGAGATCAGTCCACTGAGGTCAGATAGCCGAACTGGCGCATGATGTGGCGGACCTTGGTCTCGCGCTGGGTCTGCCCCAACCGGCCGTACAGTCGCAGTGCCTCGGCGAAGTGCTGCTGGGCCTGCTCGAACCTCTCCTGGGCGTGGTAGTCGGCCCCGATGCACCGGTTGGTGATAGCCAGGATGTGCTCGTTGTTGGTGTCCACGGCGATCGCCATCGCTTCCTGGTGATAGCGCAACGCCGTCTCGACACCCAGCTCGAAGTTGGCCGAACCGAGGTTGTTGAGGAAGATGGCCTCGGCCGCATGGTCGCCCAAGGTACGGCTGAGCTGGACGCCGCGCTCGGTCAGCTCGCGAACCCGGGCGAAGTCGCGCTGGCGGAACGCTGCGACGCTGTGCGCCTCCAGGGTGCGCATGGTACCCACGTCGTCCGCCTCGGCCTCGGCCAGCGCATAGGCCTGGTTGAATGACTCCTCGGCCTGCTCATGCCGGCCGTCTTCGGCCAGCGCCTTGGCGATGACGCTCACGGTAGGGCCTGCCGGTAGAACTCGACCGCCGCGGCGAAGTCTCCCTGGTTGAAGCTGGCGTTGCCGCGCTTGCTCAGCAGATGATGCAGCCGCTCGGTGTCCGGCCGGGTGCGCATCACGTCGATGGCCGCATCGAGCAACCGCAGCAGCGCCAACGTGTGACCGTGCGTGTCGAGATATCCGCACGTGGCGAGGGTCTCCACGATCGTGATGAAGTCCTCGACCGCGCTGTGTTGGGCCCGTCCGGCGGCCGCCACGATGTTGTCGAGATCGCGGGCGATCACCTCGTGGTTGCTGGCATAGGTCGACACGAAGTCGCGGACGGCGGTGATGGCGGTCTTCGCCTCGTCGCTGTCCTGGCGAAGCACCGCTCGGGCGTAGCTCACGGTCAGGTCATGGATCACGTACGCCCCAGCCGAGCGCTTGGCGAAGCTCACGTCGACCAGGGCGTTGAGGGCCGATCGCGATCGGTTGAGGCCGATGCCCAGAAAGCACGAGAGCAGCTCCGGCGTGATGGTGCCGCTGAACAACGCGCCGACGGCGGCAAGGGCCGCTCGGGCGTCGGCATTGGGCAGCGCGCCAATCGTCGTATCCAGCAGTCGCCGGCCGTTCTCCCGACCCAGTGGGGCGAACCCGGCGGGCATCTCCAGGTCATGCGGGGATCCGTCGACGTCACACCGGAGCTCGGTCGGGGTCAGCGAGTACTGGCGCAGGCGATGCCCGGCAATCTCGATCAGGTACGGGTGGTACCTCAGGTCGCGGCACAGCGCCTCGGCGTCGGGATGCGACGCGTACCCCTCCTGGTGCGCGTGGTGGGCGAGCAGCCGCACCGCCTCGGCCGGGTCGAGACCGTCCACCTCCAGCTGATGGTCGATGCCCAGCTTGAGCCGGGACGTGACCAGGACCGCGACGCCGGCAGGTATCGCCTTGAGCACGGTGTGCAGGGCGGCCGCGTTCCACACATCGTCGAGTACGCACAGGCGGATCCCGGCCTCCGACATGTGCCGGTCGATCGCGAGCAGGCGGGCGTCTCCAGCCGGCGGCAGGGTGGCCCCGGTGCCGAGGGCAGTGGCCAGACAACGGGCCAGCCCGTCCAGGACGACGTCCTCGTCGGCGTTGCCGGTACGCATCCAGATATAGAGTCCCTTATGGGCGTCGATACGTCGGTCGGCGATCGTCGCCGCGAGCGCGGTCTTGCCGGCACCGCCCAGCCCGTACAGGAGGACCCGGCCGTTGGCGTCCAGCCAGGTGTTCACCGTTTCGATCATGTGCTGACGGCCGACCATCAGCTCCGGTTGGTTCAGCCGGTTCACCGCGGTGTCGAACAGGATGACGTCCAGCCTCGTCGTACTGTCGGCGTCGGCGGCGGCCGTCCAGCCGAGGTCGGATCGGGGGACCGCGCTCACCACCGGGGCCGGCCGCCCAGCGCGTCGGTCGTTGCGGACAGTGGCCGCTGCCCGCCGCAGCTTCTCGGCATACTGCGCATCGCCACCCAGGTACCCGACGATGGCCGCGAGCCGTTCGGGCCCGATCGGACGGGCCCCGGTAAAGAATGCCGAGACCGTGCCCGCGACCAACCCCACCGCCTTGGCGATGCGCGCCATGGACGGCTGGCCCTGTTCGCGATGCAGCTCATCTAAATACTTGAGTAGCTCGCGTTCCGGGCCATCGGCCGGCCACCGGTGCTTGCCGAACCCGGCCAATGCTCCTCCCGTGATCTCGAGCCCAGCGTCCATGCAACCGCAATCCCGCGCGTACCGCACGTTTGTGTCAGGCTGCCGATCCTTCAGCAATGCCTTCGCAAACCCTCAGCATCGCTTCACGTCCCCTGTCCCCGGGGAGGCACATGTTGCACGCTGACCACCGTGCCGAACCCCGGGAGGACACAGATGACCATCACTGCCTATGCCCGTACCGTCGACATCGGTGACGGCGTCGCGACGGCCCGGGCGGGCCGAATCACCTCGACATCCCGCCGGACGCGGCTGCAGTTTTCGGGTTTCGGACTGTTCCGGGCCGACGTCGACGGTGCCACCGCGGTGCTGCCGCCGATCACCCGGACCATGCTCGCCCGCCTGGTCCTGGCCCGGGGGAGCCTGGTCCACGCGGATGACCTCTACCGGGACTCGTGGCCCGATCCGGTGCCGACCCTTCGGCGCGAGCAACGGGTCGCGGTGCACAAGCGCATCGCCGAACTGCGACGCTGCCTCGCGCCGGGTCAGATCACCGACCATACGAGCGTGTTGCTGACCGAGCGGTCGGCCCGGACCGGCTACCGGCTACTGCTCGACGGCGACCAGGTGGATCTTCACGCCTTCGCTGATCGGGTTTTCCGGGCGGCCGCTGTTCGGGACGCGGTCGCGGTGGACCTCCTGGTTCAGGCGTTGGCGATGTGGACCGACCGGCCGCTGCTCGGGTTGCCCGACAAGGCTTTCGTCCGGGATCACGTGTTCCGGCTGACGAAGCTGCGCGACCGGGCCTGCCGGGAACTTGCGGCCGGGTGTCGCGCGCTCGGCCGGACCCGGGACGCGCTGGCGGCCTTCGACCGCCTGGAGGCGCGACACCCCGACGACATCGGTCTGCGGGACCTGATTGAGCAGCTGTGCGAAGGTCCACAACCCGTCAGAGCCATTGCGCTCAACCGCTAGCCATACGACTCTGCTCGTTGTTGTCGGTAGCTGGAGGTCTTGGATGAAAGGCCCGTACGGGCTATTGCTGGCCCTGCTCGTCGTCAGTGGACCGGCTCTGACCGGCGGCGCGCTGGACCACGCCGCGACGGCAGCGATGCCGCCGACCGAAGGTCCGACGCCGGGCAGCGTCGCCGTTCTCGTGGTCGACGACTTCGGCCTGGGCAAGGACCCCCAGACCAAACCAGGCACGAAGAACGACAACTGCACGGTTGGTACCAACGACGTCGGATCCAACGGTGCCGGCGATGATCTACCACCGTCGACGTACGCCCACGGCGAACTCGTGTACCGCGTGCTCAGGGACGAGCTGACCGCCGACCTGGGCAAGTCGCCGGTCGCTTCGACGACGACACCCCGGCCGGCTCCCGCGCCGCCCACCGAGACCACGACCGAGTGGAGCTACCCGATCAAGGGCACGGACTACACCGTACGACTCGTCGCCGCGCACACCGACAAGTACCGTACGGACGACATCCTCAACGGGATCCGGGATCGGATAACGGCTCTGCGGCGGGAAGGGTTCGAGCGCTTCGTGCTCAACCTGAGCTTCGTGGTCATACCCTGCGACGTCGTCGGCTGGCTGAACGACCCGGATCTCGACGGCCTGCTGAAGACCTACGACGCCATGATCCAGAACGATTCGACGTCGACCTTGAAGGCTGGTCTGCAGAGCTACTTCGACCCGGCGGGCGATCTTGACCTGGGCTTGGTGAGGAGCGGCAACTTCACTGCGACGGTGTTGCAGGACACCGGGCTCGCCCCGCTGCGTCCGTACCTGGTGGGTGCGTTCTACAAGACGATCAATGTCAAGAGCTTCAGCGTGCGGGAGCGTCCGTTGTCGGCAATCCACGCCGACGCCGCTTGGACGAGCTTCAGCGACCAGCTGATCCAGCCCGGGACGTCCGGCGCCGCACTAAAGATCATTCCAGTGGGAGCCGCCGGCAACGGCGTGAAGTATGTCGATCCCAGGGTGGACCCGGCCAAGGCGTACGACCCGGCCAACCTGATCCGGAAGGGGTTGCCGTTCCCGTTTGCGCCAGCCCTGTGGGACTTCGTGGTCAGTGCCAGCGCGGACGCCGACCCCGACGTGACCGCTCACCTCAACTCAGGCGAGGTCAAGCTCGATGGCACCGGGCCAGGGCTGATCCCGGGCAGCTTCGGCACCTCGTTCGCGGCACCCAGGCTCAGTGCGCTGGAGGCGAAGTACTTGGCGGAGACCGGATCCGTGGTATGCGGGGGTACGCCACCGCTGGGATACGTGGACCTGAGTGCCGGCCCTGTGCTCAACCTGTCCATAAACTCGCCGTGGAAGAACCGCGGCAAGGCCGCGTGGCCCAGCATATGTAGCACCTTCCCCTCGTAGCACATGGCTGCGCCGTTGGCGCCCCACGCGGGCGAGCCGTCGAACCGCGCGGTCAGCGTCCAGTCCCAGTTGGCCCGCGGCCCGACCACGTGTACCCGCTCGACCGGCCAGGCCGGCATGCCGGGCACCTGGTCGACGCGCAGCGACACGTAGTGCCAGGTGACCTTGCTGCTCGACCGGCCAGGCCGGCATGCCGGGCACCTGGTCGACGCGCAGCGACACGTAGTGCCAGGTGACCTTGCTGCGGTCGGGATCCCGGACGACCTGCGACAGCGACAGGCCCACCGGGTTGTCCACCGTCGCGCCCGGACCGGTCCCCGCCGGCTCGGACCCAATCCGCGACCGCGGTCATCGCGGACTCGGTGCCGATCGACGCCAGCGCCCAGCCGGGCCAGATTGACCACCCGTCGCGCCGCTTTCCGAGGAGGTACTCGACGCAGTGGTCCGGCGCGCCGCCGAACAGGATGCAGAAGTCGCCGAAGTTGCCGTTGAAGGACCTGAGCCGCTCGGTCAGCACCAGCTCCCGGTACGGCGTGAACCATTGCGGGTGCGTCGCGGCCAGGTAGGAGAAGTGGTCGCCGAGCCCGCGGCTGAGGTCGTCGTTCTCGTCGCCCGGTACCAGCAGGTCGACGAGCGCCGCGACGTCCTGCGGCGTCTCCACCGGCAGCGGCTCCATCCGGGTGACCGGCTTGATCGGCATCAGTCGAGCCCCGACTCGCGGCGCAGCCTGGCGACGTGGCCGGCGGCCTTGACGTTGCTCATCGCCTTCGCGGTGCGGCCGTGCTCGTCGATGGCGAACGTGGAACGGATCACGGACCCGGCACTTCTACCGGGCCCAGATCTGGCCTGATCTTCCTGTTTGGCAGGGTCGCGTTCCGCGGAGGGACGAGGCGCCCGTCCAAGATCGGGACGGGTTTCCCTGTCCGCTGGCGGCGCGGTACGGTCGGCTGGTGAAGGTCGAGCGTCATTGGTGGAATGGCAACCGTAGTTTGCTCGGGCGTCGTGACGTGTACATCCGTACCGACGGCGAGGTGTGGGAGGTAGAGGCGCAGACTGGTGGCAGCGAGGGCCGGTCGAAGGTACAGGTGTGTCCGGGTCGAGCGGCGGCCCAGATCCTCGCCGGTGCGTGGTTGGGCGGTCGTCCGGAGTGGCGG
>Ga0209239_1001207_pt1 | contig 15278 bp, 16 predicted proteins | sample GraSoi013_2_20cm_FD_185824 | JGI IMG/M metagenome (GOLD analysis project Ga0209239, IMG submission 185824) | Grasslands soil microbial communities from the Angelo Coastal Reserve, California, USA - Sample 10_02_2013_2_20cm (SPAdes) (version 2) | ecosystem: Environmental > Terrestrial > Soil >...
ATGCCATATCAGCGTAAAGATCTCGCGTTGGACTTGGTCAAAATCCATGACGACCGGTTCTCGAGCCTCGGCGGGGACAAATATTTCGCCTGTGTTGATATGAAAGGGACCGACGGCAAGATTTACGACGTTGATTTCCTAATGGCCGTACAGCCCGGCAAACTGACCGTCACACAAACTTCCGTTCACAAAATCAACGGCAAGCCGCTTTACAACTGGAAGCAAGAAGGCGGCGTTTGGAAGAAAGTACGTGTTTCGTAAATTGTAGGGCGTCTGTGTCAGACGCCAAACCAATCAAATCGGCGTTTCACAGAATGGAGCCGGCGGGCGCCGAGCGACATGGACGGGAAGGCCGGACGGCCGAGCAAGCGGGAGCGCGCGAGTCAAACGCCCTACAAGAACGAATGTTGTAGCCACGGCGCTGTGCGCCGTCCCAGTGAACGCGCCACAGGCGCGTGGCTACATCACAGTCGCACACGTACTGTAGCGGCGGTCTCTGCCCGCCGGAGTTTGCGACAGTCAGAGACTGCCGCTACAGATCATGCAGGAAATGCCGAAGACATTTTTCATTACCACGGCGATCGATTACACAAACTCGCCACCACACGTCGGGCACGCTTACGAAAAGGTGCTGGCCGACGTAATGGCGCGTTATCGTCGGCTCAAGGGCGAAAAGGTCTTTTTCTTAACCGGCGTCGATCAGCATGGCCAGAAGGTCCAGCAATCCGCGGCGAAAGCCGGCATTCCTCCAGCTGAGTTTGTTAAAGACATCACACAGAAGTTTATCGATCTCTGGAAAAAGCTGGACGTGACGTACGACGAGTGGGCGGAAACAACGAGCGACCGCCACAAAAAGGTCGTGCAAAGAATTTTGCAGCGGCTATTCGATGCAGGCCAAATCTACAAAGACAAACAAGCCGGCTATTACTCAGTCCGCCAGGAGCAGTTCTTGACCGATAAGGAGCGCGGCCCTGATGGTCAGTTCGGACCTGAATGGGGCGAGATCGAGTTTCGCGAGGAAGAAAATTATTACTTCAGACTGAGTCAGCACAAAGAGTGGCTGCTTCAATATCTCGACAATCGAAAAGACGCGGTCGTTCCCGATTTTCGCCAGACCGAACTGCGGAACGCGGTCGAACGAATCAGCGGCGACCTTTGCATCTCGCGTCCAAAATCGCGGCTCGACTGGGGAATCGAACTCCCGTTCGATAAAGATTTTGTGAATTACGTCTGGTTCGATGCCCTAACGAACTACATCAGCTTCGCCGGTTACGATCCATCTCAATCAGACATCAGACATCAACCATCAAACTTCCTGGATAAATGGCCTGCGCTACAAATCATTGGGAAGGACATTCTCGTCCCCGCGCACGGCATTTACTGGCTCATCATGCTGCACGCGATCGGTTTCCCAGATGAACAAATGCCGCAGTTGCTCGTCCACGGCTGGTGGAATCTCGGTGGCGCGAAGATGAGCAAGAGCGCAGGGAACATTATCGATCCGTTTGTTCTCATCGATAAATACAGTCCCGACGCGCTTCGCTATTATTTAATGAGCGACATCGCCACCGGCCAGGATGCTGATTTTTCCGAAGAGCGTCTCGTCGAACGTTACAACGCCGATCTGGCAAACAATCTCGGGAACCTAGTTAATCGCACGCTCAATATGGTGCACCGATATTGCGAGGGAAGCTTAAGGAAGCCTCATGAAAGTTGGAAATTGCCAGGTGACGTTATCGACGGATACAAGCAGTTAGTTGACGAATATACGGCAGCGACGGTGGCGGTTCGCCCCGATGTAGTGATTGAACGTTCGCTGTATCTCGCGTCTGTCTTCAACGGTTTTATCGAAGCGCAGTCACCATGGAATCTAGCGAAGTCATCGAAGCGAGAGGATCGCGAACTTTTGGAAGATCTGCTGTACGACTGCGCAGAATCTCTTCGAATTCTTGCCACGCTTGTTTCGCCGGTGCTGCCTAAAGCCGCACATCGACTCTTCGATCAACTTAATTGGAAGATGGAATTGAGCGGAAAAGAAAAACGCTTTTCACTCGCAGACGCGGAGTGGGGGAGATTGCCGGACGGACATGTGGTCGGCAAACCGGTGCCGCTCTTCCCGCGGATTGAGGTTGATGAGGGCGTTTGACACAAACGCCCTACAATTTGAACCGTATCTTGTAGGGCAACCGCGTCGGTTGCCGGCAGGCGAAGCGCCTGCCCTACAAAGATTTGAGGACGGTCATTGCGCGCATTCTTCGAATGCTGCGGGTTCACCGCGCAAGTGCGCGAGAACTTCCCCGGCGAAATGCAGCGAGCCCGTGATCAAAATCGAATTTGGATTGGCGCGTGCATGGTCGAGCGCTTCGCTGACAGAAGGAGTGATGGAGTAGGGGAGTGATGGAGTAATGATGGAGAAGATTTTCGCCAATTCCCCCGGTGCGGCGGCCCGTTCACTGCGGATTTTAGGGAGAAGAACTGACGCGGCGATCGGCGCGAGCGCTTCACCGATGCCGCGCAAATTTTTGTCGGACAGAACTGCAAGAATCAGCGTCGCCTTTTGATCGCCAAAAATTTCGCGCCACGTTTCGGCGAGCATGCGCGCAGCAGCTGGGTTATGCGCGCCATCGATGATTGTGCGCTCGTCCCAGCTCTGAAAACGAGCGGGCCAATCGATAGTGGCAAGTCCGCGCGCAATCGTCGAGTTGTCGACCGCAATCTTTGCGGCGCGAACTGTAGCGATCGCCATCGCGGCGTTCTGTTTTTGAAGATGACCACGCAACGCGATTGGCGAACCGTCGTAAGATTCAGTTACAAATTGCAGTGGCGCTTCGCACTCGGCGGCGCGTGTGCGAATCACCTTCTCAGCCTCGGGTCGCTGCGAGGCGCAAACAACCGGAATTCGGGGCTTGATGATTCCCGCCTTTTCACTGGCGATTTCAGCAAGCGTGTTTCCCAGCCATTCTTCATGATCTAAATCGATTGGCGTAATGGCTGCGACATCAGATTGAATGGCATTCGTTGCATCGAGGCGACCGCCAATTCCAGTCTCAAGAATAATCACATCGGCGTTTGCCTCAGAAAAATATTTTAGCGCGAGTGCGGTCGTGACTTCAAAAAAAGTCGGATGCGGATCCCAATCGGCGACCAGATTGCGAATCGTGGTCAATCCATCGGCAACTGCGTCCTCGGAAACCATTTCGCCATTAACACGAATCCTTTCGCGGAAAGTGATGAGGTGAGGGGATGTGAAGAGGCCGGTCCGATATCCTTGCGCGCGACAGATCGAATCGATCATGGCGCAAACGGAGCCTTTACCGTTTGTGCCGGCGACGTGGATCACGCAAGGTGTGGAGACGCTCGCCGCAGCGAGCGCCGGCCGTTTGGCACAAACGCCACTACAACATTTGTCGAGCAACCGTTGCGTGTTTTCCAACCCGAGCTTGATCCCGAAGCGCTGGAGGCTGTAAAGCCAGGCGAGCGCCTCTTTGTATGATAGGCAAGGTCGCGGCACCAAGGCCCCTCGCACCTTCACGCCGCGACAGCGAAGTAACCAAGCAATCGGCTTATTTCTTCGCGCAGTTTTTTCCGATGCACAATCATGTCGATCAAACCGTGTTCCTGCAGAAATTCCGCGGTTTGAAATCTCTCCGGCAGGTCCTGATGCGTGGTTTCCTTAATCACGCGTGGTCCGGCGAAACCGATCATGCTTTTTGGTTCGGCGATAATTACGTCGCCTAACGAAGCAAAGCTGGCCATCACGCCGGCAGTCGTCGGGTTCGTGAGAACAGAAATGTACAGCAGCTTTTCTTCTGCGTGACGCGCAAGCGCGCCGCTTGTTTTAGCCATTTGCATCAAGCTTAACATCCCCTCGTACATGCGCGCGCCGCCGGAGGCAGCAACGATGACGACCGCGCAACGCTGGGCCGTGCCATATTCGATCGTCCGCGTAATTTTCTCGCCAACCACTGATCCCATGGTCGCAGCGAGAAAACCGAAATCCATCACGGCGATCGCCACCTTGTAGCCGTCAAGAATTCCATACCCGCTGGTCACAGCATCGAAGAGTCCGGTGCTCTCCTGATACTTCTTGAGCCGGTCTTTATAAGTAGCCATCCCCTGAAAACGCAAGACGTCCACGGATTTCAAGTTGGCATCCATCTCTACAAAAGTTTCGGGATCGAGCAGATTTTGAATCCGCTCCTTAGCAGGTTCTGCAAAGTGATGGTCGCAGCGGGGACAGACACGTTGATTTTGCGCCAGTTCGATTTCCGGCACGACTTCCGAACAGCCGGGACACTTCTGAAAAAGGCCGCGGGGAATTTCTCGCTTCTTGCCGGCTTCCGCCTTGATTGCTGGCTTCTTAAAGATTGCCATGAGACTTATGCGCGTGCTGCCGTGGCTGCGTGAACGGAGAACGCCCCCGCGCGTTTCAAAACCCGCGCGCACTCGTTCAACGTGGAGCCTGTGGTAAGAACATCGTCGACTAACAACACCCGCAAACCTCGCACGTTCGCGTTTTTTCGTAAACGAAATGCGTTATGCAAATTTTCCATGCGTTCCGAACGATCAAGTGCAGTTTGTGTCGTGGTGTACCGAGTGCGTTCGAGCAGCGGTTTGGGAGGAATCGCGGTCTGCGCGCTTAGCAATTCTACAAGCAGGCTGGCCTGATTAAATCCGCGTTCTCGTTGCCGGGCGGGATGTAGCGGCACCGGCACCACGACGTCGAATCGATGGCCGCACAGCCGTTCATCGTCCAGCGCAGCATGCAGCCAATGCGCTACAAGATGGCGCAGGTGAATGTGGCGCCCGTATTTAAATTCGTGAACAATCTGGCGAACAATACCGCGACCGCGGTATGCGGCCACGGCCGCCTCGAAGTAAATTGTCCGATGGGCGCAGTTGGCACATGTAAATGCGCCTTTGATGGAGCCGTCGAATGGTTCCGAGCATTTGTCGCAAAATGGCGCGCTGATGCGAACGGCTTTTGCTTCGCATTGATCGCAAAGATACTCGCCAGCTCGAATGCTTGTCCCACAGATTGTGCAGACCGGTGGATAGAGAAGCGATACGGCCGCTTCCAGGAGCTCAAACCTTTGAGGGGCGATCATATTTCAGCCAGGTCCGCATGAGTATCCAAGTGAATGTGGCTATGGCCAACGGGATGATTCCAACAAGCAGATTCTTTCCCAGCCATGGGAGGGCCAACGTTTGCCGACGCGCCAGCAAGCTAAAAGTGCCGCTCCCAAAGATCCATCCTGCATGAAGTCCAATCGATAACCATAAGGAACGCGTAAGCACGCGCGCATCCGCGAGAATACAGCCGATAAGAAATAACGTCGCAAACGCGGACGCTACCATCATCGGGTTGCTCAGTCGTCCAAACGAATGCGCAATCGAATTTAAGCCTGAGCTCCATGTTACGACGGCCGATGTTTGTTCCGGAGCTTTCAAAAAATGGACAGCAGCAAAGAGCGCGGAAACGGCAAGGATCGCCAGGTACTTTCGACCTGTCCTCAGGAGAACGCCTAAAACGATTCCGCGAAAGAACGCCTCTTCGATGAATGGAACAGCGATTGAAGCAGCAAGCAGTTTACCAAAGCGTGACCAGGCAAAGATGTGCCGAAATGAATAAACATGAAGTGCAATGAGCAAAGCGCCGCAACAGAGTAGGGGAATCGCCGAGAGAACAACACCAGCGCAGAGATCGCGGCCCCAACGCGGATTGGGTGCAAGACCCACATCAGCCATGCCACGTACGTGGCTAATTAGCAGAAAGGGCCAGAGTAACAGCGCAGCAGCCATCAGAATGGCGCGATGGAAAAACGTTTCGAAATCGTACTTTGCCAGAAACGAAAAGACACCGTGGGCTGCAAGCGACTGGGCTGACCAAAAGAGAAATGGAGCAAGGACTGCTCCAGCAACGACGATCGCGATAAAATAGAGCGCCAGTTTAGCTACGTCTTTCAAGCCTGCTAATGTAAGGTGTTACCGCAATGCCGAGTCAACACATATGGACGCACAAGGATCAGCATGGGACCAAGCGTGAAGTTCGAGCCACGAAATTCGGGGGCGCGTGGAAGTTCCAAGCCAAGACTGCGGGCGATCTTGAGTGGATCTATTATGAGCGCCCGTTACTGGAGGACCTGTTGGCGTTGAAAGAAATTCTCGCGCGAAAATATCAGCGACGACGCGCTTCGGCCGATGACGTTGCTTCGGTCGAGAAATTGCTTGCCGATGAAATGGAGTTAGGGTCGCCGCGTCCCGGCGTTCCGTCGGCGCAGCGCGACGACCGCACCAGATGACTACACGTTCATGCCTGAGTGGAACACGGGAGAACTGATTGCCGCTGACAAGCGGTTTGTCTGGCATCCATTCACCGACATGCGCGAATGGTGCGCTCCGGAACATGAACGGCTGGTCTTGGTCGAAGGCCGCGGCGCATTGCTGCGCGATAGCAACGGCCGCGAATACATCGATGGTAATTCATCGATCTGGACAAACATCCATGGCCACAATCACCCGCACATCAACGCGGCTATCCGCCGTCAGCTCAGCCGCGTGGCGCACACTTCATTTCTCGGCTGTACGAACCCCGCGGCTATCGAATTCGCGCAGGCGATCGTGGCTCTTTTCCCGGACACGCCGTTGACCAAAGTTTTTTTCTCCGATGATGGCTCAACGGGAATTGAAGTGGCTATAAGAGTTGCCGATCAGTACTGGCGGCTGCGCCGCTCAAGACGATATCAGTTTATCGCCTTTCGAAGCGGCTATCATGGCGATACTGCTGGTGCCGCCAGCCTGGGTGCTGCCTCGATGTTCCAAACCAGATCGTCTCGGTGGAACTTTCCTGCAATCCAAGTCTCAGATTTCAATACCCTGTCGGCGCTTACCCCAGCCGAGATAGCGAAGATTGCTGCTGTGGTTATCGAACCGCCTATCCAAGGGGCGGCGGGAATGCGTGTTTGGACATCTGGCACGTTACGAGCCGTCAGAGACTGGTGTAGTCGGACCGATACGCTTTAATTGTCGACGAAGTGATGACCGGCTTTGGCCGGACGGAGCGAATGTTTGCAAGCGAACATGAAGGCGTGATTCCGGACATCCTGGTTCTAGGTAAAGGATTGACTGGAGGATATCTTCCGCTCGCTATTACTGTAATTTCAGAAAAACTGTTTTCTGCGTTCGACGGCTCGGTCGCCGACGGTAAAGCGCTCGCCTACGGCCATAGCTACACGGGAAATGCCTTGGGTTGCGCTGCGGCCAAAGCCAGCTTGGAGCTTTTTGAAAATGAGCGCGTTTTGGAAGCTCTGGAGCCGAAAATCCGCTACCTCAGCTCGGCACTTGCCGGTTTAAAGGAGGTTCCTTGCGTAAGCGAAGTGCGCCAATGCGGATTTATTGCCGGAATAGAAACCTCGCGCGCCGAGATGGCCGCAGCCACTTGCATCGAAGCGCGGCGCCACGGCCTGCTAACCAGACCAATTTGGAATGTGGTTGTTCTTATGCCGCCACTCTGCATTACAATGGCTCAGTTAAGGAAAGCCGGAGAAGCTCTCCGAACGTCGATCATCGAGGTCTGGCGCTGGACCAATAACTCCGGAAGAAAAGATGCCGAAGAAATTACGGCTTGATCAGCTTCTCGTTGGAAAGGGTTTCTTCCCAAGCCGAGAGCAAGCGCGACGAGCAATAATGGCTGGTGAGGTGATCGTCGGCACTCGGGTTGCGGCAAAGACTTCAGAGCTTCTCGATAAAGAGGCGGCGATCACAGTGAAATCGATGCGAAAATACGTCGGGCGAGGCGCACTGAAGTTGGAAGCCGCTCTCGATCATTTTAACATCGATGTGGATGGAAAGAAGGCGCTGGATATCGGCGCTTCAACCGGCGGCTTTACCGACTGCATGTTGCAGCGTGGCGCCTGTAAGGTTTATGCGGTGGATGTCGGCCAAGGTCAGTTGGATTGGAAGCTCCGCAACGATCCACGGGTGATTGTTCTCGAAAAAGTCAATGCACGTTCGCTCTCACGTGAGCAGATTCCCGAACTTGTCGACATTTGCGTGATCGATGTTTCCTTCATCTCGTTGACCCTGGTCCTGCCGAACGCGTTCGATTTGATAACCTCAACTGGAGTGATTCTCACCCTGATCAAACCACAGTTCGAGTTGCAACGCTCCGACGTGGGAAAAGGCGGAATTGTTCGTGATCCGACCTTGCACCAAAAGGCACAAGACAAGATTGTCGCGTTTGTCACGCAGCTGGGACATGTGGTAACTGGTGTCGTTCCGTCTGCCATTAAAGGAGCTGACGGAAATCAGGAATTTTTTGCATGCATGCGAAAACGATCGGCTTAATAGCTCACACGGGGAAACCAGGGGTTGCTGAGCTGATCAATGCAATTGCCCAGGAGTTCGGCCGGCTTTCAATCTCGGTGCTCTTCGAAAAGGAAACCGCTCGATTTGCCGGAAAAAAGTCGGGACACTCGCTCACGGAATTGGGAGCTACGGCGGATCTCCTGGTGGTAGCTGGGGGTGACGGAAGCATACTGCGCGTAGTTGGTCAGCTTGGCGAAAACATCAAGCCAATCTTCGGTATCAACGTCGGTTCACTTGGGTTTCTAACCTGCGCAAGTTCGTCAACATATCGGGAAGCCGTGGAATGCATTGCGAAAGACCGGATCAATTTCAGCCAGCGGGCGCTACTGGAGGCTCGAGTTACCCTTGGCGACAAAAGAACACGCAAAATGATCGCACTGAACGATGCCGTGCTAAGTCGCGGTGAACTGTCGCGCCTGGTCTTGTTGCGCACCCGAGTCAACGGCGAGCCGCTTACTGAGTTCAATGCCGACGGTTTGATTGTGGCAACGCCCACCGGTTCGACGGCTTACTCGCTGTCGGCTGGTGGACCGATTCTTGATCCTGAGTCCGGTGTTTTTGTTATCACACCGATTTGTCCGCACGTTCTCACGAATCGATCGATCATTGTCGCTCAAGGATCAATAATCGAAATCGAAGCAAGTGATCCAGATTATCCGGTCTTCCTAACGCTGGACGGCCGTAAGCCGATCCATGTCGAGCGAGGGTCAATGGTCACGATCCGCAAAGCCAGAAAAACACTTCCGCTGGCGTCGTTGCCAGAGGCCTCGTTCTTCAGTGTCGTCCGGCAAAAGCTTAAGTGGAGCGGCAGTAACGTTTGAGCGGCGGGTTGCACGCAACGCCGCTTCGGCCGATTCGAGCAGCGTGACTGCTACGCGCAATTTAAGTCGCCAGAGGTAGATACGAAACTCATAAGGACTTCTTTTTGCGTTGTGCGCCTATTCGAGACCTGATAGTTGAGTCCTGACTATGAATCTAGTCAGCACGCCGGACGGCCGCATAATAAATCTTGATCACCTCACATACGCAGAGCGCACCGGCGAATATTTGGTTCTGCATTTCGCTGGCGGAACTGACAGCGGATCCGGATCGGTTGTCAGGCTGAAGCAAGGCGAGGGCGCAAGGCGGGTTTGGGCGTATCTGGCCGACAAATGCACGATGAAGATCGGGTCAGCCCATTGAAGCCGACGTCTAGTATCCGGGGTTTCAGAGCCAAAGCGTCGGCTACTCCAATCTCTGCGCCGAACAAACCTCGGCGCTGCGTGTCTTCGGTTTGCCAGTGAAGTCAATAGTTAGTTTTGAGACATGGAGCTGAGCATGAGCTCTATTATGGCGAAGAAGCACACTGGGCTCAGTAACCGGTCTTACATCGCAACATTGTTCCTTTTCTTTGTGATCATTCTCCTTGCATGTACCAAAGGCAAGGAGCAGCCATCGGCCTCTGTTCCAGCCGACTGCCAACAGTTTCTTGATAAGTATTTTGATGCGTGGAAATCAAAAGATATCGCTACACTGCAGGCCCTTTCTTTCTACCTATCGCCCGAAGACCGATCAAGGCTTCCGGAGGGCAGTCTGGAAATATGGCGCGAATGGAAAAACAAGCTGGTGACTGAGAACTTCGAACAAGTGACCAGGGATTTTGGCGATTTTAAAGGTTACGAGGTACTCAGGATGAAGACGACCACGATATCTCCGCAAGATCAGCCTGCAGCAAATACAATCGGCTCAGGAATTCATACCGAGCTGGTTTGCAAAGCCAGGTTCTCCAAGAAGCATGTCGCTCACGTCGGGCTCCACCTCATAAAGGAAACAGAAGGCTCGCAGTACATTGTCGCGGCCTGGAATTTCCAAGCAGAGCCATCAAGTTCGCGTGCCACGCTGGGAACATGAAATTTGACATTTTTCTTCTCGTTACGGGTTGGTTGGTTACCAACGCCTTTGCCGGATCCGATGGATTCACTGGTATTCAATGTGGTTCTGACATTCCGAAGGCGCTTACCGGTAAACGCATGTCCAATGAAAGAATTGTCGATCTTGAGAAAAGACACGCGGATCTAGGTCTTAAGGATCTCGGCGCAAGCGAAGTTTCTGAACGCTTGTCATGCATATCTTGGTTGATCTGCGGATCGGAGTTTATGCTTTTGCAGGATGAATCGATTGCCCGGGAGGTCCTAAAGGTTCCTCTTCATTCAAAGACCTCACCTTTGTTCATTGGCGCATGCGAGATGAACGGGAAGGAAAGCAAAGATATTGTTGTTGCGATTTTGGATAATGAGAAAGAGACGGACGCAAGTGCGCTCACTGCGAAAGTCGCGTGGAAAATCGATCAGAAGAAAATGAAGTTTGTTAGCGTTCCCGTCGAAGGTCTTCGTTGTCCGCGCAGCGGTGTGATTACCTTGGATGGCAGTCTCTAGTTGGGTGATCGCTTATCTGTTTCTGGGATCGAATGTGTATCCCTGGGCCACGTCAATCAGGTTGAACAGCGAGCCGCCAATGCCAGAGATGGGAGGGACGGTGTTAGCAGGCTGCTGAAGCGTCATCGTGCTGGCGGTGACTTCGTGCAGGCGGTTATCAATCGCACCGGTCTCGTTCACAATGGAGAGTGGCACGTCAATCGTGATCGTGCCGTTGTGGCCGGTCCTCGACACGCAGTTCGCAGCAGGCAGTTGGGTAATGCCGGGATATGTCAGGGTCACCCCGCCGCCGACTGCCTGCGCGGCGTTTTCGCCAGCAAAGCACTGTAGCGCGCCGCCGTTGAACGACTCGCCATAGACGAAGAAATTCTTTCCACCATTCGGATCCGTCGTGGATGGAACGAACCATTGGGTCAGCCAGACTAAATCAAGGTCCGGATCCTGAGCGGTTGTCGGCGCGAGAGACAGGTTGTTTAGCTGCATCACCATCTGATAACAAGGGGCGGCGGCCGAACAAGGCGCCGTGGTGAGCAGCCTGACGCTTGAGTTTGTGATGTCGAGCTGTGGCATATTCGCGCTGCTAAGACCGTTTACTTCATACTTGCCGTCCTGGCTTGGGTCGGACACGGCGTTGAAGGGTGCCAGTCCTGGAATGTTCACGGGCGAGGTCGCCACTAATAACCCGTTGCCGCCGCTCTGCCGGACGAACATGCCGTGTGGGGCAAAGGCTTCGTCAACATTATTTGAGTCGGCGTAACCGATTTCCGCCTCACCATTTGGACCCATCCGCATTTGCAGAAAATCGCCGAGGGTGCGGTCGCCGTTCTGACCGCCAATGAGGGTGTACATGCTGCCGCGATGGATAAAGTGCTCACTCGCCAGGATCGGCGCGGTAAAGGTTGGAGTGGCAGCGTGCCCGTTCAATGTCTGCGCCATCCAAAGGCTCCAGTCGCACCCGGTGCACGAGTCGGGGCCGTTGGACGGATTCGGGGCGACGCCGGGCGTGCCGTACCAAGCGATGTCCACACGTCCATCGTCCCCAGCTACGGCCCAGGCAAACACGTTGTTGTGGAGGGTGCCCAAGGGTGAACCCGATGTCTGAATTTGAATTGGAGCGGCCCAGGTGTTGCCTTGATCGGTGGAAAACGAGTACTTGAGCACGGTGTCGCCGATCACCTGACCGCTGTCATTGATAGGTGCTTGCTCCCACACGGCGTAGAGATTGCCAGCTTTGTCAATCGCCATCGTAGGGAAATTTCCGCCGGTCTTGTTCGACGAGCCAAGGTTCGCCACCGGCAGATCAACGCAATTCAAGCCGCTTGGATCGCTTACATTGGGGACAGGCGGGCCAAACGCCACCGGGAAGCAGCGGCCGATCAAAATCCTGTTCAGGAGCGCATCATCGTGGATGACGAAAACATGCTTAACCGGTGTCGGGAGAACGGCGAATTGGCCCCCGCCCGTAGGCTGACCCAGTGTGGTTGCCACAGGGCTCACCTCGTTGTTGCCCATAATGCCTTCGTCGCAACCCAGTGGATTACTGACTTGATTTGCCGGACCGAATTGGATCCCAGCAGTCGCCTCCCCGCCTGGCAGCGGCGAACGATACATGACGAGAACATTCTGACCGAAGTTCGTCGGTGAGCCGCACATTGCGGGGTCGTGTGCGAATTCGTCATTCGTCAGGTAGATGCTGCCGCCGTTGGTCGGGTCGCCATCGAACGCATACCATTGCCGGTCAACGACTGCGTCCGGAACGCCGGTGTTGCTGCAAGTGAAGGTCGCACCGTGGTCGTCCGAGCGGGAAGTACTAAAGTTTGCGAGCGTCAGGTCCGCAAAGTAGAGATGCCCCGTCGAGTCCACACCAGTTTCGGTATCACCGCCGCCAAAGCAGGTGGTGACCTTTCCTTCCAGAGGCGTGGAACCGATAACCCACTTGAAGGTCTTACCGCCGTCGAGGGAGTGCCAGATCCAGCTAGTATCGGAGGAAAGCGAGCCGGGCACGCTAGTGTACAGACGATTCGCATTCGAGGGATCGACCCGCAGGCCTTGCTCGAAACCAACCCCGCCAATGCCGCTGATGATCGGATGCCCGAAGCTTGGCGGAGCGGGCCTAGGTTTCGGTGCGGCGAAACTGACCATAGCCAGCATGGCGCCAACGGAACAAAGAGTAAAAGCTACGAAGGCGCGCGGATTAAAGAGACCGGACTGCGAAGAGGGATTTTTTTTCATAGAGATTTTCCTTTGTTAGCTGCAGTGGAGATTGTCGCTGACAATTCGAAAACTCCGGCTCGACCGGATGCTTTTTTTCAGATCACTCAAAATCAGCCGCCGAAATTCGTAGGTGGCGGTTTACAAAGGGCTTTTCGGTCAATTGATATAGACGCCAAGAGCGCGCGCCGAACGGACAGCAATTATGAAGATGATTTTGTTGTGGTCTGGATAGGTATGAAGCCATAATCAAAGAGCCTAGCCTAACCAGACTCTCGGTTTCTCATGACTTCGTTGCCTTATCCTGCTGCGAAACGCGCTCTCGATTGCCGCAGCTCGCCTTGGTCTCGTTAGACATGACATATAAGCAAGTGAGATCTTATCGAGCACAGGTTTTGCTGGCTTTCTAGATTGGATTAATTCAATAGATCCGTAGTGAATCGGAACAGGATCAAGGCTGTTCTGTTCTTGTGCTCGATGGCAGTTCTGGTTGCGGCTGTCGACTGCTTTTCAGCCGACATCACGACATTGGACGGCAAAACAAGGACGCGCGGGTCACCGGCGTTGAAGCAGACGGAGTTCACATCAGTTTTCGCGAGGGAGTCGTGAAAGTTCCCTTTGATCAATTGCCGCAGGAGCTTCAACGACAATATGGATACGATCCGGCCAATACGACTGAGTTACACAATGGCATTGCAGTGAAGCTGGCGGGAACTGTCAAACGGGTCGCCGGACAGATGTTGGCGAATTTTCCTCAATCGGTCGCACAGAATCCAATGCCGATTGCATTGCTGGTTGGTTTTGTACTGGTCTTGACAATTGCGGCGGGAACATGGGTTAAGAGCAGGAAACGCGAACAGCGGTTGGCTTCTCGTCGGGATGAATATCGTAAGTCGGATGACTGGCAGCGAAAGCGAGCGCTGGTTCTGAAGCGTGATAAGTATCACTGCGTGTATTGCGGTGCGCGAGCAAGTCGAGTTCACCATAAGCGCTATGCGCCGCGGAACGTCGGAAGTGAACCGATAGAATGGCTCGTCTCAGTATGTGAGCGCTGCCACGACAAACTTAATCCGGATTTCGGATGACATATAATATTTTTCAGAATTTTTATCGGGCATGGGTTTTGCTGGATTAAGTCTTTGCGTGATTCTGCTTTTGTCGGATTCTCTCCCAGGTGAGTAAGCGGATTAGACGGAATGATTCCGCAAAGAAATACGGAGAAATTCCATCCATATCTCGTTAGATGCATCTGTCCGTTCATCCAAACCACTACGACAATGACGATGATAGAAACCCTTGACCTTATTGACACTCTTGTTTCCAAAAAATCGGACCCAGCTGAGATTCGCGGGCAGCTCCTGGCCATACGTGAACAGATTGAAGCGTATGACCAAAAGGCGGAAGAATTTTAACGCTGGGCTTTAGCTAGGGTTAAAATTTGCCCAGCCTCACGACGCCGAAGAAGCCTCGTTCCAAAGATCGGCACTGGAACTATACGTCAAGGAGGTTTTTAACCGCCAGGCGATCTTAAAGCTCACGGACGCGCAGATGGACGAAATCTTCAGCGATAGGGTTATGGCGCTGATTCGAGCTGGTAAAGCCGCCAAATAGGTTTGACAAACTGTTCCCCCTAGACCGAGGGGGTTTGGGGGAACAGGGCAATGCTGTTCCCCAACTGCACAGTCCGGCTAGGTATTCGCACGTGCCCCGTGTTAGCTCGGAAACTAGCACACAAAATGAATTCCTGACCGTCTCCTATGTGTGCGTAAAAGCGTAGATAAATACGTGACGAATAGGCACTTATGTGATATGCGCATATGTAATATGGAGATATATAATCGAGCTGCGGTTCAGAGCCCCGAATCAGCCACTGAGTGGCTGCTAAAGCTGATCGTGTGGGAATTTTTCGGCACGGCTGACTTGGGATTCGCGAGCGCGTAGTTGCGTACGGAAAAGGCAGCAGCACGTAACGCGGTGGTTGCGGTATTGGGCGCGGACAGTTCGACCAGGGGCTGCAGATCTGTTGCAGAGTCTGGCGTTCGTGATTCGATGGGAACGCGGCGAGATCGGCGGCCTGCCGCATTGCCATAAGATCACCGATGAACATATTGTTGGTCACCTGAGGGCAGCTGTAGTGTATACATCGCATTTTATATGACATATATTGTCTGATGTTATTGAGCAGGATTGTCTGGAATTTTACGTTAGCCCCTCACGTCCGTGCAGAATTCTAGCAAATGGCTTCCCTGCTGCCGTTACACCGCTATCGCCGCTGCCCTTGACGCT
>Ga0209239_1001211_pt1 | contig 15250 bp, 20 predicted proteins | sample GraSoi013_2_20cm_FD_185824 | JGI IMG/M metagenome (GOLD analysis project Ga0209239, IMG submission 185824) | Grasslands soil microbial communities from the Angelo Coastal Reserve, California, USA - Sample 10_02_2013_2_20cm (SPAdes) (version 2) | ecosystem: Environmental > Terrestrial > Soil >...
CTGCCAGGTTCCCAGCTGCAATTTTCCGTCGACAATCGGCACTGTCTCGCTCGTTCGCGTCAAGACCATGCGAATGTGCGACGGCATGTCATCGCTTCCTTCCGAACCGTGCGTGAAGTAATCTGCATCTTCTGGCACCAAACGATTGAAGAATTCCTCCACGTCATGTCGCGCGGTGGGATCTGCATTCTCCATGATGATCACGCTGCAACTCGTGTGCCGAACAAAAACGGTGATCGTCCCATTGCGCAGACCGCTCTTATCGACCTTCGCCTGGATGTCGTTGGTGATTTCGTACATCCCCTTACCGTTGGTACGCACTTCGAGTACTTCGTGGTGAATACGCATGCGATTCAGAATAACACTGGCAGAAATAATAGTCGCACGTTGATCTTTGCCGAAGCTGATGGCCTGATAGTTACTTGTCGATGCAAGGCAATCTTGAGCGCGTGCTGTTTGATGAGCCGGCAATTAACCGGCGTCTGGATGAGCTCGCTGGGCAAATTTCAAATGACTATCGCCACCGGGAATTGACCGTGATCGCGGTCTTAAACGGGAGCCTGATATTCATGGCGGAGTTGCTGCGTCGGATTCAACTGCCGTTGAAGCTGGATTGCCTGAGCGTGGTGAGTTATGACGGGAAAGCGCAAACGAGCGGCGAGGTGATTTTCAAGCAGGTCACGCTGCCCGATGTGGTTGATCGGCATTCTTTGATTCTCGACGACATCCTGGATAGCGGTCGCACGCTCGCAGCTATTCGGGAGAAATTGGAAACAGCCAAACCGCGAAGCATTCGAGTTTGCGTGCTGCTTAGTAAAAAAAAGCAACGCGCGCGGGATGTTGTTGCAGATTATGTCGGGTTTGAAATCGAGGACGAATTTGTTGTCGGTTACGGGCTCGATTTCATGGAACGCTATCGCAACCTGCCCTATATTGGGGTGCTGCGGAAAGAATTGATTGTGCAACCAGGCTGATTGCGATGAACGTGCACGTCCAGTTTTATGCGCAGTTGCGCGACTTGGCCGGCGCGTCCGAATTAAATGTCGATCTTCCGGACAAAGCTACCATTGGCGATCTACTGGCAAGAATTTATGAAGAAATGCCGGCATTGCGCTCCCGAGACAAAAGCCTTCTCATCGGTGCGGGCGTGGAGTTTGTTGATCGCAATCACGAGCTGAAACCGGGCGATGAGATTTCAATCATGCCGCCAGTGCAAGGCGGGTGACAACGATCCGATTGTAATAGTAAGAGATTTCTCGACTTCGCTCGAAATGACAAAGTGCCGCCGGTAAAGGTGGGATGAGCCCAGGAGGCAGAAGTTTGAAGTCGGACAGACCTTCGTTTGCTTTGTTTCCTTCTGTAAAGATCCCCGTTTATTCGTGTCTATTCGTAGTTTCAATTAGTCGCGAAGGTTTTTAAAGCCCATCGCGACACCGAAGTCGCGACTGCGTACGAATTGGATAACGGCTTGCAGGTCGTCTTTCTTTTTTCCCGAAACGCGAATTTGTCGATCTTGCAACTGGCTTTGCACCTTGAAACCTTGCGACTTGATTGCTTGAATGATTTCCTTGGCCTTGTTCCCTTCTAGGCCCTGCCGAATTGTCAATTCCTGCCGGGCGTGACCCACGGATGAGATCGCAGGTTCCTCGTGCTCGATATTGCGGAGATCGACGCCGCGTTTCGAAAGTTTGCTAATTACAATTTCGCGCAGTCCTAGCAGGCGGGCGGCGTCTTCAGCGGTGAGCGTGATTTTCTCTTTGTCGGCGAGAATTTCAGCGGTTGTCTCCTTGAAATCGAAACGGGTGGCAAGTTCTTTGCGTGCCTGATTGATCGCATTATCGAGTTCCTGCTTGTCTACTTCCGAAACGATGTCGAAGGAGGGCATTTGCGAATTTAAATTGTAGATTCTGAATGCTTGGACGCAACCAGCGTCAGGGGGCTTCCTCGACAATTTTAATATTGCCTTCGGTAGCGTGCATTTGAATTCCCACCTCGCCTCCGCTGTTAACGGACATGTCAATTTTGGTAGCTGGTTCCGCAGGGCGCTGTTCCTCTGCGGCGAAGTCGCTGGCAATTTCTCCGTGGACTGTTTCCGCAATCAGATGAAAAGCGGCATCACTTGGAAGGAACGCCCGTACATTTCCATCTGCAATGTTTGCTTGCATGGAAAATTTGCCTGGCTCCCACCATTCGTAAGCCAAAGTGAGAGTGCCGCGGCCCACCGTGGCATCGACATTGCTGAAGCAATTGCGAAGAAACATCCGACCGCTGCCCAAGCCGGCGTCGACGTTTTGTCCGCGCACTTCTTCGACCGATACTTCGCCGTTGGCTAATTCCAATCGCGATATGCTGGCGGTTTGCGGAACGACAATGATGTAATCGACCGTGCCGGAGCGATCAAACAGACCCCATGTCGATTTTTTTGGAAAGTTCGTTTCGATCGTAACTGACCCTGGCTGCACAGAGACATTGATCGCGATCTGCTTCAGCCGGTTGGTCGAATAGGCTCTCTTAGTGGCCTGCAACGTCATCTCGTTCGAAGCCGAACCGTAAACCTGAATCGAACCATCAAGATTCCTGATACTGATACTGGTGGTCGGTTCGATCTTATAAGATTGCTCTATTATCTCCTCAAGAGTGCGCTCATCCGGAGAGCCGCAGCCAATAAGAGATAGAGAGCACGCGACAAGAGTCAGGGGAAAGCTCTGCAGGCTAATAATTGCCGATCGCACGCAGAAATTCCATCAACGCATGTGCGTTGCTGATCAAGGGAAGAAATGCCGTGACGGCCAACACCGCAAAAAGTGTGGCTTCCCCGAAAAAATCTTGGCGCGCTTCGTTTTTGAAGTAGTCCCCGGTTATGTTCCAAAATGATCGTGCCGGATTGCGCACATGATGTGTGCGTGACTCTTCGAACGCGACAGAATGGTGGTTATAATCCGTGATCGGCGCTCGGCTGCGTTTGCCCACAGCGAGATCGAATGAATCGCGGCGCCTCCCAATTGGATTCAAAATTTGTTGCCGCATGAGAATTGTCCGCCCATAAGCAGTCAGGTAAGTAAGAGCTGGTAGGGCCCTGGGAGGCATCCCTCAGGGCGTTTCAACGCCGCTGAGGATTCCACCGAGATGGCCAGTGAGCGTGATCACCATCAGCGCGAGCAACGTCACTGCGAAATAAGCGACACGCGGCGGGATGCCTTTCGCGCGGAGGCGCGAGCGCATCCAGCAGAGAAAGAAGATGAGCAAAGCGGAAGTCAGTGCGCAGATCATATGCAGCCGTAAGTTGCCCTTTAGGGTTGCGCCTTCGAGTTGCCATTGCCACGCTCCCAGGCCTGTAGCGATCGCTAATGGGAGAGTCAGCGCGGCACCCAGTAGGTTGTAATAGGCGACGGTTGCAAAAAGCGGTTGCTTGCGCCAGACCGCCAGTAACTCGAAGACGACGCTCGTGATAAAGAGCGCAATTGGAAAATGAATAATGACCGGATGCTGTGCATGCCCGGCGAGGAGCGCAGCCTTCAGATCGAAGGGATTCGTGGAAGCCACGAGAAATAGTTTCATAACGCTGCGGGTTCGAGGGCCTGGTAAGTGCGCACCAATCGCTCATCACGGCTTCACCACTACGATCGTCCCAGTCATCTTCGGGTGAACTGAGCAAAAATAGGTGTACGTGCCGGGAGCGCCCGCTGTGATTGTGAACTGTTGATCCGTGTCGAGCGCGGTCGATTTCTTGAACTGCTTCTCGACGCTCACGACGGTGTGCGGTTCTTCGTCCCGATTGATCCACGTAATCTTCTCACCGGATTTGACCGTGATGGCCTGCGGATCAAAGGCGAAGTCTTTGATTTCGATTTTGTTTTGACCGGCACCACTGCTGCCCGCGTCCTTCATCTCGCCGGCTACCGCCATGACAGAGAAACCAGTGATACCACACAAGAGCGCTGTGATCTTAATTTTAGTAATGAACGTCTTCATAGGATTTGAATGTTTATAGTTTGAATGGATCTAGCTAAGGGTTGAGTCGACGACCGCGAGTGCCGTTTTGCCTTGCTTATACTGAACGCTCGTTAGGCCAAGCATGCTCCGCAGTTTTTCAGCCGGTACATTCATAGGACCGGGCGACGCCGCGCTTCCAGGAGCTGGCTGAGGGAAGGCAGTAGACATCGCCGTATGGAAAGTCACGTTACCTTCGACTTTCTGGAGCACCTGATGGATGTGACCGTTTAGCACCGTCACCGAACCGAAGCGTTTCAGATATCCTAGAGCGCGTTCGCTGTCGCTTGTTCCCCAGCCCCATTGCGGATAAATCGCCCAGAGAGGAATATGCGCGAAGACTACAATCGGCGTGCTCGTTCCGAGATCTTTCACGTCGGCCTCGAGCCATTCAAGTTGCTCGTCGCCGAGTTGACCCAGACCGCCGGCCTGAAGGTCCAGGACGTTGACCAGCGCGATGAAATGGACACCGTTCTTATTGAAACTGTACCAGCCCGAGCCTTTGCCTTCGACGCTCTTTAAATACCGTTCACGGTACATCTTCCCTCCATCGTTCAAGACGTCATGTTCCCCAGGAACATAGAAAACGTCCTTGGTTCGGCAGCTCTTGAGAACTTGATCGAAGGTGTCGAACTCCTCGGGCTTTGAGAGTTGCGTGATATCTCCCGTATGAATGAGGAAAGATGGTGGGGTATGCATCGCGTTGATGCGATCGAGAGCGATTTTGAATGTCTCGGTAACATCCTTGTTCGCCGCTTTGTTAAAGCCGATATGGCTATCGCTGATCTGCAGAAAGCTGAGATCAGTAGCCGTAGGTAAAGACGATCCAGTCTTTGCGACTTCGGCGAGGGTCTTTGAGACAAGGACACCGCCGCTTATGGTCCAAAGTACTCCCGTGCCGGCCCATGCCATGCATTTTAGGAAACCGCGGCGATCAATTCCGTCGTGTTCGTGGTCGTGAGAAATGTAGTTAGACATGTTGAATCCTTGGTTAGATTTTCGTGTTAAGTTCGTTCTATCTCTCTTTACTGATTTGGTGCAGTTTTATTCCCACCGTGTTCCGCGTTGTGCCCTGTTTGATTGTTTCACTCGGTGTTTTTCGCCAGATGCCTTCGCAAAGACGCCGCGCTCAGGCGTCTGCCCGAAGCGCGGCGTGCCGAACGGCGAAGCTCCCCCTGCGAATCGTCGCTTATCTCCCGCCTCCCCCGTGTCTGGCGTGATCCGCTGCCTCTATCAACTGGCTTAGGAGAGCAAAGAACGCCGGCGGTTGACCGATGAACAGTCCGTCGGCGATAAAGCCGTTGATCGCGCGCGCGGCGGCGCCATCGGTCTCGGTGGGGCGGATGATCGAGCAGATCGGGAAGGTACGATTGAGGAAGATTGTCGGCTCGGGCATGATCAGGTTGGTCTGGGTCAGTTCGCCGTCGGCGTTGAGGTCAGGGAAGACCAGACCGTTCGTGGGATCGGTCAGGGGAGGCGCATTGCCGGCTTTATCTTGCCACGTCTGGAAGTGCATAATCTCGGTGCCGCCGATGCTGAGCAGAATTCGCAGCACCTCGTTGTGGGTGACCCGCTGGGCGAGCGAGGCGTATACGCTGGTGCCAGCCTGCTCGATCCACGCGAAGTGGAAGCCGGCCGTGTTGGCGATCGCTTGCAGGTGGTCCGGAGGAGTGAGGTCGCCATCGTTTCGCGGAATCGCCGGAAATTGCCCAGCAGCTAGGCCTGGGACGGCTTGCGGGAGGGTGTCGCCGAAGTCGGGGTTCAGCGAGTCGCTGCGGTAGCGCGTCCAGAAACTGGTGTCGACCGTCAGCTGCATCAGGTTCGTGAGCCGTCCGATTTGCTGGGCGCCCGTTGCCTGACTGCTCGGCAGAGTGCGAAATTGATCCAGACTGACGGGTTCGGCCCCTTTCGAGGCCAGATAGGCGTTAAGGAACGCGGCGTGGGTAATCTCATCATCGGTGTTATCATGGATATATTGATCCATGTCCTCATCGAGGACCTGAATGGCGGCGGTATAGGCCGGACTCCCGGTTCCTCCGGGGACTTCGGGGTCTTGGATTCCGCCGAGTTCGTTGTATTGCTGCCACAAGTCGGCTTCGATGAGTTCCGCTGCCGCCAGCAACCGAAGAATAGCCTCGTCTCCCGCTGTAAGACCGCCACTCGCTCGTGCGGTGGGGACATTGGCCAACAGTCCCGCGCCGATGGTTCCCGCTCCCACGGCGAGCGATTTGCCTAAAAAGGAACGGCGACTGATGGAACTTTTTGAAGGTTTAACTCTCTCTTTCATTTCATGTTCTCCTTTGTTTGGAATTTTCTTTATTGTTTTGGCCCCACCATGTCGGCAATCATTAGAAGGTGATGGTTGCATAACGATATGGGTTTTATTTTGTTTTTGGTTTTGTTTAGGTGCTTGGCAGATTGCCTCACACCTGTCTTTACCAATCCGGTGCATTTTTATTCCAAAAATCTTTGAGAATAAGATGTGAGCTTCTGTTACCCAACCGGATCACCAGTAAGATTTCTGCGCCATTGTTTGGCGCCAGAGCGAGGTTGACGCTCCTCCATTGGGTAGCCGCGATGGAATTTCCAGTAGCGTTATTGGCAATACTTTGCCTTTTTGCGGGTACTTGATGGAAATGTGGGACCTCCGAAGGGTGGCGCCCAGCCTCTTTTTACAGCTGGGGGGCAGGGAAGTTCTACCCAGGTAGCAATTGGAGAGGATCAGTTGCACCATGCAGCGTTATCCTCCTGAGTTAACGCCTCGCCTGGTTTCATCCGGACGGAAAGCAGTGCCAGATCGAGGTCGATATCCTTTTTCATCACTGCTACGTCGCGTTTGAGCATGTGTAGCGCGCAAACTGAGTGGGAAACGTCAGCAGATGGAACTGAATTTATGGACACGACACTCAAGGCGTTGAAATCGAGCCTTGAAGCAATTCGAGACATGGCGATGAAGGCGTTGAACCAGATCGAGCAGTCCCAGGAGGAGCATTCGATGCGGTGGAAATGCAAAGCGTGTTCGGTTTCGGATGTATCGCTCAAATACCTGATCCAAGTTGATCAACAAAGTATCGAGTACAACAAATTGACCATCACCGGACTGTAATCGAATGCCCAATTTGATATGATCGCAACGGCAACTCTCAAGGCATTGTCATAGTAACTATGCGACAACGGCAGCCGACTCGGATCGCGCACGAGTGGGTCCATTAGCGTGTCCAAAATGCGTATCTGCAGTGAAGCAAACTCTATTCATAAATAAAAGCCCCGCTTTTATGTGGTTACGGAGCAGGCGATGAAGCATGACCAGCGAAGATTGACGAACGCCGCCACAATGCCTAAATGGTTATTGCCCCTTGATTGTCACTTCCAATTCAGTCAAGCCATCCGACAGTTCTTTAAGAACGACTTCGAATGATCCACAGGGACGTTTTCGAAAAATCGAAGCGATCGGTTCAAGCGCATGATTCGGTCGCTATCTCCGCGTCGCCGTTTGCCACTTCTGAGCTTCACAGACAAGTAGCCAAAGAGCGTATCTTATACACCGATCAACGGCAGTGTTGAAATTCAGCTCATGCGTTAGTGTTTCCACTTGATGCCGAACTCTCCGTGAGAAGTTCCGCTGTATGGATCTTACCGATCTCAATGCGTCCCACGGGGAAAAGAAGTCTTCTCTCGGTGCTCAATGTAGTTGTGGTATTTTCCGCGCAACTCGATCTCGAGTTGCGGATTCCAGCGCACCGCCCAGGAGAAGTTTGCCCTTGGCAGAGACTTCGCTCTTATCGAGGGCCACCCAATATCTCACCCCTGGTTACTGTCCTGTTGCATTGAGCACCATCGTGCCGAAGCCGTCCGCAACGCCCACTAGCCACAGGTTCCCTTGGGGAATCACGGTACCGCCTGCGATCACGTCATCAATCAGTGTGTGCCTGGGATTCGGATCGGGAGAGGGTACAATTGACCACGCGGTACCATTCCAGTGCAATACAAGGTTGGTAATCTTCGAGGGCCCAAACCTGTCGGTATCTCCGAATGCCCAAACATCGTTTGCGGACACGGCGATGACTCCGCGAAGCTGGTTGGAGATGGTTTGGGTGTCGGGGCAGCCCACGTTGGGGCTCGGCACCACCGTCCAACTTGTGCCGTCCCAGTGCTCGGTGAGGGTCTTCTGCGGCCGGTCTCCATTCAGTGCTTCCACGAAAAATCCAACCGCCCAGGCGTCATTCGGAGCGATAGCGGTAACTCCGAAAAGGACTATCTGTCCATTGCCGGTGTTAGGGCTGGGCACCACGCTCCATGCCGTACCGTCAAAGTGTTCGATAAGTGTTCCTCCAAGGGATAGGGTTCCGACGGCCCAGACATCGTTGGGCGCGTCCGCGGAGATACCAAATAAAAAACCGTTCAAGGTCAATTCGTCGATCGTAGCTGTCCAGGAAGTTCCGTCGAAGTGCTCAAATAGGGGAAAGAGAAATTGCATGCCGTTGATGGTAGTAAGAATTGCGCCCGCCGCCCACATGTCGGTAGCGGAGATTGCGGTGAGCCCCTCCAAGTGGGGTTGATCCGAAAGCTGGAATGAGGGCCCGGGAGAAACGCTCCACCTGGTGCCATCGAAATGCTCGATGATCTGGTTAGGGTTCTGCTCACCGATATTGATATTTCCGACGCTCCAAACGTTATTGGGGGCAAGATCTGCCACTCCCGTGATTCCGCTGGTCAAGTCACCGGCGATATGGGGCAGAGCGAACGCGGTCCACGTCAGCCCGTCGAAATGAACCCCAGACTGACCAACGGCCCATATATCGCTTCCCGAGGACGCCGAAACCGCAGCCAAATCGGCATGAAACGGGAACGGCCGGATGTTAGGCGTGTGCACGACCGTAAAGATCGACGAAGCTGGCGCTTCGGCGATCTGTGCATATGACAGTTGCTGCAGGGAACTCGCAGCTGACAGTGCTAAGAGGAATAAACCGCCTTTAATTAGTTTTGTTATTGCTTTGGGTCCTTTTGGGACAGTTGTGGAGAGATTCTCTTTTTTCACGTATTCTGCACTCCGATCTTGGGATTGTTTTGCGTAACCCTTGCCAAATGTGAAACTCCGGAATTGGCAAAAATATTCCCCAAATCCAGCAATATTTCCCTGAGAGGACTTATGGCTCGATGATTCGGCGCTGTCGCGCCCATTAGTAGCTGTAGGTTTGATTTCAGATTTCATAGAGTGTGGATTTTTATTACTTTTGTTTGTTTAGGTGTCAGGCAAATTGCCTAACGCCTTTCCATACCGATCCGGTGCATTTTTATTCCAAAAATCTTCGCGACTAAGATGTGAGGTTCTGGGTTACCCAGCCGGACTTGCCAGGTGCCCACGATGCGCGTTAAGGAAAGTAATGGCCTGATCTTTAATCGTAGGCCAAGCGTCGAAGGAATGGCCTTGCCCCGGCAACAACAGCGAGTCGAAGGACGCTCCGAGAGCCGCCAACTTCGCCACTGTTAGGAGGTATTGAGGCGCGGGCATACTATCTTGCTGGAACGCCATAAGGAAGATCGGCGCTGAATGACTCGCGAGCACGTTGATCGGACTCGCTGCCGACAGATTGTTCGGGTCGTAATTGGTCACGTCGTGGCTGAAATTGCTATTCTGCAAACTAACAGGATCATCGAACTGCATCGCGGGCGACATCAACACGGCTGCATTGACCACATTTTTTCCTGCCAGCCATGCCGAGTGCGATGCGCCGGCGCTACGTTTCCCAGTGCAACGGCGTGCCGTCGGCGGCAATGCCGTAAGTTTCTGTCTGCTGAGCATTCGCCGCTATGCCGTCAAAAGGGGAAGCCCGCGGTCTGTCCGTTGACACCGAATTCCTCGCGGAGCAGAATGCTACCGTCGATAGACTCTGCCACCTGCCCGCCCAAATCCTTACCAGCGATGTGGTCAGTGCGGAAGTGTTGCCCTGCGTAAATACGGCTCAGTCCGGCTTCCTCCGCCGCGGCAGAGAAACTAGTGAAGCGTCGTGTCACTCCTGGCAGTGACTCGGAGCTAACATCGAACGTGAATCGGTCGCCGAAGTAAAAGCTCAACACAGTCGCGCCCGCTTTACTGATTGCGCTGTGTGCTCCGGGGTAGGAAGGATCCGGAGCCGTGTTGGTGGGTAGTGGAAGCCACGTTGGATTCGCCTCAGTCTGCGGATTTCCATCAGTCTCGGCCAGTTGAACCGCAGTGACCGGACGCCAAAAGTTGTACGTGTACTTGGCTTCGAAGAAGGCGATCGCAGTGTCGGCCAGGCTTATATCCAGCAGCGCAAATAGCCGCGCGCTGCCCTCGAGATTGAGATGGCGTTGTAGCGCGGCAGTCTGTGCGATCTCGTTCCAGAAGTCCTGGATATTGCCCTTCCAGAACTGGCCGATCTCGGTTTGTTCCGCAGTGCGGGTTGTGCTGTCAATGAACCGAGACTTTTGACTTCATTGAAGACCTCAGTATAAAGGGCGCTTATGAGTGCCGGAGGAGGACCGGGACGGAACTCGTCGGCCCGCTCCAACGCAAAGGGCGTGACCTGGGGCCACTGGGTAAAATCCGCTGGCGCGAAATTAGGCGGTGTTAACTGGTAGTCTCCGGGCTGGGTTCCCGGGACGTACGGCGGTGGAGTTACATTCGCTCCATCAGCACTGCGCGCAGCGAGCAGTTGACCGGCAACTGCCTGCCCAACGGCTATTCCCTGAGCCTTTCGCTCATTATCGGGAAGCAGCGCTAAGTCCTGCTCCAGTTCCATATCCAACGACGCCTGAAACGCAGGGTATAGGAACACGAGGACATCATGAGCTGCCTCATCGGCCGCAGCTATTTCGGACGCGCTCCTCGAAACGTCGGGAAGGCGCACAAGGTACGGAGTGAACTTTGGGTCGATATTATTGACGGCATCGTAAATGGCGGCGTGCAAAATCGCGAAACTGCGAGTTGAGTGAATGGTAGCTGGCTGAGCGCCGGGCGTCCGAACGATTGCCAAAAGAGTTCTATTCCACTCGATGACGGCGTTGACGGGCTGGGCCGAATTCTGTTGTTCGTCCGTCGCTGCATTCGCAAGCGAAGCGAACTGCAAGCAAGAGCAAATTAACACAAAAATGGTGACGATTCTGAACATATGTTTACCTCACGTTGTTGATTAGTTTATTGTTTCCAAGAACGCCAGTACTCCGGCGTGCACATCTCTAGACTGAGAACCGCGTCAGATATTCCTTATTGTTATCAAAAAACTAACAAATCGGTGGCAAGTGAAGATGATGACGCCACTCCTACTAACACACGCGACGTGCGGCAGCTTGGAATTAACCAGCAAGACACTTGAGCTGTGCACAACCCCGTGTGTGCGCGGGTTGATTACCGGATTCTGCGCGTGTTTCGCCAGCAAAGCGGCTTTTAGATCAAACGCATTCATACCACCCTTTGTGAAAGCTTGCGGAGATTTTCCAACACTCAGCCTCTCGAATCCAAGTCGAGGATAGTTTGCCGGCCGGCTTTGATGCCAATGCGCACTCGGACGTAGCCGTCCCTTTCCGATCGAGCTTCGATCACGTAAGATCCCACTGGCAGTATCACGACCCCGGGAATTTCATCGCTATTCGAGATGTGATTTTCCACATTCTTAAATAGCTTTCCGTTAGTCGTGTAGATCGCGTACGAGCTATGTGGATAGTAAGGCACGTCACCGTCATCGAATGCATCCGTGGCCGAATAAACCACGAGCGAGCCTTGGGATAACTGTCCTGCTTTCTCCGTGCCGGTCGCCGGTGCCATTGTTTCTGTTTCGCTCCCGCGCGTCGTGCCAAGAAGGGCCACTGCAACAAACATCGCGACCGCCAGGTTTCTTGGGGTTACGTGTCTGAGAAGCGGCGTGAACGTGGATGCGTAGTTGTAAGTCTGTTTATGATTTGTTTTCATTGTTTTTTACCTCCACCAACTCATACCGATTTGCTCACCGAATATTCCCGCTCGATCGGAGACCGTTCTCGCATCGAATAAGTTGCGGGAAAGAATCGCTGCGGTTCGACGGAGCAGGGCGCGACTCTCGGGGATAAGCTAGCGTGCTATCGTCTTACTAACGACCAAGGATGTCGTTAGTGACGCGGCGTCCGCGTTTCGAATTGCTGCTTGAAAAGTTGCAAATCGTTAGCGTTCACGTCCGAAACAGCCCAGTAGTTGAAGTCCGGATCAGCCCAATGCAGAAGCTGATAGCCTTCATGCGACATCGCCATTGTAGGTCTAGCTGCTCCCGTCTTCCCCGGCCAAACAAACAGATTAATGAAATGCTTACGCCTTTGGTAAACCAAGGCCGCCACCGGCCGGTTATCGAGATAATCGAGGCGACCGCCGATTAAAGGAAATCCTTCGCCGGCAAGATCGACCACCGGAGGCGCGAAATCGAGCTTTGCATCCAGCCAGGGTTTGACTGTGTGTTGGTCGGAGGAAGCAACATCGGTAAGGTGGTTTGCCATCAGCGAACGCACATGACTGGCGATGAGTTGCGTCGCCAGGAATTGATCGGCCCCGGGTCGCTGCAATCGAGGCACCAAGGTCAAAGCGATGATCGCAGCGAAAATGATCGCCGCGGCGAGAGCCAGCCAATTCCAAGATGTCTCCCAAAGAATAGCCCGCGGCCGTGGCTGCCTTCTTGGGAACAGCGGCTGAGTATCTCGCGCAACATCGCGCGTGGGCAGTTCGGCGATCTCGTCTCGCAACGACGATTGAATGCGCTCACGTAGTTCCGCGGGCGCCTTGTAATAAGGAGTTGCGTTGCCAATCGCATGAATCAGCGAGCCATGGATTTTGTAAGCTTGGTCACATTTACGGCACTCCCGCAAGTGCTGTTCGATTGTCTGGCTGGTAATCGGATCCAGTTCGCGATCCAGATAACCATCCATCAGTTTTGCGGCTTCTTCGCAGTTCATCTCACTTATCCTTACCGATGCGGGCCGCTAAATATTCCTTGAGTTTGCCGCGGGCGCGGGCGAGCCGCGACATAACTGTGCCCGGGGGAATTTGCGCGATCTCGGCTATTTCCTTGTAGGAGAGACCTTCCTGGTGTCGCAGCGCTAGGATCTCACGAAATTCCGCAGGCAATGCATCCATTGCTTCTATAATCAGTTCCGCGTCTTCACCATGCTCCAGAATCGTCGCTGGACTAGCAAATTCGTCCGCCGCCACATGTATTTCTTCGTCAAAAGTTGTGAAAACAACCGCCCGGTTCTTTTTGAGCAACGTGTAGGACGTATTTCGGACAATCGTCAGCAGCCAGGCGCGGCCATTTGAACCATGGAATCCGCTGAACGATTTAAACGCGCGCAGAAACGCCTCTTGAACAACATCCTTGGCGTCCTCTTCGTTACGAAGCAACCATTTGGCTAAGTTGTGTGCGGCATCAAGGTGAGGCAACATCACATCTTCAAATGACGCCAGCTCCGCTTTCTGAGCGTGATTCTGTTCGCCCTCCTTGAATACCGTGAACTTCACAATGTTCCGACCCGATTCGAAATTTTCGGTCTCGGAAACATGCTCCGCTTTCAATGGCAAAGCCACAGTGATTTTCGAGGGATCATAACTTCGGCGCACACAGTACATTCAAATGCTCCCATTTATCTAACTAGACTGGCGTTGGATCATTTTATTCCATTCAAGCAACAGAAAAACTCCGTTCGGAAGCCAGATCATCTCAGGCACATTGGTAAGTCGAACAATGCCGCACATAACTCCTCTGGAATAAAAATCCACTGGATCGGTATGAATGGGTTGAACGCTGCACAACCTTCTTACGAAACAAACATATCGGAGATGTTTTTATGCCTATTACAATCGCCAGTATCATGAATCTTATGGGGCCGGACATGATGGTAATCCTCCTCATCGTGTTGCTTCTGTTCGGCGCAAAAAAACTGCCTGAACTCGCCCGAGGGATGGGTCGAGCGGTAAAAGAATTCAGCGCGGCGCGAGATGAGATAGAGAAAGGCTTAGTCCGTCCGGCGGTGGCGGAGTAGCGCAGGCAAAACTGCTGGACACAACAAGCGAGCAGACATCCGCGCCGTAGTTCCTGCGCTGCAATCACAGCGAGGATTGAAAGAACGCGATGATCGACCAGCAACCGGATAAGTCTGGCAAAAAACGAATTGTCGTTCTCGGCGGTGGTTTCGGTGGGGTTTATGCCGCCATTCATCTCGAGAAATTGCTGGTGCGAGAACGCGCGGTGGAGATTTGCCTCGTTAGCCGGGATAACTTTTTCCTGTTCACGCCTATGCTTCACGAGATCGCAGCGAGCGATCTCGAGATCACAAATATCGTAAATCCCCTTCGGAAGCTGCTCCATAAGGTCGAGGTATTGGTCGGTGACGTGAAAGAGATTGATCTGCCAAACAAGCGGGTCCTGATTTCGCGCGGTTACCGAAACCACTCACAACAAGTCGACTATGATCATCTTGTCATCGCACTAGGATCAATCACCAACTTTTATAACCTCCCCGGTTTTCCCGAGCTAGCATTAGCAATGAAATCGCTTCCGGATGCGATTCGATTGCGCGCCCAAATCATCCGACATTTGGAAGAGGCAAATTCAGAATGTAATCCCACCGACCGGCAGTCGTTACTCACTTTTGTCGTGGCAGGCGGCGGCTTCGCGGGTGTGGAAACGGTTGCGGCGTTAAATGACTTCGTCCGGGAAGCACTGCCCTTCTATCCCAATCTGTGTGAAGATATGTTGCGAGTTCTGCTTGTGCATTCCGGTCCGGTAATCCTGCCAGAACTGGGTGAGAGCCTCGGACGATACACGCAGAAAGTGCTCGCGCGACGCGGTGTGGAAGTTCGGCTTAACACCCGGGTCAAGAGCATGACGGAGAACAGCGTATTTTTGGTCGATGGTGTCGCAATTCCATCCCGCACTTTGGTGTGGACGGCTGGCACCGTGCCCAGTCCGCTTATCTCTTCGCTTCCCTGCACAAAGGAACGAGGCCGAATACGCGTGAACGAATTCCTGCGAGTCCCCGATTGGCCTGATGTTTGGGTGGTGGGTGACTGTGCGTTTGTGCCGGACATCAGAAATCCGGGAAAGTCTCATCCGCCAACCGCGCAACATGCCATACGCGAAGGCAAGGTTGTGGCGCAGAATATCGCGGCTGTACTGCTGGGTCGCCGCCTAAAGTCATTTTCGTTCAAAACCATTGGGCTGCTGGCCTCAATCGGTCGTCGGACAGGCGTGGCGCGGATTTTTGGTTTTAATTTCTCGGG
>Ga0209239_1001213_pt1 | contig 15240 bp, 14 predicted proteins | sample GraSoi013_2_20cm_FD_185824 | JGI IMG/M metagenome (GOLD analysis project Ga0209239, IMG submission 185824) | Grasslands soil microbial communities from the Angelo Coastal Reserve, California, USA - Sample 10_02_2013_2_20cm (SPAdes) (version 2) | ecosystem: Environmental > Terrestrial > Soil >...
AGAGACGATGATCGCATGCTGGGGTCCTCCGAGTCCCGGGTTACTTGACGAGCTCGACGACGAATGGCTGCCCCACGAATTCCGTCTTGAGCAGGCGTCTGGGCGCATCTGTGCTCACGTACATCGTAAACGGCACCCGGGAGCCGGTCACGTCGATACGGAATCCCTGGAACGTGCCGGCCGGAACGGTGACCGCCTCCGGCGCGCCCACCTTGAACGTGAGCACCTTGATGGCGTTCTCGCTCGGCGTGAAGAAAGTCACCGCGAACGTCTTGCCGGGGGCGAGCGATAACGCTGGCACGATGATCGGGACGGCGTTTTCGTCCACCGCTCCGGGCGGCAGCGCCGTATCGATCTCGAAGCGCTTCACCGAGCCGTCCGGCTGCGGCGCCGCGCTCGCGCCCTTCACGCGCCCTGCGGCGTACGTCAGGTGGGTCTCGGCCTTCTGGCCCTGCTGGGTGGTCACCTGATCGACCTGCCGCACCAAGCCACTGGCGGGCTCCAGCACGAGCGTGGTCTGCTGTTGGAACGCGCCGTTCGCCAGACTCGACCGCTCGGCGTACACAACCGAATCCGGGGCCCGCCGCCGAATCTCCGAGACGGTGAACCCCACCGCATTCCCCTGGATCACCACGCGCGAGCTGTCGGTGTGGTCGGCGAATTGCGCGGGATCGAGCGCCACGGGTCCCGTCGGCGCAGCGAGATCGGTGGGCGTGAGCGGCTTGCCGTCCACATCGACCATGCGAAGGGGAGCGATTCCCTGAAGCCGGTCGTACAGCTTCGCCCCGTCGCCCACGACGACGATACTGAGCGCGCCGCGCCGGTACAGCCGCGCGGCGGCCGCCCGCGCCTGCAGCGCGGTCACGGCACCGAGCCGGTCGCGATAGAGCCGCAGGTACTCGTCGCCGAGACCGAGCAGCTTCACGTTCGCCACCTGGCTCGCGATCTGACTCGGCGTCTCAATGGTGAGCGGGAACGTGCCGACGAGGAATCCTTTCGTGGCCGCCAGCTCGGAATCCGGAATCACTTCGGTCCTGATCCGCTCGATCTGATGGAGCAGCTCGCGGAGCGCGCTGTCGGCGACCTCGGTGCGAACCTCGGCCGTCGCCTGCCAGTATCCCAGCCCGCGGTAGCGATGGAGCGAGGCGTACGCGCCGTAGGTCCAGCTCTTCTGCTCGCGCAGGACGAGGAACAGTCGCGAGTCCGCCCCACCGCCCAAGACCTGCGTCGCGACGCGGCCGGGATAGTAGATGGGGTCGGTCGGCAGGATGGTCGTGTTCCCGAGCGCGATGTTCGCTTGCGCCGAGCCCGGCCGGTGCACGAGCAGAATGTCCGTCGCGACTCGGGTGGCGGGGACGGGAAGGGCAGCGCTCGGCGGCGGCGCGCCGCGCCAGCCCTCGAACGCCTTCGCCACAAACTCCTGCACCTGCGCGTCCGTCACGTCCCCCGCGACCACGAGCAGCGCCCCGGCGGGCCGCAGGCGTTGGCGGGCGAACTGCGTGACGTCGTCGCGGGTGACGGCGCGATAGCTCTCGCGCGTCGCACTCCGCCCGTAAGGGTTGCGGCCGTAGATCTCCTTGCCGAAGAACCGTTGCGCCACGGCGCTCGGTTGGGACAGCTCCAACGCGAGCGTGGATAGCGCCCGCGTGCGCGCCAACTCGAGCTCGCTCTCCGGGAACGTCGGATGCAGCGTCACGTCCCCCAGCAGATCGAGCACGAGCCCTGCCTGGTCGCTCAGCGCATCGGCGGAGATCGTGAGGAAATCGTCTGCCGAGGACGCCGAGAGCGTGCCGCCCACGCCTTCGATCGTGCCGGCGATCTGCTCCGCGTTGCGGTTGTCCGTTCCCTTGGAGAGCAGTTCCGCGACCAGGCTGGACAGCCCCTCCTTGCCCGGTGGGTCGTAAATGCCGCCGGCGCGGAAGGAAAGGGTCACCGAGACCACCGGCTGCTCATGGTGCTCGATCACCACGAGCTGCACGCCGTTGGCGAGCGTCGCCTCCTTGAACGGCGGGAACCGAACCGGCGTAAGGGGCGTCGGCTTGGGCGGCGTCGTGGGGAAGCTTTGGGCGGACATGCGGTCGGGCCGAACGGCGGTAAGCACCGCCGCCGCAGCCAGACTGACCGCCCTCCCGCGGTACCGCCATCCCGCCGTCACTGCGCCCCCCCGCCCGCTGCGGGCTTCACCACGATCACGACCGCGTTCGCGGGATCGAGATACTTGGCCGCGACCCGGCGGATATCGGCCGCCGTCACCGCCAGGAAGCGCTCCAAGTCGCTGTTGATCTCGGCAAGCGACGGATGGAACATGTCGTAATGATGCAGCTCTTCCGCCTTCCCGAGCGTGGTCTCGCGGGTGTGGATGAAGCTCGAGCGGAAGGTGTTCTTCGCCTTGGTCAGCTCCTCCTCCGTGACGCCGGCCGCTCGAATGCTGTCCAGCTGGGCCGTGACGATCGTGTCGAGCTTCAGCGGGTCCACGCCCTGGTTGGCGATGGCAAGGACGAGCAGCACACCGGGCCCGCGCCGCGAATCGTAGGGGTTCACGATCACCTGAGTGCCGAGGGCGGCTTTCTCCCGCCGCACGACCGCCACGTTCAGGCGCGAGCTCTCGCCCTGGCCGAGGATGACGTTCAGGAGCTCGAGCGCGCGCGTGTCCGGATCTCCATGGGGCGGCGCGCGATAGATCCGGAGCACCGCCGGCAGATTGGCGTGCACGTCGGTGACCTCGCGGCGCTGGATCCCGGGTGCAAGGCGGGCGGTGCACCTCACTGGGGGTGGCTCGGGGTGGCGCGGAATCTCGCTGAAGTACTGATTCACGTACCGCCGCAGCTCGAGGGGCTTGAAGTCGCCCACCACGACCAGCGTGGCGTTGTTGGGGGCGTAGAAGGTGTCGAAGAAGGCACGGACGTCGGAGAGCCGAGCGGCGTTGAGGTCGTCCATCGACCCGATGACCGTGTGCGCATAGGCGAAACATCCGGCGCTGTCGAACGGCCAGGTCATGCCGTCGATGAACGCGGGGGAGTACGGCTGGTTGTCGACGCGCAGGCGGCGCTCTTCCTTCACCGTCTCCCGCTGGTTATGGAAGTTCTCATCCGTGATGGCGAGCGACCGCATGCGGTCGGCCTCGAGCCAGAGCGCCAGGTTCAGGCGATTCGAGGGTACCGTCTCGTAGTAGTTCGTCCGGTCTTCCGCCGTGCTGCCGTTTTCCGAGCCGCCGGCCCGCGAGATCAGCTGGAAGTGCTCGCCCTTCTTCACGTGGGCCGAGCCTTCGAACATCATGTGCTCGAACAGGTGTGCGAAGCCGGAGCGGCCCGGCCGCTCGTTCCGCGAGCCGGTGTTGTACCACACGTCCACCGACACGATGGGCGTCGAGTGATCTTCGGAGTAGATCACGCGCAGGCCGTTGGGGAGCGTGAACGCCTCATACGGGATCTGCCCGCCCTGGCCGGGCAGCGCGGGAGCAAGCGAAGCGCCGAGCAGCACTGCTCCGATGATGGACCGCACGCGCATGCGACCGCTCACTCGGGGGTCGGGACCACGGGCCCTGACCGCACCAGCTCGAACGCGAAGGCCCCGTCCAGGGTCTCGCCCTTCACCACGCGCCGGGGCCCGGTGCGGGTCGCATAGATCCGGAAGCCGCCGCTCCGCAACGGCAGCACGTCGAACCGGCCGGCGGGGACCTCGATGGTGGTGGGCGACTCGGCGGTGAAGCTCAGGGTCACGAGCGAGTCGTCGAATTCCTTGTACGCCGGAACGGCGAGCGAATCCCCCGGCGCGGCGTTCGATACGGCCCCCGCGAGGAACACGTAGTCCGAGAGCACCGTGCCCGGGGCGAAGGGACGGCTTACCGGTACGATCTTCACGCCGCCGCTCCTGGTCCCCACCCGCCGACGCCCCGAGATCTCTCCCCGCTTCACTTCCAGATCGTGCTCCACCATCACGGTGTCGCTGCGCGGTGAGAACAGATCGATATGGTGGAACGTCGAAATCGGCTGGCCCGTGACGCGGTTTACCACGACCCGCAGCCGCTCGTCCTCCACCGGCCGGAATTCCGAGGTCGCCGTATACACGAGCTGCTGGGTCATCTCGAGCGCGCGGATCTCGTATTGCCACACAGCCCAACCCCGTTCTTCTCCGCGCAGCCGAAACACGAACGAGTCGCGCGTCGCGGGGACTTGGGCGACGTCGAACTGGAGCGACTTGGGGCTGGTACCGGAGGTCTGGGCGATCGCAGCCGGCGTGAGGGAAGGGCTAGCGAGCAGCAGGAAACAGAGCCAGCGCATTGGTCTCGAGAATCGCCTTCTTGTGCGGGTCGCTGAGCGGCAGCGCCAGGAACTGGTCGATGTTGATCCGCATGTCCTTCACGCCCGGGCTCGGCCAGTCCGTTCCCCACAGGACTCGATCGGCCAGCTCCGAGAGACGCGGAAAGTACTCCAACAAGCGGGCGGGCGGTATCCCGGAGATGTCGAGCCACATCCGACGGTGGCGGCGCAGAACGAAAAACGCCTCCTCCATGTACAGCGGTCGGCCGCCGTGGGCCATGACGATGCGGAGATCGGGAAAATCGATCGCGACGTCGTCGAGCTCCATCGGGTTGCCGTACTTGGAGCGGGCCCCGGGGAAAATGCTGGTGCCGGTGTGGATCATCACCGGCAGCCCGCGCTCCTCGCACCGCCGGTAGATCCTCCCCAGGGCATCGAGGCCGTTCGTGTAGGCGTTCGCCGGCATCCCCTGATGCGGCGGATGCACCTTGACGAGCCGGGTGCCCAGCTCGGCCAGGCGGTCAACGTCGCCCGCCGGGTCCTTCGTGAAGCGGGGGTGCACGCCGCCGTACGGCACGAGTCGTTCCGGATCGGCCTGCGCATACTTGGCGGCGAACGCGTTGCTCGCATCCGTGAACCCCATCACGTCGGGGGATGGATAGTTCACCAGGCCCGCCCGCCACACGCCCGAGCGATCCATGACCTCGAGCAGCGCGCGGGGGTCGTCCATCACCTGGATCATGAGATCCCGATGCGCGTTCTGGCCACGCCACATCATGTCGAGCACGTTGGGCTTGAGCTCGCGCCACGGCTGCACATGGATATGCACGTCGGTGATGCGCGTCAGTGAGAGATCCGTTGACGACGGAGGGCGACCCATGGGGCGCGGAAGCTACCGTATGACGAGTGTGCATTCAACCACACGTGGACAACCACTTCGCCGCGCTGAGCCGACGCAACACCCGGGGGTTGCGCGGCCGCGACAAGCTCGTGCAGATCCGTGTCGCGGCCCCCCCGTGGCGTGGGTCCAGCAAGGAGGTGCGGAACTTGCGCCAACGCCGCAGAAACCGAGAACCCTCGACAAGACCCGGAGGCTAACCGATGAGCAGCGACCTTGCGGACGGCGGAACCCGGCGGATCCGGCGGGCCAGCAGCTTGACCGTACTGGGATGCGTGCTGTTTCTCGCGTCGTGCAACGAGCGTCCACTTCCGTCACCCGCTCCGGCGAGTGGCGTGGACGCGCAGGCGGTGAGCGGGGGACCGTTCACGTTCGAGAACTTCGAGCTTGGCGCCGCGCCGGGGACGGTCTGTCCGGGCCCGTCGGGCTGCACGAACGGCGCCGCGGAGCCCGCGATTCGCGCGGACGCCACGGGAACGTTCTACGTCTCCTCGGAGCTCGGCCTCTCTGCCGGCACGCTCGCCTGGAAGTCTACCGACGGCGGCCTGCACTACACGGCGCTGGAATCGCCGAACCAAATCTCCCAGGCGTTCGGGGGAGTGGCGCCGGGAGGCGGCGACACGGACCTGAGCACCGCGCCGGACGCGAACGCCAGCGGCATCCACAACCTGTACGTAGCGAGCCTCAGCCTGGCGAATGTCACGGTCAGCACGAGTCAGGACGGCGGAACGACGTGGACCAAGACCGTCATCAGCGCCACCATTCCCGGCGATGACCGCGAGTGGATCGCCGCCGACCAAGCGACCAAGGTGTGCATCTCGTACCACGACATCGTGACCTTCAACATCGACGTGAACTGCAGCTTCGACGCGGGCGCCACGTTCACCCAGCTGGGTTCGGCGATCGACCTGGCACACGCCTTTTTGATCGACGATAACGAGATCGGCAACCTGACGATCGACCCGCGGAACCATGTCATCTACCAGGTCTTCAGCGGCATCGCCAGCCTTACCGAGGCCGTGCTCCCGAGCTCGTTCCATGCCGTCTGGATCGCGGTCTCGAGCGACGGCGGTCGGACGTTCACCGATCATGCCGTCTATGTTAATCCGAACACCGCGGTCGCGTACGGGCACCAGTTCGTCAACGTGAGCGTGGACCGAGCCGGGACGGTTTACGTCGTTTACAGCGACAACCACAACCTCTTCTACAGCTTCTCGACCGACGGCGGGCAGACCTGGACCGGGCCGATCCAGGTGAACCAGGCCCCGTCCGCTACGGCGATCATGCCGTGGAGCGTGGCCTGCGACCCCGGCCAGCTGAACATCGTGTGGTACGGGACGTCGTTCTACAACGGGACGACGGCGCCGGACAACTATCCCGCGTCTGCGGCGTGGTACGTGTTCTTCGCCCAGAACCTCAACGCCGCCGTGGCCGGGAGCACGTTCACGCAGGCCGCGGCCACCCCGATCATCCACTACGGTGGCGTGTGCGAGAGCGGCGTGGGTTGCACCGGCAACCGGGACCTGTACGACGACTTCGGCGTCGCCGTCAGCCCCACGACCGGCCTGGCGTCCATCGTCTACAGCGACGACCAGCCCGGGAACACCGGGTCCGCTGACCACACCGCCATCGCCACGCAGACGGCCGGTCCCAAGATCTGCGCGGGTCCCTGAGCCGGCAGCGGATTACGAGCGCCTGAGGGATGACGAGGCCCCTCAGGCGCTCCAGTTGTAGAACCCCTTCCCCGTCTTCTTTCCCAGCTCCCCCTTCGCCACTTTGTCGCGCAGGATCTGCGGGGGCTCGAACTGCGGCTCCTGGAGTCGCAGGTGCAGGTACTCCGCGATCGCGAGCCGGACGTCGAGGCCCACCAGATCCGTGAGCTTCAGCGGGCCCATCGGATGGTTGTAGCCCAACTCCATCGCCTTGTCGATGTCTTCCGCGGACGCCACCCCCCGCTCGAGCATGCGCATCGCTTCGAGGCCGAGGGCCAGACCCAGGCGGCTGGACGCGAACCCCGGCGAATCCTGCACCACGATCGGCTCCTTGCCCAAGGCCCGCGCGATCGCGACGGCCCGCTCCACTGCCGCCGGCGCGGCGCGCGCGTGCGTCACCACCTCAACGAGCTTCATCGCGTGCACCGGATTGAAGAAGTGCATCCCCACCACACGACCGGGCTCCTGCACGGCAGCGGCGATGTCGGCGACCGAGAGCGACGAGGTGTTGGTCGCGAGCAGCGCGTCTCCGGGCGCGGCCCGCTCGAGCTCGGCGAAAAGCTGCTGCTTCACGCCCAGGTGCTCGTGCACCGCCTCGATGACGACGTCGGCGCCAGCCACGGCGGGCGCGAACTGGTGCTCCGCGTGCAACCGGGCCGCGGCGGCAATGCGGTCAGGCTCGGCGAGCTTTCCGCGCTTCGCGGCCACGGCGAGCAGATCGTTGAGTCGACCGAGGGCAAGCGGAAGCACCTCGGCCCGGCTATCGGTCAGACAGACCTCGAATCCCGCCAGCGCCGCCACGTACGCGATCCCGTGACCCATCGTCCCCGCGCCCACCACGGTCATCCGGCCGCCGCTCACGCCGCCCCCTGCAGCGCGTCCACGGCCCGGCGTCCGATCTCGGGCCGGTTCGTGCAGATCGCATCCACGCCGAGCGCCAGCACCCGCTCCATGTCGGCCGGGTCGTCCACGGTCCACACGATGACCTGCATGTCGGCGTCGTGCAGCGCGCCGACCAGGGCCCGGTCCACGAGCGTCCGTTCCTGCCACAGGATCGTGGCGCCGGCGTCCTCGAGCGCGACGAGCGGTCTCACCGGGTAGGAAGCGCTCAGCACGCCCCGGCGCAGGGCGGGGGACTGGACCCCGAGCCGCTGCACGATGCGATGATCGAAGGCATGAACGGCGTAGGCGTCGGGGTTCGGACCCAGGCGCAGCGCGTCGAGCAGGCGATCGTCGAACCTCGGGGGGAGCGACTTCACTTCGACGAACACCTGCAGGCGCGGCCCGATCGCCTCGAGCGTCTGGGCGAGGGTGGGGATCGGCTCGCCGTTCGAGAGCCGCAGCTCGGCGACCTGTTGCGCGGTGAGGTGCGGGATGCGTCGGCCCGCGATGGCCTCGTCGTGGTGCACGACGAGGGTGCCGTCCGTCGTGGCATGCACGTCCAGCTCCACGGCGTCGGCACCGAGCTGCACCGCGGCGCGGAACGCGGCGAGCGAGTTCTCGAGCTCGCGGGCCGATGCGCCCCGGTGCGCGACGACGAGCGGCCCGGGGAGGGGGGGGCTCACTTGAGCAGGCTATCCGCCTTCTTCGCCTCGATCCAGCCCGGCTCCTTTTCGATGTCGTGCACCGTCTGGTAGTGCTCGGGCTGAGGGAGAACCGTCTTCAGGTACGCCGCGTACTTCTCCGCATCGTCGATCGGCTGGCCGTCCACGGTGTAGCGGTGATGCGCGTGCACGCCGATCTTGCGGTTGAACTTCGTGTCCGGCATCCGCAGCCAGCGGTCTCGGTCCGGAATGAACATGTTCAGCCGCTCCACCAGCTTGGTGATCTCCTGGCGGTACAGGTCGCGGCTGAGCTCGTTGAGTTTCGCCTTGTCGGGCTCGGTCTGGTGGTCCCGCTCGTCGTAGCGGCCCTTCAGGCCCCACACGTAAGCCCAGTGCGCCGACGACGAGTTGTCCGTGCCGAACAGATCGAACGCGGTGGGGATCCACTTGTAGAAGAATCGCTGGATCACCTCGGGCGGCATCTTGCCGGCTTTCACGATCCGCAGGAGCCCGTTGTTGCCGGTGCCAAGGTGGAAGGACTCCTCCTTGAGCATCGGGTTCATCGAGCGCGACAGCGGATCGAACGCCGACACCGATAACATGGTGAGCTGGAACTTGCCGTCCCGATCGATGAACTGCGTGTAGGTGAAGAAGTCGAGCCAGTTGTCCACCAGCTCGTTGAACGACCCGAGCAACCGCTCCCCCTCGTCGGCCCGGCGCTCGAGCAGCTTCGCCGCCTCGCGCTTGCCCTCGTCGCCGAAATGGCTGCAGAGGAGATACGACATCTGCCAGCCGTGGCGCATTTCCTCGGTCATCACCCGCATCAGCGCGAGCAGATCGTAGTCCGACGGGGCGTGCGTGAGCAGGTTGCGCTGCTGCTCCACCGAGGCGAACTCCGTGTCGCCCTGGTACACGATCAGGTTCAAGAGGGCGTCGCGAATCCGCTGGTCGGGGATGTGCATCACGGTCGGCCATTTGCGCTGGCCTTTGTAATGGCCGAATTCGATATGAGGCACTTCCTGCTCCCCGAACTTCGCCTCGAACTTGAATTTGCGGATCTCGCCCTGGGGCAGGCCGATCGAATCCTGCCAGGAGCGGAAATAGTCGATCCATTCGTCGAAGTTGTTCAGCTTGCGGACCATCAGTGGCTCCTCTTGGCGGGTAAAGCCCCCGCGATGCGCTGGCGCGCCTCGGGACTGGCGAACAGCTCGTTCTGCTGAGTGATCTCGAGATCGAGCATGGAGGCGAGCGAGCTCGCCTCGCTGCGATACAACGCTTCCTTGGCCCGGCGGACCGCGCCGGGCGGCTGGCCAGCCCATTGCTCGGCGAGGGAACGGGCGGCAGCCGGCAGGTCGGCGTGCGGGACGACGTCATCAAACAGCCCTATGGCCAGCGCCTCGCCGGCCGGCACCATGCGCGCGCTCCACACCAACTCGAGCGCCCGCGACGTGCCGACCAGCCGCGGCAGGAAGAAGCTACCGCCCCAGTCTGGCACCAGGCCGAGTTTGTGGAATACCTGGCCGATCGAGGCCTGGTCCGACGCGATCCGATAGTCGCAGGCGAGCGCCAGATTCGCCCCGCCGCCGGCGGCGGGACCATTCACGGCCGCGAGCACCGGCTGCGGCGCCGCCCGCAGGGCGAGCGCCACATCTTTGCCCGCCGCGACGAGCGCCGAGCCGTCCCTGTCCAGCACGCCCAGGTCGGCGCCGGCGCAGAAGGCGCGGCCGGCGCCGGTGATCACGATCACGCGCACGGCGTCGCTTTGGGTGAGCAGAGCGAGGGCTTCGCGCAGCTCGTCGCACAGGGCGCGGTCCAGCGCGTTGAGCTTCTCCGGCCGGTTGAGTGTCACCGTGCCGATGCCCCCCGCGATTTCCACCAGCACGCGCTCGTACGCCGCCATTACGCCCGCTCCACGATCATTGCGATCCCCTGGCCCACACCGATGCACATGGCACATAACCCGTAACGGGACTTCGTACGGTGTAAGGCGTGTACCAGAGTCGTCAAAAGCCTCGCACCCGTGGCGCCCAGAGGGTGACCCAGCGCGATCGCCCCGCCGTAGATGTTCACCTTGGCCGGGTCGAGCCGCAGCTCGCGGATGCAGGCGATCGCCTGCGCCGCGAACGCCTCGTTCAGCTCGATCAGGTCGATCTGCTCGATCGAGAGCCCGGTCCGCTTTAGCACTTTCTGCGTGGCCGGGATCGGCCCCAAGCCCATGCAGCTCGGATCCACGCCCGCCACCGCGGTCGCGACCACCCGCGCCAGCGGCTCTATGCCGCCCTTGCCGCCTGTGCCGCCCGTGACGAGCAGGGCGGCGGCCCCATCGTTGATCCCGCTCGAGCTCGCCGCGGTCACCGTGCCACCGTGCTTGAAGGCCGGCTTCAGGTTCCCCACGCTCTCGAGCGTGGTCCCGGCCCGCGGATACTCATCCCGTGCGAACGTGGTGCCGTCGAGCAGGGCGACCGGCACGAGCTCGTCCGTGAACACGCACGCCTTGAGCGCTGCCTCGGCCCGGCGCTGGCTCTCCACGGCGAAGGCATCTTGCTCGGCGCGCGTGATCTTGTAGCGCTCGGCCACGAGCTCCGCCGTTTCGCCCAGCGCGATCGTCCATTCTTTCTTCATCCGGGGATTCGTGAAACGCCAGCCGACGGTCGTATCCGCGGTCTCGGGAACCCGGCGGCTCCACGCCTCGCCTGCTTTGAGCGTCACGTAGGGCGCGCGTGTCATGTTCTCGACGCCGCCCGCGATGAACACCGCTCCCTCGTCCGCTTTGATCGCCTGAGCGGCGCTCGCCACCGCCTGGAGGCCCGAGCCGCACAACCGGTTCACCGTCTGGCCCGGTACCTCCACGGGCAGGCCCGCGAGTAGGAGGGCCATGCGCGCCACGTTGCGGTTGTCTTCGCCGGCCTGATTGGTGCACCCCAGGATCACGTCGTCGATCAGGTGCGGATCAATCCCGCTGCGCTCGACGATCGCCCTGATGGGAATCGCCGCGAGGTCATCCGCCCGCATGCTCGCGAGTGAGCCTCCGTGTTTTCCGACGGGAGTCCGTAGTGCCGCGCAGATGTACGCATCCGTCATCGACGCTCGCCCTACCATTCCGCACTCCGCATTCCGCACTCCGCACTCATAGACCTACCCAGACCGTCTTCGTCTCGGTGTAGTTCTGCAGCGCTTCTTTCCCGAGATCCCTGCCGAACCCCGAGAACTTGTAGCCCCCGAAGGGCGCGGCAGGGTCGTAGAAGTTGTACGTATTGATCCAAACGGTGCCCGCCTTGATGGCGCGCGCCACCCGATGCGCCTTCTGGACGTCCTTGGTCCAGATCCCGGCCGCCAGTCCGTACATCGAGCGGTTGGCGAGCTGGATGCCCTCGGCCTCGTTCTCGAAGGTCAGCACCGAGAGCACGGGGCCGAAGATCTCCTCATCCACGATCTTCATGCCCGGCTTCGCGCCGTCGAACACGGTCGCCTCGACGTAGTAGCCCTTCCCATTCACTTTCGCCGCTTTGCCACCGGCCACCAGCCGGGCGCCCGCTTTCTCTCCCGCGGCGATGTAGGACAGGACCGTCTCCTGCTGCCGCTTCGACACGATCGCCCCCAGCCGGGTGTTCTTGTCGAACGGATCGCCGGGGGCGAGCTTCTTGGCGCGCTCGGCGAGCTGCTCGACGACCTGATCGTGCACCGCGCGCTCCACGAGCAACCGCGACCCAGCCGCGCAGACCTCACCCTTTCCATAAAAGATCCCGTTCTGGGCGCCGCGCACGGCGGCCGCGAGATCGGCATCGGCAAAGATGATGTTGGGACTCTTGCCGCCCAGCTCGAGCGTGACCCGCTTCACGGTCCCCGCGGCCTCGCGCATGATCCACTGGCCGACTTCCGTCGACCCGGTGAAGGCGATCTTGTCGACGAGCGGGTGACGCACCAACGCGGCGCCCGCGGTCGCGCCGGGGCCCGGCACCACGTTGAGCGCGCCGGACGGCAGCCCCGCGGCGACCGCGATCTCGCCGAGCAGCAGGGCCGTGAGCGGCGTCTCGTGCGCGGGCTTCAACACCACCGTGCACCCGGCCGCGAGCGCCGGAGCCACTTTCCACGAGGCGAGGTTCAGCGGGAAGTTCCACGGCACGATCGCCGCCACCACACCCACCGGCTCGCGCAGCGTGTAGGTGAAGAAATTGCCGCTCACGGGCAGCGTATCGCCCGTGATCTTGTCGGCCCAGCCGGCGTAGTAGCGGAACGTTTCGACGGCCATCGCGACGTCGATCTTGGACTCGAACAGCGGCTTACCGTTGTTCTTGGTCTCGACTTCGGCGATTTCGGGGGAGCGCTGCTCCAGCAGCTCGGCGATGCGATACAGCAGCTGGCCGCGCTTGCGCGCCGGCAGCTCGCGCCACTCCTTGGAGTCGAAGCAGGCGCGCGCGGCCTCTACCGCCGCGTTGATTTCCTCCTCACCCGCCTCGGCCACCTCGGCGAGCGGCTCCTCGGTGGCCGGATTGGTGAGACAGTAGCGCTTGGCGGCGCTGCGCCACTCGTTCCCGATCAGCAGGTCGGTCTTCACCGGCCCTTGAACTCCGCCACACGCTTCTCGACGTACGCCGCGATCCCCTCCTTCGCGTCCTCGGACTGGAACAGCTGCTGCTGCAGCTCGCGCTCGAGCGTCAGCCCCGACTCGAACGGCACCTCGGCGCCCGATTGGACGGACCGTTTGATCAGCCCCACGGCCTTGGACGCCTTGTGGGGGGGTGTGAACTGTTTGGCGTACAACATGGCCTGCTCCCAGAAATCGTCGGCCGCGAACACCTCGTTCACGAGTCCGAGCTCCTTCGCCTTGTCGAAGGAGAAGGTCTCACCCTTGACCATCATCTCGATGGCCCGCGGCTTGCCGACGATGCGCGCCAGCCGTTGCGTGCCGCCGGTGCCGGGCAGCACGCCGAGGTTCACCTCGGGGAGGCCGATCTTGCCGGCGTTCTCTTTGGCGAGCCGGATGTCGCACGCCATGGCGATCTCGAGCCCGCCGCCCACCGTATGTCCGTTGAGGGCGGCGATCGTGAGCTTGGGGGTGTGCTCGAGCCGGTTGAGCGTCTCGTTCGCGTGCAGGCAGAAGAAATATTTGAAGCGCGGGGTCACGCTGTTCAGCATGCTGATGTTCGCGCCGGCCGAGAAGAATTTGTCGCCGTGGCCGCGCAGGACCAGCACGTGCGCCGTGTCGTCGAAGCGCGCCTTGAGGATCGCCTCGTCAAGCTGGCGCATCATTTCGTGGGTGTACGTGTTGGCCGGGGGATCGTCGAGCTCGAGGATCGCGACGCCGCTTTCGACCATGTAGTGCACGAGCGTCTTCTGCTCGGCCTTGGGTGCCGTCATCGTAGCCATGAGCCATCAGCCTCCGTGAACCGTGGAACGCGCCTCGGCAAAGCCGCCGATGAAGGTGCGCGCGATGAGCTCCGCCAGGCGGTCGGGATCGATCGCGCCCGCGGGGTCGTACCAGTTATAGATCCAGTTCATCATGCCGAACAGCATGTAGCTGGCGGCGCTGCGCTCCACCGCCGGCTCTTCCGGTGCCGCGTCCTTGAGCAGCCCCTCGAGCAAGTCCACGTAGCGCCGCTTGATCGCGTTGACCTTTCGCTGCCGCTCGCCGGTGAGGGAAGTGGCTTCATGCGACAGCACCTTCATCTCCGCCATATGGGCGGCGAAGAACGTCACGTGGTGCTGGATGAACGCCTGCAGCCGTTCCCCCGGGTCGGCGTCACCCAGCGCGACGAGCGCGCGCTGCGCGCCCGCCAGGACCCGCATGAAGCAGCGCTCCTGGATCCGGAACAGCAGCTCCTCCTTGCCGCGCACGTAGTAGTACATGCCGGCGAGCGACATGTCGGTCGCCGCGGCCAGATCGCGCATCGTGGTGGAATGGTACCCCTGGTCGGCGAACAGCTTCGCCGCCCGGGAAAGAAAATGATCGAGCCGCTCGTCGTAGGGGCGCATGGGTTCGAACGGTTGTTCGAATATCGAAGCTATCGGCGGGCGAACGGGATTTCAAGGGCGGCAAGACGGCACAGGGCGGCAGCAGGCGGCAAGGGCGGCACGGGTGCTCCGCTGCCGCCTGTTGCCGCCCATTGCCGCCCCTGCCGCCCTTAATTTGTTCGGAACTCCAACGTCCACCGTACCGAGCATGCCTCCCGCCGAGCCCGTCGCCGCGGTTCCGACCGATGCCGCGCTGATCGCCGCCTGGCACAGTGGCGACGAGCCGGCGGCGGCCGAACTGGTGCGCCGTCACGCGCGCGCGCTCGCGCGCTTCCTCGCCGGTGCGGGAGCGCTCGCGGCAGATGTGGACGACCTGGTGCAGGAAACGTTCATCCGCGCGTTTCGCGCGCTCGGGCGGTTCCGCGGCCAGTGTCAGTTTCGCACCTGGCTGATGACGATCGGCGGCAACGTATTGAAGGACGCGCACCGGCGCTCCCGGCACGCGCGCGTCGTGCCGCTGGGCGAGGACCTGCGGGACACGGAGGGCGACCCGCATGAGCGCGCGGTGGCCGGCGAGGCCGAGCAGCGGCTGGCGGCGGGGCTCGAGCGCCTGACCCGCATGCAGCGCGAAGTGTTCCTGTTGCGGGCACAGCAAGGACTCGAGTACCAGGACATCGCGGCCGCACTCGGGACGACCCCCGGCGCAGCGCGCGTGCACTATCACCATGCCGTCAAGCGATTGAAGGAGCACATGTCTTGAACAGTCACGAGTTGTCAGACGCCAGGTTGCAAGAGGTCGCGCAGCGGCTCGGGGCTCGCGCGGCGGAGCGGCTCGACGTCGAGCGTACGGCGCAGGCGGTGGTGGCACGCCTGCG
>Ga0209239_1001217_pt1 | contig 15218 bp, 17 predicted proteins | sample GraSoi013_2_20cm_FD_185824 | JGI IMG/M metagenome (GOLD analysis project Ga0209239, IMG submission 185824) | Grasslands soil microbial communities from the Angelo Coastal Reserve, California, USA - Sample 10_02_2013_2_20cm (SPAdes) (version 2) | ecosystem: Environmental > Terrestrial > Soil >...
CGCCGCGTTGGCGAAATGGGGTACCGGCTAACGGGGAGCCCCGATCTGTATCAGCACGATGGCCGACGCCCGTACGCCAGCATTAATTTTGTCACGGCGCATGATGGTTTCACGCTGAACGATTTGGTCAGCTACAACGACAAACACAATGAACTGAACGACGACGGCAACCACGACGGCGACAATAACAATCTCTCATGGAATTGCGGCGTGGAAGGTCCAACCGATGACCCGCAGATCAACGCGCTCCGCGAACGGCAGCGGCGGAATTTCCTGACCACACTTTTTCTTTCTCAAGGTGTGCCGATGCTCACTGGCGGAGACGAGTGGGGAAGAACTCAAAAGGGCAACAACAACGCTTATTGTCAGGATAACGAGATCAGTTGGTTCGATTGGACGCGTGACGAAAAGCAGAACCAGTTTCTCGACTTCACGCGAAAGCTGATTTGGTTTCGCAAGGCGCATCCGGCATTTCGCCGGCCGAAGTTTCTTCGGGGTCGCCGGATACGCGGTTCGGAGATTCGCGATGTAATGTGGTTCAATCCCGGCGGCAGCGAGATGACTGATGAAGAATGGGCCTCGCCGTTTGTTCGATGTCTTGGCATGCTGCTAAGCGGCGATACGGTCGACGTTGTCAGTTTTGAGGGCGAACCCGTCCGCGACGGTACATTTCTGCTGCTGATTAATGCTCATTATGAACCGATCCCTTTTGTCCTCCCTGGTCAGGAGAATCTCGAGTGGCAATTGATTCTCGACACGATGGATCCGGACGGTTTTTTGGCGGAACCAGGAAAATTCGCCTCCGGCGATGACGTCGATCTCGGCGGGCGCGCCTGCTGTTTGCTGCAGCTCGTAAAGGGCGCGCAAGCCCAGGCCCGCGCGGAATCCTGGAAAAAGCGACCTGTCGAATTTCCGCCGCTTAGCGCGGAGGAAGAACGTGCTCGGCACACGTGATGCGCTGCAATAGAAATTCGGGCAACGCATTCTTGTCGCGAGAAGCGAATTAGATTATAGAAATAGTAAGCGCGTGTTATCATGCGCGGCCAATCTTTTGGTCAGCGATTTGCCCATGACAGCGAGTTCTCTTGTGATCGTCACCGATCGAGGGAGTTTAAAAGCATATCTGGTGAACGAGACGCCCACGCGCGGACCAAGCCTGCAACTCGTACAGGCGTTCAACATTACCGACGCGCACCGAAGGCTAGTCGATAAGGTGAGCGATTTGGCCGGGCGATTTCCCGTGACCGACGGCGCGGGTGCTCATCACGGCGCGAGCTCTATCGCCGAGCGGACGCAATTGGCAACAGAAACCGATCGCCGCATTCAGAAAGAGCTCGCCGATCAAATTACAAAAATTGTCTCGAGCAACGGAAAGCAAGCGTGGTCGTTTGCTGCGCCGGCTGAGATTCACTCTGCGGTTGTCGATCTTCTCCCTCCCGCAGTGCGCAACCGGATCGTCGAACACGTGAAATCGGATTTGGTGAAGGTGGAACCGGCGAAATTGATTTCGCGATTTCGCTCGTTACAGCAAATTTAGTGACGCCATGCTGGAATATTTTTATTCCCTCAACGTCGGGAGGCTCGCTAGTATCTAATTAATCATGCAACTGCCTGTTAAGATCTCCTATCGGGGTCTGGAAAAATCTGACCAGATCGATAATCTCGTTTTCGATTATGCAGCGCGACTTGAAAGATTTTGCGACCACATCAACCGCTGCGACGTGGCCATCGAGCAGACCAATCATACGCATCAAAAAGGTAATCCGTACCGGTGCCGTATCGACGTGACGGTCGCGCCGCGGCACGAGCTCGTTGCGGATGAAAAACAGATGGACAACGGCACCCACGAACCGCTGAAAAAAGTGATCCACGACGCTTTTAAAACAATGGAGCGCGAGCTGCGCCGCGTCGTGGACAAGCAAAGACGCGACGTTAAAACGCACGCCGATACCCGTTCGCCGAAATAATCGCGCCGCGCGTCCGTCAGCTAGGGGTGATTGACCTCAATTGCCTCTGCCTTTGTTTCATTAGTCCTGTTGTGCCGCTTACGATCACGAGCCCAGCGCTCGTCAGCCAAAGCCAATAGCCCGCGCCGTAGCCGACGATTTTCTCATAGGTCGGCGCCTCACTTGCAATCATGGCGTGGCGGAAGAGAAACGCGACCATGAAGGCTGAAGCCAGGATTCCCAGCAGCAGCGCGGCCTTATTCTTTCCGGCAAAAGAAAATACCCAGGCGGCAAGCAACACTGGATTGGCCAGCCACTCGAAATATCCACCAAAGACTCCTATGAGCCCGATCAATAGCAAATACCAACCGGACGGGGGTGGCTTGGGAATATGCGTCTCAGTATAGAAACCGTTCTGCGTCAGCGACGCCGCGAAAACGATAACGCTGACAAGCGTAATGATTTTTGGAAGCCGCATCACAAGATCGATCATAATAACCACACCGCGCGAACAGAAGCGGTATTTCGAAACGGAGAACGCCGGGAATGAGTCTACTGATTTCGCAGATTCAGAGCCGCAGAATTCTTCTGACAAAAATTATCTGCGTTAATCTGCGTAATCTGCGAGCGAATTAACTTTTCTTTGCGTACTTTTCTGCGCCAAGAAAGTGCAATGAAACGTACGGCTCATCGCCTGACCCAGCTGTCGTGTGGAATTGGCGGAATGTGAAAGAGCTCACCAGCGCGCAACTCGACCACTCGCCCATCATCGAAGGCAGCTGTCGCAGCGCCGGAGAGCACTAAGCCAACGTGTTCAACATTGCACCGGGTCGCACCCACGCCCGGCCCGACGTGCTCGCTCCATTTCCAACCCGGCTCATAGTGGCGCGACCAACCGTCATGCCGCCGACATGCACAATTTCAAAACGACCTTTCTGCATCACGCGCACTTCATCCGGCGCCTCGAAAGATTTCAAAATCACGGCTATTTGCTCGCTGCTCATGCGTGACTTAACGGCGACAAGGCTCTCGTAAAATCAAAAGCGCTCCTCGCGTTCCGCAAAGGATTTGTGTCATTGGTGGATTGGGAAAAATGCTTCCAGTCCGGGCGATTTGGTGCCGGCCAGATAAAAGTATCCTGTAAATCGCGGGTAATTGTCAGGATCCGATTGCCAGCGATAAGTGGCGTCATACTCTTTGCCGTCAAAATGGAAATGGATTCGTAGAACTGGAATACGATCGGCGCCCGCCACGGTATCAAATCGAGCGGCGCATTTGTCGGTCCTGCCTTCGACGGTTCGTGTGACTTGTAGAACCCCTCCATTGTCTCGAAGTGTTACATGTCCCGTGTAAGTTGCAGCCGAATCAGCCTTGCGCCCGATGAGGTCATATTCTCCAGCCATGTAACCACGCAGGAACTCCTCATCGACGGGCTTGGCGTTCCCATCGGCCCCGAACACGGAGTGAGAACCGATGAGGAACATCGTCGCGAGGATTACAAGGGATACTGTCATGTTGCCTAACGAGGTGGAGGCTTAGCTACCGCTTGATCACGCGGTCTGCAGTTGCTTGCACATTATTTCACCGGGCCGCTGGTGCCAAACACACGGGCCAAGTACTCTCCACCCCAGGCGTGAATACCACGCCTGCTTGTCGAGCGTGAACAAATAAAGAGTCTGCATCCCTCGCGACCGAGCCGCGTCTTCGACGGTGGCACAGAGTGCCGCACCGATACCCTGCCGACGAAAATCCGCGCCAACAAACACTCCGCCGAGCCAGGGAGTCAGATCTTCCCGCCCCTCAAGATCATGCACGCGAAGAGCGGCAGTCCCCAGAAGTTGTCCATTCGCATGCGCAACCCACGCAATGGGCAACTTATCTCGATTCATGTGCGCCTTTAGTTTTTTGATTCGAGCGTCAGGATTTCCTTCACCTAGAATAGAATCCCACTGCTCAAAGAGCCATTGCGCCAGTTCTGGGATGTATCCTGGGTGCTCAATCAGGTAGCTAATCTGAACTCCACCCATATCGATCCAATGTTCGGCCTAACAACCAAGCTGAGCCACCCAGCTACTTGAAACAAGAGGTTTTATTCAATCCAGCGTGCAGCAAGTAGCTGGGTTCGCTGCAGCGCCTAGTTAGCCTCTGTTTTCAAGTCCTGCCTTCTTCCTCTGCTCTCGAATCGAGTCCGCCTGGCTTTCTACCTGGTCGCGCATTTTCTTCAATCCTGCACGGTTCTCTTCATAAATGGTCGCAAATTTCTTCTTAGACGTGAATCCGTTCGGCGTCGGCGTCCCACTTCAGCGCTCGGTCTATCGCCTTCACCCAATCTTTCACATTACCGCCGGCATACTCATTAATGGTCTTGCCGACTGTGGCGCTGAGCGAACTGAACAACGCAGGGTCACCGCTCGGATCCATGTTCGGGTTCGCCTTCAGATGAAAGCGGTATCGTAGCTGCCCAACATAGAACCAGAAAACAGCTTCGTCCTTCTTCCCTTCGCGAAACAACCGAGCAGCATATCCGTAGTAAGCCGACGGATGTTCATTCGGTAATGCCGCCTCGATCGTTGCCGGAGGAAGCTTCTTCAGATCCTCCGGTGAGAGCGCTGCATGCAATGGGGCGTAAGCGCTCAAAAGTGTCAGAAGTATCAGGATTCGTAGTGACATAAAATTCGTTGGCTAACCAAGCATTTTGAGAATTCGGCAACGCATGATCGAAAGCTTACAACAAATTGCTGGGTTGGCTCCAGCGATTGGTTAGACCTGTCTTCGCGTCAGCGAGTCAGTGCAGTGCCGCGGCTACACCCACAAACATCTAGGGCACAACCTGCAAAATGGCACCGGTCCAGGCGCGCTTATGTGCCTGTGCGACTAATACAACGTTGGACATCACCTGCGAAAAGCCTCCTAGTGACGGCGCCTGCCCAACCCCCAATACCCCAGGAGCGCTGTCAAGACCAGCAGGGGGCCCACGACCAAAAAGAAACCGTACCTGTGTTGAGCCAGAGGAATACCACCTACATTCATGCCAAACAAGCCTGCCACCAGGTTGATCGGCAAAGCCAGCACAGTTACTAGCGTCAACACAAACAGCGTGCGATTGGTCTGTTCATTGACGAGGGCGGCCAATTCTTCCTGAAGCTGTTTGACGCGCTCAACCAGGGCCGCGGTGTCGCTAATGGCGGTGGAGAACTTCTCTGCAGCTTGTTGCAGGTTCTGAAGCTCGTCTTCCGTAATCCAATCAGGAGGCCGACTAAGAAGGCGAAAGAATGCAGCCGGTTCCGGGGCCAAAAGCCGTTGGAGTCGAACCAACATCCGCCGCAGAGTACCTAATTCGCTGCGACTGACAGAAATGCGCTTGGCCAGCAGTTGCTCTTCCATTGGGCCCACCGCCCTTTTGGACTTCCGCACAATGTCAACCAACACACTGGCCTGATCTCGCAACAAGCGCGCCAGAATTTCAATCGACGAGCGAAAAACTTGGCCTCCCTGCACCGCTGCCCGGAGTTGGTCAATCGAGCGCCAGGGCCGGGCGTGCGCGCTTACCAGCACGCGCGGCTTTACGCAAAGAGTCGTAGTCGCAACCGGGGCGTCAAATGTGAAATCGAAAAGCACATCATGGATACGCGCCACCAGTGAGTCTGCGTCCTGCTCCAAATGAGTGGCGTCTACATCGCTATGCAGCGATTCGTAAAAGGTATCGGGCAAGGTCAGATACCGCCGTAGCCAAGCCTCAGAACCCACATTGGAAAGCGAAAAATGCAACCAGAGGAATTCATCCGGTAAGCCGGGACCCGACGCGGTCAAAAACTCAATCGCCGCCTCCGAAGTGATTGACCGTGCTGGTTGGTTGGGGACAAAATGATAGCCCCAGACCGGCCCATCCTGGTCTGAACCGGAAGTCGGTTGAATATTTTGCTCCATTGTTTGAGCAGCCATTAGATCATTGGTCAGCTTATTTCCCACCGGTGGAAGGCGCCCAAGGGAGCTGAGCACCACTACCGGCAGTGAGCTTTGCTTTACTTACTCTCAACTATCACCTTTCAACCCTCAACTTCTCAGTACAACGGCCCGCCTGAGGCGGGTTGGCTCGCGCGATTGGTTAGGCGTTTCGGCGTGCGGGTGAGACCGCATACACAGTGAAAAGGCCAAGCGCTAAAGAAACTACCGTAAAGAGACGCACCAAGCCGGGTCCTCGCGAGGACCACAGAGCAAGAATGATGTCCGCAAACTGAACACCGACAAACGGCGTAAGCACGCCTCCGATGACGATGAGAAGGCCAAAGACGCGGAGAAAAATGGGAAGGCGCGACCCCGTTACCGCGCAGAGTAGCACAATGCCAATGGCGATGCGCAAGGCCGCCGCGACGTAAATGACAGAAGGAGCCTTAAAGAAACGCACCACGCCAACAAAGGCTTCGGGAGCGAGGACGCCGAGAAGCCCCTGCGTAATGAGCAACACGCCGACGAGAACAGCTATAAGTGAGATCACATGTGTCGGTCTCGTGCGCCTAACGAGAAACAGATAAGCCACCCAGCCACTTGAAGCAAAAGTGTGGATTTCGCCGCACGCGTAACGCAAGTGGCTGGGTTTGGCTTCATCGATTGGTTAGGGCGCGGAGCCTTTTCGCCGATATCGACCGAGAAATAGCTCCGGTACACAAGTAAGGCACAAGGCGCCAACGATTGTTCCGACGCCGATCCACCTCCACCCGGATCGTCCAAGCGGCAGAAGCCCGAGGCCATAAACGAGGGAAACAACAGCGCAGAATATGAAAAATGGCCCCGTAAAGCGGCAGTGAACGCGGCCACATCGAGAAGCGTTAAGTAGACACGCTACGCCCATGACCGCGAGCGACGTTGACCACAAAATCGTTCTCAACTCAGCCGCTTGGCCAAAGCCAATTGCAAAGGCACACCATGGTACACACCAGAGAAGGAACGCGCTTAGTCCTCTGCACAGCAGGTCGCGCTCCGAACCATTGGAGTTGGATATGTGGCTGCTCATTTGGAAGTCGGCCTAACGACGCAAGCTCAGCGACCCCCGCCGGAAACGCCCGGTTGGCTGCAACAGTCGCTCACAAATTATCCGAATCGCTCGACTGCCCAGCGGGGCAGCGGTTCGCCGCAGCATCGTGTTAGGCCGATCTTTTCGAAATAAGTCGTCGAAGGACATGGCCTTTCCACATCCAAAATCCCGAAAGGACAATCACAGGAAGAAAAACAAACCGAACAACGGGGCGTAATTTGGAATTTCTTCAAACGGACTTATAAATATGACCGAGTATCGGAATGCTAAAGACGATGTGCACTAATCATTTAATCCCTTTCCATCAAGAATTTGCTGCATGCATTTTTCAATCCTTGACTCCCGGGTTTTGGATTGTTTGGGTGCAGAAAAATAAAGGATGTATCCTCTTTGCCGTCCCGGCGTCAATGCATCAAAGGCAGTTTTCAATGCAGGGATTTCATCTAATTTATTTTGAAATTCTTCAGGAATCGCAAAATCAGCGGTTTTTTTATAATCCACTTTCAAACCGGCTTTTTCCACTTCAATGGCTTCTTTGATATAGGCTTTCAGGATAGGTTCTATCTTATCTATTTCCCGAACATTGGTGAACCGAATCTGGCGAGCTGCCTGCACATTCTTAGTTTGTTGGACTAGAATACCCTTGGCATCCTTTAACAAGGCACCTTTGAAAAACAGAAGCGCACAGTATTCTTTAAATCCATGTATTAAAACTATGTTACTATTCTGAAACGTGTAACAAGGTTTACCCCACTTCAATTCTTCGGTCAGCCCACAGCCAAGACTGATCCTTCTCAATTTCTCCATTTCTTTCTGCCACTTTTTGGCTCTTCTTAAATATTGATCAACCTTGGGATTCATTCTGTTCATTCTGTAAATCTATTTATCGGCGAAACCGCGTCATTTACTCTGGCCTAACGAGAAAGAGATAAGCCACCCAGCACTTTGAACATCGGCGTGCGCATTAAGCGGAAGCCTTATCACAAAGTGCTGGGTCGGCTTCATCGATCGGTTAGATGCCTCAAGTGTCACCGCAATCAATAAGTGAAGTAGACAGACCATAACCGACCTCGATCACCCGCCAAACACCATTCTGTTTTTTTAAGACGAAACAACGCCCGTTATCCCTGGACTCCATCGTGGTTTATGCTAAGGAGGACGCTCAGCTCCGCTTTTTGCGCACAGCGCGCAGCCAGCCCGCCGCGAGGAACACGATCAGGCAGGCCCCGCCCATGATCCAGCGAAGGTCCGGAATAATCACCTGTGCAGACACGGGAACCAGCGCGATCTCGAGCGCCGCGACCTTGTAAGGCGCGACCTTGAGCCACTGCGGATCGCTCAACAGCTCGAAGAACGCGCGGCGGCTCGGATAGCGGACGACGAGAATGCGGCTCCAGTCGTCGATCGCGGGATCAAAGCCGTCGAGGTTACTGTGTGCCTTGCCGTCAGCGCGTACCACCATCGTCTCGCCTCCGAACAGTGGATACGCACCGAGGCGGAACAAGATCGGCATCACGGCCTTCTCGTAGATGGCGTTTGCTTGTCTTGGTGTGCCGCGGACGCCTTCCATCCCGGGGCCGCGCTTGAGCTCCGGGTAATAGCGCATCGCATTCAGCATGTAGACGGGCCGGCCGTCGTCCGCTAGGCCGAAGGCGCGCATGCGCGCGAGGAACACCGCCTGCTCCGCAGGCTCCCCGGGCAGCTTGCCCTCCATCCGGTGCAGGTAGGCGTCGACCTCCACGGAGCTTAACTTCCGGAGGTTGCCTGGAGTCTGCCAGATCCAGAAGGTGACGAACAGGGCTGCCAGGACGGCACCGAGAAGCCATTCGAAGCGATGTGTTTTCAAGGGATCTCTCCTCCTCAACGTAAGAGCTGCAGCAGCAGCGGATTCAGTTTCTCAGGAGCCGTCAACTGCAGCCAATGATTGGCGCCGTCGATCCGGACGTAACGGAAACCGGCGTCGCAGTAGCGCTCCGAAGCGCGCATCTGATCCTCGGTGAGGAAGACATCGCCGTCGCTCCAGATGCCGACAACCGGAACCTTCACGCGCGGGAACGCCTTGCTGAGCATCAGGTGCAGGTTCGCGCGGTAATAATTGAAGCCCGCCGTGAGTCGCCCGGAACGCGACAGTCGCGCCCTGATGTGCCGAAACTCGGCCGGGTAGTGAAGCACTACCCCGAACAGCCACCAGTCGAAGCGCCTGACGAGGAACTCGATCAGTCCGCGCAGCTGGATGCAGAACACGTAATAGGCCTTGAGCTTCTGCGCGACGCCGCCGCTCGCGTAGGCGGCCGGATGCCCCACCGACATTGCTATGTAGCGGTCCACGCGCTCCGGATGCTCCATGGCGAAGTACCAGGCCTGCAGCGCCCCAAAGTCGTGGCCGACGAGCCGCACCTTCGCGATCCCGAGCGTATCGAGCAGCGCAACCAGGTCGGCCACGAGCTCATCGATCGCGTAGTCGCCCTCGCACGGCTTGATCTCGCTTTCGCCGCAGCCGCGCGTATCGAGTGCGATCACGCGGTAGCCCGCATCGACGAGCGCCGGAATCTGGTTGCGCCACACCGTGTGGTCGTCGGGGAAGCCGTGCACGAGCAGCACGTCCGGGCCCTCGCCTTGGACGACGACGTTGAGCTCGACATCGTTGACCCGCATCCGGCGGCTGTTGATTGTCATGTCGCCTCCGGTCGTGACAAGGTTAGCGCTTCGAAGGCCCGGTGATAGATGTAATGACTGCTTCGTCAGGTTCGCCATAACGAGACAAAGCTAGATCTTTTAGTATACAACAATCGTTCGGTGAGCCTCTGCATCGTCTTGATCCACGCTAAAGCGCGCTGATGGTGACGTAGTATCCGTCCGGATCTCGCAGTGAGAACTCCTTTGTTTGAGTGTTCGGGTTCACGTGGGGCTCCTCTTCGAACCGGGCGACGAGAGCGCGTGCTCTCTTCAGTGCCATGTCGAAATCGTCGACGCGGAAGAACAAGAGGAGGCCGTTGCCAGGCGACGCCTCGTCCGGGCTCATCAAGGAGGGATGCTCATGGGCACCCCACTCGTGAAGGCAGAGCAACACAGTTCCATCCGAGTCGAGAAGCTGACCAAAGTCGGGATGGCCCGGGGACGTCGCCGGCTGGCCGAACAGCGATTGGTACCACTTGAAACTCCTCGGCACATCGCTCACCCCGATAATCGTCCATGTGCGTTTCATCGCATTCCTGCTGTCGGCCTAACGAGAATGGAGCGCGTTGGGAAGCCGCGACATGGACGGGCAAGCCCGAGAGGGCGAATGAGCTGGGAAGATCATGAGTCAAAGAGATAAGCCACCCAGCCATTTGAAGCAAAAGTTCGGATTTCGCCGCAGGTTAGGCCTTCGTCGGAACGTGCATGGGTCCGAACATTTGTCAGAGCAGCCCACCAGAAAACGAGCGAGTTCCCGAAAGGCAAGAGGGCCTGGAGCGTTAGACCGCTCCCGCGTCGCGTGCGACCTGGAGCGTGTCGAGGTATTGCCGGAACTTGACGGCCCGGCCGTCGCGAATCGTCGAGACGTGGGCGACCTGTGCTTTGCGTTCCTCAGCTTGCCCGTGAAACCTGAAGTAATAGTAGCCGAGAGCCACAACTCTCTCACCGCCGTTGCACTCAAAGATCTCGTCCGCATCAAAGACGAGTTTGTCGAAACCCGCCGTTAAGCGTTCGAAAACGCCTGAGCGCACCTCAGCTATTCCGCGATAAGGGCTGCGGTCCGCCAACGGCGAATTGTCAGCCACGATCCAGGCAATGTCGTCAGCCAAATACGACATCACCGCTTCGTAGTCGCGTTCGCCTAAACGTGCGTAGAGTGTTTGAATATCTGCGATGGTATTCATGCTCGATAGCATTACTTGGATAAAGTTTTCGTGCGAACGAAATCCGAATGACCAAGCTACGGAATGACTAACGATCAAACGACGGACGCTCTCCGCCTGCCTCTTCGTCATTCTGCTTTCGTGCTTCTTTCGTCATTCGTGCTTCGTCATTGCATGGCATACTTGATCGCAGATAAAAATCTAGCATCTACCATCCAGCACCGCCCGAATGAATCTCCAAGCCACAGTCCTAGTCATCGATGACGAGAAGCATACGCGCGACGGGCTGAGACGTTTGCTGGAGGACGATTATGACGTCTACGTCGCCGCCGACATTGCAGGCGCGATGGACGTACTCGAGCGCGAACACGTCGACGTGCTCTTAACCGATCTGCGCTTGGGCAGCGAAGACGGAATGACCTTGATCGATCGTGCCCTGAAAATGCCGCGTGCGCCCATCTGCATCATGATGACGGCCTACGGCTCTGTCGATGTCGCAGTCGAAGCAATGAAACGCGGCGCTTACGACTTTGTGACCAAGCCACTGAATCTCGACAAGGTCGAAATGCTGATCGCGCGCGCGGTGCAAAGCCGCAAACTGGAACAGGAAAATCGCGCGCTCCGGCAACAAGTCGACGAGCGCTATGGCTTGGACAATATCTGGGGTGACTCAGTGGCGTTGCACGAAGTACTCGACACGATTCGGCAGGTCGCGCCTTCGTCGGCGAATGTACTCATTGAAGGCGAGAGCGGCACGGGCAAAGAACTGGCTGCGCACGCCATTCATAATTTGAGCCGGCGCAACAAGGCGAAGTTTGTTGTCGTGCATTGCGCGGCGCTCTCGCCGCAACTTCTCGAGAGCGAGTTATTTGGTCACGAGAAAGGCGCGTTTACCGGGGCACACGAACGGCGCATCGGCCGGTTCGAGCAGGCCAACGGCGGCACGATTTTCCTCGACGAAGTGGCGGAGATCAATCCCAGCACGCAGATCAAACTACTGCGCGTGCTGAGCGAGGAACGCGCGTTCGAGCGAGTCGGCGGCAATCAAACGCTCCGCGCGGATGTGCGACTAATCGCCGCTACAAACAAAAATCTCGAACAACTGGTGCGGGAGGGAAAATTCCGCGACGATCTCTTCTTCCGGCTCAACGTGGTCCGCATCACGATGCCGCCGTTGCGCGAACGAAAGGAAGATATTCCGATTCTCGTGCGTGGCTTTTTGCGTCATTTCTGCAAGGAAAACAACAAACCGCTTCTGGATCTGGCGCCGGAAGCGATGGACGCACTGCTGATTTACGATTGGCCGGGAAGCATTCGTGAGCTGCGCACCGCCATCGAACACGGCGTCGTGATGGCAACGGGGCCAAAAGTTACGTTGCGCGATCTCCCGATGGCCGTGCGCCAGGCAGCAACAGCAAAATTGCCCGGCGGCGTTTCAGCGACTGAGGCTTTCGGCGAAAAAACGAGTCCGCTCGATCTGCACGAGACGGAACTAAGATTGATCGCCCAGGCGCTCGCAGCGACAAACGGCAACGTCACCGCTGCCGCCAAAAAGCTCGGCATCAGCCGCCGAACCCTTCATCGAAAAATCAACGAGATGAACCTGGCCAAAAAGCCGGCCGGTCGCGCAGCGGATGCAAGCGGGAGCAATGTGTGATCACATCGACGTCGCTGGCATAACATCGTTGCTGTTGCAGATTTAAGCCCGAATCGCTTTAATTTCCTACCGCCCGCTCGGAACTCTCAGGGACAGCGGAATGCCCGCAAGGAATCTCAGCCACGGATTTTCAGACGAGTTAAGAACGCGTTTTTTATGCAGGCCGATAGCGCCTTACGGGATCGCCCCATGTGGTTGTGGAGGCGGAGTTAGGTTTGGCGTAGGAGTTGGTGCCGGTTATGGCTGAATGGTGACGAATTCCGCATTACTAACCCCGCTGGCGAAAACGCTGGCCAACCCAGTGGGAGTAATTTTTAAAACCATGGCCCGGCTTGGGTCATGGCCGGCGGCTAAGCCGAGGTCTGCGACAAACAGGTTGCCGAACGCGTCGAAAGCTAAACCGCGAAGGTCACCGTCGCCTAATCCGGAAGCAAAAGTGGTCTGTATCCCACTGGGAGTAATTTTTACAATCCTGCCCCCAATCGTCGGATCGGTACAGTCCCCGGCGGGGAAAGCTTCGCATTGAGTAGATACAAAGAGATTCCCCGCGCTGTCAAAAGCTAGCCCGAAAGCGGCAGGGACTGAGGCGAAGGTGCTCAGTGTTCCAGTAAATTTGTAGACGACCCCCGCGGCAGCGTCGGCCACATAAACATTGTCTGCTCCATCGACAGCAACGCCGCCGAAGAATGCGCCGGTGATGGAGAAGACCGTGCTAACCGTGCCATCCGGCGCGATTTTGTTGAGCGTGCCGCCAGAATCCGCCACATAGAGATTGCCGCTGCTGTCGAAGCCCAACCCCTCAGGAAAACCCAGTCCGCTAGCGACGGGGCTTTGCGTGCCATCCGGTGCAAATTTGACGACTGTGCCGGCATGACCAATCGACGCAAAAAGATTGCCCGCACCGTCAAACGTGATCCCCCGGGGGATCACGTTTGACGGTGCAAAAACTCTGCCTATCCCATTGGGAGCGTAATCGTAGATCGTGCCACGAATAGCTGCGTGGCCATTATAGGATACGTATATATCACCTGGGTTGGCATTAGCACGGATGGGCATCAGTGCTGCTGCCATGAGCGTAAGCGCCGCAATTTTAACTATATCTTGAATTTTCATAAGCTAATTTCCTTTTGTTGTTTCGGCTTTGTTTGATTTCTCGTTTTGAGATGTCCGTTCTGGCCGTTACTGATGTACTGTCCGAAATCTTGCGCGAGGTTACGCGGAAAATGCGGGAACTCTCCGGCAGGCTGCTATGGACGGCTGATATTGCAGAAGCAGTATTCATCCGCCCTGCCGTCAGCTAACAGATGCAGTAGATCCACCATGTGGTTATGACCACCTGCAAAAGACTGATAAATCCCAGTCGCCTCCAGGATCGTTAGTTCGAAGGTTCCAGGCAGGTACACTCCACCTTCCCCATCGGGGATAGGGGCATCAAAACCGCCGCCCGTGAACTCCATCGTCATCGCGCCGCCCGGGAGTTGGTAGGCACACAAAGGGGGGAGACTGAAATCGAACCGCGCGTAGAAGTTGCCGACCGGGTTGCCCGTGTTACCCGGAAGCCCGCTGACGCGGTAGATGTCTGTTTTGCTGTACGTACCATCACTCAGGTTCACCTGGGCCAAGCCAAGGTTGGGGCCATGTACCACTGGTTGATAGATCCCGTTCAGCAGAATGACGAAAGGGTCGTTGGGCAGTTGACCCACCGCCTGCCCTGGGAATGAAAGCAGCGCGATTAGCGTCCCGAGCGTAAGCGCCGCAACTTTAACGATATTTGAATTTTTCATAAACTAACTTCCTTTTCTTGTTTTGGCCTTCTTTGATTTCTCGTTTTGAGAAGTCCTTTCTAGCCGTTCACAGGTGTACTGTCCGAAATCCCGCGCGAGGTTACGGGGAAAATGCGGGAGACGTATCAATTCGCCAGTTTGTAGAGGCGGTTGTGTCAACCTGATCATTTGCTTCGGTGCTTGGCACAAGCACCGCTACATCAGCCCACGGTGCCAATGCGGCTTGACGCGTCGGCGCAGCGACGCGGCTACAGCGCAGCCCTTACTTGGAAACTGTTTCTTTCGGCGCGAGGGAGGCGACGATTTTGTCGAAGCGCGGATCGCCCCGCAGCGGGTCCCAATGGGGATCGAGACGGAGCTCGCCATAGGATACGCCCAGAGGCATTTTCGCAAGGGTTTCGAGTTGCTCAATAGCCAGGTCGCGCTCGCCAGTCCAGGCACAGATCACCGCAAAGAAATAAAGCACCTGTGGGCCAGCGTTGGTATCTTTTGCAACAGGAATAAGCTCGAGCGCCCGCCGACCCTCGCGCAGCGCCTCTTCTTTTCGCCCGAGCCCAGCATCAATCAGTCCCAAGAGGCAAAAAGTTTGGCCGTCATCAGGCCGTGCGCGGACCGCTTCCTCCTGTGCACGCGCAGCGGTAAAGGCGGCGCGCGCCGCGGCGGCGTCTCCTTTGATGCGAGCAAGCAAACCTTCAGCGTAAGCTCGGCTAAAGTAAATCTCGTCCCATCTTACTCGAAAAGTCGTATGCTTATTCTCAATAAGTGGCGCCAGAGCACGATCAGCCGAAGCGAAGTCGTGCTCATACAAAGCGAGATAAAAGCGCCAGCCCACTAGATTTCCCGCCGATGCTGGGTCATCCCTGAGAATCTTTTCGATAACAGCATGCAGCGGTCGGGTGTCGGCTCGCTCATCGAAGTCGATCCGAGCACGAAGTACCCGTGCATGAATATTGTTTGGTT
>Ga0209239_1001219_pt1 | contig 15210 bp, 15 predicted proteins | sample GraSoi013_2_20cm_FD_185824 | JGI IMG/M metagenome (GOLD analysis project Ga0209239, IMG submission 185824) | Grasslands soil microbial communities from the Angelo Coastal Reserve, California, USA - Sample 10_02_2013_2_20cm (SPAdes) (version 2) | ecosystem: Environmental > Terrestrial > Soil >...
ACTCGACTCCGTTGGGTCCCGGCATGCGGTAGTCCGTGAGCAGGAGATCCACGTCGCCCTGGGCGAGTTTCTCGATGGCCTCCGGGGCACTGGCCGCCGTCACGACGGAGTAACCGACCACCTCGAATAGTTCAGCGAGGTTTTCGCGCACACCGTCGTCGTCATCGACGATCAGGATGCGCCCGCCTTCGATTGTCGTCTTTTCCGGCGCCAGGATCATCATCGTCCTTCCTGAGACAACGGATGGAGGCGCGGCGATATATATCGCCCAGTTGAGCCCGGTTGACAAGCGCCGCGCGGGCGCGCGAAGCCTGTCCGTCCTTCATGATTTTGATATCAGCAATGAGGGAGACTTTTGCTCGGAGAGCACGCGTACGACGTGCCATGCTCGTTGCCCCGCGTCGGTCACGGAGTACCGTCCCGCGTCGACCTTGGTCAGCAGTCCGTCCGATTGGAGCTTCTGCAGATGGAACGAGAGCTTCGACGACGAGTCCACGAAGCTCTTCTTCAGGATCGCGGAATACGCGACGGGTCCGGAGGCGAAGACAAACCCGACGACGGCTCGGCGTATCGGGTTCGCGAGCGATTCGAGCATCCCCTGGAGGCCGTCAGAAGAAGCGCCCGCACCCGAGTCACCACCGACCTCGGAGGCGACCTCGGCGTCCAGCGACCGAAGGACCAAGGTGCCGCCCCTCGCGGCGCACTTCCCGCTCATGTGGCGGATCCAGGCTCGGAGGTCTTCCCGACCGTGAACGGCCTCGATCATGGACAGATCGTCCGCATAGACGACGGGGCGCTCGTTCGCACTCAGATGCGTTTCGATCGCGCTGTTCAACTGGTACAGTTGCGCCGGCGCGAACACGTTCGGCGACGCGCCCTCCGCCGCGATCCGAAGGACCCGTGAAGCGCCAGGCGGAGGTCTTGCACGGGGCCCGACGATGGCCAGAAGCGCACCCCGCCCCGCGGCCTCCGATACGATTCCGGAAATGTCCGATTCGCTTCGCGTCGCCCCGAGCAGGGCTCGGGCGGTCCGCTCCTCCTCGACCATCCGCAAAGTCCGCCGGAGGACCTCGAGGTCGTACGGCTTCTCGACGAAGTCGACCGCGCCGCCCTTCATCGCTTCGACCGCGGCATCGATCGTCCCCTCGCCCGTGATCATCACCACGGCGGTCTCCGGCCTCACGACCCGGAGACGATGGAGGACATCGAGTCCGGTGGCTTTCGGCATCCGGAGGTCCAGGAGGGCCACATCGAACGACTCGCGCTCGACCGTGCGGAGCGCCTCGCCTCCGTCCGCGGCGGTGACGATGGCGTGCCCGTCCTCCCGGAGCAGGCCGGCGAGCTCTTCCCGAAGGGTCGCGTCGTCGTCCGCGACGAGGATCTTCATGCCGTCTCCGCGCGAGGAAGGAGGATCGTGACCGTAAACCCGCGCCCCGCCTCGGAGGTGACCTCGAGGGTGCCCCCATGCTCGGTCACGATATGCTTCGCGAGGAGAAGACCCAAACCGATTCGCTCCCCGTGCGCCTTCGTGGTCGAGAAGGGGTCGAAGACGTGCGCCAGGACCTCGGGGCTCACCCCGCTCCCCGTGTCCGAGACAACAATCGCGTACGCGCGGGGACGATCCTCGATGCGAACGCGGACGAATCCCTTCGTGGTCGAGTCAATCGCATTGTCGAGGAGGGTGACGATCACTTGCTGGATCTGGAGGGGGTCGACCTTCGTCAGCGCGGCAACTTCTCCCAGCTCGACCTCGAGGGTCACGCCCTTCTTCGGCTTCCGCCGAAGCTGTTCGACCGCGGATTGGGCGACGGGTCGCAGGTCAGTCTCGATCGCATTGACCTGACGACTCTTCGAGAGGCTCAGCAGTTCACGGATGATCTCTGCCGCGCGACGTCGCTCCGTGTCGATCTTGTCGAGCTTGTCGAGTAGGACCGGATCTTTCGCTCGTTTGCTTGCGGCGGACGTCAAGAGGGAGATGCTCGTGAGGGGCGTATTCAACTCGTGGGCAATGAAACCCGCCAGGTGGCCCATCGTGGCGAGCCGCTCCGCGTCCAGGAGGCGTTCTTGGCCACGCTTCCGGTCGATTGCCATCGCGACCTGCTCCGCGACGAAGTTCAAAACGCCCTTGTCCTCCTCGCCGAAGCGCACCCCCTCGGCATAGCTCTGGACCACGATCACGCCTATCGTTTTGCCTTGGCTCACGAGCGGAGCGCCGACCCAGTCGACGGAAGGGGGTCCGACGGAAACGACCTCTCCGTCCCGCACGAGGCCCTCGAAGACTTCCGGGGAGGCGAGGAGCGGGCGCCCCGTCCGAAGCACGTATTCGGTCAGGCCGCGACCCAGCTTTTGCCGCGAAGGGGCGCTTTCCTCTTCGTCCACGAAGTACGGAAATTCCAAAGCGTCTGCCGGTTCGTCGTACAAAGCGATGTAGAAGTTCGTGGCGGGCATGAGACCGCCGACGACTTGGTGAATCTGACCGTACAACTCGGGAAGGTCCTTCGCTGAATTCGCGGCTTCCGAGATCCGATAGACGGCGGACTGGATCGCCTCGGTCTTGCGTCGTTGGGAGACGTCCATCGCGGAACCGATCACCCGCACCGGGTGTCCGGTCGCATCGTGGAGGACGTAGCCCCGGTCCACGAGGGTCGCATACGTCCCGTCGCGCCGCCGAAACCGGTACTCCGCGTTCCACACGGAACCGCCGCTGCGGACCAGCTGGTCGATGCTCGTGACAACGCGCTCCTGGTCCTCCGGGTGCAGGTGTTCCGTCCACCAGGCTCCCGTCGGTTCGATTTCCTCCGGAGGATAGCCGAACACCTTCGAGACGTTCTCGTTCACCCACAGGCCGTCCGTCTGGAGGTCCCAGTCCCAGACGACGTCGTTCGTCGCACGGCCAAGGAGACGGAACCGTTCCTCGCTCCGTCGGAGGGTCTCCTCGGTGCGCATCCGCTCGGACACGTCGAAGGCGACGCCGATCGTCCCGAGGATCCCGCCCTCCGAGGAACGGAGGGGTTCGAGGTGCACGTCGTACGTGCGGCCTTGCCAGTCGATCTGCGTGGCGACGCCTTCGCCGGCCAGGGCCCGCCGGTGCGACGCGATCGGCTCCAGGTCGTCGTCGGGGATGTTGAAGTATTCGAAGAGGGTGAGGCCCCGCTCCCGGCTTCGGGAGGTGTCGAGGGTCCGGAATCCGCCGCCCATCGCGGACGTGACTCGAAGGTCCCGATCCGTGCTCCACAGGAGGACCGGCGCCTGCTGAAGGATCATCCGGAGGCGCGTCTCGCTCTGAGAGAGGCGCTCCTCGGCCGTCTTCCGTTCCGTGAGGGCTTGCGCCTGGGTCTGTTCGGTCTCGGCGAGGCGACGTCGGTTGGCCGCCTCCACGATGTGTTCCTGGACGATCGCGGGCAGGAGCTCTGTATACCGCGGCGTCTTCACGATGTACGAGGTCGCACCGTACCGGATGGCCTGCAGGGCGGCCTCCTCCCCGTCCGGCGGGACGACGAAGATCTTCGGGATCTCGGGGAACCGCTCGGCGAGGAGGTGGAGGACCTCGATCCCCGTCGCGTCGCGCAGCTTGCTGCCAATCACGAGCGCGTCGAAGCGCTGCGTCATCGCGAGATGCAGCGCCTGCTTTCCCGACGCGGCGGTCCGGACCAAACAGCCCTGCCGGGTCAGGGCGGCGACGCTGAGAATCTGGTGCTCTTCGTTTCCGTCGGCCACGAGGACGGCGAACGGCGTTTCGCCTTTCGTCCCCGCGACCTCGGAGGGAGTGGTCTGGGCCATGGGTGATCGGTGGGCGGGTGAACCGTCGCGACGAGGGCGCCGCGCGGACCGGATGCCATCCCACCGGCCCGTATAAAGGCCTACCGGGGACATTCGCGGTTTCGACACTATAGGGCGGGAGGACGGGAGCCGCGATCGGATTCGAACCTCACTATGACGTCCCGGTGACGGCGCGCGTGACCTCGAAGCCGCCTTCCTCGAACGAGAGGGCGTAGTATCCGGTCTCGTGCTTCGTCGACCGCATCTTCACGACCCGGAGGCGTCGCTGGACGAAGAGGTCGGACGTGGGATGCATCTCGAGGGCGATGATGCCGTCCGCCAGGTAGGCTTCCTCCGGAGGGGCCGTCCCGCCCCCGAACGTGAGCGGTCGCTCCGAGATCAGGAACGTGAGCGGGCCGAGGTCCCGCAGCCACTCGAAGAGGAAGTACAACTCGGCCCGGCGGTCCTGCATCTTCGCCATCGTCTCGAGGACGTCGAGGGAATCGACGACGAGGACGGAGATCGAATCCGCCTTCATCACGCTGTTGCAGTACATCTTGAAAAGCTCGAGCCAGGTGCCCCGCCCCTGGAGGTAGTTCAGGTTCTTCCGGATGCTCCCCATGTCGAGGGTCGTGATGTGTCGTGACGCGCGCTCGTCGGCCATGCCGAGGGAGGCCATGTGCTCCAGCGTCAGGTCCTTCCCCTGCTCGAGGGTGAAGTACGCGGACTTGCGGCCGTCGCGGAGCGCGTTCTGATAGAGGATCGAGTAGGCGAAGGACGACTTCATCGTCCCAGGAGCGCCGTTCAGGAGGACGACAAATCCATCCGGGATTCCGCCGCCGATCACATCGTCCAGGCTTCGCGCGTACGTCTTGATGCGATTCCGCTCCGTCGGTCGACCTCCGAAAGGCGGATGCAGGGGCCCCACACGTAAGCCTTTCCCTCCCGTTCGCGCGTTGCGCACAATCTTCAAATAGACTTGGACCGGTGGTGCCGCGCGTTGGCGGACGATGTCCTTGGCGCCATCGCCGCGACGGCGCGTGTGATCGGGGCCCTCGTGCTCCTGTTCTTCCTTCCTGGCTACCTGCTGATCAACGCCCTCTATCCGCGAAAAGGGGAACTGGACCGGGAGTACGACGGTCTGTACCGCCTCACCCTCGGCATCGTCCTGTCGATCGCGGTGACGGTGTTCTGGTCGTTCCTCCTGAACTCGTTCGGCGTGAATACGGCAACGGGCCTCGGGTATGTCGTGGGGCCGAACATCGCGGGCGGGCTGATCGGACTCTCGGCGGCCTTCTTCGGCCTCGGGTGGTGGCGGGGAGCCTATCCCTGGATGGCCCGACTCCACCCCGCCCTCGCGCGGGTGCCGAAGCCGGGGCCCGGTGAACTGCTCACGGAAGAGGAGAGGGACCATCGCGTCCGCTTGAAGCTGCAAGAGCTCGCGGAGAAACGAGAGAGTTTGCGGAGGGCGATCAAGGATGCAGAACGCCGGATGCGGATGCAGTCCTCGGACGCGCGGACCCATTACGAAGAGGTGCGCGACCGCTCCCGCGTGGAACTGAAAGCGGTCGAGGCGAAGCTGAAGGAGCTCGAAGAGGAACGGGCCGCGGAGCTCTATTGAGGGGCGGGCCCATGGAGTACAAGCTCGTAATCGCGGTGCGCTCCGACCTCGAGCTGTCGCGGGGCAAGCTGGCGGTCCAGGTCGCCCACGCCTCCGTGATGGCGGCCTTCGACGCGAAGGCCCGTCACCGGAAATGGTTCGCGGAATGGTGGGCGGAGGGCCAGAAGAAAGTCGTTGTGAAGGGCGGCACCCTCTCCGATCTCCACGCCCTCCGGAGCAAGGCTCGGTCGATGGGACTCACGACCACGCTCGTGGAGGACGCCGGCCTCACGGAGCTCCCTCCCGGGACGGTCACTTGCTTGGGGATCGGTCCTGGTCCGAACGCGATCGTGGACCCGGTCACGGGCGGCCTGAAGCTGATGTGATGAAGGCGAAATCCCGGTTCCTCGGGATCGACGACGGGCCGTTCCACTTCTCCGACGAATCCGTGCCGATCGTCGGCGTCGTCGTGCAGGCCCCGTCGTACATCGAAGGCGTCCTAACGACGGTCGCGAAGGTCGACGGCCACGACGGGACGGACCGGATTGCCGCGATGGTGGCCGGCTCACGCCATCGAGCGGGCCTCGCACTCATCATGCTCGACGGAACCGCAGTGGGCGGGTTCAACGTAATCGATATGGATGCCCTCCATGCGAAAGTCGGGCGCCCGGTCGCGACGGTCACCCGACGCAAGCCGGACTTGGCGGCGATCGAGAGAGCCCTCCGTCGTCGGTTCGACGACTGGGAGGACCGGTTCCGGATCATGCGCCGTCACCACGTCGAAGGAGTCCGAGTCCGCCAGGGAACGCTCTGGGTTTCGTACGTCGGGACGGACCGAGCTGCGGTGCAAGAAGCCCTCGCCTTGACCACGGTCCGTGGGGTCCTCCCGGAGCCGCTCCGCATCGCGCATCTCATCGCGGCGGGCATCACGCGAGGCGAATCGCGTGGCCGGGCCTGAGTCGACCCTGTCGTGACGAGGACCCACATCATCGGTCAGCGATCGTCATGGAGGCGGAGGAAATTGCCGACCACCTGCATGTAGCGATCCCGTTCCTCCCACATGGGAAGGTGCGAGCTCTTCGGGAAGACGACAAGCTTCGAGCCCCGGATCCCTCGATGCAAGGTGCGAGCAATTCGCGGCGTGATCTCGTCATAGCGGCCGCCCGTGACCAGGGTGGGCGTGCGGATCCTGGGAAGTTGATCCGTGACGTCCCAGTATCGGAGCGAGCCATGGACCGCGAACTCGCTGGGCCCCCACATCGTCCGGTACACAGGGAGACTGAGTTCCGCCATCGATTTCGTCAGCTCGGGTGGCCAGGTCCGAAGGCGACAGATGTGGCGTCGGTAGAAGACCATCGCCGCCCGCTGATAGGCCGGATCGTCGAAGGCCTCTTGTCGTTCCAGCCGAGCGATCGTCCGCTGCACTCGGGTCGGCAACTGGGTCACCAGGCGGCGGAGTTCGGCGTTCGCCACCGGGACGCTCGGAAGCCCGCTCGCGATGACGAGGCTCCGCAGGTGCCGTTGGTACTTGAGGGCATAGGCGATCGCAAGCATGCCGCCGTAGCTGTTCCCGAGGAGATGGACCCTGCGAAGGCCCAAGGCTCGGCGGAATCCCTCCACCTCTTCGACGGCCCGTTCGATCGTGAAGAGGGACGTGCCTCTCGGTCGGTCGCTCGTCCCACATCCGAGCTGGTCATAGAACACGACCCGATAGCCGAGCCGCGCGAGGTCCGCGAGGCAGGTGAGGTATCCGTGCGGCACGCCCGGACCGCCGTGGAGACAGAGGAGGGTGCCCCCATCCGCTGCGCCGAACGCCTCCCAGGCCAGGCGATATCCGAGGACCTCGGCGCGCCCTTTCGCGGACGGTCGAACGGTGGCCATGACAATTCGGGCGCGGCCATCGCGGCCACCGGGCTATAGTTTTCGGGCCGACCGTCAGTGGATGGCGAACCGGAGCAAGGCGGCGATGCCGCCGAGCGCCTCGAGCTTCTGTCCGGCCTCATGGTGTCGACTCACAAGGACGACGGTGCCTCGAGCGGACTCGACGGTCCGCATGAGCTCTTCGATCCCGGGATCCCGCACGACCGCGTCGCTCACGAGGAGGGTCTCAATGGCTCCCGAGTCCGCGGCCTCCTGCACCTCCGCCGGACCGTACGCAACGGGCCGGTTCGTCGCGATTGCCTCGAGGAGCTTCTCGACGAGACGCGTCTCGATGCCCACGCGGCTCTCCCCGAACACCTTCGCGCCGACGCCGGCCTTCAGGGCTTCCTGGATCCCTTGCATCCCCGGATGGGAGGTCCCGTGGACGTGCACCTTCGTGGCGAGACCGGGATCGCGGGCCTTGAGAAACTCGACGAACGCCTCGCGGGTGAAACCGGGTCCGACGACGACGAGCGCATCGCCCAAATCGGTCGCCCGGAGCGAGGTCAGGATGTCCTCGAAGAAGGCGGTCCGCGCGTCTCCGGTGGGGAACATCTTCCCGTGGCTCGGAGCGCGGACGGTCGCGAGCTCCCGCACGCCATACTGGCGCAACTGGGCGGTGAGGGCTTCCTCGTCGTCGAGGGCCAGGAACGCGACGAGCGGCTTCTGTGCCGCCGCGACGGCCTCGTCGATCCGACGGAGTTCATGGGGCTTCCACGTCTTGAGGATCGACAGCACGTCGTCCACGCCGATGTTCAGGGTGTGATGGCGACCGAGGTCTTGCGGCCCCTCGACGATCACGCCCGTGATCCGGATGCGGTCGGAGAACGCCTGGAACTCGACTCCCTCGACCCGGATCGCGAGCGTGACGCGGACCTTCTCCCCGCGTTCCGGCCGGACCTTGTCCGACTTCACTTCCTCCCGACGGGTCGTGGAGGCGCGCACCAGGTCCCCGGGGAGCAGGAGGTTGTGGAGATGCCACAGGTCATCCGGGTTCTCCACGCGCAGCTTGATCTCCCCCGTCTTCGGGTCGCGGTGGAGGACGCGCATCGACCTCGGGCCATGGAGGGAGACCGTATTTCTGGATATCGAAGGAGGACGGGGGCAAGTCGTTAGCATGCTAACGGAGTCCGTACCAGTCGGATGGTCGCTCGCTCCGGAGGACCCGGGGTACTTTCACCGACCCCAAGCGAAAGGCTATAATATAGCTTCACATATAGAAATGTATGGCCGAACAGTACCGAAACTCGGATTCCTCGACGGAGCCGACGGTCCTGCTGTCGTATGACGTGGACAGGAGGGCGCGAGCACTCTCGGTTCGTGTGGCCCAGCTGATCTTCGGTCGGTCGGATGCGGGTCCGGAAGCACTCCCGCCGTTCATCGCCCGGCCAGGGGTCTTGTGGATCGGTCAATCCGTCCTCTTGATGCCATCACCGGTGGCGATGGATCTTGCGGACAGACTTCGTCGGTTGGGTGCCACAGTCAGCACAGCGCGTATTTCCATCACCGACGTTGATCTGGATGGATTTCGGCGGCGCCCGAGGGGAGGGGCATCCTGTTAGCATGCTAACGGGAACCGTACGCGGCCCGGACGCGGCACACACCGTGAGATTTATGGCTCGACACCCGCCTCTACCATCCGTGGCCCGGGAGCGATACTTGTTTCGAGCGGGAAGTGCCGGGTATACCTACCCGGAAATTCTCGAAGTCCGAAAGGGATCCGTCCGCCTCCTCCGTCCTTCGGGGGAGGGTCGGCTTCGCCAACGCGTGATTACGACCCTCGTCGCTTTGGCGTACGTCTTCGGGGTCGGCGCCGTCCTCACCGGATTTGTCGCCCGCTGGACGTTCGTGTCTCCCGTCATCGCGGTAGCCGAAATCGTCCTGTTCTTCGCCGGCCTGCTCGGCCTCGAAGTCGTGTGGGACCGCTGGAGCCTTCCCCTGCTGGCCGAAGCGCCTGCGGCGACGATTCCCCTCGAATTCCTGTCGGCAAAATCGTATGGCACCTTCCAGGAAATCCGCGGGACGGTGGACGGGACGGCCCTGAGGGTCGCGGTCCCTGGGTCACATGAGAAGCTGGAAGTAGCGTTGCGTTTCGCAGGTCTCGCGAATCCATCCTTGGAAGCCGGCTGACTGGAAGACCCCGAGACTCCGCGGGCGCCAGAGCTGTCTCACTTGATGACGCCGTAGCCGATGAGCCGCCACTTCCCGCCGATGCGGCGCGACACCGCGACCCGCTGGCCCAGTTCCGCGACCACGGGGATCTTGAGGGCCATGTCCGCGCGGTTCTCGCGCGCCGACGTCACCACGCCGACCGTCGTGGCGGTCCCCACGGACACCATGAGCGGCTCCGACGTCTTGATGCCCTCCACGGGAAGGTCCTCCGCCACGCCGACGACGCGTTCCAGGAGGTTCACCTCGACGGACATCTTCATCACGACCTCGGGCAAGGTCCCTGGAGGACCGACGACTCGGCCGACCAGGCCATCGGCCTTCGTGAGGACGGGATCCAGGTTCGTGCCGATCGCGATGAGCCCGCCGGGCCGGACCTCCTTCCGGGACGCGCCGCCGCTCTGGAGCGAGCGGACCGTCGTCGTGAGGTTCTTCCACTCCGTCTTGTTCCCGACGGTCACCTGCCGTCCCGGGGAAATCTCGATCTCCTCCCCGACCTTCGTCTTGCCCTGCATCAGGCTGCCCCCGAGGACGCCGCCCACGATCTTCTCCGGCGAAATCCCAGGCTGGTTCACGTCGAAGGAACGCGCGACGTACATCTTCGCGGGCTTCGATTCTTCGTGCGGCCTCGTCGGGATGACCTTCTGGATCATCATCAGGAGGACGTCCAGGTTCACTTCGTGATGGGCGCTCACCGGGACGATCGGCGCGCCTTGCGCCACGGTGCCCTTCACGAAGGCCACGATCTGCTTGTAGTTCTCCTCGGCCTGCTTCGGGTCGACGATGTCGATCTTGTTCTGGACGATCACGATCTTGTCGACGCCGATGATCCCGAGCGCCATCAGGTGTTCCTTCGTCTGCGGCTGCGGGCAGTCCTCGTTCGCTGCGATCACGAGCAGCGCGCCGTCCATGATCGCCGCGCCGCTCAGCATGGTCGCCATGAGCGTCTCGTGGCCGGGCGAGTCGACGAAGGAGACGATCCGCTGGAGCTCCCCCTTCACGTTGTGGATCTTGCAGAGTTCCTGGTTCGAATAACAGGTCGGCTCGTCGCACTTCGGGCATTTGTAAATCGCCATGTCGGCGTAGCCGAGGCGGATCGAGATGCCGCGCTTGATCTCCTCGCTGTGCCGGTCCGTCCGCTCCCCCGTGAGCCGCTCCGTCAAGGTGGACTTCCCATGGTCCACATGGCCGACGACGCCGATGTTCACCTCTGGCTGGCCCGGAACCTTCATCGCGCCTGCTCCTGCCACGCGTCCTCGATCGACTTCGGCCCGCGCACGACGATCTTCAGGTTCAGCTGCAGGATGTCCGGAGACACGGTGTTGCCGCGAACCGTCTTCTTCTTCCGCATGCCCGGGCGCATGGGATGGAATCCCACCCCACCGCTCACGAGGAGGCCCTTCCGCCGCGGCCCCGGCAGGTCGTGCCGCATGGGAAAGCCGTCCTTGTCGCTTCCTCCGGTAATCTGGAGCTTGTACCCCGGCAGGCCCACGTACAGGCCGTCCAGGTCGTCTCCGAGCTTCTTGCCGATCAGCGCGTTCGCATAGTGTCCCGTGATGTCGCGCTTGTAGGACTTCCCGTCCTTCGGATCCGCGATGACCGCCTTGAACTCTGCCAGAGGGTTCCCACCGAGAGGATGGCGTCCATGCGGCGCTTTCATAAAAGCATTCCGCCGGGGCTCGGTCGTCTCCGTGGGAGCCCCGAAATCAGCACGACCGCTGCGGCGGTCTCCGTGAAGAACCGGCCTAGACGAGATCCGCGAAGAGGCCGAGGACCCGACCGACGTCATGGTATACGTTCAAGATTGCACGGCCTTCGTCGGCTGAGATCCCGTCGAGCGCGGCGACTGCCTCCGTGATCTGGTGCAAGGCGTCCACGGCGCCCTCGGTGTCCAAGTCGTCGTCCATCGCCTTCCGGAATGCGGTCCCGGTCCGCGACACGAGTCCGCTCACGTTCCCGTCCGTCCCGCTCCCGTGAGCGTCTCGCGCGGCCGCGATCGCCGCCCGCATCGCGGTCCACTCGACCTGGGACCGGGCGAGACCCGCCTCGTCGTACTCGACGTTCTCGCGGTAGTGGGACCTCAGGAGACAAAGCCGGACGACTTCCCCGGAGTAGTCCCTCAGGACCTCCCGGATCGTCACGAAGTTCCCGAGGCTCTTCGACATCTTCTCCCGCTCCAGGGTGAGGAACCCGTTGTGCATCCAGGTCCGCGCCCATTCCGCGCCCCAGGCCCCTTCGCAGATCATCGCCTCGCTCTCGTGGTGCGGGAACATGAGATCGAGCCCGCCACCGTGGATGTCGAGCGGGGCGCCGAGATACTTGTACGCCATCGCGTTGCATTCGACGTGCCAACCGGGGCGGCCATCGCCCCACGGGCTCGGCCACGAGGGCTCGTCCTCCTTGGACCGTTTCCAGAGGGCGAAGTCGAGCGGGTCTTCCTTGCGGCTCCCCGGGGGGACCGGGTCCACGACGATGTCCTCGATCTTCCGGTGGGAGAGGATTCCGAACGAGTGCTTCGCCTTCTTCGTCCGGAAGTACACCTCGCCGTCGATCGGGTAGGCGTACTCGCGGTCGATGAGGCGCTGCACGAGGGCGACGATCTCGGGGATGTGCTGCGTGACCTTCGGATAATGGGTCGCGGGCTGGACGTTCAGGGCGCGCATGTCGCCGAGGAACGCATCGATGAAGAACTGAGCGAAATCGAGCGGCGGCTTCCCCGCGTCCTTGGCCCGGCGGATGATCACCTCTTCGATGTCCGTAAAGTTCTGCACGAAGACGACCCGGTTCCCGAGGAACTCGAGATACCGCCGTGCGACGTCGAACGCGATGTACGAGCGTGCATGGCCGAGGTGGCTGAAGTCGTACGTCGTGGGACCGCAGACGTACATCTTCACGACGCCCGGAGTGAGGGGCACGAACGGGTCCTTCCGCCGCGTGCGCGTGTTGTACAATCGAAGCGCCATGACGGATGCGAACGCGGCCACAGGGCCCGCGCTATTAAGGCCTTGGCCCGCGGTCGACGGCCTCGTTACTCCGAGATACAATCCAATTGATCCGACGAAATCTATATGCCGCGTGCCGATGTGCACGACGCCGAGGGCCGATAGATCAGCGGAAGATCGCCGCCTTCGCAAGGCGGAAGCCGTGGGTTCAAATCCCACTCGGTCCACTTTCGTGCCCGGATGTGGTCGGGGAGAAATCGGTGTTGTTTCGGGGACCGATCGCCTTTCCGGAAAGGTGGCTTAGGAGGTGTCTCTCGAGATGACGACGCTCTTCACCCGCGGAATGTTTCCGGGAGCGTCCTTCTCGAGGTAGCTCACGTAGCCGGAGCCGACGTTGAAGTGGACGACCGGGGGCTCCTTGTCCAAATCGACAATCGCTTTCCCAGACTTCCGTCGCATTGGAATCGCTTACGTGGCCGAGTCGCGTGGGACGCCTTAAAAGGTGTTCCGCAATATTCAATCTCGATAAATGAACTCTGAGCCCTTCGCGTCGGCCCCACGGAAATGGCTGGGTGGCGGTCGAAATTGGGCCTATTTCCGGCAAAATTATATGAGCGACGGGGGCCCAAATCATGGTGGAGCGGGGTGCAAGACGTGATCACTGTGAAGACGTTGGCGCGCGCCATCGAGAAGCGCCTCGGCGGCACGAGCTCGGAAGCCCTCGCCGAGGCTCGTACGGTCATGAGTTACTTCGGATTCCGAAGCGAAATCATCGACAATGCGATCCAGCCGGAGGACCGGAAGCTGTTCTATGCCCTCCACGACGCGGGCCTCCTCCAGACGTTCTGGGAGACCGTCCCGCTACTGGACGGCCGCAATTGGCGGATCTTCTACTGGGCCCTAAACGAACGGGACGTCGACCGGATCCTGACCGTCGAGGAATCGCCCCCGTCGGAACCGTTGTACAATACCCTGCCCGACGAAGCGTGGGGCCGGTCCGCGCCGGGCGCGTAGGTTACTTCGGCCACGCCTGGGCCCCCACGAGCGGGACGAAGGCGCACGGGGTCCCTTCTCGGACGTCCAGCCTTCCATCCGACCGCCGCGAGGCGACGACGAGCACCTGAGCGTGGGGAGAGGAACCGATCGGTGCCACAATCCGACCGTGCGGGTTGAGTTGGTCGGGCCATGCGTCCGGAATCCGCGGCGCCCCCGCCGTGGCCAGGATGCAGTCATACGGTCCCCGGTCGGGAAGGCCGAGGCTTCCATCGCCGACGACCACGGCCACCTCGGCGAAACCGGCGGAGACCAGATTCGAACGTCCCCATTCCGCGAGGGAGGCCTTCCTCTCAATCGAAACGACGTGGCTCGGTCCGACGAGGGACGCGAGCAGAGCCGCATGATACCCGGAGCCCGTTCCGATCTCGAGGACTCGTTCCCCGGGCCGGAGCTGGGCCTCCTCCAGCATGATCGCAATCATGGAGGGGGCGGAAATCGTCTGGCCGAATCCGATGGGCAGAGGAACGTCCTGGTACGCGGCCGCCCGGTCCTCCGGACGGACGAACGCCTCGCGGGGGACCGCGAGGAACGCGGCGCGGACCGTCGGATCCTTGAGGTAACCCGATCGGACGAGGCGGTCCACCATGCGCGCCCGCTCCGATACGAAGTCGATCCCGCGTCCCATTCGCGACGCCTCAGGCATCGCGGGCGCCATAAGGCTTGTTCTCAGGCGGGCACGAAGAGGGCGATCAACACGGTCGAGAGGAGCAAGGTCACCGCCGTGACCGGCAGGCCCGCCTTCACGAAGTCCTTCATCGACACGCTGACGCCGTCGCGGGACGCGACCTGCACGACGATCACGTTGCACGCGGCCCCGAGGATCGTCGCGTTTCCCGCGAGGGTCGAACTCGCGGCGAGGGCGAGCCACAGCTGCGTGGAACCGTGGGGGACGACTTCCGCCAAGAGGAGCACAGCGGGCACGTTGCTGATCAGGTTCGACAGGAGTGCGGAGAGGCCGACGAGCCACACAAGCCCGCCCGAGCGCCCTCCGAGGGCGGACGTGAAACCGTCCTGGATCGCGCCGCTGAGGCCGGACGCACGGACCCCGCCGAGGACCACGAACAGACCGATGAAGAACAGGATGATGCCCCAATCCACCTTCGCGATCAGGGCGCGCGGGGTCACCGTCGCGAAGAACGGCAGGAAGAACAGGACAAACGCACCACCGGAGAGAGCGACGAGGGGCAGCCAGTCGGGCGTGGCCGAGGCCAGGAAGGCGACGGACACCGCGATCGTGACCCCGAAGGTGAGGGCGAGGCCTTTCCGCTCGAGGCGGACGACCGGCACCAGGGTGGCCGCGGCAATCGGCGCCGAAAGATCCTTTCGAAAGACGAGCCAGACGAGCCCGATCGACACAGCGAGGCATGCGATCGCGACCGGGAGCAGGTAGGCGCTGAACGCGAGGAACGGGATCCCGGACCGGATCGCGATGAACGCGTTCTGCGGATTACCCACCTCCGTCGCGACGCTCCCGACGTTCGCGGCGATGGCCACAGCGACGAGATACGGCACCGGCTTCACACGGAGGGCTCGCGCGCTCCGGACGACGACGGGAGTCACGAGGAGGGCAATCGTGTCATTCAGGACGAGGGCGGACAGGGCGGCGGTCGCGACCATCAACCAAACGAGGAACGAGACCTGGGTCCTCGCTCGCGTCGCAATTCGCGAGGAGACCAGGTCGAAAAATCCGCACACCTCGAGGCCGGACACGAGGACCATCATGCCGACCAACAGGAGGATCACATCGAGGTTGATCGCGAGGAG
>Ga0209239_1001220_pt1 | contig 15207 bp, 14 predicted proteins | sample GraSoi013_2_20cm_FD_185824 | JGI IMG/M metagenome (GOLD analysis project Ga0209239, IMG submission 185824) | Grasslands soil microbial communities from the Angelo Coastal Reserve, California, USA - Sample 10_02_2013_2_20cm (SPAdes) (version 2) | ecosystem: Environmental > Terrestrial > Soil >...
TGAGAATCGAGAATGCTAGTGGATCCTTTGTCAGCAGTAGCGCCGTAAAGGGAATGGCGTAGCCGCTGAACTGTGTCCCGAATTGGGAAATGGTATCGGAGGTCCACAGCTTGAGAAAATTGGGATGATGCCAGAGAGAGGGTCTCCGCTCAGTCTCCGTCTCCATACGCCGTCAGAAAACGCTCGGTTCTCTTAAGGGTCGCTCACAGTGAGTAGTCACATTTGACAATCACGTGTAGTGTCGAAGAATAAATGATCAAGATGGATAAGCCAAATTATTCCTGTTTACTGCGAAGCGTTGTAGACGAGGATTACCGGCTCCCCTTCGAACTTGCAAGTGGGTTTCGCGTGAGATTATCGAGGCGTCATTGGAGCTTCTCCCTTAGCCATGTACTTGGTAATAATCCGGGGCTAGTTCTTTAGCTCGAGCTTGCGGCGGCTTCAGTCTCTTGTCGGTTTGTTTGAACTCAAGAAGGCATACTTTCCCGTCTCTGATCGCCACAGCGTCAGACACTTGAGAGCTATTCACCACGTAGTCAAAATTCGGCCGAAGCTTTTCGATCATTTCTCTCTCGAATTGTCTGGCTCAGCTGCCCGCACTATGAGCTAATTTCGCTAGATCTTTCGCTCGCAATTTGCCAGTCATTTTCCCGCCTTTTCTGGCATCTTTTAGAGTAAGAGAAGGATGTTCTAAGCGCTGTTTCCTGCGGAGTTCGCGGAGCTCTGGAGTGTAGGAATTCTTTACGGCATCACTGAGCTTTCTGCGAAGCTCTGGAGTCCAATGAATCTTCTTGTATGCAGTGTACTATCTTATCTTTGTTTTCTTGCTTTTCGGAGGATAATAGGGAATGCCCTTTTGTAAACAAGCCGCGTTGTACACTAAAATGACTGGTTTGCCCTCGAATTTATACTGAGGGTCTATCCAACTTTTGTGTCTCCCGTAACGTTTCAGTGTGGAGGCGGTGTGTGTTTTGTCGCCGTCTAGCCGGTATCCAGTCCATGTTCCATCTTGGTTGGAGAACTCCGGCGGTAAATCGGCGCACCAGTAGGTGTAGCCTTTGTCTTTGTATTTCTCGTAGATGTCTTTGAAGCTGCCGTAGTCTCTGGTGTTGATCCACCGGTAGTAGTGGTACTTGTAGCGGACGCGGATCTTGTACCTGCTACTCGTTAGTCTCTTTGAGCGTTTTCTTCTTTTCTTTCTTGACTCCATTTGAGTTTGTTGGCTCATGCGGGTTCACCAGCTGTTTCTCCCACTCGTGGGCGAGGCGAATGAAGACGTCCTTGCTCGCGCATTTCAAACGCTTAGTGTGGTACGCGACGAAGTGCATGAAGCTCTCAATGTCGATATCGTCTTCAAAGTCAACGGTTAGGATGTATCTCATTTCTGATCCTCTTGGCGTCTCCTCCGTCTCGCCAAGTGGAAACTCGGCTTTTCAAAGATTAAGCGAATCGAAACCCTTGAACCGGGTCCATAGTACTATCGAATTACCAGTCACTACGAGACATTGCGAATATTCGCTGGTCGACAAATTTGCCTTTCAGAATTTGCAGAGGCCGGATCTCCCTTTGCACATCGCGCCGTTCGGAATCAACGACCCGTAGAGCTATAGCTCAAGGAGCTTTGGAAGCGCGCCTATCTGACTGATCACGAGGTCAGCTGTTCGACGAAAAGTCTCCAGCTCTTCAGGGTTCCGCAGCCCGTTACTCGCGACGAAACCTTCCATGAAAACGACGGCCGAACCCAGCTTGCCTTGCTCCCTCTAGCTCGTTTGATCCCCCATCACCGACATATGCAGCCTTTCGAGGCGACGTTCCCAGTCGTTCTAGAACGATTCTGAAGGCTTTCGGGTTGGGCTTGGTGAACCGATATCGCAAGAGAAACATGCAGCGTTGAAGTACTGAGCCAGAGGAGAGTCGGGCCACCGTCGTATCTCACGTTCATCACAGTTTGATAATAGGCCAAGCTTCATCCCTCCCTGTGCAAGGGTCTGTAGAGCAGAGACAATTTCGGGCCGAGGATTCAGGATTGCAATATCCTGATAGCGGCCCATTTCTCGGTCGACCCTCGCGACAGCGTCCTCGTCGAATTTCTTTCCATGCAAAGCTAGGTACGCTTCGGTTAGTTTGACCACTGTCTGGGAACGATCGGTGTTTCTGAGAGCTAGGGTGTTGGACCAGTAGGAAGTGAAAGATTGCAAGTCGACGTTGAGTGCCCGTGCTACATGCTCGGCCCGTCGGTAGCTCTTAGGTCGAAACTCCTCCGGATCAACAATGGTATGGAACAGGTCAAAGACTATAGATTCGCAAGAGTGATTCAGCTGCTGTCCGCCTGAGAGGGACTCTGCCCGGCTTTGAGTGCATTTGATCAAAGGAGCCCGCTGTAACGAGAAGGTGCCAGCTTGTTGCCTATTTTGCTTCCAGCAAAGGTTGTTGTTTCCTCGGAAACAGGTGCTGAAGTAGACCTTTTTTCTCTTCAATCTCTTTGGGATGATACGATATGTTCCCAGACCCGATGACTAAGAACATCTTCAGACCATACCCTATATCGACCCAGCCCTCCGTATGAAGGAGAACTCCGCCTGGCAGTTTTGCGTCGGGTCCGTGCAGCAGTGCTACATGGACAACAAGTTCGTTCTGATGTCTCTCAACCTTAACTGTATGAGGCATTCCTCTCATTCTGCTCACTTCAATCCTGGATCCGTCTCACGTTTCATTTAAGGAGCGAAATTTCTGGAATCAGTGGAATTGCCCGTGGGGCCGCAAAAGTCTCTGGTGCGATCAGTGGACGTTTGTCCAGCTGGGACGCCAGATACCTTAAATTTGCTCGTTCTTTTAACGCCAGAATGACGATTCGTACAGATCGACTTTGGCGGAACACAATGGAAGAAGTAGGCTACAAGCGTTTCAGGATAGAGCCAAAGCCGGCTCCGCACGTCTATCAGATTCCGAACAAGTTTGACGTGAGCGCTCGCAAGCTGCGCCTCGCAGCTATGCTTGTTCACGAGGCCTTCGAGTACAGGCTGAACAAGGAAGTTGTGCTTAGCCGGCCTTGCATCTACGGGGTCTTTGGGGGCCACTTCGGCGGATTCAAACCGCTGAAGCACAAGTGTGTCGGGTGCATGAGATGCGTCCAGGAATACCCGCACATCATGACGGTTAAACAATCTGACAGTTACAAGCGGCTCGGTGATTCGTTCTGGACCCCCGAGAACGTCTACACGGTATGGAATGAAGCTTCGACCGGGAAGATCCCAGTCAAGGGCATGGGCTACAAAGGCGCCTTTGCAGGAGAGGGGTTTGACGGAATGTGGACCGACATGTCGGAGATAGTTCGCCCAACTAGAGATGGGGTGTATGGTCGGGAGTACATCTCGACAAGCGTCGACATTGGACGTAAACCAACCAGTATCGACTTTGCAAAGATCGACTATCAGCCGAAGTCTTTGGAGATCCCGGTTCCGATAATCTTCGACGAGCTTCCCACTGGCACTGATACCGCGGACATTCGGGCTTCGGTGGGCCTAGCATCCGAAAAGATCGGGACACTCAATATTTCCCGGGACATTAGGCACCGAGAGACGGGAGTTAACAATGTGCTGCCGATAATTGACGAAAAGGTGATCGCAGACAATGAGGAGCGGGATCAGCCGGAGATAGCCGAGTTTGACGCGGAAACACCTGGTCTCCTGGATAGACTGCTCGCGCGTTTCGATCGGTCGATTCTCATAGCTAGGCTACCCCTTAGGGAAGATTCTGGAAGCGCCGCGAGCAGACTAGTCCGCCAAGGTGTACACGGGTTGCACTTGTATGCTGACTATCACGGCCAAGACTATTCGAAGGATACCCACCATATCTCGACAGCGCTGAAAGATGTGCATCAGCAACTTGTCCGAGAGGGGCTTCGAGACAAGGTTACGATCATCGCCAGTGGCGGGATCACTCTAGCCGAACACGTTCCCAAGGCAATCATTTGTGGTGCAGACCTGGTCGCGATAGATACGACAGTATTGGTGGCGTTGCAGGCCGAGTTCAAAGGCGAGACCCGCGACAGGGCGAACCATCATTTGCGGCCGCGGAGGATCAACCCGGAGTGGGGAGCGCAGCGCCTCGTCAACCTCATCGGTGTCTGGCATGACCAGCTGATTGAGATTCTTAGCGCGATGGGCATGCGGGACGTCCGACGTCTAAGAGGAGACATCGGTCGGTCAATGATGGATTTGGAGCTGCGGGAACAGTCGTTCAAGGGGATAGCATGGGCAACCTAGAGCTCATCCTCGAGAAGCATACCGAGCGGATTCACCACGGCCTCGAAGTACTGCCGACGCTGAGACATGGCGTGCCAGAGGGTTTGGGGAACCAGCGGTGGACTGGCGAGCTGATCCTTGCGACGTATGAGCAGGCGCTGACGGGAGAGATTCCAGAGAATGGTCTAGAGTACAAAACTGGAAACTCAGGAGGCGGCTTCGACGTGCTGGGATGGAGAAGCCATGAAGGGGTTGCGAAGGTCGACGAGGATAGTGTCGATCTATCAGTTTCACTGAACAAGCGACATGAGGGTAGGAAAATCGAGATCCCCCTACCGATCTATGGCGGGGGAATGTCCTTCGGGTCGATCAGTCTCAACTTCATGATTGCGCGCGCCAGAGCTGCCAGAAAACTCAAGACCTACACTTCGACCGGTGAGGGAGGATATCCGGATCAGATTGTGCCCTACCGGGACCACGTGATTACCCAGGTTGCCACAGGCATGTTCGGCGTCCGAGAAGAGACGATACAGTACGCACCGATTGTCGAGTTCAAGTATGCTCAAGGAGCAAAGCCGGGACTGGGCGGTCACCTTCTCGCCGACAAGGTGACGTCAGAAGTCGCGAAGATGCGAGAGTCGTCCATGTTCACGAGCCTCTACTCGCCCTTTCCATTCCACAGCGTGTACTCGGTGGAGGATCACAAAAAGCATGTCGACTGGATCAAGACGGTCAATCCGCGCGCTCTGGTCTCAGTGAAGGTCTCGACGCCAACTGATGTGGACATGGTGGCTATCGGGAGCTACTATGCGGGCGCGAACATCATCCACATCGACGGCGGCTACGGTGGGACCGGGGCAGCACCGGAGATTGCGAAGAAGAACATTGCAATGCCAATCGAGTACGCCATCCCCAAGGTGCACGAGTATCTGTCATCCGAAGGGGTCCGGGACCAGATCACGCTGATGGCGAGTGGGGGGATCAGAACCGCGGACGATATTGCGAAGGCGATTGCGCTGGGAGCCGATGGATGTGTGATTGGTACAGCCGAGGCTGTGGCGGTTGGATGTACTCATTGTGGGAACTGTGAACGGGGACGAGGCTGCCAGGTAGGCATAACGACAACTGATCCAGAGCTTTCCCAGCTTATTGATCCCGAGTGGGGAGAGAAGAGGATTGTCAACCTGTTCAACGCTTGGTCGAAACGGCTACGAATGATACTGGCGAGCTTCGGGCTTGAAAGTGTCAAGGATTTACGTGGAAGAAAGGATCTGCTGGTGCGCTACAAATGAAGAAGACTGCGGCCTCAACAAGAGGGCATCGGCGCACTGTCGTTCTAGTTCTTGCGATAGCTGCACTTGCAGCCTTCTTTTTCCTCGCTCCTATTATCCCTGTCAACTCTGCCTCCATCTCGTGCCCTGAAACGCAGTCTCTCGGATATTATTTCTTCAAAATTGGAATTCTATACATTCTTGCTTGTGCGTGAGGAGACGATGATACCAGACCGACTCGTTAATTCAAGGAAGACACTTCCGTTTTCAAAGCCGCCTTTGGTCAAGCAAGAAGCCGAGGGAGGATGCGGGGTCGTTGGGCTCGCGTCCAACGTCCCGTTGGATGGAAAATATCTCCTACAATCGCTTATGCAGATGCGGAACAGGGGTAACGGCAAAGGCGGCGGCATTGCTGCTCTCGGACTCGTCCCCGAACAGCTAGGAGTATCACAGAAGATTCTGCAAGAAGACTACATCCTCCAGGTCGCATACCTCGACAGGTCTGCTAGGAAACAGGTGGAAGACGAGCATATCCGCCCGTTCTTCCGCGTCGACTACGAGTCGAGGGTTGAAGCGGTTGATGATTATCGGTCAATTTCCGGTCTCGAAGCAGAGCCTCCAGAAGTCTACAGATATTTTGTAAAGGTCAAGCCGGAGGTTCTAGAGGACTTCGCTCGGAAGAACGATCTTATCGGGCATAAGGGCAGCGAGCTCGAGGACGAGTTCGTCTACCAGAACAGCTACCGTCTCAACCTCCAATACTACACGTCGCTGGGCGAGAAGAAAGCATTCGTTGTCTCTCACGGCAAGAACCTGATCGTTCTCAAACTGGTCGGCTATGGAGATGATGTTGTAAAATATTACCGGCTGGAAGATTTCAAGGCTCACGTCTGGATCGGTCACCACCGGTATCCCACGAAAGGCCGGGTCTGGCATCCTGGCGGAGCGCACCCGTTTGTAGGATTGCACGAGGCGCTTGTCCACAACGGTGATTTCGCCAATTATCATTCGATAATGGAGTATCTGGCACAGCGGAACATCCATCCATTGTTCTTGACGGATACTGAAGTGTCTGTCCTACTGTTCGATCTGATCAGCCGCGTCTACAAGTATCCGTTGGAGTATTTGATCGAGGCGCTGGCGCCGACGACCGAGCGCGACTTCGAGATGCTTCCCGAGGAGAAGAAAAAGATCTATCGATTGATTCAGACTTCTCACATCCACGGGTCCCCGGATGGTCCATGGTTCTTCATCGTCGCTAGAAATGATGTAGAGAAGAATGCCTGGCAGTTGCTGGGGATTACCGACACGTCAATGCTCCGACCACAAGTCTTCGCATTACAAGAGGGTCCAATCAAGATTGGAATCATCGCATCTGAGAGACAAGCGATCAACGCTGTACTGGGACGATTACAAGAAGATGGTAAGATTCCGAGTAGGTTTGCTGACTCCTACTGGAACGCTCGTGGAGGGAGCCACACAGATGGGGGAGCATTCCTCTTCAGTGTAAAGGATGGAGAGGAGGGAAAGGAACTGGAATGTGCTGACAAATTTGAAAGGGAAATTACTATTCCAGAACAGGAATGGCTACACGGACCCCGAACGGATCTCGCTCTAAACGTCAGCGTTGAACTGCAACTACCAAAGAAGGGTCCAAAGGCTCAGGACCCGCTGGGATTCTACGAGTATGTTCGTCCCGCTCTGAGGGAAGCTGGCTTCCAGTATGCCGGAGAGATTCTTGAGGAGCTGAAGAAACTCGCGTTGAAGGGACAAGAGTCGAGACGCTTCGCAATACAAACCCTCTCACTGCTTTTCGACAGAATCTATGATACTGGCTACAAGAAGCGTAGCTCTCTATTACAGCTGTATCACGAGGCTTTGAATGAGATCTTCTCCTCTGTCCCATCGTCAAACTATGACCTCTACACTCGGCTGGAGTGGAAGAACAGGTTGAGACTTGCGCATCCGGGACTGGACTCACAGGTGCTGGTGGTTGATGCTCTGGAATTTCCAGTCGAGGGAGACGTGAGCGCTGCCAGGTTTGTGGTCGACGCGCACGACCAGGGCTGGAAGAACATCTTGCTGTACAACTTGCGAGGCCATAGGTTCATCGGAAGCGGGCTGGGTCCGCGAACGAATGGATTGAAGATTGATTGTTACGGCGATGTAGGTGATTATGTCGCTTCGGGCATTGACGGGTGTGAAATAACGGTCCATGGTGCTGCTCAAGATCAAGCTGCTCAGATTCTCAAGTACGGTAAGCTCGTGGTTCACGGTGATGTGGGTCAGGCGTTCATGTACGCGGCAAAGGGAGGCGACGTGTACGTGCTGGGTAACGCCGCGGGACGACCACTCATCAACGCGGTAGGTAGGCCGAGAGTTGTGATCAACGGGACCTGTCTGGACTATCTTGCAGAATCTTTCATGGCAGGTGATCCGTACAATGGAGGTGGGTTCGTGATCGTCAACGGCTTGAAACCTTCCTTTGACGGGAGGTTCGTAGAGCAGGAATATCCCTATCCAGGAGGCAATTTGTTCTCGCTAGCTTCTGGCGGGGCCTTATTCATCCGGGACCCTCATCGTAATGTGTCAAGGGATCAGCTCCACGGCGGACGATTGGTTGACTCAACCCCGAAAGATTGGGAGCTGATTCTGCCATATCTGGAAGAGAACGAGGAACTGTTCGGCATATCAATTGAGAGGAACCTATTGACGGTCGATGGAAAAATCTTAGATCCATGCCAAGTCTATCGTAAGGTCGAGCCCACATCGCTGCAAGAACTAGCCTAGTCAGTTCCGACGAGGCCCCCTCTAGCCCCCGGGCGTAGTTTCTCCAGGGCGCAGAGCTGTTGAAACTGTTTGAAGAGGACCCGGTCTATTCTAAGACCCGTCTCCTGCTTGGACAACTCGACCAAACAAGATGTCGAGACCAATGGCTAAAGCAAGAGAGCAGTCCGAGGATTACAACGTTCGTTCTTCTTGTGACGGGTAGAATTATGTTCCTCGCATTTTTCCTTGGTTAGTAACGACTGAATAGGAATCTTTACCACTCCTACCAAGCTCCTTCTAACTCGTCTTAGGCAATCATCGGGGGCTTTGAAAATCTCCTCGTCCCACAGGCGAAGAACTCTGTAACCCATCCTTCCGAGAGTACGAGTTACGCGTCTGTCTCGTTCCCTATTCTTCTTTATGTGAGCTACCCAATAGTCAGGATTGTTTCCGTTAGCGAGTTGTCGCCTGAGAATTGGCCAGTCCCGGCCATGCCAGAAACTACTGTCGCAGAAGAGCGCGACATTCGTTCCGACTAAGAAATCCGGGTTTCCCTCAATCTTCGGGTAGCTCTGGAACGACAGTCCGCCGCTTCGGAGAAGTCGAGCCATCGTCCGGTCTAATCCTGTATTCTTGCTTCGAATCTTGGACATCACCTCGCTTCTCTTCACTCTAGAGAATCTATCCCGTCTATGCACAGTGCATTGAACCAAGGCCACAGACGACTCAGTTGAATAGGTCGGCAACGCGCACTCCAATAGACTCTGCCATTCGCGTCGGCATTCCATTTCCGATCCAAACAGCGAGGTCCGAAGCCTTCCCCCGAAGGCTGAAGTCGTCTGGAATCGTCTGTAATCTAGCTGCTTCCCTCAAGGTTATGCCACGATCTTGCTCAGGATGAACAAACCGGCCTGAACTCGGAACGTTGCAATGGGTAGTAATCGTTGGAGAGTGTTCGTCCCAACACATCCTACCATAGACACTTTCCGCTCCATCACCATTCAGCCTCTTATGGCAAGGCAGCCAAAACCTACGTGGAATATCAGTCCAACTCCCCCCATTCTTTGGAATACGACGAATGAACTCTAACACCTTGTCCGAATGCTCCGAGGCCGCGTGAAGCGGAACGTTTGGGTGCGTTTCTCCAGATTGTAACGGGGGAAGATCCTTGATGGCATCCTTAACGAAGCGCGGTCCAGACTTGTAACCCGTCGGGATCGGAAGAGGTGCATCCGTTGCAAGCCCTTCCTCGACAGCAATCACGATGACTCGCTTTCTCCGTTGAGGTACTCCGAAGTCCGACGCCTGAATCATTTCGGAAGAACAATTGTACCGCAGGTCAGTTAACTGTCTAATCAAGAGCGAGTAATATCTTCGGTGCGGCCCTTTCATCATCCCCGGGACATTTTCGAAAATAACAACTCGGGGTCGTATCTCCTTGATCCTGTCGACGAATACCTGAACCAAGGAGTTTCGTCGGTCTCTGCTTCCCTCGACGTGTTTGGTTCGACCAAGGCTTGAAAACCCTTGACAAGGCGGGCAACCGATTATAGCATCAACATCACCCTTCTGCAATCCAGCTTCAGACAGAATGCGACTACCTGAAACATACCGGAGATCACCGCAAATTGGTTTCATGCGAAAGTTCCGCTCGTAGTTCTTGCACGCTCCTTCGTCATTATCAATCGCCGCTCTGATCGTGAATCCGGCGCGCTGGAAACCGAGAGAGGCAGAGCCTGTCCCGCAGAATAAATCGATTAGCGTCAGGTCCAGTGTTTGTGGCCCTCAGCCAAAAATATCGCCATTGGGGACGTGTTACGCTTTACGCTTCCCTCTCTTGTAGGCTTCGATGAAGCTCTGGTGGAATTTTTTCGTGTCTGTAAGTACCTCGTCCCAAGTCTTCTTTTGCAGATCCCCATCTCGTTTGAAAGTCTCGTAGGCTATACTTGGCGTTCGTCCAAGACTCAGACGATCACAAATTAGGGTCATGTGAACATACGGAAAGTCGTACTTGATCGTCGGATTTTCGCTAAGGTATGTATTCATAGAGTCCCAATAAGTCCTGAGCCTTTCAAATTCCTCGTCAATGAAAGCGTGGTCGGGGCGTTTTATTTCAACAATCTCGACGCCCCTGCCGATGTGGAGCATGATGAAGTCCGGCTTCTTTGTTTGTGCAGTTCCCTCAGTTGTTGTAAGGATATCCTTCCCTTCGGTCTTCAAGTACCATTGCTGGAATCTTTCCCTTAGATTCTCAAACCTCATATTTGCTTGGAGCACTGTCCATTCAGGATTAACAAGCCAAGGAGCACTTTCGAGTAGCTTCTGGAGCACCTTTTCGTCCTCAGTCGGCTTGAACTTGGAGATGGTCGTCTCCAGTTTTGATATACCCTCCACTCTCTCAAGAGCAATCCCACCAAGGGCGGCCTTTTCTGCGATCTTCGCGTCATTCAGCAGTTTAGCGACGATCTCGAGCGGTCGATCCTCATCTTTGGCGACTTCTCTGAGCGAATCAACCAGCATTTTTTGAGGTGCGATGGTTAGGACAAGTTCCTTCAGTCTTTCAATATACTCAGGATCGTTGAAGTCGTCTCCGCTGACCGTTTGACCAATCGTCTTCCCAACAGCAAGCGCGGCGTCGATCACAGCCTCATCCTCGAACCTCTCGCGAGCCTCGGCCTCAAGGTTTGACTGGGCGACGAATTTCTTCCAAGTCTTTTCCCTCATGGGGAAGAACGATGTCTTTCCCAGCTGACGGAGCAATTTTCTACCCCAATCTTGGAAAGCCTGACCTTTCTCTGAGTCCCACAGAATGTCTTGGCGATCGCTTCGAATCAGGTCCTCATCTTCGTCAAGCCAGTCTGCAAATATCTCGCCGACTAGGTAGGATCGAATAGTGTATTCACCAGTGAATCCTGCTTGAAGCCCGAAATCTCGAGTCGTCGAAACGATTTTCCCACGTGCATATATTCTCACACCGGCAACTTCTGCGTTCGAGTACGGCTCCTTAGAATACGCTACCCACCCTTTGACAGGGAGTTTCGTATCCTCGAAGTCGATAGCCTCGTCGAAGACAATCTTGGTCTGTTCCTGAATTTCGCAATCGAGGTGTCCTAGGTCAAAGTCCGAGCCGGTGGTTGTGTCTACTATTCTGATTCGGAAGTCGGGAAGAGAGAGACCAAACCTTCGGGCGAGTTGTTGTCGGAAGGTTTCCGCATCAGGAGTTCTCCTAGGAAGAAAGTTTCGCAGGGTAATAGTCGTGCCTGACTTCTTCGAAAACTTCCCATCGTCCGGACCTGTATCCGGAGGATAAGGCTCGTCGGTGTCTTGGGTGATGCCATCATAGTTCAGGATAAAGTGGGCGGTCTTGTAACCGGCAGGAGTCAGCTCTCCACCCGCAGTTCTCACCTCAATTATCTTGCAAATCCCAAAGGGCGCGAGTTTTCCGATTCCCTTGCGTCCCATTGCTGCGCGGCGTTTCTTCCTAGAAAAGCCTGTTCGAGCATCTAATCTCCGGTCGGTGCCAACCTTCAGGTAGTATTCGTTGACTTCATCAGGGGTCATTCCATGGCCATCGTCTTCAATCACGATCACTAGGCCTTGGTCAACGACCTGCCCTGCGCTTTTCGTTGCTAACCATCGAGAAAGAGGAATCTTGACGGTGACGTTTTCTGCATCAGCATCATAGGAATTCGCTATAACTTCAGCAACCACTGCAGAGGGTCGATCATAGAGCTTGATTCCAAGTTTGTCTACGGTAGTCCTCGAAATTCTCATTACGTAGGGTTCGTGAGTCGTCAGCATCTTCGATTGCTCCTTTTGCAAGATTAGGATCAGGCTCCGATCCGGCATAATTATCGCCGTTATTTTGAGCTATCTCCCCAACAAGTTAGCAAATGAGCCGAAATAACGGAGACGTGACCCTAAATGAACCGTCCTCGGACGCGCTCTTCTCGGTCACTTGGGCTTTGTGGCCGAACTATTGGGCGTTTTCTTAATGAGGGATATTCGAACAATTGCCAAGAGTCCTTCCACTTTTGATACCACTCCTTAATTTCGTGCCGCTCACCGGCGACAAGAACTAACCTAATTGAGGCTCCAACATTTCCAGCAGTTTTTCTTTCTTGTGTCCGAGCAATAACCGAACGACGGCTCAAAGAGGCAGGCTTGCAGAATCAAGTTATACCACTTTCCTCCACCTTAAAGTCTCGGATCCGCTAAGATCTAGATCCCTCACATGAGGATCTGAACCTTGAGCGATATCAAAGCCAGCAGTCGACGCGAACAAGAAGCAGTCAAACATATTGTTGCGACCATTTTTTCGGCGCAGAACGCTCTTCGAGACCTTGCCCCACAACAGAGATGGACAGGAATGGGAAATCTTCTCGGGGATTACGGGGAATTCGTTGCTCTCTCAAATTACAATCTCAAGAAAGGCCCCTCGGGTGCGGACGGCTATGATGCCATCACGCCTGAAGGCCTGAAAGTCCAGATCAAAGCGAATCATTCATCATCAACTATCGGTTTTCGCGGTGAAGCCGATCTTCTTTTGGTGTTGAAGATTGAGAGCAGTGCTGAATGGAAGGAACTCTACTACGGACCCTTCAAGCCCATCAAGGATCAGGCCTCGTACTCAAAACGTGACAACAAATACACGATACCCATAGCAAAAACTTCAGGGAATAGCGAAACTAAAGTCCTGAGGGTTCTTGAGTTCTCTGTTACAATTTACGGTTACCAGACCCGTTACCATAGAGAAATGTGAAAAGTAGTTGCTCCTCGCGGCACAAGACTCGACATTCTGAAGGAATTAACAGACTGTAATCCCTTGTCCTCTTGGTTCGCCTTAAATTGGGTCAATGGTAAGCGTTGGGCTATGCATCCGTATACGACTGACATGTATGAGGGAATGCTTGCCGAGACCATTATGCTGCCTGGCCATAATGGAGAGATGATCAACGCCTACTATGCCCGACCACTCGGTCCCGGACCCTTTCCCGGAGTGGTGCTGATTCATCACATGCCAGGATGGGACGAGCTGTACCGAGAGTTTACGCGAAAGTTCGCCCACCACGGTTACCTAGCGATAAGTCCGAACATCTACTTCCGATTTGGCCACGGTAGCCCTGATGATATGTCGGCAAAGGTTCGTGGGTCCGGAGGGGTACCTGATGTGAGCGTAGTAGGAGACATCGACGCCTCTGCTCGCTTCCTCAAGTCCTTTCCGCTCAGCAATAGGAAGGTCGGAGTCTTCGGGACCTGTTCGGGTGGTCGTCAAGCCTTCCTTGTCGCGTGCAGGACAAAGTCCTTCGATGCAGCGGTCAATTGTTGGGGCGGAAATGTCGTACAGCCAAAGGAGAAGCTGACGCCCGCACAGCCGGTCGCACCTATCGACTATACGAAGGACCTGTCCTGTCCACTACTCGGCTTGTTTGGAGAAGAGGACAAGAACCCGACACCCGAGAGCGTCCGCCAGTTAGAAGAGGAGCTGAAGAAGTATGGGAAGAATTACGAGTTTCACATGTACCCTGGCGCAGGGCACGGCTTCTTCTACTATCCCAGTGTCGCCTATCGTCCGGAAGCGGCCGTTGACGGCTGGAAGAAGATGTTCACGTTTTTCGAAAAGTATCTTGGAACGCCGGGAAGAGGGAGATAGAAGATGTGCACAGGCATAGTCGAGACCGCGGAAGTATCAGGTAGCGGTAAGGGTCCGCGTGGATGGTTCAAGCTGGAACAGGTCAACGTCTCCTATGATCATCCCACTGACGCGCAGCTAGAGCATGCTTTGAACATCGACTTCGTCAACGAGAAAGAAGGTCCTAGTGCTCGTGTTGCGGTCGAGCTCAGTCCAGAGTCCGCAAGGAAACTCGTAGACGTCATACTAACTACACTATCGCGTAGAGATCCGGGCACAGTCCGAACGTGAAGGCATCTGAATCAACCCTTTTCCCCGTATTGACTAGGAACATCGCCAACAACGGCCTCCTACAACGCCAGCTTTGATCAAAAATACCGCTCAAAACATGCACTAAACGAACAGTTTCCCCTAGGAAAGCGAAACTTCCTTCATGAAATCTGTTCGCGAAAGGGGTAGGGGCATACACTCCAGACACCAGAAGAAAGGAAGCAGGGTCAGGGAACATTCTACTAGCGATCAGAGCGGGCTCTGGCTTCTATCTGGCGCCGTGCTGTGGCAGACAGTGCATGTCTTCCAGCCTAGCGTATCAACTTTGAATTTCTGATTCCTCGCGCAGGTCCCACAGTACTGAACGAACCCCGTTGCGTGTCTTGGCTGAGACTGGACCTCTGTCGTCGTCTCATCTTTCTTGCCCGGCTCCTTTTTCGGAATGGGTTTCGTAGCCCGTTGAAGGTATTCTTTGCTGAACTTGAGCTTAGGCACTGTCTCGCTGCCCACCACGGAGATGGGCTTCCTAGGCTTTGAGGACTACGGTGGACCCTTTCGCGGCAGTATGCCCTGGCGACGGGTTAGATGTAGCTGAGCATAACGAAAAAAAAGAAGAACGGGATGGTCTTCAGCGGACGTCGGGCTTGGGTGCTTACGGGTTCGGAATGGGTTTCCGGCTACTCCTGCGAATGGCGAGCGTGGCTCCGACGATTCCGACTAGTCCTGCGATGATTAAGCCATAGATCATGTATGAGGTCGTTGGTGCGAGCCCAACTGTTGGAAGGACGACTCCTCCTACGCTACAGCCAGCAGCGACGGTGAGCAGGAGTGTTGTTTGGTGGAACGTTACCCCAGAGAGGCCGGATACGCGTATGGAGTATGTGTAGAGCGGGGTCGATGTCGTTGTCGAGATTGCAAGGTCGAAGCTTACACTCTGACCTGGTGCAAGGGTCTCGCTTGACGGAATTGGAGACAGTGTTGGACCGTTGTTCACACTTGGGTCAACGCTGCTTGCGAGGTT
>Ga0209239_1001222_pt1 | contig 15178 bp, 9 predicted proteins | sample GraSoi013_2_20cm_FD_185824 | JGI IMG/M metagenome (GOLD analysis project Ga0209239, IMG submission 185824) | Grasslands soil microbial communities from the Angelo Coastal Reserve, California, USA - Sample 10_02_2013_2_20cm (SPAdes) (version 2) | ecosystem: Environmental > Terrestrial > Soil >...
AGACGAGATATTGGAAGTGGGCGCGGGAACCGGTGTTCTGACACGAGAGTTGGCGAAAAATGCCAGGCGCGTGGTGGCGGTCGAATTAGAACGGGATATGCTGGCTTTGCTGGCGGAAACGACACGTACTTATAAGAATGTCGAGTTGCTGGCGCGAAACCTGCTCTTTGTCGACCCGGTAGAAGTCTTTGGCGAGGTGCCGTATAAACTGGTGGCGAATCTGCCATATTATATTACTGCTCCCACGTTTCGCCATTTCCTGGAAAGCGCCAATCCGCCGCGTCTACTTGTGGTGATGGTACAGGAGGAGGTGGCTGAGCGTATCGTTGCAGAACCGGGGGACCTGAGTTTACTGGCGGTGAGCATTCAATTTTATGGTCGACCGCACATTATCGCGCGTGTTCCCGCGAGCGCGTTTTATCCAGCGCCTAAAGTGAACTCGGCAATTCTACGCGTCGAGATCAAATCCGAGGCGCCGTTGATGGCCAATGAACGAGATAGTTTCTTTCGTGTCGTGCAGGCTGGTTTCTCAGAACGGCGCAAACAATTGCATAATTCACTTACTCACGGGCTTCACCGCAAAAATGAAGATATAAGGGCGTGGCTCACCGCTGCAAATATTGATACCAGCCGTCGCGCTGAAACGTTAAGCATTGAAGAGTGGCTGCGGTTATGGAAAAACATGCCAACAGTTTGACCGGAAGAAGTAGAAATTGTTTATGACTACAGAGGAGCTATTTTGTGAGACGTGTGGAGCGGCAAATCCGCCCACGGCGCATTTCTGCCAGTACTGCGCCTCACCTCTACCTTTCACACATGGCACAGGCGACCTGCCAGAACAGACATTACTGATTGGCCGCTATCAACTGTTGAGCCGCATAGGTCAGGGAGGTATGGGCGCTGTCTATAAAGCCAGCGATACACGACTTGATGACCGCCTTGTAGCGATCAAAGAGATGAGCAAGGCGGGGCTGCCGGCTGCTGGTCTGGAGGAGGCCGAGGCGGCATTTGAACGCGAAGCGCGCCTGCTCGGGAAACTATTACACCCCAATTTGCCGCGCATTCACGATCACTTTACAGAAAATGATCGCTCCTACCTGGTGATGGATTTCATCGATGGTGAAACGTTGGAGGAGTACCTGGATAAGCGGGGGCACGATCCGCTGCCAATTGAACGGGTGCTGGATTGGGCTGAGCAGTTGTGCGATGTATTGAGTTACCTGCATAATCACCAGCCGCCGATCATCTTTCGCGACCTCAAACCGGCTAATGTGATGATCAGCGAGAGCGGTCACATTTTCCTGATTGACTTTGGTATCGCACGCCTATTCAAACCTGGTCAATCTCACGATACGGTTGCGCTTGGCTCACCCGGGTATGCCGCCCCCGAACAATATGGCAAAGCCCAAAGTACTCCACGCTCAGACCTTTACAGCCTGGGAGCATTGATACACTGTTTGTTGACGGGCGACGATCCCAGCGAGCGACCTTTTTTCTTCCGGCCAGCCTCACAGGCCAACCCTGCTGTTCCTCATGCGCTAGAGGCACTGCTCCAGCGTATGCTGGAGATGGACGCTGAACGACGACCAGCCAGCGCACAGGAGGTATTGCAGGCGCTACGCGCTGATGACGCGGCATTACATGCTCAGCCAGGCCTGAGCAATCAGTATATGACTTCGGCTTCGCGCATAGGCTATTCCTATGGAGGCGCCAGTACCAATACTACACCTTCCGGGGCGGACCTGCTGCTGGAAGAGGCGCATACGCTGTATACGCAGAAACGGTTGAACGAGGCGGAGAAGGTCTACACGCAGGCACTCCAGCTCAATAACACGAACCCGCTTGGCTGGCAGGGACGAGGGCTGACACAGGGGCTGTTGCAGCGCCACACCGAGGCGCTGAACTCGTTTGATCGCGCGCTGCAGCTGGACCCGTCGCTGGTTATTTCCTGGAATGGGAAAGGTACGGCGCTGAGTACGCTGCAACGCAGTCAGGACGCGCTCGCCGCATTCGACCGGGCATTGAAGCTGGAGCCGAACAATGCCTCCTCCTGGAACGGCAAAGGGGCGGTGCTCAACGCGCTCGGTCGACCTAAAGAGGCGCTTGATGCCTTTGATATGGCACTGCGTTTCGATCCACATTTGGCACAGGCCTGGAATAACAAAGGGCTGGTGCTAAGGCAGCAAAAGCGCGCTCAAGAAGCTCTGAGCGCCTTTGATATGGCGTTGACCTATGATAAGAATATAGCGACCTCATGGAGCGGCAAGGCCAGTGTGCTACACGACATGGGCCGCCTACAAGAGGCGCTTGACTGCTATCAACAGGCGATTAACTGCAATCCCCAGCTCGTCTCGGCCTGGAACGGGAAGGGATCTGTCCTTTATGATCTAGGGCGCTACAAACAGGCGCTACAAGCTTTCCAGGAGGCCTTGAAGCTGGACAAGAACTACGCACCGGCCTGTTATGGAATGGGCAATGTCTACTATATCCAGCAAAAACTGAAGTTGGCGCTGGATATGTTCGATAGGGCGCTGCGTTCTGATCCTAATTATGCCAGGGCCTGGAACAGGCGCGGCAATGTGCTCAACGACATGGGTCAGCGGGTCGAGGCGCTTAAATCGTATGACCAGGCGCTGCGTTTCGATCCGCGTTTCGCCTCAGCCTGGAATGGCAAGGCGGGGGTGTACGCGCAACTCGAGCGCTATACCGAGGCCCTGCACGCCTACGAAAACGCACTGAGAATCAATCCAAATTTCGCGCAGGCGTGGAACGGACAGGGCAATACCTTCTACCATTTGAACAATTATGCCCAGGCACTGGCGGCATACGAGCGCGCAGTGAAGCTGAATCCCCAGATGGCTTCCGCCTGGCACAACCTCTCACTGGTCCTCAAGAGATTAAAGCGCAACCAGGAAGCGCTGGACGCCGCTGAAGAGGCGATTCGCCTCGCACCCAACGATCCCGACAATTGGATACGCAAAGCGGAGGCGCTCAAGAGTATGCGCCGCTCCAGAGATGCAAAGGATGCCGAGAAGCAGGCGTTACGATTGCGGGGGGCAGTGAGGTAAACAATCACAAGGGAACATAAAGCAGCAACCAGATCAGGAACAAACCGCATCAGGAAGAAAGAGGCTTCTGCACAGGAGCCTCTCATAAACGTGTGTTCTGCAATGGTCGGGCCAGTATAAAAACCGCATATCCGGCCACATCAACCCGATGGTACTCGATATGTTGTTGTGCAACGAGGTTCTTTAATGTCTGAATGTGGTAATTGTCATTTTCTGGAAATACAAAAGCAGGGTTTGAAGATGCCTTGAGAATCCATTGATACTGCACATATCGATCAAAGCCATGCGTAAATGTACCTTTCTCCACCTGGCTATCACCACAGATCAACCGCTCCTGGGAGGCAAAGATGACATTGTTGCATGTCCAATATTCTGAGTAGAAACGCGTCACATGGAGGCGTTCAAGCGTTGCAGTGAGTTGGGTGAGCTGTTGATCTCGGGCCTGCGCCTGTGGTATCTCCTGAATAATGTACATCGTGCTGAGAAGCAATATTCCCCCGACGACTCCCCATACAGCAGCAATGAATGACATCTTGCAGACATTGAACCACAGTGGCAACGAACGAATGAAGCGTAATCCACGCCACAAAGGCCAAAGTACAACAGGCGCTGAGATCCAGAGAATGCTTAAGTAACGAGCACTGTTATAGGCATCGACGACTGTTGCCGAGCCCTTTACATACAAAACTATCGTCAGGATAGCAGCACATCCAAGTAAGAGACGAGCTACCTGTTGAGCCCGTGTGTCATTTCCAGTGCGATCCTGATGCTGCGATCTTATGAGTGCGGCTATTGTGAGGCTTATTGAACACAAGAGCAACAAGCAATAGCCGATGCTCCAACTATACTGCATGGTTGCATAGCGAAAGGCATGAGGCACCTTCGAAGGCCATGAGGTGATAAAGGGGGCAAATTGATCTCCAGTCATGAGTGGAAGACTCACAAGCGCTGTTCTGATGATATGAGGCCAGATAGTATCGTTGGCTGGGATGCCCATAGTGGACAAATGTGAATATGTTGCCCATGAATTTGCATCAGGTGGTGACGTGAGGTTGTAATAGATGAGTGGAAAACCACTCACGGCGAATCCGATGAGAAGGAGCCACAGACCCCATTTCAACATCTCTCTCCAGCAAAATACCACAAGCAGGATACTGGCAACGAGCAGATACGGTGCAATGAGGATATGGCTCCAGAGAGCCAATCCTGAGAACATACCCCACAGGGAATAGAGAATAGCACGTTTCCATCCTTTTTCGATCCTCCCAGAAGCCAGCATGAATGAGATAAGGAGTACAAACACACCAAAGACATTAATCTCAGCATTGCCTCCTGTAGCCTTAAGTTGGCGGACGAGCATTGATACTGTGCCGAGCGCGAGGAAAGCTATGGTAACGAGCGCGAAACGGGGAGAGTAGAGGCGATAGGTGAGGAGATATAATCCAAGCAAGAAGAGCGCAAACAATCCAGCCATTTCAATGCGCATCACAAGCATCGATGGTCCAAAAAGACGAAAGAGAACTGAACCAATATACGCCTCTATTGCTCCCAAGTAGTTCCCTCCGTACATAAAAATGGGATGTTCACCATTCTTCCAGATGTGGAAAGCCATAAGATTGTAGGTTGCTTCGTCGCTATCGGTAGGAGGCCAGCCAAGGCGCGATAACACGATGCGAAATAAGGTAGCGGAAGCGATGATCAAAAAAGCATAGATATGATAAGTATTTCGATTCTTGACCACTTTAGCGAACATGATACATTCTCCACACAAAAACGACACGAGCAGTGCAGCGTCTTCAGATGAGAGGGTCGGAACTCATTCCTAACAAGCAAGCGGAGTGTGAGAACCTCCTCTTGACAAAAGCTTGACTTGCAGGCACAGTAGAAAAAAACGTCCACCTACTGGCCTTCAAGGAGTTTGTTCCCATGATACCAAACTCGTGTGTCTTTGACCAGCGCACCCTGACCCTCATGAAAATTGCAGGTCATTCAAAAGGAGATTGCGTGCTATAAGCGAGATGTATCCTTTTATTTTCTCAAAACGTGTAGGGTAAGAGGCAATGCATTGGGCAGTAAAACTACGTCAATCAATCTTTTGAAAGGAGAAAACGCATGGCAACGACTGAATTCTCCACTGTTATCGGCGTCTTTGCGGCTCGCCAGCAAGCAGAGCGAGCAATAAAGGCACTTCATCGCGCAGGGTTTACAGATAAGCAGATCGGGTTTGTGAGACGAAGAGAAGATACAGATAAAGCCATCGACGAGGCGATAGCCAGGGAAGGTACGAGTATTACCAGCGGAGTTATCGGTGGCGGTGCGCTCGGTGGCATACTGGGCGCGGTAGTAGCTCTCTTGATTCCTGGTGTAGGACCAGCTATCGCGGGCGGCATAGTGGTGGGGGCGCTGGGTGGAGCAGCCATAGGAGCGGCGGCAGGTGGCATCATTGGCGCGCTCACCGGGATGGGAATACCGGAAGAGGAAGCGCGCTACTATCAAGGCGAGTTTGAGGCAGGCAACACGCTCGTCACGGTGCAAGCTGATGGTCGCCAACAAGAAGCGAAGGCCATTTTGCAACAGCATGGAGCCTATGATGCGACTTCTCGCGCGGGCGCACACAGTGCGAATGCCGCGGCTGGTAGTTACAATCCGGCTAGAGCGACAGCGGGAACAAGCGGAAATTACGACCCAAACGCAACAGAGGGATCTTACAATCCTAACGTTGCTCCCGCTCCCGATATGCATGATCCTACTGCCCCGGCGGGAAGGACAGCTAATCCCAATGCTGCCCCTGGCACTACGTTTGATCCTGCCGCTCCAGAGGGGCCATATGATGCCAGCACTGCTCCCACACCTGGTACCCATGATCCTACAACTCCAAGACAGACTACAAATGCTAATGCTGCTCCTGGTACGGTTGATGCTAATGCGCCCGAGAAACCGGCAAATCCCAACATCGCTCCGGATACATATGATCCCACGACTCGCTCGACAGGGAATGATGCTATGGCTCCTCCGGAGGGACAGGAGCAAGGTGAGGACTAGCCCTCAACATCGTTCAAATGCATGCAATGAGGAGAAACTTGTGGGTAGGAGACAGGATAGAAATGTAGGGGTGCAATTCATTGCGCCCGCCTGGGGGGTCGATCTATCCCAGCGGGCGCAATGAATTGCACCCCTACATTTGCGTGCGAGTGCCCCGGGCTTGAGCCGTGAGGAGTTGTCACGACTTTTCGTTCAGGCAGCTCAACTGGTCGGGCTTGCGGCAGCGGTCGTAGGTGTTTGATTTTCGACTTGCTGTGCTTGAGGAGGCGCTGGACGGCTCATGATACCGATAGCCAGCAGGACGGCTTCAGTGAGGGCTACAGCGATTACCAGCGTACGCGGCAGACGGATGCCGAACAGGCGGTCAAGCGAGAAACGGCCGGGACCTGATATCAAAAGAGTGAGGGCTGCGGCTATGTTGGTGAGAGGTAATTCGGCTCCACCCTGGCTGGCCCATATAGGCTTGCCCCAGTGAGCTTTGGCTATCGCCATGGTCATCGCCCCTATTTTGCCAAAAGGGCCAAGGGGGTGGAGGAAGCCCAATGCAGTGAGCATTCCACCGCCAAACTCGCCCGCAGATGCGCCAATAGCCCAGAGCTTGCCAGGTTTCAGGCCCAGCGATTCAAGAAAGCCAGCTGTCCCTTTCAGTCCAGGCCCGTTGAACCAGCCGAAGAGCTTTTGCGCCCCGTGAGCGGCCAATAAGCCTCCTACGATAATACGTAAGGGCAGTAGCCCTATATCTCTTAGTATGCTTGATTCTTTCCTTCTTTTGACGTCGATCGTTTTCTTGAGTACGGCAGGTATAACCTGCTTTTCCATCACGCCTAGTTTCATCATCGGCACTCCTTCAATACTTCAAGGTAAATAGTAGGAGGAACAGCATGCTCCGTTTCTTCTGCTTGCAAGGGTATTGCATAGAGAAGGTCGCATATAGGATGCCTCAACGTGCAGAACTCCCTGGAAAGCATACTATCTCATAGCATATACGCTGACGAAAGAAAAAGCGTTTCAAGATGCCCATACGCGCTTACCAGGGTAAGTGGGGGTTGTTGGACGTTGTGTGGTTACCACCGCCATTGAGCCAGATGCGTGGCCTGGAGAGAGTTTTGAGTCTAGCGATCCTGGTATTCAACAATTTTTTGACTGCTGTGCTGATCAGGACCAGGATCCAGGAGTTGACCTTGATGGTTTCGAGCTTAACAGGCCCTACTGGCTGTGGGCTTTGCTGCACGCGATAGAAAGCCCACAACCAGGGAAAGCGTCTGCGAACTGCCGCAGGTAACGAGGAGTCAAGAAGAAATCAACTGCTTACGTACGTGACAGGATGTTCACTTGAAAGCCCATCCTGATGATGGTAGAACCGGGATTGAGCGCGGCAAGATGCGCCGTCAGTTGGATATTGTTGCCGACCTCAATGGTATCTACGTTATCGACACCCCAACCAACAGGCCGCTCAGGCGAAGCCTCAATGGTGGCTGGAAATGCGATCACCGTCGAGTCACGAAAAAGTCCGACATCCAGCGCCGGGTCATTGGGATCGGTCTGGCCTTCGTTGGGTACGAGGAACGTGACCGTATCTCGGTTGTAGTCGTTGAGTGGGCCGTGGAAATTGATAACTGCCACTCCACAGACCAGGAACAATGTGTTCGCGCCAAATGGGTTATTTAAATCAACCCTTAATACTTCTACATTATCGAAACTAACAACATTAACCATGAAAAAATCTCCTTAGTTCAGCGAACCTTCCAGGCAACGGTAGCCTGGCTTAAAATCACAAAACGTATCGGGTATCGTAGAAGAACCCTTCACGGATTTGGGTTTCATATCAAATCCGCTCACCATGAGAACGCCAGGCGTATAAACTTTTCTCGTATGGATTTCTGCGATACGAATAAAAAAGTATGGATCCATAATGTTGATAGGCTTGAATGGCGGGAGCTATGATGGTAGAATGGGCGGACGAAGGGCCAGAAAGCCTGGGAGGGCTAGAAAGCCTGGGAAGAGAAGAAAAAGGAGTTCACGCCCATGACCGATACTTCAGACCAGCTCCCGGTGCCTCAACGCATGCCAAGTGGTATTACGGGATTGGATCGCATCCTACACGGTGGCTTCCTCAAGGGTGGTAGCTATCTCATCATGGGACCGCCTGGAGCAGGCAAGACCATTCTGGGCAACCAACTCTGTTTCAACCATGTCGCTGCCGGGGGACGCGCGATCTACCTCACGTTGCTAGCCGAGACCAACAGCCGGATGCTCGCCCATATCCAAACCTTCACTTTTTTTACGCTCACGCCCATTGCAGACACCCTCTCCTACCTCAGTGGCTACTCCATACTGGAGCAGGAAGGGCTGGAGGGGCTTACGGCTCTTTTGCGTTCAGAGATACGCAGCCATCGCGCTACACTCCTGCTCATCGATGGGACCGTGACAGCTGAGCAAGCTGCTCCAAGCGTCCAAGAATGGAAGAAATTCCTATATGATTTGAACGTCGCGGCCGAAATTCTTGGGTGCACTATATTTTTGATCATGCAGTTCAAGGAGGGGCTTGCTTCCCAACCTGAACAAACGATGGTCGATGGGTTGATCGAACTCAAGATACGGGCGGAGGACATGCGCTCCTTCCGCGAACTGCAGGTACGCAAGTTCCGCGGCAGCGCTTTCCTGGAAGGGGGGCACAACTTTGCCATTACTCAGGAAGGGCTTGTCGTCCACCCGCGAGCGGAGGCAGTGCTTGCCGTCTCTCCAGCCGAACTGCCCAAACCGCTTGCGACTATGGAGCAACCAAGGCGTATGGGGGTAGGGGTTACTCACCTGGATGAGATGCTGCGCGGGGGATTACCCTCAAGTTCGACGACGTTGCTCCTGGGCGCATCGGGGACAGGAAAAACGCTGCTTGGCTGCCATTTTCTCACGAAAGGGGCAGCACAGGGGCAAAAAGCGCTCTACTTCGGCTTTAATGAGACGCCAGCACAACTGACGCGCAAGATGGAGCGCTTCAGCCTGGATGCCAGTCGCTTCGTTGCTGCCGGGCAGCTCGAGTTACTGTGGCAACCACCTGTCCAGGACTTTCTCGATGTCCTGGCCGAGCGTCTGCTGAATGCTATCCAACGCCTGGAGGTGAAATGCCTCTTCATTGATGGACTCGGCGGTTTTCAAAGGACAGTGGCCTCGGCTGAACGACTCGATCTCTTCCTCACAGCCCTCTTCACGGCGCTGCGCACGCTCGATGTCACAACGGTCTGCTCGGTGGAATTGCCTGACCTCTTCAGTCCAACGGTTACACTCCCTCAGACTTTAAGTGGAACGACGGCAATGATCGAAAACATCCTTCTACTGCGTTATGTCGAGTTGCACTCACAACTCTACCGGCTCATCTCTATCATGAAGATGCGGGAGAGCGGCTATGATCCAGCGATTCGCGAGTTTCGGATTACCGATCATGGCATTGAGGTGGCCCCTACCTTTGCCAGTGCCGATGCCATCCTGACGGGTATTGCTCGCTCCTCTACCGCCGCTCCTGGTGCGCCTGGAGTCCCACCGGCGTTTGGAACGAGTGAGGCGCGCTCGCAAGGTCACCAGCCATGACAACGATACTGGTGGTCGATTCAACAGCCCTACCGCATTGAGTATGGCGTCACTTCAAAGGTGGCCAGGCGCTGGACATTGTTGTAAACCCATATGGCTCCTCCCTGGGTATTGCCCGTCACCGGGTCTGGCTGACCGGAATACGCGTATCTCGCCTGCAGCGCCATATCACCTACAAGAGCCTGAGCCGAAGGCTGGGCCAGTTGCTGATCGCTCATATGCACGAGCTGCAGCGCATCCTGGCGCAGCTGCATTAAACTTTGCTTCACGTTCGTGATAGCCGTATTGAGCTGGCTGGTGAGCGTATTGAGATCACCGAGGGTTCCAGGTGATTTCACCACCCCATTCAGATGAAACAGCAGGTGATCAATAAAGTCATGCGGCGTACTGCGGAAAACCTGCTTAAGGATATCTACCTGTTCTCGTTGTTCCTGTAAACACGGATTAACCAGAGCAAAACGCGCAATATGGGCCATGGTCGCATTCTGGAGGGTCGTCGGCGTCCCTGCTGGCACACCTTGCAGGTCCGCTGGAGCACATTCACCATCGAGATAGTACAGGATGTTGACAAGCAGGGCTCGGACCGCGACGGGGTTGAGGAAGCGATCTTTGGCCTCTACAGACCAGCGCAATAGCTCTTCGACATTTCGCATCAGCCAGATGCTCAGCCCTCCTGGAAATCCCAGCACGGTGAGTTCGGGAGCTTGCACGAGCAGATGACGCAGATGGTCCAGCAGGCTAAAGTGATTCAGGTCCTTGGGGGAGGGGAGTTGATAAATCTCGCCATAGTAGCGCCAGGCAGCAGGGATGAGGACCGGGTTGAGCGAGGGTCCGCTGGCATCTTCTTGGGTAATGAGCAGACGGCTGTAATCGATGAGCAGGTTCGTATGCGTGGGCAGGCCTGGATAAAGGGAACTCACCTTTCCCTGGGTGACGCTCAATTTTCCAAGTGCGACCCATGTCACGTCTGATTGATTCAAATCGCTGAGTAACCAGGCATAGTAGCTCTTGCCAGGATCGGGAGCGGCTATATGGTGTAGATCGATGAGCACTTCGTCATAGATCCCCTGATTGTTGTTCACATACAACTTCCCGCTACTGAGAAAGTAGACGTGTCCGACGACTGCTAGAGTCGTCGCAGGAGGAGCTGTCTTCGTCTGCTTGCCTGGGAAGACGAAGATGGCCGCTACCGTTGAAGCGAGGAGCAAGAGGATGAGCAGGACCAGGAAGGCCAGGATCAGATTTCTTTTGAAGTGGCCTTGACGTCTTTCAGGTTTCCTGGACTCGGGTGGAGATACAACATCAAGACCCAAAGGAGATGGCGATGACGAAGCCGGTGATGTCGTACCTTGTGAAGCCTGCGAGGGCGCCGATGCTGGTTTCGGGGGTGCTGCAGACGTTGCATGTGGCGAAGACTGCACGGAGGGCAGTGATGGGTTTGTGGCTACAAATGCAAAGGCAGATGCTGGACTCTCCGAACGCCTTCCCTCCTCAACAGAGACATCTGGCGGTGTTGCCGGGATACCTTGCCCATTACTCTCAGATGTTGCAGATTGCGGGGAAGACAAGACTGTGGACGACATCAAATCGGGCAATTCCGTAGGCTCGGTTGAGCTAAGATTGGCTTGCCCATTCATGGCATTTGCCGGGGAGAGGGGCGGGCTCAGGATCTCCTGAGCTGAGACATGGAGGGCCTCAGCCAGGGCGCTGACCAGGGAAGGGACGCTGGGGAAACGTTCCTGTGGGTGTTTGGCCAGGCTGCCCATGATGACGGCCGCTAAGGCTGGCGAGATCTCCGGGTTCACCCGGGTAGGCGGGGGCGGCTCCGTGCTGAGATGTTGTTCCCGGACGATGGCCGGGCTGCTACTGCGGAAAGGCCGGGTTCCCGTGAAGATTTCATAGAGCAGGACTCCCAGAGCATAGACGTCACTGCGCTCGCTGGCGGGCTGGCCCTGCGCCTGTTCGGGCGAGATATAGAAGGGCACAGACAGCTCCTTGCCGTTGAAGGCCCCGCTGGAGGTGCCCAATAAACTGGTCAGACCGAAATCGGTGAGCATGGGCTCACCCATGGCATGACGTGACGTGTTGTGCTTGTCGAGCAGGAGATTGGTCGGTTTGAGATCGCCATGGATGATGCCTCGCTGATGGGCGAAGTCCAGGGGAGCAGCGATGGAGGCGAAGAGATGAGTCACCTCGGCAGCCGAAGGGAAGGCTTTCTGATACGAGGTGTGACGCAGATACTCGGCGAAGCTCGGTCCATCGACGTAGTCCGTCACGACATAGGCCAGGGTCTCCTCCGCTTCCTCGGCAGGGCTGATATGGAAGCCGTGCATCGGCACAATGTTGGGATGCTGCAGGGAAGCGATGAGCTTCGCCTCGGGGACGCGTGGCAAGTTGCGGAAGCGGGTCATGAAATCGGCATCAGTCAGCAGGTCCGTGTGGAAGATTTTGACAACGACCCTGCGCTGTAATTGGGGGTCATAGGCTTTCCAGGCTTCGGCCATACCTCCTCGTCCCAGGCGCTCTTGCAATTCCAGGTCTTCAGCCATTGGAGATGGCTCCTTTTCTAGAGAAGCTCTGACCTGCTCCTCAAATAGAAGACTCTCGAGAGCAAAATAGACAAACTTCTGATAAAGATAGTGGTAATTTCCAATGGTTATACAATACACAAAAGAGCACAAGAATTACAACAAGCGAACGGTCTTTTTCGCATATTTTTTTCGACAGCACGAATCATAAAAACCATACACACAAAATAGAACAAGCATAGTAATACCATGAAAACATGTGAATAAAGATGAATATTGGTTTAGATGTGGTGAATATACTTGAAAATTCCTAGCGTTTTTAAACATATGGTTTAGATTTCGATACCTTCCCATTCCCCTGGTGCTTAGCCTTGGCCAGACGAATATTGAGCAAAAAAACCATTGAATGGCAAATCACCTGGTGAGGTCTACTCCTTCCCCACAGTGCAGGGGAACAGACAGGAGTGGATACCTACACATCGGTGTTTGGTTTGCTTCGTTGTTCGTTCGTGCGCAACCACAGCGAGACGTGTGTCGGCTGCATCGTCTCCTCCACCACTGCTATCAGGTGTTCACTCAACTGGTGCAAATCGACTTCGTTGCGTAATGTCGCGCTGAATGCAGCCAGCGTGCGAGTGGCATCGTACTTGCGGCGGTAGAAGCGCCGGTCAATGATCTGTTGAAGACGACGGCGCAAGGGCTGAAAGAGAGCAGCAATGGCGAGCGTCGAAGCAACAATGACGACTGGAGTTTGTGCTCCCTGCCCGCTGAACAGGTGGACCAGCGACTCGAGCCCGATCACCAGGCCAAAGTAGATCAGGGCGAGCAAAACCGTCAGCGTGCCATAAACCAGCGTGCGATTGATTAGCACATCGATATCGTATAAACGAGAGCGCAAGATGGCCATGCCGACCGTGACAGGAAGCGAGAGCAACACGAGAGGGTAGCTGATCAGGCCGAAAATCACGGAAGACGGGATATTGGGCTGATTCAATGTTGGGAAAAAGAAAGTGAAAGTGGGAAGCATCACAAAAATTCCTGTGAGCGCGACGATAATGCCAAAGACCACCCACTTGGTCTGCTGGCGTTCGACACGTGTCGACACACATCTGTAGCGGTAGATTTGTGAAAAAATGATGGCTCCATAAACAAGGACGTTAATCAGCCCGTTAAGCCACCCTGGCAAATTATTCGAATTGAAAGGCGAGGTGGGGGGGAAGACTGTTGAGACCGTCCCGATCATGGTGAGCACAAGGATCAATCCCATCCAGCGCGGCACAGGCCGTCCATTGGGGAAGAGCACCAGGAACAAAGCAAGTGATGCTAGTCCAAGCCCACTCATGAACGTGATAGGTACATTGAGAGCCGGATAGGCGAGTGCCAGTGCGGAGATGGGAAAGCCTGGGTAGGTGGGATTGAACATCACGAGAAAAAAGGCTGTCAAGAGAGCAAACCACTCATCGGATCTGCGCCAGAAGATGAGCAAGCCGATCCCACTCCAGATCGCGACGATGATCGTGAAGAAGATGGTAAGCAAAGCGGCATAGCCACTTACAGAAAGGCCGAGTGCAGAGAGTTCCTGTAGCCCCTTTGCCGTCAGTGTCCCTGCGATGTTACACGTCACGGGATCAACACACGCTCTTTGGATTTGCGCGTAGTACACCGGGAGACTGGCAATAAAGAGTCCCGCGCTTGGGACAATCAGCGCCAACCACACGGTACGGGCAATGATGAGCCTGAAGCCAGATAAGCGCGTAGTCGCGGCGCTTGAGGCTACCGACCCGTTTCTGCTCGTTTGTTCCGTACTCGATACGTTCATGTACCTTTCCCTCACAAAGATACCGGCTCTCCCACTTGCGAAATCTGTGGCAGGAAGAGAGGGATACGCCGTTCTGAATCCCAGTTCTTCAACAATATTACCACAGATTCGTCCCAGAAACGTTACGGCCTGCGTTACGAACTCCTGGACCTCAGAGACTTTCTGCAGAGCTGATCTACTTTGCCTCTTCAGAGATCTTGCAACACTTGCCTATTTGCAAGCAAAGGGGGGGCAGGTCAGCCAGGTTGGGCTGCCCATCTACATAAAGTATGTTGTGAGGTGGTCTCTTACAGCTAATCGGCGAAATCCTCCGTGAGCCAGAGTGTATGCTTGGCATCGATATAAATGCTAATACCAATGCGATGGAAATCCGTGCTCAGCAGATTTCGTCGATGTCCATCATCGGGCGGCTTTTCAGCCATCATCCCCTGGTGGATCATCGACACCATATTCCAGGCATCATCATTTGAAGAGACAGGCCCCCCCTCTCCGATATTCTCCCCCACGGTATGCCATTGCACCCCCTGCTGACTGATACGTGTTCCCAGGTCTGGCTCATTGGGGCATTGATGCATCAGCCCGCACCCTGCCGCCATCACAAGATTATGCTGGTGCGCGCTCCGTTCCAGCCGCGGCTCCCACGCCAGTGGGGGAAGATTGTTCGCGGCGCGGTCCTGGTTAATCTTCTTGAACAGTCGCTGCGCGAGTTGCTGTTCTGCGGCCGTCCCTTGTGCTTGAGAGGCCGTAGCTGTTGCTACAGGTGTCGCCTGACTAATGGTAATTCCTGGCAGACCTGCACATGCAGTGAGTTGCAACAGGAGCAAGAGGGCAGCCAGAGAGCAGTATATCTTTCTCATACGAATATTCCGTAATTTCACCTGAATGTGAGTCTCTTTCTTTAGAGCGTTTTCTTGACATCATCCACTGTCATCATTACGTGCCATTGTGCTCTAAGGTTTTCAATACTCTGTGCATAGCTGCTCATCCTTCGATACTCACCATTGACGCCGCGAGTGATCCATCACTATTCAGCGTCCCTTCTGCCTGGATCACCTGGCCAATCTTGAGGACACTTCGTGACGCAGGCTGAGATTCTTTGTTCAAGGGATTGAACTTTATGAATGTAGTATTGGAGG
>Ga0209239_1001223_pt1 | contig 15174 bp, 16 predicted proteins | sample GraSoi013_2_20cm_FD_185824 | JGI IMG/M metagenome (GOLD analysis project Ga0209239, IMG submission 185824) | Grasslands soil microbial communities from the Angelo Coastal Reserve, California, USA - Sample 10_02_2013_2_20cm (SPAdes) (version 2) | ecosystem: Environmental > Terrestrial > Soil >...
GGAATTGCGGTCCCTCCCGAACGTGCATCACCTGGAGAGCGTCGTCCGCGGGAGGCTCCGCCAGGATGTGACGATCCCGGAACTCCTCCGGGCGACGTTCCCCGGTGGCTCGATCTCCGGAGCGCCCAAGCCACGGGCGATGGAGATCATCGAACGCCTCGAGCCGCACCGCCGCGGCGTATACACAGGCGCATTCGGCTACATCTCGTGGGACCGGTCCCTGGACTGGAACATCGCGATCCGCACCGCGACCGTCGTCGGAAGGACCGCGTACTTCTCGGTCGGTGGCGGCATCGTGGCGGATTCCGACCCGGAGGCCGAATACCGGGAGACGCTCGACAAGCTCCGCGGGCACGCGGAGGCCCTCACGCAAGGCCGCGTGGAGGTGACCTCGGACGGCCTTCGCATGGGTTGACGGGGCCGTCCTTCCCGAAGTCGAGGCGCGCGTCCCGATTCAGAATCGCGGCTTCCTCTACGGCGACGGATGCTTCGAGACGATCCGAATCCACCGGGGGGCGCCTTTTCGCCTCGGGGCGCACATCGCTCGGCTGCGTCAGGGGCTCGAAATCCTTCGGATCGAATTCGCCTGGTCGCTGGACGAGCTCCGTCAAGGAGCGCGGAAGATCGCGGAATCGAACGGCGTCGTGGAGGGACTGCTCCGAATCACGATCACCGCGGGGGAGCGGCCCACCGCCCGCGGAAGCGCGACGATCACGTCGCGCGAACTCCCCGAGGTACCGCCGAATCCGGCGCTCCACGTCTCTACAGTGGCCCGCCGAATCTCCGGTCCGATGAGCCAGTGTAAGTCAATCTCGCGGTCCGTGGAGTCGGCCGCTCTTCGTGAGGCGCAGGCCGAGGGCGCGTTCGACGCGATCTTGCTGAACGAAAAAGGCAGGGTTGTCGAGACGACCGCGCGAAACTTGTTCCTCGTGAAGGACGGCGGCCTTTGGACCCCGCCCACCTACGAAGGCGCCCTTCCCGGGGTCACTCGGGCGACGGTTCTCGAGATCGCCCGACGGGAGAAGATGCGCGTGAAGGAAGCGGCCGTGTCCCTGGAACGTTTGCAGTCCGCGGACGAGGCCTTCCTCACCGGGAGCGGTGTCGGAGTGCTCGCGATCGAGTCCATCGATGGTCGACGGTACGACCTTGCAGGCCCCGTCACGTCGCGGATCCGGAAGGAGTACGCCACCTCGCTCGACCGAGAGTCGACGTGGTAGAGTCGCCCTCACCGCAGACAGCGCGGTCAGTCATCGCCCGCGACGAAGAGCTGTCCTCGGATTTCCCCGCCAGGGAAATCGCCGGGTCCCGTGTTCGGCGGGGCGACCCCGTCGTTCGTGTGCACGTTCACGTAGGCGTTGCCGCTGGTCACCGCGGCCACGACATCGTCCACGGTCGTCCACCCGCAAGCGTTCCCCACGTCCGGCGCGGAGAACGAACTCCGGACCAGCACGCCGTGCACCGGTCCGCTGCCGGGCGTCCCCATGAATAAGGTCACGCCCACGGGTCCGGCGACGCCCGGAGCGCCGCAGTGGATGTGCGCCGCGAAGACGTTCGAGATCCTCGCCACGATGATCATGTAGTCGACGCTGCCGTCGTCACCCAGGAAGAACAACGCGACGCCACGCGCCGGCGTGTCCCTCGGTGGCGTCTCGGACGCCCCGCGCAAGATCGCCACCCAGACCGTATTCTGGTCCTCGTCTTGTCCGTCGCCGCCCCGGTGTGCGGAGACGACCGCCAGGGAGAGACTCAGAAGTGCCGCCGCCACACAGATTGCCGCCGCGATTCGGAGTGCCCGCATGTTCCCCTCGTGAGGGGCGGACCGCAAAACCGACTCATTAACGCTTTGCCCAAATCGAGATCGTTCTCAAAAACCGGAACGAGGTCGCGTCCCGATCACGCGTTCGAAGAGAGCCTCGGCTGAGAGGAAAAAGGAAAGGAAAAGAAAAAGACGCAGCCTGACGCCGCCCCGATCAACGGGTCGACGCGAGGCTCCAGACGGCTCCGGCGAGGAGGAGCAGGCCTGCAAACAGGCCGAGCTGCGTCGCCACCAGGACCACCAACGCCAAGCCGGCGATGGCGGCCACGATGGAGCCGTTCTGCACGTTCTGCTTCGACACGCTGTAGCCGATCATGCCGACGATGCCGAACAGGACGAGATACGCCTCGTTCGGAGTCGCCGCCACGATCTTCGAGGCCGCGGACGCGTCGAAGACATACGTCAGGATGCCGACGAGCAACGCCACGATCGAACCGAGGACCACTGGGACCTGGTACGTCGGGGTGTGCGAGAGTTCGCGCCACGACTGGCCGAACCCGACACCTGACTTCGTGCGGGTCGCTTCCATGGTGCTTTCACCTCCTGGCTCCCGCCCCCGATCCCAGGGCATATGGGTATTGGGACAATTTTCGAACCGATGTATCGTCCCAATAAGGATGATGTGGCTCGGACTGTCACGAAAGCTACTACTATCCCTGGGAGCGAAGATGCCTTTCCCACCGGAATCGGCATCACTCAGCAAAAATGGTGAACACTGGCCGCGACGCGTTTCGCTTCCTACGACAGAGGACCTTCCGCGCGGTCGGGGGTGCTCACAGGCGGCACTTCGATCATAACCGGGACGAGGGGCGGAAGCGACCCGTTCTCTGTCGAGGCGTTGTCTTCGATGGAATTCGGATTCCGCATTCCGCCCACGGCCACCGGGCCTCCGAATCTCCCGCGTCGACGCCTTGCCGCTCGCATGCTGCATCGTGAGGCGTAGCGCCTGGGTGATCGTTTCTGGGCTGTCCAAGTCCAACATGATCTCGTCGGGCCTCCGCAGGACCCCGATGACGGGTTGGCCGGTCGAGACGGCGGGTTGATCTCGAGATTCGCGGTCAGTCATCATCTGCGATCGTGCCCTGCCCCCAAGGGAGAGCAGTAATCAGTGTGGGCGGATCTGTTGCAGTCGCTCGGCCGCGGGTATCCCGCCTCCCCATGCCTTTTCGAAGAACTCCAAGTGGGCCTTCACGAAATCAGGGCTGTTCGTCCACAGCGCGGTCTCTCCGTCCCCGCGAATCGTGCGCTCGTCCTGGATCAGGAAGGCGAGGATCGACCTGCGGTCCGCGATGATGAAACGAGCGCTCTGTCGGTCGACGTGACGAAGCGGGACATTCGCCGCGACGCGGGTCATCAGGGCGGAGTTGGCCTCGTTGATGTCCGCGACGAGCCGCGGCTTCACCCCGCGGCGCATCGAGTCCAAGAGGGCCTCGTTGATCCCCGCACGATAGGATCGCTGCAGCCCCTTCGTCGTCGTGAAGGCAAGGACTTCCTCCTTGGCCTCCGCGACGAACTCCCGGATCGTGCGGTAGATTTGCCCGCGCCCTTTGATCACCTGGAGACGCACGGAGGGACGCTCGCGCGTCCGACCGGATAGGCGGGGCCACGCCTCGAGGAGCGCCCTTCGGACCTCGTCCATCCTCTCCAGCTCGGAACGCTTCTCGTCCGCAATCATCTGGAAGACGTCGTTGAGGGCGCGCGCGGCATATCGGCGAGGCCGATCCAACGTCACCTCGACGAGGCCACGTGCTTCGAGGCCGCCGAGGGCGCGATACGTCTGGACGCGGTTCACGCCGCTCACGCGGGCGACCTCTCCCGCGGTGACCGCCCCGGCCCGCGACAGGTTCACGAACACGAGGGCTTCGTACCGGCCGAGACCCACCCGCTCGAGGGCCTCTGTGGCCTCGGTCAGTTTCATCTCCCCGAGGATGTGAACGCGGCTCTATTAACTACGTTGTTTCACCCGAGGGACGTGTCGCTGGCGAGGTTTCCAAAGTACGGATTCGGACCGTCCGGTTCGAACGGACACTTGAATGGCTCATGCCCGATCTTGCCCGCCGAGGGTCACGGATCGTGCTTGTGTTCGTACCCCTCGTACGGCACGGCCAGATACGGGAACGCGGGTAGGAACGGCAAATCTTCCTTCGTCCCATCCATCAGGAGGCCCGCGGCACCGTCCGGCGTGAAGTTCTTGTCGATCAGAGGATACGTCACTCCGGCGATGGCCCGTAGTTCGACCGCGGTGACGTTGTCGAAGACGCGACGTCCATTCGGGAAGCCGTCGAGGTCGCCGCCGAGCAGACCGAATCGCTTCGCGCTGTCCCCGGGCGGGTTGATCCCGGAGTCCGTGGCATCGTAGCTCGGCGCGAAGGCCAGGTTCAGTCTCAACTCGTCGGCGAGGGTCGGTCCGTTGGAATTCTGGAAACCCGGGATGATGCCCGGCGGGATGCCGGTCAGGAGGATCGCGACCAGGTCATCGCGAGAGGCGCCGGATGCCGTGAGGGCCGCCAGATTCGGGAAGACGCCCGGATACAGGATCGGCAACAGGGCCTGGAGCTGGGGATGGGCATAGTCATCGCGGAACCGCTCATCCCGCTCTGGCGCGGTGCTGTTCCATCGATCCTTCTCGCCCCGTTCGATGACCACTTCGTTGATGAGAGGCTCTCCAAGGCGGGAGACTTGGACCCAAGGACCCGTCTCCACGGTTCGACCGTGCTTCTCCCGGACCAGCCCCTTCCGTCGCCGGGCGGCGGACCACACACCGATCACGGAGCGAGGATCAGCGGGATCCGTCGGATTGAACCCGCCCCGAGTCAGGTCCGTATTCGGGACCTGAATCGCGATCGTGTGGACATTGAAGCCCTTCGTGCCGTTCACGCCGGGCGCAGCCGGCGTCGGGATCAGATGTAGGTTCTGGAACGGACGCAATGCCCCGAGGTCGAAGATGGAGCCCAAGTCGACGTAGAACCCTTCGCCCCGCTGCCCCGCGAACGTCTTCACCCCGTCTCCCAGATCCTGCACCGCGGCATTTGCCAGGGAGACATAATCGGGGGTGGACCGCGGTCCGATTCGGACCGGCGGAGTCGGCAGGTCCGACCCGAGGACCTTGCGTCGGCCTTCGTCGCGCTCGCCTCGGATTCGGGTGACCGTGTACGACTGGCGCACGTTCCAGTTCGGGTCCGTCAGCGACGAGATGGGCCCCGTATTGTACAGGAAGGTGCCGGGATTCTGAACGATCGTCTTGAAACGGAATTGGTACACGACGTCCTCTTCGCCGTCTCCGTCGTTGTCGATCAGGATTTCGTACAGGACCTCGTCGCCGAATTGGAAGAAGTTCGGACCGCCCGCGGGTTCCTCCAAGGGGATGAAGTTCGCGAGGAGCGTGACCTTCGACGTGTCCGCGGGGTCGACGAACGCATAGAGGTCCGTGTTGTCCGCGACGGGATCCTTCGAAATCGCGGGCGCTTCGCGGTGGGACGACATCGGAGATCACCCACGGGCGTACGAGACAAGGCGAGACACGAGGCTCGAGTCTTTCGTGACAATCTCCTTCGTGCCCCACATCACCACGACGGTCCCAGTCGATGCGTCCTTCACGTAGGCCATCAGAGGCACCCCCGCCTCGCCGAACGAGGTGTCCGCGCCGACGTTCTCGGTCAAGCCCAGCACGCTCGGGGCCGCGGCAAGGGCACCGACCGTGGCGGCCCCCATCGCGGCGTTTCGCAGGAAGTTTCTCCGTGACATCTTGTTCTTCGGTTCGTCCGCCATGTCCATTCCCCTCCGAAGGATGCGATGGACCACCGGTCCACCCCGTCCTTCTCCGGAGGCGGAGCGACCCTCCGCGTATTTCGTCATGTGTAACGGCGGATGTTACAACCGTCCGGCCACAGCGAACGCGCTTCGCCGACGTCGAGTTCGGATCAACGCGTCCGCCTGTGACGGAGAAAGAAGTCGTCGTGTGGTTGGCTCAGGCCCCGGGGATGTCGGGGACGGGATTCGAACCCGTGACCTCCGGATACCTCAGGAGCGTCGCGGTCGAATCACGACGGAAACCCTATGAGTCCGACGCTCCACCAGGCTGAGCCACCCCGACGGGCGGCCGAAGACTCGGGCGATAATAAAGCATGCGACGTCCGATTCCCTCATGGAACGGCGACGCGTTTGTCACGAAGGGTATGGCGAATTCTTCGGACGTGAAGACCTTGCTTAGAGCGGGGACGGAAAGGGATTGAAGCCTTCGAAGCCCGCGAACAACAGAATGGCATAGGCGATGCTGAGAACCGCGACCACCACGTTCACGACGCGACGCACCGGACCGCGGCCCCACCGCAGCATCGGATAGTTCAGGCTCACCGCGAACACGATCATCCCTGCGACGACCCCGAGGCTGAACACGGCGACGCCGAGGAGGATCCCGCTGAGGGTCGCCACTCCGAGCGCGACGACGAAGAGGACCAAGAGTTCATCGTTGCTCGCGAGGCCGTGGACGATCCCGATCGAGAACATCGTCTTGTGTTCCCCGTGTTTCGTGAGATGGCCATGGAGCCACGTGTGAAAATGTCGGTGCTGCACGAGACCATGCCAATGCTCGTGCACGTGGAACAGGTTGAACTCCCAGAGCAGCCCGACCACTCCGATGAAGAGCAGCATGATCGCAACGAGGAGATCGAGATGCCCGAGGACGTCGGCCAGGATGGCCTGGCGAAACGTGTAGAGGAGGACCGTGATGATCGCGGCCGTCACCATGTGCCCCGCGGCCCAGCTCATGCTCATGAGACTTGTCTTCCGAATGCTTCCGCTGCGCGTGATCAGGTTCGACACTGCGACCAAGTGGTCCGCGTCGTAGCTGTGCTTGAAGCCCAGCGCTAGGGCCAACACCATGAACGCAATAAATTCGTAGGCCACGTGGTTCCCCGGCTGAGTAGCACGACTGCAACGCGAGTAACATCCTCGGCAGCTTAATCCTTTGCCGCCGCCGCGGTCCGACCGAGCGGCTCCTTCTTAAGCGCCGAGCGCCGTGCAGCCCGGAGGCGGCAGAATGGCGGTCGAGCGCATCGGGGTCTCCTTGGAGGGACCGCTCCTGACGGACTTCGATCGGTTCGTCACGAAGGAAGGATACGGCAGCCGGTCCGAGGCCCTGCGGAATTTGATTCGGGAGGCCATCACGCGGCGTCGATGGGCGGCCGGGGGCCATGTGGTCGGCACGATCACGATCGTGTATCGACATGAGGTCGGGATGGTCACGCATCGGCTCCTGCACCGCCAACACGAATTCCTTCGGTTCATCCGGGCGACGGCCCACACGCACTTGGACGGGGAGACCTGTTTGGAGGTCCTCATCGTGGACGGCGATGCGCGGAGAATCGGGCAGCTCGCGAACCGACTCAAGACCGTGAAAGGCGTCCTCTCCGCCGAAACGGTCATCGGGTCCACGGTCGTTCGGTGAGCCCGGTCCCGAAGGAAGCGGACCGCTCCCTCCGTCGTCTTCCCGACCCCATTAAATATCCCCAGATCTGTCGTTCCGCGTGGACCGCGACCATCCGACCCAGGACGCCCGCGCGGTGGAAGATCCCATGGCCGCGATCTTCGACCTGGCCGAATCCGTCGACCGCCAGACGCCGAAGATCCGGCGGATGCTGCGGTACGTCCGGGTCTTCGTCTCCGTGTGGCTGCTCCTGGACTTCTTCCTGATCATCGTCCTCGCCGCGATCGGGGGCGGGAACCCGGGGGCTGCGTTCCTGCTGTTCATCCCGATCGTCGCGCTCCTCTTCGCGATGCGCCGGGTCTCCGGCTCGACGGCCCGCCTGGTCCTCCTGATCCTCGTCATCATCTTCGCGAACCTTCAGATCATCTCGATCGGCGGACTCCTGTTCGTCGGCGTGGTCCTGGTCGCCCTGTTCGTCCTGGGGTTCATCATCCTCGAATTGATGCAGGACCTCCGATCGTTCTTCGATTACTTCGCCCTCCGGCACCGCGTGATCCAACGAGTGCGGCAGGCGGACCCGGTGGTCTACGTCCCCGAGGGAAAGGACGCGGTCCAGCGGATCCTCGCCCACCTCGCCGCCACGAGCCCGGACGTGCGCGGCATCATGGCGATCCCCGGTGCCGTCGCGATCCCCGCCCTCCTGACGGGCAAGAGTGGCCTCACGTATTCGTTCGACGCGTACGTGCGCCAGCCGTCGTCCTTCTTCTGGCGGACGGTCTCCCTCGGCTCCCCCGGCTTCGCGGTCTTCGTGAAGGCGTTCGACCGGGCGCCGACCCTCCAGGACCTGAACGCAATGAAGGCGGCGGTCGAGGACACCTCCCTGGCCTCCCGGATTCCGCCCGCCCGGATCCTGGTCCTCTGGCGGGCGAAGGGCGACGAAAGCGTGTCCCCTGACGCCTACGAATTCCTCACGAAGGAGGCCGCCCGGGTCCGGCTCCGCGGCAGCTCGTTCGTCTGCTCCCTCGAGCTCGCCGTGGAACGGGACAACGGAACTTACGACTTCATTCCGCTCGTCTTGGAACCTGCGGCGGTCCCCGGCGGCCGACCCTCCACCGGTTGAACTCCACCGGAAACGCACCACCACGGTGTTCGGACCGAACCTGACCGCGTGCACGGGCCTAATACACCTTCTGATAATATTTGGTCGAACGAGCGAAGGCACTGACACATGACCAAGCAGGACGTCTACATCGAGTCGAATACGGCTCAATCTCTCGCGGCTCAAGCCTCGAGCCGGGGCAAGACGCTCTACTCGTTCACCAATGAGATCCTCGACGTGGCCCTCCGGGTCTTCGGCCAGGGCGGGAACGAGAACGAGATCTTCCCCGCCTGGAAGACGTCCCGCCTGTCGAAGGACATCGAGGGGACTCCCTTCCTGCCTCGAAGCCTGGTCTGGAAGATGGTCGAGCGGCTGTACCGCAGCGACCCGGAGTGGCTCTTGGCGGAGTGGTTCGATGCGGGTCGCCGGCTCGGGGAGCGACTCCGCGTCCTCCACCCGACGCTCGAAGACCTCCAGGCCGGATTGTCCGGACTCCAGTCCCTTATCGCGGAGCGACGCATCGAAGTGCAACGGAAACCGGGCGGGAGGGAGACCCAGCCCGAGATCCAACTCCGAGTCGTCACGGACCTGACGCCGGAGTTGGCCGCGTGCGGCGGGCGGTTTGTAGAAGGCGTGCTTTCCGCCTACTCGTTCCGTTCCACAGAGAGCCGTGTGAAGGCCGGGACCATCGAGATCGCCGCGGTGTACAGTCCGACGCGACCCGCGGGCGATGACGAGAAGGGACCAAAACCAAGGGCCCGTCCGCGGCATCCCGACCCGTCTCACCCGAGGGGTCGGAAGAGCTCCCACGTGAACCCATAAGGGTCGCAATTCCGCGATCCCAAACCGCGCCCCTTGAGCCTGGCCGTCTCAATCGCGAAGCCAGAAGGGCGCTTGAGTGAATCGGTAGTGGTCCCGGATTTGCTCCGTGTAGATCTTGCGATAGAATTCGTTGTATCGACGGATGTGGACAACGCCTTCCCGGGTGATCCGGATTCGATAACGGCCATCGACCTGTTCGACGGTCACATGTCCCTCCTTCTGAAGCGCCTCGATCACGCGGTCCGTCATGAAATGGTTCGACTTGATCTCCCGCTTCACCTCCTCCTTCGACATGCCGCGCTGGCTCGGGAGGACGATCTCCAACTTCGATTCGAGTCCGTCCTGATACAGGTCAATCCCCATGTCCGCGACCAACCGATTCAGGACGAAGCATCCGTAGATGACGAGGTCCTTGTAGGGCCGCGAAGGCATGGAAGGATGCGCCGATGCGGCGGCCGATACTTAATCCGTTCCGTAAGTGCCATGGTTGTTTAGAACGAGGCGGACGCGAAAAGCTGCGAAGTACTACGCCTGCCCGTCGCCCACAGAACCTCGTTCCGATTCCATCCGCTTCGAGCGACCGGACATCACCAGGGACGTGAACAGGGCCGCAAGGCACACGAGGACGATCATCCCGCCCGCCGCCGCATTCAAGAAGACCGCGAGGACGAGCCCCGCCGCGACGGAGAGCATCCCGATGAAGACCGACGCCACCAACGTACCTCTCAGGCCGACCCGGAGCTGCAACGCGGTCGCCGCAGGAACCGCGAGGAGAGCGGAGACCAGCAGGATCCCCACCACTTGCATGGCGAGGACCACCGTGATCGCGGTCAGGATCGTGAAACCGGTATCGAGGGCGCGGACGGGAAGGCCGCTCACCCGGGCCCCCTCCGGGTCGAAGGTCAAGAGGAAGAACTCCTTGTACAGGCCCGCTAGGACGGAGATCGTCACCGCGAGCAGCACGACGATGAGGGCCACGTCGGACCAGGCCACGGTGAGGATCTGTCCGAACAGGAAGGAGAGGACGTCCACGTTCAACCCTCCGACGATGCTGATCAGCACGACGCCTCCGCCGAGCCCGGCCGCCTGGACCACGGTGAGGGAGAGTTCGCCGTACAGGTGGCGGTCCTGCAGGAAACGGATCCCGATGCCGCCCAGAACGGCGACGAGGATCGCCATCTCAATCGGGAGAAATCCCGCGGCAATTCCAATGGCGACCCCGCCGAAACTCACGTGGGCAAGCGCGTCCCCGAGAGGCGCGGTCCGTCGAAGGACGACGAACACGCCCAGGATGCCGCAGACGGTCGCGATGACCAGGCCGGCGATGAGCGCCCGCTGCATGAATCCGAACCGGAAGATGTCCAGCAGACTATCTGACATGCAATCCTCTCAATGGCCGTGTGTGTGCGGCGCGTCTTCCGAATGCGCGATCGTCACGGTGCCGCCTCCGTAGAGTCGACGGAGCAAATCCTCGTCGTGCAGGGCTCGGGGCGGTCCTTCGTACACCAGGGTGCGATTCAGGCACGCCACGCGGTCCACCCGCGCACTCACGACGCCGAGATCGTGGGACACGAAGATCACCGTGAGCCCGAGTTCGTCCTTGAGCCGGCCGAGGAGGTCATAGAAACGGCGTTCGCTCTCCGGGTCCACGCCCGCGGTGGGTTCGTCCATCACGAGGAGGTCGGGCCGCGACGCGATCGCCTTCGCGATGAACACCCGCTGTTTCTCCCCTCCCGAGAGGGCGCCAACCCGGCGATTCTCCAGGCCCGAGAGGCCGCACAGTTCGATCGCGGAACGCGCCACGTCCAGGTCCTCCTTGCGGAACCAACGGAAGGCGCCCCGGGAGGCCACGCGGCCAAGCAGCACGGTCTCGCGCACGGTCGCGGGAAAGTTCGGATCAAAGGCGACGGCGTGCTGCGGGATGTAGCCAACCCGATGCCATTCTCGGAACCGCGACACCGATTGGCCGAACAGGTCGACCCCTCCCGAGGACGGCTTGTCCAGCCCGAGGATGAGGCGAAGGAGGGAGGTCTTCCCGCCTCCGTTCGGACCCACGATCCCCAGGATCTCTCCCTTCTCCACCTCGAGATTCACATTGCGGAGGACCTCCTGCCGGTCGCGGTACAATTGGACGCCTCGAACGCGGACGATCGGCTCCGCGCTCCCCGCCCTGGCGGACGACGCGGTCGCAGCCTCGTTCATGAGCACTCCAACGCAATCCGAAGATTCTGAAGGTTCCTTTCCATGAGGGTCAGGTAGGTGTCTCCGTTCTGTCGCTCCTCCGACGTGAGACCTTCGACGGGACTGAGCACCATCGTCTGCACGTGCGCTTCGTTCGCCAACGTCCATGCCACGGCCGGACTGACGAGCTCCTCGAAGAACACGTACTTCGACCCGGTCTGGTTGATCACGTTCAGGATCTCCTCCATTTTCGTCGGCGTCGGTTCCTGATCCGGCGAGAGGCCCTGGATCGCGTACTGGGTCAAATTGTATCGTTGAGCAAGATACGCAAAGGCCTCGTGCTGGGTGATGAAGATGCGACGCGAGCACGTCTGAAGGCCGTTCACAAACATCGTGTGGATGCGTTCGACATCCTGTCGCAACGCCGCCGCGTTCGCCTCGAACGTCGCCTTGCCTGCGGGGTCGGCTTTCGAGAGTCCCGCTGCGATCGTGTCGATGGTCATTTCCACTCGGACGGGATCCAGCCACAGGTGCGGGTCCACCGCGGACGCGCCGCCCTCGCCGCCGCGGATCACATCGAGTCCGGCGGAGGCATTCACGCGGACGGGTTTGTCGGCCGGCAACTCCCGGAACAGGTTCGCCAGGTAGGCCTCCACGTAGCCGTTGTACACGAACGCGGGGGAGAGCGCGATGGTCAAAGAATCTCGGGGCGTTGGTTCCCACTCATGCGGCTCCACGCCGGGAGGGACGAGGGCCCGGACGGAGAGCCGATCGCCGGCCACCCGAGCGGCGAGGTACTGATACGGATAGAAGGTGGCTACGACCTCCGGAGCACCAGCCCCGCCCGAGTGGCTCACGACGTAATACGCTCCGCCGACCCCGACGAGGCCCGCCACCACGGCGACGATCGCGACCAGGGTCCACAGGGCATGACGATACATGGTGACGCGGTCTCGCAACCCGCTGGCGGTTGTTAAGCTTTCCTGGGAAACTATCAAGCCCACCTATGACCAAAACCGTTACGAACGGCCGTACGATCCTGATAACAGATATGAACATGCCGGCGACAGAATAATAGCGTCGACAATCTTATTATCTGTTGTTACATCAGTCGGTAGGGCTGAAACGATGTCGATCATGTCGGTCTCTCTTCCGGACCCTCTGGTGCAGCAGATGGACACCCTGACGAAGGAACGAGGCTTCGCCGGCCGTTCCGATTTCGTCCGCGCGGCCGTGCGGGAATTCGTCCAGCAACTCGTGTCCGATCCCATGCGGAGCGGGCGGCGGTCGGCTACGATCACCCTCCTGTATCCAGAGGCACTGGAACGGCGTGTGGCCGAGGTGGCCCACGACCAGTCGAAGGTGATCACTTCGATGATGCACGCGAACGCGGGACGGGGTCGGTGCGTGACGGTCTACATCGTGGAGGGCGACGCGGAAGCGATTCAGCGACTCACGGTGCGGTTCAAAGGTCTTCGCGACACCGAGGTCGTGAGGACCACCTACGTGGATCCTCCCGAGTCGCAAAAGTAGCTGGTCCGGAGGCCAAATCCTTTTGGCGTCGGTCAGATTCGCGGACCGATGATTCTGGCCGCGGGTCCCGCGAAGCTCCTACCGAAGACGAGCCCCGTCGGCCCGCTTCCTCCCGGAATCCTCGAGCGATTCGTCGAAGCGGGCGGCATTCGATTCCACTATCTCACGAACGCGGGAGGCGACGCGGGTGGGAGACGCGAGTCCACGATCCTCTTCCTCCACGGATACCCGACCTGGGCCGAGGTCTGGCTCCCCCTTGCCGGCAGGCTCGGTGGGCGGCGCCCGTGGATCGCCCCGGACCTTCCCTGTCACAACCAGAGCGGGACCTTCTCCGGGAAGGACCGCAGCGTCTCGGCCTATCGACGGGCCATCCGCTCGTTCTTTGATGCGATGCAGCTCGAGAAAGCGATCATCATCGGGAGCTCGCTCGGAGGAACTCTCGGAATCATGTTGGCGCTCGATCGACCGGACAAGGTGGACCGCCTCGTCGTACTCGATTCGGCCGGCTTGACTCCGACCATGCCAAAGAAGACGGTCCGACTCTACGCGCCCTTCGTCCTGCCCGCCTACGTGCGGCATCCTCGCGCGAAGAACGTGCGACGTCTCCTGGAACGGGCCGTGTTCCACGATCCTCGGTATGTCGACGAGGCATGGGTGCAGACGATCGTGGAGCAGTGGACGCCTGGTGCCCGTCGGGCCGCCTTCATCGCCACGGGCAACGCCCTCCGTCGTCCGGATGCGTCCGTGGCGGCGGACTTGGACCGCGTCCGCGCTCGGACCCTCGTGGTGTGGGGCCGACAGGACCCGCAGTTTGATTGGCAGATCGGGGAGGCCGCGGCGCGTCGCATCCCGGGCGCGACGTTCGCCACGATCGAGGATTGCGGTCATTTCCCCATGGTCGAGAAGCCCGGAGAGACCGCGGAAATCGTCTCCGCGTTCCTCGAATCCTGAGACGCCGATTCCTGTCTCCGTCGGCCCGCAATCTATTCCGGCCACGACCACGGCGTGAAGTCGTACCCGATCCAGACGCTCTTCACCTGCGTATATTCGCGCATCGTCTCGAAACCGAACTCTCGCCCCATGCCGCTCATCTTGCTTCCGCCGAACGGGGAGGCGGGGTCGACGAGCTTGTAGGAGTTCACCCACACCATGCCGGCCTTCAACTTGCCCGCGAGCCGGTGCGCCCGCCGGAGGTCGCGCGTCCAGAAGCCGGCCCCGAGGCCGTACGGGACGCCATTCGCCATCTCGACCGCGTGTTCTTCGTCCGTAAAGGGCGTGATCGTGATGAACGGGCCGAAGATCTCCTCTTGGCACACTCGCATCCTCGGGTCGTCGGCTCGGACGAGCGTCGGTTGGACGTAATAGCCGCGTGCCGTCTCGGGAGTCCCGGGGGTCCGTCCCCCGAAGAGGATCTCGGCCCCTTCGCCCTTCGCGACCTCGACGTAGTCCAGGACGCGCTTCTGGTGATCCTTCGACGTGAGGGGTCCCATCTGCGTCGTTTCTTCGAGGGGATTTCCGATTCGGATGGACCGGACCCGCTCCGTGAAGCGCCGGAGGAACGCGTCCCAGATCGACTTGTGGACGTAGAGCCGCGAACCGGCGATGCACGCCTGCCCTTGGTTGTGGTACGCCGCGAAGAGAGATCCTTGGACCGCGGCCTCGACGTCCGCGTCCTCGAAGATCAGGTTCGGACCTTTTCCGCCGAGCTCGAGGAGGGGTTTCTTCAGGTTCGCCGCGGCGGCCTCGAGGATCTTCTGGCCGACCTCCACGGATCCGGTGAAACACATCTTGTCGACGCCGCGATGACGTGCGAGGGCGGCGCCGACGACGGACCCTTTCCCAGGCACCACGTTCACGACTCCCGCGGGAAAGCCCGCCTTCTGCACCATGCGAGCGACCTCGAGGGCGCTGAGCGGCGTGTACTCCGCGGGCTTCAACACGACCGTGTTCCCGGCGGCGAGGGCCGGCGCGATGTTCCACGCGACGAACATGAGGGGGAAATTCCACGGGACGATCTGGCCGACGACGCCGAGCGGTTCCCGCAAGGTGTAGTTCAGGACGCCCTTGAAGGACGACGGGATCACATCGCCCTGGATCTTCGTCGCCATGCCGGCGAAATATTCGAACCAGTCGACCGTCCGCACGAGGTCGAACCGGCGGACGTCCTTGATCGGATGGCCCGTGTTCTTCGCTTCGAGGCGGGCGAGCGACTCGCCCTCGTCCTGGATGATCCGGGCCAACTTAAGCAGAAACTTCCCGCGCTCCTTCGGCGCGAGCGCGCCCCACGGACCTTCGAAG
>Ga0209239_1001226_pt1 | contig 15168 bp, 13 predicted proteins | sample GraSoi013_2_20cm_FD_185824 | JGI IMG/M metagenome (GOLD analysis project Ga0209239, IMG submission 185824) | Grasslands soil microbial communities from the Angelo Coastal Reserve, California, USA - Sample 10_02_2013_2_20cm (SPAdes) (version 2) | ecosystem: Environmental > Terrestrial > Soil >...
TCGAGGCTCATGATCGCGGCGAGCTCGAACTTGCGCTGGCGGATCAGCCCGGCGGCGCCGCGCAGCGTCGCGACCCGCGCCCGCCACGGCGTGTGGGCCCACCCCCGCTGCGCCGCCCTGGCCGCCGCGACGGCCCGGTCGACGTGCAGCACGCCGGCGCTGGCGAAGCGCCCGAGGACGATCTCCCTATCGATGGGCGAGGTATCGACGATCGGCGCCGCGGACGAGGTGATCGGTTCCCCCCCGATGTAGAGCGCATAGTCCCGGCCCAGCTGGCCGCGCACCCCGGCAAGCGCCTCGTCGAACTGGCGGTGGAACGCTTCCCAGTCGACGTTGGCCGTGGTGTACGTGACTTTGGACGGCGGGGCGGCGGTGGTCGTCATGGGCTCAGCGGGCTCCGGCGTTGACGGCCGAGACGGCCGCCGTGTGCGCCGTGGTGAAGCGCGTCACGATCTGGTCGATCTCCTGCTCCGTGATAATGAAGGGTGGCGCCACGACGACCAGGTCTCCGCTGACGCCGTCGGCGTGCCCCACGTTGGGCCAGACCACGAGACCGGCCTGCAGCGCGGCCTCGGTGAACGCCTCGGCGAACCTGGCCGCCCGTGGGAACGGGGCCCGGCTGGTCTTGTCTTCCACGAACTCGATGCCCGCAAGCAGGCCCCGCCCCCGGACGTCCCCCACGTGGGGTAGCCGCGTCAGCGCCGCGAGCCGCTCGTGCAGCACCCGCCCAAGCCTGGCACAGCGCTCCACCAGCCGATCGCGCTTGAGCAGGCGGACCGCGGCGAGTCCCGCCGCGCACGCCACGGGGTGGAACGAGAAGGTCTGGGCATGCAGGAAGCTCCCCGAGCCCTGCGCGATCACGTCGACGATCCGCTCGGGCGCGGCGACGGCCGACAGCGGGGCGTAGCCGCCGGAGATCCCCTTCCCCATCGTCATGAGGTCCGGCGTCGCACCGTATTGATCGACCGCCCACCAGGTGCCCGTGCGACCGGCTCCGCACAGGATCTCGTCGGCCACGAACAGCACCTGATAGCGGTCGCAGATCTCCCGGATCGTGCGGAAATACTCCGGGCGCGGCGTGGACGCCCCCGTCGAGGAGCCGCCCACCGGCTCCGCGATGAACGCGGCCACCGTGTCGGCCCCCGCCCGCCGGATCGCGGCCTCGAGGGCGGTGCCGCTGCAGGTCGGGCACGCCGCGTCCGCGCCGCGACATTCGCAGCGGTACGCGTAAGAGGCGGGAATGCGCGTGACGTCCACCAGCCACTCGCGGAACGGCAGCTTGTACTGCTCCCGCGCGGATGCCGAGAGTGCCAGCAGGGTGTTGCCGTGATAGGAGGGCGCGAGGGCGATGATGCGGTGCTTCCCGGGCTTGCCGGCCTCGACCCAGTATTGCCGGGCGAGCTTGAGCGCGGCCTCCACGGCCTCCGATCCGCTGGAGAGGAAGTAGAGCTTGTCGAGATCGCCCGGCAGGCTCGCCGCCAGCTCGCGGGCGAGCTCTTCCACCGGGCCGTGGGTGAACGCCGTCGCCGAGAGATAGCCGAACTCGCGTGCTTGCCGCGCCAGAGCGTCGGCCACGTCGGGGTTCGAATGGCCGAGGTTCGCGACGTACGCGCCGCCGACCGCGTCCAGGTAGTCCTTGCCCTGCTCGTCATACAACCAGCAGCCCTCGCCGCGCACGATGCGCGGGTAGCTGCGGCCGAGCTTTCGGTAGAAGACGTTGCTGTCGGGAAAACGGTATGCCGTCACTCCTCCCCCTGTCTTCCTTACAGGCCATATGGAACCGCGGAAAGCTACGATGCGGGGCGGCGCACGGCGAGCGAGCGCAATGCAGGGGATACCGTAGGGGCGCAGCATGCTGCGCCCCTACACTACATCTCGCAACCATCCGGACGTCGCCGTAGCTTGGTCGAACCTACCACACCGCTGAGACCCTGTATGCCGATCTGGCTTCGTCTCCTGCTTGCCGTCGCCGCGCTCGTCCCCAGTCGCGCGTTCGCCCAGACTGGCGCCGCCGCGGCGGGGCCCGAGAATCTCGTGATGGACGGGGTGCCGCCGATCCCGTCGCGCATCGCCGACGTGGCGCGCCGCTACGGGCAGTTTCGAGCCGCCGACTTCTGGGACTGGCACCCGACGCGACGCGAGATGATCATCGCCACTCGGTTCGGCGACGCGCCCCAGCTGCACCGCGTCGCGTTCCCGGGCGGGGCGCGAACACAGCTGACGTTCTTCCCCGACCCCGTCTCCGGCGCCTCGTACCAGCCGACCGACGGCCGCTACATCGTGTTCACCAAGGACGTCGGCGGTGCGGAGTTCTTCCAGAAGTACCGCTACGATGTCGCGACCGGTGATATCACCCTGCTGACCGACGGCAAGTCGCGGAACGTCGGCGGCGCCTGGTCGCACAAGGGCGACCGTTACGCCTACATGTCTACGCGCCGCGACGGCCGCGATCTGGACCTGTGGCTGATGGACCCGGCCCAACCGGCGAGCGACCGCATGGTGCTCCAGTTGGAGGGCGGCGGCTATGAGCCCGCCGACTGGTCCCCGGACGACCGCCAGATCCTGCTGGCGCAGGCGATCTCCGTCAACGAAGGCTATCTCTGGCTCATCGACGTCACGAGCGGTGCGAAAACGCTGCTCACGCCGAAGCAGCCGGGCGACAGCGTCGCCTACGGCGCCGCTCAGTTCAGTCGCGACGGCAAGGGCATCTACGTCACGACCGACCGCGGGTCGGAGTTCCAGCGCCTCGCCTACTTGGACCTCGCAACGGGACGCTATCGGTTCCTCACGAGCGGCATCCCGTGGGACGTGGACGAGTTCCACCTGTCGCCCGACGGAGGCTCCATCGCCTGCGCGACCAACGAAGCGGGGGTCAGCGTGCTGCGCGTGCTCGACGCGGCGACGGGCAGCGAGCGCCGCCTGCCCAAGCTGCCCACAGGACAGATCTTTGGCATCCGCTGGCGACGCACCGGTACCGAGCTGGGGTTCACGCTGACCTCGGCGCGCGCCCCCGCCGACGCCTACTCGATCGACCTCGGTAGCGGCAAGCTCACGCGCTGGACCGAGAGCGAGACCGCGGGCCTCACCACGCGTGACTTTGCGGAGGCCGAGCTGGTGCACTGGCCCAGCTTCGACGGGCGGGAGATCACCGGCTTTCTCTACCAGCCGCCCGCGCGATTCGCGGGGCGCCGCCCGGTGATCATCAACATCCACGGCGGGCCCGAGGGGCAGTCGCGCCCCGGATTCCTGGACCGCAACAGCTACTACGTCCAGGAGCTGGGGATCACCCTGATTTTTCCGAACATCCGGGGCTCGACCGGCTTCGGGAAGACGTTCGTGAAGCTCGACAACGGCGCGCTGCGGGAGGGGGCATACCGAGACATCGGAGCCCTGCTCGAGTGGATCCGCACGCGACCGGACCTCGACCCCGACCACGTGCTCGTGACGGGCGGCAGCTACGGCGGTCACATGACGCTCGTCACGGCCACGCGTTATGACGGGCCCATCTGCTGCTCGGTGGACGTGGTGGGGATCTCGAACCTCGCCACCTTCCTGCAGAACACCTCCGGCTATCGCCAGGACCTGCGGCGCGTCGAGTACGGCGACGAGCGCGATTCGACCATGCGTGCCTGGATGGAGCGCACCGCCCCGCTCAACAACGTGGACAAGGTCACGAAGCCGCTCTTCATCATCCAGGGCATGAACGACCCCCGCGTCCCGCGGAGCGAGGCCGAGCAGATGGCCGCCGCTCTCAAACGGCGCGGCGTGCCCGTGTGGTACCTGATGGCGAAAGACGAGGGTCACGGGTTCCGCAAGAGGGGCAATCAGGACTTTCAGTTTTCGGCGACGATCCTCTTCACTGAGCGTTACCTGCTGGACCTCACCCCCTGAAGGGGGTGAGGTCACCCGTCGAGCAGCCGCATACCCGTCTCGGCGTAGCGCGCGCCAGCCGCGACGCCCTTCGGCGCCATCGCGTCGATCCGCGCGAGATCGCTCTTGCGAAAGGCAATGCCGACCGCCTGGGCATTCTCCTCGAGCCGGGCCCGCTGTTTCGTGCCGGGGATCGGCACGATGTCGTTGTCGCGCGCCAGCAGCCAGGCCAGCGCCAGCTGCGCCGGCGTACAGCCCTTCTCGCGCGCGATCTCCTGCACCTTGCGGACGAGGTCCAGGTTCTTCTGGAAGTTCGTCCCTTGAAACCGCGGAGAGCCGCGGCGGAAGTCACCGGCCGGGAGGTCGTCGAACTTCTGGAACCGGCCCGTAAGGAACCCGCGCCCCAGCGGACTATAGGCCACGAAACCGATGCCCAGCTCCCGGCAAGTCGGCAGGACTTCGTCCTCCGGGTCCCGGCTCCACAATGAGTACTCCGTCTGCAAGGCGGTTATCGGGTGGACCGCGTGGGCGCGGCGCAGCGTCGCCGGCGCCGCTTCCGACAGCCCGATGTAGCGCACCTTCCCTTGCCACACCAGCTCGGCCAGCGCGCCGACGGTGTCTTCGATAGGGACCTTGGGATCCACGCGGTGCTGGTAGTACAGATCGATGTGATCGACGCCGAGACGCTTGAGCGATGCCTCGCAGCAAGCGCGCACGTACTCGGGGCGCCCGTTGACGCCTCGCGCCAGGGGATCGGAGCCCCGCACGATCCCGAACTTGGTCGCGAGCACGACCTGGTCCCGCCGGCCCGCGATCGCCTGGCCCACGAGCTGCTCGTTGGTGTACGGCCCGTACACGTCGGCGGTGTCGAGGAAGTCGATGCCCAGATCGAGCGCGCGGTGAATAGTCGCGAGGGACTCGACTTCGTCCGTTGGGCCGTAGAACTCGGACATCCCCATGCATCCCAGCCCGAGAGACGATACCATCGGTCCCTGGCGTCCCAATCTGCGCTGCTGCATACGAACCTCGCTCATCGCGCGATCTCGGACTGCGTTGAACTCCCCGGACAGCGCTAGGTTCCGCGCATCGCGGGCGCCGGCTCAGTCGCGGTCCCGCAACAGCCGCCAGGAACAGTCCCCGGATTGGAACCCGTCAAGGCGATCCCCGGTCCACCACGTACACGTTGCGTTGCGCCGTCGGCACGATGATCAGGTCTAGGATGTTCACGTGCTCCGGAAGGTTCACGATGTAGGCAATCGTGTCCGCCACGTCGTCCGCCGTGAGCGACTGAAATCCCTCGTAGACCGTCTTGGCGCGCTCCCGGTCGCCGTGGAACCGCACCTCGGAGAATTCCGTCTCCACCATGCCGGGGTCGACCGCGGAGACCCGGATCGGCGTGCCCGCCATGTCGAGATTCATTCCCTCCGTCAGCGCGCGCACGCCGAACTTGGTGGCGTTGTACACGTTTCCCATCGGATAGGTCTGGTGCCCCGCCACGCTTCCGATGTTCACGACGTGGCCCCGGCGCCGCGCCACCATGTGGGGCAGCACCGCCCGCGTCACGTTGAGCAGCCCTTTCAGGTTGGTGTCGATCATCCGGTCCCAATCGTCGGGATCACCTTCGTGGACCTTCGACAGGCCGCTCGCGAGACCGGCGTTGTTGATGAGCACGTCGGGCACCTGCCCGGCCGCGACCAGCGCTTCCGCGGCCCGGTTCACCGCGGCGCGATCGCGCACGTCCACCTCGGCGAGCTGCGGGGCCACGCGATGCTGCTTCTCGAGCGCGCGGGCGAGCGATTCCAGCCGCGCGCGACGCCGCGCCCACAGCGCGAGCTGCGCACCTTCGGCCGCGAAGCGGCGCGCGCACGCCTCGCCGATTCCCGAACTCGCCCCCGTGACCAGAATGAGCTTTCCCTTGATGCGATTCATCCCACCCCCACACGTCTCTGTGCAACGCCTCTGTGCAACGCCTCTGTGCAACGCCTCTGTGCAACGTCTCTGTGTAACGTCTCTGTGTAACGTCTCTGTGTAACGTTTCTATTCTTTAACGCATATTGCCGGTATGCCCGAGCGAATATCTGCCCGGCTGCGGCCAGACGCAGAGCCCGTGCGGCTCGCGCCCCACCTTGATGCGGTGCGTTAGCTGCCCCATCCCCGTGTCGAATACGTAGACTTCTTCGTCGTAGCGACCCGACAGCCACAGCTCCTTCCCGTCCGCGGTCACGTTCCCCATGTCCGGACTGCCACCGCCCGGCACCACCCAGGTCGCGACGATCTGCTCCGTGCGCGGATCGAGCACGGTGACGGAGCCCGGGCCGCGCCGCCCACCCGCCGTGGTGTTCCAGCCGCGATTCGTGATATAGAGCAGCCGGCCGTCCCGGCTCGGGTAGATGCCGTGCGTCCCCCGCCCGGTCGGGATGAACCCGACGCGTCGGAACGCCTCCGGATCCACGAGAAACACGCCGTTCGCTTTCATGTCGGCCACGTAGAACACCCGGCCGTCCGGGGAAGACCGGATGTCCTGCGGCATGGCGGTGCTGTCGAGCCCCCCGGGGTCGAGCGTCAGGTATCCCACCACGGCGCGCGCCTCCAGGTCCACTTTCACGAGCTGACCCGAGAACTCGCACGTCGCGACGGCGAACCGGCCGTCGGCAGTGAACTCCATGTGGTCCACGCCCTTGCACTGGACGGGCAGGGATTGCACCAGGGCCATCGTGTGCGCGTCGCGAAAGTCGAGCCGGCGGCGGCGCTCGGCCACCACGATCGCGAACCGGCCGTCGGGCGTGAAATACAGGTTGTAGGGATCGTCCACCGGCACGCTCGCGCCCTCCTGCCCGGTGGTGGGATCGATCGGCGTGAGCGTGCCGCCGAGATTGTTCGCGACCCAGAGCGTCGTGAGATCGTACGAGGGCACCACGTGCTGCGGCAGCGCGCCCGTCGGGAACGTCCGCAGCACGCGATACGTACGCGCGTCGATCACGGTCACCGTGCCGTCCTTCGAGTTCGGCACGTAGACCAGCGGGCGCGCCTGCGCCGCCCGCGGCGACAGCCGGTTCGCGCCTGCGGCGGCGTACAAGTTCACCGTATCGCTCCGCGCCGCCGTGTCGGGGGCCGCGACGTGACCGGCGGCTGCCGACCGATGGTTTCCCCGGCACGCGACGGCGAGTACGAGCGCCCCGGCGGCCGCAGCTAGTCGCGTGGCCATGCGATCAGGATCTTGCCGACGTTGCGGTTCTCCCGCATGCGCTGGAACGCCTCGGCCGCCCGGTGGACGGGGAACACCGTGTCCACGGGCACCCGCAGCTCGTCCGACGCGAACGCCGCAAGGATCTCCCGCTTGAAGCGCGCCACGATCGCCCCCTTCTCGGCGCGGCTCCGCGCCCGCAGCGTCGAGCCCAGCAACCGGGCGCGCTTGCGCATCACGAGGGCGAGATCGACCTCGGCGCGCGCGCCCGCCATGGTCGAGATGAATACGACCCGCCCCCGCCCCCCGGTCGCCAGGACGCGCATATCACCCGCGAGGCTCGGCGCGCCGATGGGATCGAGCACGACATCCACCGCGTCGCGCCCCCAGCGCTCCTCGATCTGCTCGGCGAAGTCGTGCCGCCCCGTGTCGATCGCCAGATCCGCCCCCGCGCTTGCCAGCGCCGCCAGTTTCTCGGAGGTCCGCGTCGTGGCCGCGACCCGGGCGCCCAGCAGCTTGCCGAGCTGGATCGCCGCCAGGCCGACCCCCGACGCGCCGGCGTGCACGAGCAGCGTCTCGCTCCGGCTGAGCCCTGCCTCCATGACCAGGTTGACGAACGCCGTGAGAAAGGCCTCGGGAATGCCCGCGGCGGTCACGAGGTCGAGACGCGCGGGCGCCGGGAACAGCTGTCCCGCCGGCGCGGCCACGTACTCGGCGTGCCCGCCCCCGGCGACCAGGGCGCACACCGTCTCTCCCGTCGCGTCGCTGGTCCCCGACAGCTCGAGCCCGATGATGTCCGGCTCACCCGGCGGAGGCGGGTAGCGCCCGGCGATCTGCAGCAGGTCGGCGCGGTTCACGCCGGAAGCCGCGACGCGCACCAGGACCTCGCCGTCGCGCGGCACCGGACGCGCGGCCTCCGCCAGCGAAGCGACGTAGCGACCCTCGAGCTCGCCGACCTGGAGGAACCTCATGGCGCGAATACTAGCCGGACGGGGCACGTCCGTGCAAAATTTGGGCGCCATGAAACGACGCTGCTGGACCGGGGACGACGCCGAGCCGTTGATGCTCGCCTACCACGACGAGGAGTGGGGTATTCCGCTGCACGGCGATCGGGAACTGTTCGCCAAGCTCGTGCTCGACGGCTTTCAGGCCGGCCTCTCGTGGCGGGTGATCCTCAACAAGCGGGCGCGCTTCCTCGAGGTGTTCGACGGATTCGACCCGGAGCGCATGGCGCGGTACGATCGCAAGAAAATCGCCCAGCTGCTCAAGGATCCGGGGATCGTGCGCAACCGCCAGAAGGTCGCGGCCGCGGTATCCAACGCGCACGCCTTTCTCCAGTTCTCCGAGCGCGAGGGACCCTTCGGGCGGTTTCTCTGGAGCTTCGTGGGGGGTGTTCCCAAGCAGAACCGGCGCCGCACGTTGCGCGAGCTGCCGGCGCGGACGCGGGAATCCGACGCCATGAGCGAAGCCCTGGTCGACCGCGGGTTCCGCTTCGTCGGGCCGACCATCTGCTATGCGTTCATGCAGGCGGTCGGGATGGTGAACGACCACCTCGTCACCTGCTTTCGTCACGCCGAGATCCGGCGGCTGGTCAGGGGGTGAGGACCGCTGTCGGCAAGAACTTCGGTGGTCGCCTTGCCTTGGTGGCCTGCTCATAGGCGTACGCGAACTTGATCAGGACCGCCTCGCTCCAGGGACGCCCCACGAACGACAACCCCACCGGCAATCCGGCCACGTAACCCATCGGCACCGTCACGTGGGGGTAGCCGGCCACGGCCGCGGGACCGGAAAAGCTGCCGCCGCCGCCCGGGTCGCCGTTCACCAGGTCGATGAGTGAGGGCGGGCCGCCCGTGGGGGCGACCAATGCGTCGAGCTGATGCTCCGCCATCACGGCGTCGATCCCCTGGGTGCGCGCGAGCAGGTGGTTCTTGTCGAGCGCCCGCAGGTAGTCCTGATCGGTGAGCGGTCCTTTCGCCTCGGCCTGCGTGAAGATCTCCTGCCCGAAGTAGGGCATCTCCTGCCCCTTGTTGCGGTCGTTGAACGCGATCAGGTCCGCCAGTGTCTTCGCAGTCGCTCCCGGCGCCCATTCGGCGAGATACCGGTTCAGATCCGCCTTGAACTCGTAGAGCAGCACGGCAAACTCGCTGTCGTCGAACTGGCCGGCGGTCGCGATGTCCGCGGGATCGACGATCACGGCCCCGAGCCGCTTGAGTGCGTCGATCGCGCCCTCCATGACGGCGTCCGCGCCCGGGCTGTAGCCCATGAAATGCGAGCGGCACACGCCGAGGCGGGCGCTCTTGAGCCCGGCGGGGTCGAGCGCCGCGGAATAGTCCGAGGCTGAATGGCCGGCGCTCGCGGCCGTCGCATCATCGCGGGGATCCACGCCGCTGAGCGCGCCCAAGAGCGTGGCCGCGTCGGCGACCGTGCGGGCCATCGGACCCGCGGTGTCCTGGTTGTGGGCGATGGGGATGACGCCGGCCCGGCTCACGAGGCCGACCGTGGGCTTGATCCCCACGATCGAGCAGCAGGTCGAGGGTGACACGATGGAGCCGTCGGTCTCCGTCCCGATGGCGGCCGCGCACAGGCTCGCCGCCACGGCGACGCCGGAGCCCGAGCTCGACCCGGACGGCGTGCGGTCGAGCGCGTAGGGATTGCGACACTGCCCTCCCCGCCCGCTCCAACCGCTCGACGAGTGCGTAGAGCGGAAGTTGGCCCACTCGGACAGATTCGTCTTGCCGAGCAGCACCGCGCCCGCCGCGCGCAACCGCTCCACCAGAAACGCGTCGCGCGGCGGGCCCACGCCCACGAGCGCCAGCGAGCCCGCCGTGCTCTGCATGCGGTCCCGGGTCGCCACGTTGTCCTTCACCAGGATGGGGATGCCGTGCAATGGCCCGCGCGGTCCCTTGGCCTTGCGTTCCGCGTCGAGCGCCGCGGCCTGCGCGAGCGCGTCGGGGTTGGTCTCGAGCACCGAGCGGAGCCCCGGTCCCTTCTTGTCCAGCGCCTCGATGCGCTGCAGGTACAGCGCCGTGATCGAGCGGGACGTGTACTTTCCCGATGCCATCCCGGCCTGCAGCTCCGCGACGGTCGCTTCTTCGAGCTCGGACGGGTCGGCCGCTCGACTGACCCCGGGCGCAAGCCGGGGGATCAGCAGCGGGATCCCGCTCACCGCGGTGCACTCCAGAAACGTCCGGCGATCGATCGTCAGTCGGCGCATGGGCCCGCTCCAGGGTGAATGACAGGGGGTTGGCAGGCGGCTAAACTAGCCACGATGCGCGTGGGCGGACAGTCGGAAGTCGGGAGGCTTCTCTCGGTGGCGGTCAAGCCCGCGGACGACGCGTTCCGGAGCGCGGCCACCATCGATGTCCAGTGGCGCGACCTGGGCTATACGGCGCCGCCCGAGCTCTGGGCCGCTAGCCCCGAGTACCGGACGTTTCTCGCCCTGCTCGAGACTGCGGGGGCGGACGTCCTGCGCCTTCCTCCGGACGACAGCGTGGGTCTCGACTCGCTCTATGCCCGCGACGCGTCGATCGTGTGCGACGCCGGCGTCATCCTCTGCAACATGGGCAAGCGGCAGCGTCGCACCGAGCCCGCCGCTCAAGAGGCGGCGCTGCGCGCGGCGGGCGTGCCGATTCGCGGCCGCATCACCGGCGACGGCCGCATCGAGGGCGGAGACGTCTGCTGGATCGATCGGCGCACGCTGGCGGTGGGCCGGGGCTACCGCACCAACGATGCGGGAATCAGCCAGCTGCGGGATCTGGTAGCGGAGTGCGTGGACGAGGTGATCGTCGTGGCCCTGCCGCACTGGCGCGGGCCGGAGGACGTGTTTCACCTCATGTCGATCGTGAGTCCAATCGCCCGCGACCTGTTCCTCGTCTACGCCCCGCTCCTGCCGGTGCCGTTCCGAGAGGCCCTGCTCGCGCGGGGCATCGAGCTGGTGGAGGTGCCTCCGCCGGAGTTCGAGACGTTGGGCTGCAACGTGCTCGCGATCGCGGAGCGCGAGGTTCTGATGGTGGCGGGGAACCCGGCGACCCGGGCCCGGTTGGAGCAGGCCGGCGTGACCGTGCACGAATTCGCGGGGCGGGAGATCTGCCTCAAGGGGGGCGGGGGGCCCACCTGTTTGACGCGGCCGCTGGCGCGGCAGGTGGGATGACCCCACGGCGCCGCCGGCGGCCTTATATTGGCACAACCCCGCTCTTGGAGGCCCGCATGACGAGGACCATCCTGGCAGCCGTAGGGTTGATCGGATTGGCCGCCTGTGGCGGCGGCAGCCATCGGACGACGAGGACGAAGGCGGCAACGCCGCCCAAGACGGTGACGAAGGCGACCGGGACGACCCAGGCGACCGCGCAGAAGCACAAGGGCGCGCGCCGCGACACCACCGGGCAGCGGAACCCCCTCACCAACCGCTAGTCGGCGGCGCTCAGGCGGACAACGCCCGCAGCTCGGCGTCGACCCGCTCCCGCTCGACGGCTTCGCCCAGCGAGTCGAACAGCTCGCGGGCACGCTCGAGGTAGGCGCGCGCTTCTTCCTGCTGGCCGAGCCGGCTGCGGAACAGCCCGTAGGCGTGGTACACCTGCGCTTCCGCGGCGGGCGAGCGCTCCACCGCGCGGGCGAGCTCGATCGCCTGCTCGAAGAACACGAATCCGGTCTCATCCTGCTGGGCGCCGCGCAGCTTCCCCATCAGCGTGTAGATCTGGGCCAGCCGGCCCGCCAAATTCGCCGCGATCGCCACCTGCTCCGCCCGGCGCAGCTCCCCTTCGGCGTCGAGCCAGCGCGCCATCTCGAGGTCGAGCTCCGCGAGATTCAAGCGGATCGCCAGCTCCAGCCCCGGCGCCCGGGGCTCTCGCTGTGCCCAGGCGAGCGCCTCCCGGTACGCCGCTTCGGCGGCGGTATGCCTCCCGAGCTGGGCGTCGAGCCGCCCCTGGGCGTCCAGCACGCGCGCCATCTCGTCGGCGCGCCCCGCCGCTTCGAAGCGCTCGCGCGCGCGGCGCAGATAGTCACCGGCGGTGGCGAGATCGCCCTGCTTGCGGGCCAGCACGCCGAGCCGGCGCTCCAGCCGCCCCATCTTCCCCTCGTCACCCGACGCCTCGGCGAGGCGCAGCCCGCGACCGTACCACGCCTGGGCCCCCCCCCACTCGCCCTGGGCGCGCGCCACGTCGCCCAGTCCCTCGCACGCCGCGATCGCGCCCGCCTGATCGAACTCCGCTTCCGCGAGGGCGAAGGCGCGCTGGAACTGACGGGCGCCTTCGGCATACTGGCCGAGCCGGAGACACAGATACCCGAGGGCGCGCAGGGCGTCCACTTCGGGACGGCGGTCCTGCAGGCCTTCCGCCACGGTGAGCGCGAGCTCGTACCACGCTCGCGCCTGGGGAAACCGCCCTACTTCCTCCTCGAGACGGCCGCCCCGCACGAGCGCGCCCACGACGCCCGCCGCGTCACCGCGTTGCCGGGCTTCGAGCGCCTCCACGTACGTCTTGCACAGCGCGTGCACGTGCTCGGCGATGCGGTGCAGCGCGTGGGGTAGCCGGCGCCGCAGCTCGTCGGGGTCGACGCCGCGCTTGCCCAGCGTGAGGTACGGCCCCGAGCTCGACCACAAGGCTCGCTCGTCGGGGCGCGCAATCGAGATCAGCAGCGCGCGCAGCGGGGCGAGCGCCTCGAGCTCGGGCATGAGCTCCAGCGCCTTTTCGACGCGCACCGGAGGAAGCGGCGAGCTCACAACCCGTACTCCTTCATCTTCCTGGTCAGGGTGTTGCGATGAATGCCCAGGATCTCGGCCGCCGCGCCGATCTGCCCGTTGGTGTGCGCGAGCACGCGCGCGATGTAGCGGGCCTCCACTTCCGCGAGCGCGAGCAGGCCGCCCTGCGGGCGGTCCGTCAGCGCCGTCTCTTCGCCGCGGATCTCGTCCGGCAGGTGCGCGGCGCGCAGCGTCTCGTCGTTCGCGACGATGACGCCCCGCTCGATCACGTTGCGCAGCTCGCGCACGTTGCCGACCCACGCGTGGGCACGCAGCAGGTCCATGGCCCGGTCCGAGATCGCGGTGATGCGCTTGCCGTAGCGCTCGGCGAACTGGCGAATGAAGAACGCGGTGAGCAGCAGCAGATCGTCGCCGCGCTCCGCCAGCTTCGGCAGGCGGATCGTGATCACCGCCAGGCGGTAGTACAGGTCCTCGCGGAACCGGCCCTGCTTGATCGCGTCTTTCAAGTCCCGGTTCGTAGCCGCGATCAGGCGCACGTCGATCGGGATCGTGTCGGTGCCGCCCACCCGCTCGATCTCCCGCTCCTGCACCGCCCGCAGGATCTTGGCCTGGAGGGCGAGGCTCATGTCGGCGATTTCATCGAGGAACAGGGTCCCGCCGGCGGCGTGCTCGAAGCGGCCGACCTTGCGGGTCACGGCGCCCGTAAACGCGCCCTTCTCGTGGCCGAACAGCTCACTCTCGAGCAGGTTTTCCGGTATGGCGGCGCAGTTCACCGCCACGAACGCGCCGGAGGCCTTGGGGCCGTGCAGGTGCACGGCGCGGGCGACCACCTCTTTGCCCGTGCCCGATTCGCCCTGAATCAGCACGGTGGCGGTGCTCGCGGCGACGCGCGCCAGCAGCTTGTAGACGTCGAGCATCGCGGGACTCTGCCCGACGAGCGCATTCGGGCCCACGGCGTGATGCTCGACTACGGGAAGCGGAATCGTCGTTTCGCCGGCCGCGGAGCGCAGCCGCTCCAGGGCACGGATCAGGTCGTCGCGGCGCAGCGGCAGGGCGAGCACGTCCAGCACGCCGAGCTTCTCGGCGCGCAGCGCCAGTCCCATCGACGGCGCCTGCGCCGCCGCGATCAACCGCGGGCCACCCGTGGCGGAGCGCAACGCGTCGGCCCACCACGCCAGCTCCTCGTCGGGGCGTTCGCCCAGCGCGGCGAGAACGACGTCCCACCGCTGGCCCGCCAACAGACGCACCGCCCGCGGCAGATCGGGCGCCGCGTCCACCTCCAGCCGGCCGTCGTCCGCCCACTGCCGCAGACTCTGGAGCAGGGCGGCGCTCCCCGCACCTTCACCCGCGACGACGAGAATCCGCAAGCGCGCTGCCCCCTCCTTCCGCGGCACCGCGGGCAGAGGCGAAGGCTCCATCCCGATCGGACGGGTCATCCGCTCGTCCGGGCGCCGCCCCGATAGCGAGCGACCAGCACGAGCGCATCATCCGTGCCCTTGCCGTGCTGGCTCAAGATGTGCTCGGCGAGTTGTTGCGGAGGTGCCTCGAACTGCAGCCCGTCACTGAACCCTTCGCGGATCCCATCCGTGGCGAAAATGAGCAGGTCTCCCGCGGTGAGCGGCATGACCTGAGCACGGACCTGCGGCAGCTCGGAGCCGACGATGCCACCGCGCGTGACCAGGCTGGCGCGCGCCGGAGCGGGCGCCTTCGCCCGGTCGGCGTGGAACAGCATGCACTCCACGTTGCCGACGCCAGCCCACGTCAGCTGGTTTTGCTGCCGGTTGGCGAAGGCGAGACTCATCACCACGCCGCGCGAGCCCTTGAGCGCCCAGTGACAGCGCTGGAGCAGCGCCAACACCGATTCGGACGCGTGCTCGTCGAGCGTGGTCACGGCCGTGCGCGCCGCGGTGGCCGCTTCCGCACCATGGCCCAGCCCGTCCACCACCGCGAGGAGCACGCCCGTGGCCACGGGCTTGACGAGGTGCAAGTCGCCCGACTGGGTCTGGCCTGCCAGCGCCGACGAGGCGACACCCCAGTCGATCACGGTCGAGGCGTCCACCGACGCCCTAGGCATTCATGCGCCGCCATTTCTTCATCGTCACGGTGGTCCCCTTCCCCGCATCGGAGACCACCTCGAAGTCGTCCATGAGGCGGCGGGCGCCGGGCAGCCCGAGACCCAGACCCCCGGACGTGGAGTAACCGTCCTGCATGGCGCGGGGCACGTCGCGGATCCCGGGCCCCTGGTCGCGCGCGACGACGACGACGCCCTGACGGTCGCCGTTCGCCACCACGCTGAGGGCGATTTCGCCACGCTTGGCGTACATCAGGATGTTGCGCGCGATCTCGGAGATGGCGGCGGCGATCACCGTCTGGTCGCCGCTCGAGAATCCCGCCTCGGCGGCCAGGGCGCGCCCCCGCT
>Ga0209239_1001227_pt1 | contig 15163 bp, 12 predicted proteins | sample GraSoi013_2_20cm_FD_185824 | JGI IMG/M metagenome (GOLD analysis project Ga0209239, IMG submission 185824) | Grasslands soil microbial communities from the Angelo Coastal Reserve, California, USA - Sample 10_02_2013_2_20cm (SPAdes) (version 2) | ecosystem: Environmental > Terrestrial > Soil >...
CTTGCATTGATTGTCAATACTGCTAGTTACACTATGGTTGTCTGGGGTAAGTCCAGCGATACAACAAATAATGGGTGAGGCGGGGATGAATGAAAATGGTTCGTCTGGTACTCTCTGCTGCTCTTGGAGCATCAGCGCTGGTCGGAGTCCGGATATTGGCGACTGACTACTGGCTCTGGTCTGCCGCGCCAACACACGCCTATGGACTAACGGCGTTCGTGGCTCTAGATTTCGTGTTGATAGTGGCGGTGTGGAGGGTAACGCGACTATCCATCCTCGGAGCCTTACTAACCGCGACGGTCCAGCTGGTGGCGATGCTGGGAGATATTGTTGCGGGAGAACCTGCTGGTCTTCCGGCAGCGGTCTTTAGGAGCTATTTGCTGTCTGATACAGCCTACCTTGGACTCCTCATCTCCCAGTGTCTAATCATGGCTATCGCCATCGTATCCTGGGCTCTACCGCATCTCCACGGTCATTGGTTGGCCTCATTGAAAATGCTCAGAAAATAGGCCGAGCCATACTGCCTCTCCGTAAGGATCTGTGAGAAGACTTCCCGGTCAGGTTTTTCGCCTGCATTCTTCGAGTGTGTCGACTGCGTAGCGCAGGTGGGGGATCGTGATGGAGCCGCCTACGATGAGGCCGATGTTGAAGGCTTCGAAGAACTCTTCATCCGTTACCTTCGTCTCCACACACTGGATGATGTGGTAGGTTACGCAGTCGTCGCAGCGTAAGACAAGAGACGCCACCAAGCCCAGCAGCTCCTTGGTCTTCCGCGGCAGAGCACCGTCGACATACGCTTGTGTGTCAAGATTGAAGAACCGCTTTATTCCAAGATTTCCCCTAGCTAGAATCTTCTCGTTCATCTTCTCGCGGTAGCGTCCAAACTCTTCTAGAGAATGTCCGTGGCCCAACACTCTTCACTGGAGTAATAGGCGAGTCAATGTCCCAGTATTAGAACATCAGAGGGATTGGTAGTCCCAGGCCGCTCAAACGATATGGCGTGAACCTGTCCGCTGGGACGAGTTCGGCTATCTTATGATGCCGTTGAGATACCAGGTTCCGAGGTAGTATGCTAGGAGTATGATTCCGGCGAATATGATGGAGTATCCTACGGCTTCCAGTGCTCTACGGTAGTTGAGGAGTCCAACCTCTGTGAGGGCTGACTGGAACCGGAATATTCCGTGGTAGAGTGAGCCTGCTATGGTTACGAAGATGAAGAGGGCGCCGAGGAGGTGCCCTGTAACCAGGAGGCTTGGGTCTCTCGTTCCGTTGAACGGCCAGAGACTGAAGGGGTATGCGATGGCTGTCATGTAGATCAGGACTGGGAGGAGGAATGCTGCGATCATTCCTCCGAGTGAGAATATGCCCCAGAGTATTGCATGCAACCTCGCGACCTTGTGGGTCTCAGCCTTCATCTCAGCACCAGCAGCCAGATTGCGAGGTAGGAGACTATCACGAGGAGTAGGAGGTTTAGGACGAGTGCCTGCCAGGGCTTGGTCGTGCTCCTTCCGATCTTGACCGGTGATATTGCCCCGAGGAGATAGAACCAGGTTGCTGCATGGTACATTGTGAAGACGAGGGCGACGAGGCTGAACCCAACGACTGAGGGGTTCTTCAGAAAGCTGAGAAAATCGGCACGGGACCCCAGCGCCCAGAGTGAGAGTCCGTAGATGAAGATGAGGCTGTAGAGAGCGACGAAGAGGCTGGTCCACTCGCGGACCATGTACATTGAATAGTGTCGGTTGGCGGTCCACCATCCGGGAGATAGTCGCCTCCTCAGCTCTGGGTAGCGCTTCTTGTCCTCCATCCTATCGTCCGCCTCGGGGCATCAGAAGCGACTTGAGGGCGTTCGTCGCGCCTAGAATCTTCGTTTTTTGGATGGCGAGCATCGGGTCGACGCCTTTCGGGCATACGACGCTGCATTCACCTACAAGGGTGCACTCCCAGACGCCTTCCATCTCGTGAACTATTGGAAAACGGGCGTTCTTTCCCTGGTCCCGGGAATCCTCAATGTAACGATAGGCGAGGGCGGTTGCTGCTGGCCCGAGGAATTTCTCGTTGAGTCCGTAGATGGGGCATGCTGCGTAGCAGAGCATGCAGTTGATGCATGATGAGAACTGGCTGTACCGTTCTAGTTCCTTTGCTGACTGCTTATACTCGCCCTGTTCAGGAGGAGTCTCTTTCTCGCGGATTATCCATGGTTGGATCTTGACAAGTTTCTCCATGAAATCCTGCATGTCAACAACCAGGTCTTTGATTACGGGGAAGTGGGTCATGGGCTCGACGGTTATGGTCCGGCCTTTGAACTCGTGGAGAAAGCTGGCGCAGGTCAACTTGGGCTCGCCGTCGATGTTGGCGCCGCAGCTGCCGCATACTCCCATTCGGCACGACCATCGATAGGTGAGGCTTCCGTCGATCTCGGCTTTGATATAGTTCAGAGCGTCGAGGACGACCATGTCGTGCCGGTATGGTACCTTGTACTCCTGGAAGAAGGGCTTCGAGTCTTTCTCGGGTCGATACCGTGTTACTCTTATTGTGGCTATGTCCTGGCTCATCTTGCTAGTAGACACGCTCCTCTGGTTTCCAGCGTGTTACCGTCACAGGACTATACTCGATTCTTGGAGGCCCACTGGTCTTGTATGCCATGGAGTGCTTGAGGAAGCTAGTGTCGTCCCGTTTCGTGTAGTCGGTACGGTAGTGGGCGCCTCTCGATTCTCGTCTCTGCATTGCAGAGTAGGGCATTGTCTCTGCGACGTCGAGCATGAAGTCGAGTTCTAGTGCGGCGACGAGTTCCGTGTTGTAGACGTGATCCTTGTCCTCGACAATTCCGTTCTTGAGACGGGTCTTGAGGTCGCCTATTATTCTGCAGCCTTCTTTGAGGCTGTTCTCGTCTCGATAGATTCCTACGTGCTTCTCCATCCCGTTTTGCATCTCTGTCCTGATGCTGGATATTCTCTCGCCTTGTTCATGTTTGAGTAGTTGGTCAAAGATCCTCTTCTCCTCCATCATAGCCTCCCCCTGGACGGGGTTTCCGAAACTGGGACTGTCTAATCTCACCGCGTATTTGGCTGCCGCCTTGCCTGCGGCCGCGCCGAAGACCAGGCATTCAGTGAGGGAATTGCTTCCAAGCCTGTTAGCACCGTTCATACTGACGCACGCTACTTCGCCGGCTGCGTATAGTCCCGGCATTCCGGTGAATCCGTGCATGTCGGTGTGCACGCCGCCCATCATGTAGTGTTGTCCCGGTCGTACGGGGATCGGCTCGTGCTCAGGGTCTATTCCAAGGTATTTCTCGGCGAGCTCCTTTACGAATGGTAGTTTGTCCTCTATGGTTATTTTGCCTAGGTGTGTGAGGTCGAGGTTCACGTAGCTGCCGTAGGGTCCCTCGAATCCTCTGCCCGCGTTGATCTCGCTCATCTCTGCCCTTGAGAGTATATCGCGGGGACCGAGTTCCATCTTGTTCGGGACGTACCGTTTGAGGAAACGTTCTCCATCCTTGTTCACCAGATGACCTCCTTCTCCTCGAGCGGCTTCGGTGATGAGAATGCCGGTATTCGGCAATAGTGTAGGGTGGTATTGGACCATTTCCATGTCTTTCAGTGGGACTCCGGCTCGGTAGCTTAGTGCCATGCCGTCACCGGTCTTTATCCATCCGTTGGTCGTGAACTGGAAGATACGCCCGCAACCTCCCGTCGCGATGATTACGGCTTTGCCGAGGATTGTTACTAGTTCTCCCGTCCGTATTTCTATGGCGGTTACTCCCTCGACTCTGCCGTGGTCGACTAGTAAGGATGTTACGAACCATTCATCGTAGCGGCGGATATTCTCGTACTTCAAAGAGGTCTGGAATAGTGTGTGGAGGAGGTGGAAGCCGATCTTGTCTGTTGCGAAGAGCGTTCTCTTGACGCTCATTCCACCGAAGGCTCGTGTGCTGATTCGTCCGTCGGGGTCTCGGCTGAATGGGCATCCCCAGTGTTCAAGCTGGTAAGACTCGCGGGGGGCTTCTTTTACGAATAACTCGACTGAGTCTTGGTCGGCGAGAAAATCGCTCCCCTTTATCGTGTCATAAGCGTGCGAGTCAAAACTGTCGTATTCACGCGTGACGGCGGCCATTCCCCCCTCTGCGGAGACGGTGTGGCTGCGCATCGGGTAGACTTTCGAGACGACCGCAACATCCAGCTTGGGCTCAAGCTCGACAGCGGCTATGGCCGCGCGTAGGCCCGCGGCTCCGCCGCCCACAATGACAATATCATGATTGTGATGCTCCAAACCCGTACGTCCCTGCTGGATCTTCTGGGGTTAACCAGTTGGACCGTACTTTAAAGGATCTAATTAGATGCACGATTGTTCGACTGTTTCAGTCAGCTAAGACGAGGGCTATTTGGGCAGCTGATTGGCAGGGACTTTGACGGCCATAAGGCCCTGATTATCTAATCTCAACTGAAGCGCGAACGCTCCGTGGAGCGCCCCCAGGAATCTAGGCTCCATAGTGTTGACGTTAGCCAAGAACAGTGCTGTGGCATTCGGGACGCTGAGCAGATCAATTAACTGTTTGATTCCAGAATAGACTTGTTCCCAACGCTCGCCCCTGATCAGTTCGGTGATGCTGTCAAAGACGAAGCTGGCTCCAGAGTTCTTGCTGTTGTCTAAGAAGTCAGATAATACTGCTGCAACGAGTCCAAGCTCTTTGTCTGGAATTTGCATTTCGCCATCAGGTAGCTCGTCCGGGACAGAGATCAATGAGGACGCGGCGATGATCTTGATCATTCTTTTTCCTTTGATCGCTCTGTAGAGTTTGCTGGACTTGGTTGTGAAGAGTACGCAGAGTTCGGCGTTGCTTATTCCCTCGGCGAGGAATTTGTCAACTACTCCCTCATAATCGGAGTTCGTGTCGTATTCTAGCAGGACGATTGATCCCCGTATTTTCTGATGATCGAGCTCGACCATTGACGAGAACGGATCTGTAGATTCAGAAAGATTCAGAAGCTCAATGCCCGTGTTGCGGCGCAGGAATTCTGTGAGTTGCGGTCTAGGGGCCTTACTGCTTTCTAGTAGAAAGAGCTCGGCCGGGTCCTGATGTTTTTCGCCTGTTCCACTGTCTAGACGTGAGACTGTGCCTTCCAGATTGTCTTGGCTCAGCTCGTTGACGAAGACGGTTGATGTGGGGCCGTAGCTCAGCCTGTCCGATAACCCTTCACGGGGGAAACTGTGTCCGACCCAGTTCTCCGAGACGACGAGTCTTCCGTTCTCCTTCCACTCGCTAAAGTGAGATTCGTGCTGTGACAGGTTTCCCACGAGCCATCCACTACTGGATGCGCTGATTACGACTCTTGCGCCGGAGTCAATTAGTCCCTTGAGCGTTGACGAGAGAAACGAGATTGCTCTCTTTCCTGAGTCGTGAAGTATCAGGTATCGATGCCCGGGCTTGACGATGCTCTCAGGAAGAAGCTGTCCTGATGAGAATCTTACGGTGCTTAGAGTGAACGCGTCGGTCGTCGACATCAGGAAGAATAGTACTGAACCGGTGATGAACGCTATCTCCCATCCGTACGGCAGAGATATCGGGAGGACTGGAGGCTGTGCGCCGAGTGTGAACAAGACTGTGCCTACTGTTACAAAGAGGGCCCATGTTACCGAGAGCATGGCCAGGGAATTCTTGACATGAGACGGTTTCGCTCGTCTACGAGCAGATAGGAATAGGCTTGTTGGGTAGACCATTGCGGCTGAGAGCAAGACTATGGTGAAAGGGAGGAACAAGACGGGAAAAGATAGGTTTAGCCCTACCCAGGTGAAAACTACTCCTTCATAGACGAGAATGGATCTGCGCGATTTCAGCTTTGACCAAGCTTCTCGAAGGGTATTGCACTCCGGGCAGAAGTAGAGGCTTGCAGCGGTTAGCCCGATTACTGCGAAAACCAAGCCGGAACTGACTTGGCTGCCGTAGTTTGCCCACGCGTAACCTAAGATGCGAAATATGTCGAAGACGACAGAAAATAGAAAGTAAATGTTGAGCCGAACAAGGTTTCCCGCTCTAACTCCAGTTATGGATGCTTTGTGATGGAGAAGGCGCCAGAGTCCGATAGAAGGAAGAATTAGCGCCGCAACGTCAAGGTAGACTTCGATGTACGTCGGGCACTACGCTCCAATTAGCGAGATTGTGATGTCAGGGCTCCTGCTGGCGGTTTCAATCTGGCGTAACTGTCAGCACTTGTTGAACGGTACTGTTCGACGAAGAAGACGATCTACTTGCTATCTTTGAGCTGAGATTGAACTTGTTTCACAAGGCTCTCGTACTCCTCTCTCACCAGCCTTTTCCTTCGTATGGACCCTGTCCATATCGGTCGTCCCCACATGGGGTCAGTCTTGTAGCGTGGAACTAGGTGCCAGTGAAGATGAGGCATTCCATTACCAAGCAATTCGTAGTTCATCTTGTCAGGATTGAAAGTCTTGGCAAGAGCTGTGGCCACTCGGGACATGTCTTCGAGGAAGGATTTCCTATTCTTGTCTGTTAGATGGTAGAGCTCTTCTTCATGGTACTTCAATGTGACGAAAGAATAACCTCTGAAGAACTGGTCCGGATTCAGCTTTCCAACAGAGGTGCGGGATTCAAAGAAGACTAAATGCGACGGTTCCCTCAGGGTCTTGCAGATCCAACAGTCCGATTTCGGCCCACCCAAGGACGACTTTCATCAATCCTGACGAGTGAATAAACGTGTGCGCTACAGCGAGATCTTCGACCGGAGGCAATGGCAGAACTAAGCTATGCCCAACCGTGTGTCCCGTTCCGTCTTAGAAATCTAAGAGCTCGCTCTAATGAGAAGAGGGCGAGAGCGATCAAGATTCCGGCGTATGCTGCGAATATTCCCAGCATCAACAGCAAGGGAGCAAGTTCGCTCCCCAGAGCGATCCTGATTCCCGTGAAGAAATAGTATTGTGGCGTTAGGAATGAAATGTCTTGAACTACCTGGGGAAGGACTTGTGTGGGAACAAGCATGTTCCCCGCAACGCCCGTGAAGGCGTAAAGTAGCCAGGAGAGCACTGAGGTTTGCTTGTAGACAAGCTGGAAAGCCACACCCAGAAATCCCAACGCAATTGAAGTGACAACTCCCAGCACCACGACTGCTATCAGAGCTGGAAAGTTATAGGAGAAAGCTAATCCGAAGAGAAAAACGCCCACGGTGAAAGATAGAGCGGCGCTGCCGACGCTGATCGAGATCGGTAGCGCGGACGAAAGTAGCAGGTACCGTCGAAAGCTTGTCGGCATCGTCATGATTTCCTCGATTTGTCCAGGATAGATGTAGTTGCCAAACATTCCGAGTCCGTTGGTTATCAAGGGTGCGAAGGCAACTCCGGAGACAAGGAAAGACGCGAGCGTCATGCCATAGGTTGATGTGGTGACGGAGACGATCGAAGTTCTTCCGAGCAGTCCGTAGGCGAGTAGCCCCGTCAAAACGCTCACTGTGCTGGTAACTATGGTCATTCGGTATGCGATCCTTGCTTTGACCTCACGCTTCGCAAAAGCGAATAATTGGCCTGTAACCGATTCTCCGGTCAAGATGCGATGATCTCCTCTGTCGTCGAAGCAACTATGACTCCCTCTTCGAGCATGCAAGATCGTCCCCCTAGCGCTCGCGCCTCCGCGGGGTTGTTGGTGGCACAGAGGATCGTCTTTCCCTGTTTCGCCAATTCGAGGAGGTAATTGTGAATATTCTCAGTGGACCATGGGTCGACGCCCAGTGTCGGCTCATCTAGCAGCAACACCGGCGCATCAGAGAGTAACGCCCTAACCAAAGCGACACGTCTTCTCATACCGGTGGAGTAGCTTTGGAATTGATCAACGCCTCTATCTTCTAGCCCAAGTTCTCTCAACAAATTAGCTATCCGGATTCGCGCAGTTGATGCAGAGATTCTGTACAGAGCCGCGTAATACTCAAGGTTGGCAAGAGCGGAGAGACGCCAGTGGAACCCGCCTTCACCTGAGTTCAGCATTACACCGATGTGCTTCCTTACCTTCTCCGGTTCTTTGACTAGGTTGAATCCGAAAACAAGCCCTTCTCCACCGTCAGGTTCGATAAGCGTTGATAGAACTCTGACCAGAGTCGTCTTGCCTGAACCGTTTCTCCCAAGAACGCAGAACGTCTTTCCGTCTCCAACTTCTAGCGTAATGTCTCTTAGTACCTCTCTCCGTTCGCCTCGTTTCCTTGAGAAGCCAACTTCGGCCCTGCGACGGAATGTCTTGCGAACATTCTTGAGCACTATTGCCGTCATATGTGTTAGAATCTTCCATCTTAAGTCAGACACCCGTAAGCTTAAATAAGTTTCAGGGATTGATATGCCTCTCGGGTGGAAGTGCAGGTGTTCTTCCCCGACCAGAAGGTCCAACCAGACTGCAACACTAGTTGCTGCCCGTTCCATAACCCGAATGGCTGCTGGTGCTGTCTATGCTGCTGTTACTGCTAGACTGAGCAAACCGCGTGACCAGCGAACCCAACGGCGATGATTCAGGCGATGGGAGGCTCGATCAGGAATGCAAAACATAGAGCGGAATGTGTTCAAGCCGAACCATCCCCAAAACTTCCCCCTCTCTTTTTTTAGGGAACAGTTGTTCAATCGGGCTCGATAGTCGAATCTTGATTCTCATTGAGATAGCTAATGCCCACTCAGCGTACGACTTGATGACTGTTAGAAAGTTTAGTGGCCGATTAGAAAACCGGTCAGTTAGTTGAAGTTATACGTTGCAGGCTTAAATATTAGCATGGGAAGCTGGGCTTGAGGAAATGCCATTGTTGTTTTTCCCGAACCTACCAACTCCAGACCAAGGCTTTGGGTGCTGCTTCTTCTGTGAGAAACATGGAGGCAGCTGTTCCTACTGCGCCTCTCAGTGCGGTGGCACGTGCCCCTGCTAGGGTGAATCGCGACGCCGGATTCGCTTGATGCCGGCCCGGTTGTGGACTATCTACTGAAAGAAGTCTCATTCAGTACTTGCGACAACAAGTTTTTCGGTGAACTCGAAAAGGAGATGCTGATTCCGAACAATCTCAACATCTACGGCAGGCTGAAGCGGGCTACCAGTCTCAAGGGCTACAAGCTAAGGCTGGAATTCCCAGATGAAACAGTGATCGCATACTTGAAGCAGCCCCTCTCAAACACAGTTGAAGGAAAGAGGCGAATACTCACCTATGACTTGGAGGACTTGATCAACTATGACGACTATTGGTGGCTGCCTACTGAAGCAGACACCGAGTTTTCCCTTCCTCTAAATCTTCTCCCCCCTTTTCCGCAGCTGAACCCAGTTGACCTAGCGATTTCCTGTAGGCCGGACATAGCGGTAGGAGTTGAAGCAGAAGTGAACACAACCATCCGGATAAAAGCTGAGCAGAACATCGACAACATGTTCCTGACCATGGGCATTCCACCCTTCTTTAGTCCGGGAGTCTCGATGGCCATAACTGGTTATTCCGAGGACTCGATAACAGACCCAAGACAGTTCGTGACATCACCCACGAGGAAATTCCCATTCCCTAGACTGAGCCTCAGGCGTGGAGACACACGTGAGTATCAGGTGAAGACCAAGATAAATGCAGACTTGACGGGAATGACATCTCTCAAATGTCAACAGGATCTCGTGAAGACGAGGTTGCTGCTTCTCTCTGACTCATCCGCCACCGAACCTCCATTCAACATCACCGTTCTCGACGACGAGGGCCAAAGTCTCCCCGTAGAGCGGACAATCAGCTCCACAATCCTTCAAGCGTTAGCCCAGGTGATGTACTCTCCATTCTCAATCCGCCGAGAAACACCGAAGCAACAACGCGAATCAATGCTAGAAGTCCCAGTTCAATAGCGCCCCTCGAACCTCTAAACCATTTTTCTTTCCTGTCGTCTAGGGGACCCGGTTTTCCGTTGCCTTATGCTCAGAGGAGCTTTGTCTGAAGGATTTGGCCGAGCGTTTTTCGCTCGTTTAGCTATTGCGTCATTGTTCTTTGTGAGCGGTCCGACGGTAAGCTAGCTGAGAAAAGGGGGAGGGTCAAATAGGGCATGCACAGCGGCAGCCACATTGACCCTGGCAGTAAGCGACGCACTGTTGTATGGGTCCTGGGCAGGTGTTCATGCAAGGGCAATAGCAACTATTGCAACAAGCATCGTTTGGGGTTTGGAACATCCACCGATCTACCAGAGACAACGGCCGAGCGTAGACTATATAACATTATTCAAGAATGTGGTTTAATAATCTGAGGGCATACACACGCAGGCTTTGGGCCTCTTGCTTTTTCTCAAGGGAGGCGAAGGAAATGGAGTACTCGCTGGCGCTCACGGTTTGTTGTAAGTCCATAAGTGGTGTTTCTTCTTCTGCTGGAGCGGGTGTTGCAGTCCTACTTCTACCTCCCACTTGCAGTCGGTACACAATCCATCTACTAGTTCGGTCTCTTTTCCGCGCCGTTTGCATCGTCCAATAGGGTGCTCTATCCGCGGCCCCTGTTCGTCATGTTCCTCAGGCGAGCCGCTCGAAGATCCACTGGAGCCAATACTGACTGGACCAATGGGGACTGGGTGTCATCGTCTATGTCCAGCCGAAGCCTTGATGAACGTATTAGTCTTGGGGATGAACTCTTCACATGTTCTGGCTAGAATAACCTAGATGCTCCTAGCATCCGCTCTCAACTATTCTCCTAGTGCCGGGAGGTCACTATCATTATGATCGTCACTGAGCGGATTAGTGACCCGCTTGTAGCTGTCACGGTTACAACATAGTTGCCTGGAGTTGTAGAGCCGTGCGCCGACAACCGGAGAACAGTAGAACTGGCATTGTTTGCTGAGAGAGCGACACTAGAGTTCCCGAGCCTGGCCCGGGGCCCGTGATGCAGGCTAGTTCGACCTATCGTCACGCTCAGGGATATTGTCCCAGAGAATTCGATGCTGTTGAGCAAGATCGCATCATCACTGTGAGAGCCTTGTTTCAAGGACGCGGTGCTGCTAGCCGTTGAGATGATGAAGTCGGCAAGCTTCGGTGCAGTCACATTGAAGATTATCATGACCGAATGGGACAAGGAGTCATTCACTCCTGTAACCTGTACATGGTTCAGCCTGGGGGATGTGAAAATGCATGACAAAGTGGACTCTCCCGCGCCTGTTAGGCTGGTTGGATTGAGCGAGCATAATGTGCTGTTGCTCGTTAAGTCGACAACTCCGGCAAAATGGTTCGCCGCTGTCACAGTTATCGCTGAGTTCGCAAGGGCATTAACTTCGGTGGAAGATACCGCCGAGTCCGCGATGATCGAAAAGTCTCCAGCTTCAACCATTACGGTTAGAGAATGGGTCAAAGATCCACTTTTGCCGGTGACAGTGGCGGTATAGTTTCCTGCACTAGACGCAATCGCAGTTAACGTAGCAGTTCCCGAAATGCTCGATATGCTTCCTGGACTAATTTGTGCAGTTAGACCGTTGGTGCTTGTAACAATCAGGTTGACTGTTTCATTGAAGTGGGACACTGGATTAATTGTCATGGTTGAGGCTCCGACTGATCCTACACCGACTTTAATCAAAGAGGGAGAGGCAGACAGGGAGAAATCGGGCTGAACCACACGGATTGTTCCATACATGTACGGGACTGGATGATAGCGACATCTGTAAGTCCAGTTGCCTGCCGACGGAATATTCTGCCCAATGACTGGTGTGAAGCTGAAAGAAAGGACTTTGGTGGTGCTTACCGAAAAATCTGGGGAGCTTATTTCGTTTGGCTCCGGCACCCCGTTGTTGTTAGTGTCGATGAACCAGTTGTGAAGTAGAGTGTCGGTGGCGTTGAGTGACATATTGACGGTCTCCCCGCTGAACACACTTATCGTGGGTCCAGGGCTTGTGTCGTTCCAGCCAGGGTGTGCGCCGACAGCATCGCCATTTAGCCAGATTTTCACGTCACTACTGGAAGCAGGAAGAGGTGAGGAGGGTCTTGTTTTGAAGTCGAGAGCAAGGCTGGCCGTCGTCACTGTAGAAGCTAGAATGGCGAATACTAGAAGTATGGCTAGGAGGCAAGTGTCGGAACGATGGCGATCAGAATTCATCTTTTTTATCGCGGCAAATTGCCGTTAAGAACCTATCGCTGTAGTGCGTAAAGGCCATATTTTCAAAGTCACGCTGGTCAAGAGGCCTACTGATCAATTACGGAGTCTGAAGGCGTAACGGGGCTAGTATTCTCACGGCTGTAGAGATATCCCCATATGAAAAGCACGTCCTTCTATCTGCCAATCATCTTCTAGTTTTGCCTGCGGTTTGGCCTGATCTGGCCTAAGGAGGAGAAGCGTCCTGGCCCGAAGTTCTTCCATCAAGAAGTCTTTCTCTTCTTCAAGCCATTCGAGGCGTTCTGGGTCGGCGACCGAGATGAATGCATCCACAAACGCGTCAACTGGTAGTTCCAGCCGCTTTCTCATTTCTTGTATCCGTCGTATTATCTCTCGCACAAAGCCTTCTCTCACGAGTTCGCCTGGAATGGTCAGGTCGATGTAGACGCGTCCTTCGGCGAATCTTCCGGCGGCGTGGTTCTCGGGTATCTCCTCTTTCAAAGAAACCATTTCACTCGTAATCTTATGTTTCTTCTCGTCCAGCATAACGGGATAATGCCCTTCTTCCTTGAAGGCTCGCATTAGTTCGCGACCGTCTAATGAGCGGACTTTCTCGGCAATTCGGTTCGCTTCTCCTCGAAATGCTGGGCCGAGGGCCTTGAAGTTCGGTTCAACAATCAGTTTCTTCAATCGTTCTTCTTGAGTCAAACTTACTAGTCTTACTTCTTTCGCGTTGGTCTGTTGAAGAAGAAGCTCGCGTAGTGTCTTAAGTGCGCGTTTCACTATGGGCTTGTCTGCGACGACAAGAATTGTGGAGACGGGTTGCCTAAGCTTGATCTTCTTCGATTGGCGTGCTGAGGCTGCGGCGTCAGAAATGTGTTGGACGACCCGCATTTCCTCCTCTAGAGTCGTGTTGATCCATTTCTCGTCTACATTGCGCCATTTGGTCATGTGGATACTTTCGGGATTCAATCGTTCAGCAGTTCGGAAAGCTTCTCGGTAGATTGTCTCAGTGACAAATGGCATTGCAGGTGCTGCAAGTCCCAGCCAACTCCTGAGGGCGTGATGGAGAACCGTGTAGGCTGCGAGTTTGTCTCTGCTTGTCTTTTCTAGCCAGAATCTTCGACGGACGAGCCGAATGTACCAGTGGCTGAGATCTTCAATAACGAACTCTCTGAGCGCTCTAACTGCTGAGTGAATTTCTAACCGTTCGAAGTATTCTGTAACGTCTCCCGCCATCGTTTCAGTCCTTGAGAGTAGCCACTTGTCTTCGGGGTGAAACGATTTCGCTAGTTTTCGCATCGTCCAATTGTTAGGGTTGAACTTGTCGAGATTCATGTAGAGAGTCGCAAAGGCGAAGACGTTCCAGACGATCTGCAAGTCTCGGGCAGCGGTTTCTACGGTATTCCAGGAGAATCGAAAGTCGTCCCAGACCGTCGTTTGGAGAGTGTAGAACCGAAGAGCGTCTCTGCCATGTTTTCCAATGACATCCTCTGGACTGACGAAATTGCCTTTGGACTTGCTCATCTTCTCCCCGTCTTGGTCCAAGGTGTGTCCATGCATCAGCACTGCGTTGTACGGTGTTTTGTTGAAGACTAGAATGCTGGAGATTAACTGATTGTAGAACCAGCCTCGGGTCTGGTCGTGGGCCTCGACGATCACGTCAGCAGGCCACCATGCCCTCATGTCCTTCAGGTTAGGTGGATAGCCGAGACCTGCCCATGAGGCTACACCTGAGTCGAGCCATCCGTCGAGGACATCTGGCTCTCTTCTCGCTTTGCCGCCGCATTTGCATCTTGTTTCTATCTGGTCGACGCCGTTTCTGTGGAGCTCAAACTTTCGTGGATGTCCAACGGCCATCTTCTCTAGCTCGGCTCTGGAGCCAACGACAGTATGTTCTCCGCAATCTCGGCATGTCCAAACGGGGAGTGGGGTTCCCCAGTAACGTTGGCGGCTGATGACCCAGTCGCGAGCGCCTACAAGCCATGTGTGGAATCGTTTGGATCCTCCCCATTCTGGGGTCCATCGGACTCGTTTGTTCTCCTGGACCATTTTCTGCTTGAATTTGGTGACTTTGATGAACCACTGATCTGTGGCTCGGAGTATGAGGGGGGTCTTGCAGCGCCAGCAATGCGGATACGAGTGTTCGATCGTCTCCTCCCTGAAGAGTAGTCTCTTGGCTTCAAGATCCTTGACGATCACCGGGTTTGCCTCTCTGACTTGGAGGCCCGCATACTTTCCGGCCTCGGGGGTGAAGTGTCCCGATGCGTCTACAGGCGACAGTACCGGTAGGCCGTTTCGCTCGCCCACCTCAAAATCCTCCTCACCATGTCCGGGAGCCATATGAACTAGGCCCGTGCCATCAGTCATCGTAACGTACTCCGAGCTCAAGAATACTCTGTGAAGTTTCCCACCCGTCTTCTGATGGGTCTCCTCCAATAATGGAGGGATGTAACAAACTCCTTCTAGCTCCTGTCCTTTGAGTTCCCGTATGATCTTGTACGGTTTTTCACCGAGTACAGGTGAGAGTCTCTCTTTGGCGATTATCAGCTTCTCACCGTCAACCTCTACGACGGCATAGATCATGTCGGGGTGAACCATGACACCCTCATTGGCAGGCAGGGTCCATGGCGTAGTGGTCCAGACTAGGAGAAATTCTCCGGGCTTGTCGACAATGGGTAGTTTCACGTAGATGGAGTAATCCTTGATCATACGGTACTCGTCTGTGACTTCGTATCCGGCTAGGGCTGTCTCGTCGTGAGGGCACCAGTGGACGACTCTCAATCCCTTGTAGAGGAGTTTCTTCTGGTGCGCTTGTTTGACTGTCCACCAGACTGATTCGATGTATCTGTCGTGATAGGTGACGTACGGACGGTCCCAGTCCATCCAGATGCCTAGGTCCTTGAAGACCCGCGTTTGAGCCTCTATGTTCTCGTCAGAATACTTCTTGCATTCAGCGATGAAACGGTCAATCCCGAATACATTCTCAATGTCTTTCTTTGATGTGAGATTGAGGCTCTTCTCAACCATCAGTTCGACGGGTAATCCATGACAGTCATAGCCGGGCTGGTCATGGACATTGTGGCCTTTCATTCGTTGGAACCGTA
>Ga0209239_1001228_pt1 | contig 15161 bp, 14 predicted proteins | sample GraSoi013_2_20cm_FD_185824 | JGI IMG/M metagenome (GOLD analysis project Ga0209239, IMG submission 185824) | Grasslands soil microbial communities from the Angelo Coastal Reserve, California, USA - Sample 10_02_2013_2_20cm (SPAdes) (version 2) | ecosystem: Environmental > Terrestrial > Soil >...
ACTACATCTCGCAGGTCGAGGTGATCCAGGAGGTCATGGGGTACCCGGAGAACCCGCACATGTACGCGGCCCAGATCACAGTCGACGTGCCGCAGTGGGGAGGCCTCAGCGGCTGCACGTTCGAGGAGAGCCAGTCGTGGGGGAAGTTCCACAAGGACGCGAAGATGGCCCAGAGCCTTGTCGACGCGACGATCGGGCTGCCGCTGCTGATCGCCTACCTGTTGCAGAAGGGCGTCCACAAGAAGCGGAAGCAGAAGAAATATCGGTGGAAGGGCGAGGAGCTCGCGGAACTAACGTGAGGGCGGGGGTCAGCGGCCGCGCACCCGATGGGCATACTGCCGCAAGGTCTCCTCCTGCTCCGGTTCGATCACCCCTCGGACGGTCCCATAGGCGTCGCCCGCCCGTTGCCGGATCTCCCGGATCGCCGCGTCGGCCGACATCCCGCGGTGGATGAGGAACGCGGCGAGCATCGTGCCGGTCCGGCCTCGGCCGGCGTAGCAGTGCACGAGGACTTTCTTCCCTTCTCCCAACTTGGCTTCCGCGAAGGCCACGAAGTCATCGATCTGGTCGAACGTTGGCGACGCGAAGTCCTCGACGCAGATCTTCTTGTGCTCGAATCCCGCGTCCTCGATTTCGAACGTGTTCAATCGGTCGCACTCGAGGCTGACGACCACGCCGAATCCCATCTTCCGGAGACGGGCAAAGTCCCATTCCATGAACGCCGGACCGGGGAGGCCCGCGAGGCGCCCTCCGTCGATCGTGTAGTAGGACATCCGCATGGGCGGCCTTCATTTCCCTCCACTAGTTCAAAATACCGCCGGGGTCATCGGATGCGGCGATGCCCCGCGGGCGCATGACGATCGGCCTGTACAATTCGTACGACCCGGTGAAATTCGCCGAGGCCCATCGACGCGCCCTCGCCCGCGCGGCCCCCGTCGCCCTCGCGTTCGACGCGAACCTCGCCACGTTCGGCTTCCCGTTCGAGCGCGACCTGCGGACGCCGCAACAGACCGCGGCCTGGGTCTCCGGGACCACCACGATCGGCCTGGAGGGAAAGTACCTCCGCGAGCTCGCCGACGCGGGCCGTCTCCTCACGTTCGAGTTCCCGAAGCGAGGCTTTCCACCGCAACTTGGCGAGGTGGTCGTCACGACGAACCGTCCCGATCCGAAGAAAGCGGTCGACGCGAAATTCCTCGCGGGCCTGCTCCGCGATGGGGCGTCGTTCGTGCTCGTGTTCGGCCTCGGGCCGCACGGCCTCGAGAATCGCGACGTCGAGGGGCTCGGCCGGTACCACTTCGACCTCACGGGCCGCGGGCTCGTCCTGGAGACCGCGACCGCGATCGGGGCGGCCCCCGCCATCATCGCGGCGCACCTGGATTCGTAGGCCTCGGAACCTGGTCCCCCGCTCAATTCTTAAATAGGCCCCCTCGTTGCAAAGGCCGGCCATGGCCGAGGCGACCTTGGAACTCTGCGACAACTTGCTCCTGACGGGCCCGGCCCGGCTCCCGACACGCTACGGCGCCTTCCGGGTCTACGCGTTCCAATGCCCGTTCACCGGGGAAGATCACGTCGCGCTCGCCCGGGGGCAGATCGCGGGTCGCGAGCGGGTCCTCCTCCGCCTGCATTCGGAGTGCGTCACGGGGGACGTCTTCGGCTCCGAGCGCTGCGATTGCGGGGCCCAACTCGATGCCGCCCTGAAGAAAATCGGCAAGGCGCCCCGCGGCGTCCTGCTGTATCTCGCGCAAGAGGGACGTGGGATCGGGATCGCGAACAAGATCGCCGCGTACCATCTGCAGGACCACGGCCTCGACACGGTCGACGCGAACCGGGTCCTCGGATTCCCGGCGGACCTCCGATCCTACAAGTGCGCCGCCTGCATGCTGCGGGTCCTCGGCGTGAAGTCCGTGCGACTCATGACGAACAACCCGGCCAAGATCGAGCAGCTCGAATCGTATGGGCTCCGGGTGGTCGACCGGATTCCGCTACAAGTCCCGGCGACTGCCGCGAACATCCGCTACCTCAGGACGAAGAAGTCCCGGCTCGCGCACCTGCTCGAGACTCCGGTGGTCGATGGCCCTCGAGCACGGCGACGATCTGGTCGGCGATGACGGAATCGCCTTCGACGACCCGGACCGCGGTCACGGTTCCGTCTTGAGGCGCCGCGATCTCGTTTTGCATCTTCATCGCCTCTAGGACGAGGAGGGTGTCTCCGCGTTTGACCTCGATCCCCAGGCGGGTCGCGACCCGGACCACGCGGCCGGGCATGGGCGCACGGATCGGCAGCCGTCGAACCGAACGTGACCTCGCCGGTAAGGCCGAGTCGGAGGTCTCATCCTCGATCTCCGAGATCGCGATTTCATGGGTCGCATCCTGGGTTATGACCGTCCGGCCAACGAAGCGCACGCGGCGCCATTTTGAACCCAGGCGGACCGCGATCCCGTCGTCGACGCGGCGGACCTTCCCTCGGTACTCGGCCCCGTCGACCCGAATCAGGATGCCTTCGGGTCCTTGCTCGACCTCGACGCGGCGGGGATCACCATCGACGACGAGGCGGAACCGCATGGTCACCTCCCGCGAGGAGGTGCCGGCGTCCGGCCGCGGACCAAGCCGAGGCTTTCGATCGCAGGAGGTCGATGGTCGGGCCGGACATCAGTCGCCCGCTCGCGGCAACCGCCGCGGCGATTTCCGCGATCTGTCGCTCCCACGGCCCGCGGCTTCGGATCCGTCCGACGAGGTGGAGGTCGTCCACCATGGTGGTCCACAGGTTTCCCCTGATGAAATCGCGGTCGGACATCAGGACCCGATGGAAGGGAAGCGTCGTGTGGATGCCGCGAACCTCGAAGGCGTCGACGCTCTGGAGCATCCGACGCACCATCGTCTCACGGGAGGAACCGGCGACGGCAAGCTTCGCGATGAGCGGATCATAGAACGCGGGGACGATTGATCCCGCCGCCACCCCAGCGTCGACCCGAATCTGGCCCCCGGCGGGCGGGCGAAAGTCGACGACCCGACCGGGAGACGGAAGGAAATTTCGGAGCGGGTCTTCGGCGTTGATCCGGCACTCGATCGCGTGGCCCTTCCAGCGCATCTCGTTCTGCGAGACTTCGATTCCCTCTCCGGAGGCGACCCGCAGCTGTTGCCGCACCAGGTCCACGCCGGTGACCATTTCCGTAATCGGGTGCTCGACCTGAAGACGGGCATTGACCTCGTTGAAGGTGAACCGGCCGTCGTGGAACAGGAATTCCACCGTCCCCGCATTCCGATAGCCAAGGGATTGCAGGCCGCGCACCGCGACCTCCCGCAGCCGCTTCCGAACGGCGGCCCCAATCGCGGGCGACGGGGTCTCCTCGACGAGCTTTTGGTGTCGCCGCTGGACGCTGCACTCCCGTTCGACGAAGCCGACTCCGGCCCCGCGATCCCCGAGGAGCACTTGCACCTCCACGTGACGGGCCTTTCGCAGATACTTCTCGAGGAAGAGGTCGGGGTTGCCGAAATTCGCGCGGGCCACGGACCGCGCGGCCTCGAACGATTCGGCCAGGTCTTCGGGTCCGTCCACGCGCGACATGCCGATCCCCCCGCCGCCGGCGGTCGCCTTGAACAGCACCGGATACCCGAGGTGCGCCGCAACCTCGCGGGCCTCATCCACGGAACGGAGGACGCGATCGACGCCCTCGGTGACGGGCACGCCGGCCTCCGCCATCGCTCGACGCGCGGACACCTTGTCACCGGTGACCGCGATCGCCTCGGGCGGCGGGCCGACGAACACGATCCCCGCCTCCGCGCAACGCACCGCGAAGTCCGCCTTCTCCGAAAGGAATCCATATCCCGGATGGATCGCGTCCGCCCGAGTCTCCGTGGCGGCGCGTAGGATCGCGCTCGCATTCAGGTAGCTCTGCGCCGGGAGGGGACCCCCGATCTCGACGCTCTCATCCATCGCGGTCCGGTGGAGGGCGGTCCGATCCGCCTCCGAGTACACACCGATGCAGTGAATGCCCATCGCGCGGGCGGTCCGGGCGACGCGGATCGCGATCTCGCCGCGGTTCGCGATGAGCAATCGCCGGAACATGCGCCTCCGGCTCAGAGCGGGATGTTCCCGTGCTTCTTCGGCGGTCGCGTCTCCCGCTTCGTCCGGAGCACGGCGAAGGCGTTGATGACCCGCGGCCTCGTCTCCACGGGCTCGATGACGTCGTCCAGGTAGCCCATGCGGGCGGCGATGTAGGGATTGGCGAACCGCTCCCGGTATTCCCCCACGAGTTCCTTCTCGCGCTTCGCCGGGTCCGGAGCTTCCTCGATCTCTTTCTTGAAGATGATCTGGACCGCCCCCTCGGGCCCCATGACCGCCAATTCGGCGGACGGCCACGCGAAGTTGAAGTCGCCCCGGATGTGCTTTGACGACATGACGTCGTAGGCGCCTCCGTAAGCCTTGCGGGTGACGATCGTGACCTTCGGGACGGTCGACTCGCTGTACGCGAACAGGAGCTTCGCGCCGTTGCGGATAATGCCGCCGTACTCCTGGTCCGACCCCGGCAGGAATCCCGGGACGTCGACGAACGTCAGGAGCGGGATGTTGAAGGAGTCGCAAAACCGCACGAAGCGCGCCGCCTTGATCGAGGACGGATTGTCGAGCGTCCCGGCGAGGACCTTCGGCTGGTTCGCGACGATGCCGACCGAGTGGCCCATGAGCCGAGCGAAGCCGACCACGATGTTGCGGGCCCAGAGTTCGTGGACCTCGAACCAGGAACCCCGGTCGACGATGCGCTTGATCACGTCGAGCATGTCGTACGGCTTGTTCGGCTGCCGCGGGACGATGGTGGCGAGCTCCGGATCCATCCGGTTCGCATCGTCCTCCGTGGCGAGGACGGGAGGATCGTCCACGTTGTTCGACGGGAGGTAGCTCAGCAGCCGACGCACGATCCGGAGGGCTTCGGCCTCGTCTTCGGCCGCGAAGTGCGCGACGCCGCTCTTCTCGGCGTGCGTCAGCGCCCCGCCGAGCGCCTCGAACGTGACCGACTCCCCGGTCACGGCCTTGATGACCCCCGGACCGGTGATGAACATGTTCGACGTGCCCTTCGCCATGATGATGAAATCGGTCATCGCGGGGCTGTAGACCGCCCCGCCCGCGCACGGCCCGAGGATCGCGCTGATCTGAGGGACGACGCCGGACGCGAGGACGTTGCGGTAGAAGATCTCCGCGTATCCACCGAGGCTGATGACGCCCTCTTGGATCCGCGCGCCCCCGCTGTCGTTGAGGCCGATCACCGGGGCGCCGACCTTCATCGCCATGTCCATGATCTTGACGATCTTGTTCGCGTGCATCTCGCCGAGGCTTCCGCCGAAGACCGTGAAGTCTTGGGAGAACACGAACACGGCCCGGCCATCGATCGTCCCGTGGCCCGTGACCACGCCGTCCCCGGAGATCCGCTTCTGGTCCATCCCGAACTCCGTCGTCCGATGCTCGACGAAGGCGTCCATCTCGACGAAGGACCCCGGATCCAAAAGGACGTCGAGCCGCTCCCGCGCGGTGCGTTTGCCCTTCGCGCGCTGGGCGTCCTGCCGATCCTTGCCGCCTCCCAGCTTCGCGAGGGCCTTCCGCCGTCGCAGCTCGTCGACGCGCTCGTCGCCCGTCATCGCGGCGACAAACGCGGAGGCGCGTCATTAAGGCTTCGCGGTCATTCAGCGGGCCGGCCATCCACTGCCCGGGGCGTCAAGGCAAGATCTTGAGCTGGCCCTCGACGAACTCATGCTTCGCGTTGGCCTCATCCATGATAATGAGGGCGCCATTCGGCGCGATGTCGTAGGCCCGGCCCGTGACGGTCCCCTTCGACGTCGTCGCGCTCACCCTCTTGCCGATCGTCGTGCACTGACCTCGGTACTCCTTGATGAGGAACTCGATCTTCGTGTTCCGGTACCGCGAGTACAGATCGTCGAGCTGACTGAGGAGGTAGTCGAGGAACTCGTCGTTCGCGACGAAGAGGTTCACCTCCCGCTTCATCGTCGTCGCGGTGGCCTGAAGGTCCGGGGGGAGGCGGTCCAGGTCCACGTTCGTGTTCACGCCGATGCCGATGATCACGTGGTACGTCTCCCGGCGGTAGACGCCCTCGGAGAGGATTCCCGCGATCTTGCGACCCTGGTAGACCGCATCGTTCGGGTACTTCAGGCCGGCGAAGACTCCGAAGTGTCGCAATGCCTTGACGACCGGCATCCCGGCGAGGAGGCCGAGGACCCAGGCCTGCGGCTCCTTCGGGCGGAGGAGGACGGAGGCGTACAGCCCTCCCGGCGGCGAGGCCCAAGCGCGGCCCTGCCGCCCTTTGCCCGCCGACTGCCGGTCGGCCCAGATGACGAGGCCTTCCTCCAGGTCCGGCTCGAGGAGCTCCTTCGCGGTCTCGTTCGTCGATTCGAGGAGATCGTAGTGCCACACGGACCGTCCCACGATCTTTCGGTTCGGCTCGTGGAACTCGCCGATCTTCAACGGAAAAATCGGACGCGCGGCGTCTATTTCAACGTTCCCGGCTCAGGTCGCCGCCCGGGCCGCGGCGGGCGCCTTCGCCTTCGCCAGGTCCTGGCTCGCGAGGAAGCCCCAGAACATCACCGCGATCCCGACGAACTCGCCGATGTACAGGGCCCAGGAAAGCCCGAAACGCGCGAGGGAGCCCCCCGCCGCGATGATCACGGCGCCGATCCCGATCCAGAGGTTGAACAGCAGGCGGGAGCGCCAGAAGGAGTACGCGGCGATCCCGATCAGCGCGACGCTCCCGGGAATGGTGAAGAGCGGCGAATAGATCCGGACGCTGTCCGGCAACGCCGTCCCGGCGACGGGAATCGACGAGGAGAAGGCCGCGGTGTTGACCGTCGCGCCCGCGACGGCCACCGCGAAGCCGGCGAAGAGGACCAGCGTGTAGAGGGCGAACCCGAGGCCCGCCCGCCGGTGGATCAGTAGGACGGAACCGATGCCGAGGACCGCGACGAGGGGCGCCGCCACGACGTAGTACGCTTTGTACGTCGACGAAGTCCATCCGTAGGCCTCCGCGAGGAACTGCGTGAAGGCCGCGACGCCGTACAAGGCGAGGCCGACGGACCACGCGAGCTGGAAGGGTTTTCTCCGGGAGATCCACTGGTTGAACACGAGGGCCGCAAAGATCAGGCTCACGACGGTCGCACCGAGCGATACCGCTGCGCCTTCCGTGGACATCGAGGGCCGCGGACCGGGGCCGCTCGGATAAAGATTCGCGACGGAATTCAGCCTAATCCCGCTGACGCCTCGATCCCGTCACGGGGACTCTTGGACCAGTTCGAGGAGGACGCCGCGAGCCGATCGCGGGTGGAGGAAGGCGACGAGCCGCCCGTGCGCTCCCGGTCGTGGTTCCGCGTCGATCAACTCGAGGCCTTGCCCTCGGAGGCGGCGCATCTCCTCGCGGATGTCGGGGACCGAGAACGCCAGGTGATGCAGGCCCTCGCCGCGACGCTCGATGAACCGGGCAATCACTCCTTCCGGCGAGAGGGACTCGAGGAGTTCGATCCGCACCGGGCCGGCCCGGAGGAACGCGACCCGCACTCCTTGCGTCGGCACGTCCTCGACCGGCCCCGCCTCGAACCCCAGCTTTCCGTAGTCGGCGAGGGCTTCGTCGAGCCGCCGGACCGCGACCCCGATGTGGTGGGCGGGCCCGATCATACTTCCTGCCTGGGGCGGTACGTTCCGAAGACGGTCCGGAGCACGTCGCTGATCTCGCCGAGCGTTGCCTTTGTCTTCACCGCCTCGATGAGGGCCGGCATGACGTTCTCCTCCCTCCGTGCGACGTCCTCGAGGCGGCCTAGATGCCTCTTCGCCGCCTTCGGATCCCGCCCCCCGCGGAACTGTCGCAACGTTCGCGCCCGTTCGGCGGCGAGCTTGGGGTTCGTTTTGGGGATCGGGATCCGCTGACCCTCCTCGAGGAAGGCATTCACGCCGACGACCGTCCGCTCCCCACGTTCGAGCTCGACCTGATAGCGGTACGCCGAATCCGCGACCTGCAGCTGGACCCAACCGGACTCGATCCCCTTGCGCATGCCGCCCCGACGGTCCACTTCGCGGATCAGGGTTGCGGCCTCCGCCTCGAGTCGGTCCGTCAGGGACTCGATCACCGCCGAGCCGCCCGCGGGATCGACCGTGTTCGCGACGCCGCTCTCGTGGGCGAGGATCTGTTGGGTGCGCAACGCGAGCCGGACGGCCTTCTCGGACGGCAGGGAAAGGGCCTCGTCCATGCTGTTCGTATGGAGGGACTGGGCACCGCCAAGGACGGCGGCGAGGGCCTGGATGGCCACGCGGACCGCGTTGATCTCCGGCTGTTGGGCGGTGAGCGTGGCCCCGGAGGTCTGCGCATGAAATCGGAGCGCCATCGACTCCGCCTGCTTCGCGTGGAACCGGTCCCGCATGATCGTCCCCCAGAGGCGGCGGGCGGCCCGGAACTTCGCGACCTCCTCGAGCAGGTCGATGTGGGCGTTGAAGAAGAACGAGATCTGCGGGGCGATCGCGTCGACGTCGAGGCCCCGGGCCACCGCCTCATCGACGTACGCGATCCCGTTCGCCAGGGTGAACCCGATCTCTTGCACCGCCGTCGCGCCGGCCTCGCGGATGTGGTATCCGCTCACGCTGATCGCGTTCCATCGCGGCACCTCCCGCGAACAGAACTCAATCACATCGAGGGCGAGGCGCATCGAGGGCCCCGGCGGATAGATGTACGTGGAGCGCGCGATGTATTCCTTGAGGATGTCGTTCTGGAGCGTCCCCCGCAGCGCCTCCCGGCGGATGCCCCGGCCCTCGGCGACGGCGATGTAGAGGGCGAGCAGGATCGGCGCGGTCGCGTTGATCGTCATGCTCGTGCTGACGCGGTCGAGGGGCAGGCCGTCGAAGAGCAGCCCCATGTCCTGGATCGTCGAGATCGCCACGCCGACGCGCCCGACCTCGCCTCGAGCGAGGGGCGCATCGCTGTCGTATCCCATCTGCGTCGGCAAGTCGAAGGCCACACTCAGGCCCTCGTTGCCATGCTCGAGGAGATACCGGAATCGCCGGTTCGTCTCCTTCGCGGTCCCGAAGCCCGCGTACTGGCGCATGGTCCAGAGGCGGCCGCGGTACATCGTGGCCCGCGCGCCGCGGGTGAAGGGTGGCTCGCCAGGGAACCCGAGCGTCTCCGCGAAGTCCGCGGGAGAGCGATGGGACGGCGTCACGACGACGTCCAAGGCGAGGTCGCTGCCCGTTTTGCCCGACGCGGTCAATGGGGGCGATCGTCCTTGTTCGCGCTCCGAGCGAGACCTCGGACGCTTCTTCCGTGTCGCCATGGCCCTTCGGACGTCGGACCAACGGACCTGCGGGGATAAGGGTTACGTCAGTAGGTCGTCCAGGACAGGCCGTGCGGAGGGACCGTCACGCCCCGGCCTCGTTCGACGCTCCCGACGACGCGCGCGTTCACCTCGGGGCGGAGGGATCGGATAATCGGCTTCGTGGCGTCCTCCGGCGCGACGATCGCGAAGCCCATCCCCATGTTAAATGTCTGATACATCTCCGACGGTGCGATGCCGCCGAGCATCTGGAGGGCCCGGAACACGGCGGGTACCTCGAGCGGCTCCGAAATCCGGAACTCGACGTTGGACTTGAGCCGGACCAGGTTCCTCACCCCGCCGCCGGTGATGTGGGCCATCCCGTGGGCCTTCGCGCGACCGAGGGCCCGCAGGACCGGACGGACGTAAATCGCGGTCGGCTCGAGGAGCTCCTCCCCCCAGGGTCGCCCGCCCTCTGGGAGGGAATCGAAGATCGTCAGGGCCGAGTCCGCGAGGACGCGGCGGGCCAGCGTCAGGCCGTTGGAGTGGATCCCGGTGCTCGGAAGGCCGACGATCACGTCGCCCGGCCGGATCGCGCGGCCGTCGATGATCTTCGTCTTGAGGACGGCCCCGAAGCAGGTCCCCGCGAGGTCGATCTCCCGGATGAGTTCCGGGACGACGGCGACCTCTCCGCCGATGATCGAGACGTTCGCGAGCTCCGCGCCACGGTTCAGGCCGACGCCGATCTGGCGAGCGACTTCCTGGTCGTAGGCCGAGATCGCGACGTAGTCGACGAACGCGAGCGGCTCCGCCCCGATGCAGATCATGTCGTTCACATTCATCGCGACGCAGTCGATCCCGATCGTGTCCCACCGGCGCATCTCCTTCGCGACGAGGACCTTCGTGCCGACGCTGTCCGTGCAGAGGGAGAGCGCGTAGGATCCGAAGTCGACCAGCCCTGTGAAGTGGCCGATCTTCGTGAGGGGCTTGCCGAGGCCCTTCCGGCGGTACCGCAGGGCGGCGACCAAGGCCGCGATGTGGGCCGCCTTCTCGTCCTGGCTCACGCCGGCCTCGGCATAGGTTCGAACCACGCGCAAGCAACCAAGCGCGGCTATTTCAAGGGTACGCGGGCCGATGGTCAACATGTTAAGCCGGGAGCGCAAGCCGACGACGGAAGACCTCCAAGGTCGACCGCGCGATGGACACGGGCCCGATGGCCACGTGAACTCCCAGGCGACGCAGGCGGCCCTCCAGTTCGAGGGCATCCCTCGGAGGCATGACGAGGACGCTCTGCCCGATCCAGACGACGCCGGGACGGTGAATGAACCCCTTCTCCTGGTACGGCCGCCGCTCTCGTCCTTCCGATATCCGCTGCCGCCCAAAGATGATTTGACAGACCCTTGCCGCCGCGGCCCGAGCGGACCCCGAGACGTCATACGAGAGCAGGACCCGCTCTCCCTCGTATCCTTCAATCGTCATCGCCACTGGATGCAGGTAGCTATATTATAGCTTTTCCTTTGGGTCCGCGAAACTACTCGGAGCTGAGGTTAACATGTTAAGCCGGCGGCCGAGAAAGGGTTATGGAGCCCCGCGGTCTTGGTGCCCTGCGATGGGCAAAGCCTGGGTGAAGGCCCGCCGCCACGACCGGTTCTATCGGGCCGCGAAGAAGCAGGCGTACCGGAGCCGCGCCGCGATCAAGCTGTCCCAGATCGACCGTCGGATCGGCCTCTTCCGGGAGGGCGACATGGTCGTCGACCTCGGGGCGTCCCCCGGAGGCTGGTCCCAAGTGGCCCGGGAGCGGGTCGGCGCGTCCGGCCGCGTGCTCGCGGTGGACCTCGCCCCGTTCGTTCCGCTGGAAGGCGTCGAGTTCCTCCGCGGCGACTTTCAAGATCCCAAGGTGCAGGCGCAGCTCTTCGAGCGCCTTCGCCGACCCGCCGACGTCATCATCAGCGACATGTCCCCCAAGCTCAGCGGGCATCGCGCCGTGGACGTCGCCCGCGCCCTCGATCTGGCGGAGGCGGCCCTCTCCTTCGGCGTGCGGGCGCTTCGACCGGGAGGGAGCCTGCTGGTCAAGGTCTTTCAGGGGGACGGCTACCGGGAGTTCCTCCGCCGCGTGTCCGAGGGATTCAAGGCCGCGAAAGGGGTCAAGCCGGGCGCCTCCTCGGCGAGCAGCGCCGAGTTGTACGTCGTCGCGGTCGGCCGGATCTAGGCTGCCGCGCGGGAGATCGATCGCGCTTTCTCCAGGCACCGCTGCGCTTCCTCGCGGTCTCCGAGCCGGGCGAGGACCTCGCCGCGGTTCAGCCACGCGGCGACGTAGGTGGGCCGGAAGCTCGTCGCCTTCTCGTGGCAGCGGCTCGCTTCCTCGAATTGATTCATCCGAGCGAGCACGACGCCCTTGTTGTTCCACGCGATCGCGTACTTCGGTCGGATGCGGAGCGCCTTGTCGTAACATTCGATGGCCTTGCCGAACTCCGCCTTCTTGCAGTACACGGTCCCCAGGTTGCACCACGCGACCTCGTTTTCCGGATCCAGTCGAATCGCGTTCTCGTGGCACCGCAGGGCGTCGTTGAGCCTCCCGAGGTATTTCATTGCGACCCCGCGGGAGGTCCACGCGTACGAGGGACGCCGCACCATCCGGATCGCGCGTTCGTAGTGGACGAGGGCCTCCTGATGCCGGCCGAGCTTGACGAGGCGGTCGCCCTGCGCGACCTCGCTGTTGGACAGATGATACAAGATGAGCGCCGAGGCCATGCCGGCGGCGGCGATCCCGACGAAGAGGATCGCGGTCCACGGACGCGTGGGATCGAACACGTTCTCGTACATGCGGAACCCGACGAACGTCGCCACGAGCGCCGCGACGGATCCGAACGTCACGGCGTCGAACATGCGCCCCGAGATCCCGAGGAGCTTGCCCCCCTCCGTGTCCGCGGGACTCGCCGCCACGGGGACGCGGGCGACGTCGGCCAGGACCTCGGGGACCTCCGCGACCGTCGAGGTCGTCGAGACCTCGGTCGCCTCGGCCCCCTCCGCGGGTTGGATCTCGACGAGGAGGGAGTCGAACAACTTCTCGGCGACGGCCTCGTCGACGTCCGGCGCATCGTCCGGGACCGTCTCCGGTTCGGCTTGCACCGGAGCCGATTTCGAGAGATCCATCAGGTCCTCGAGGAGGGCGTCCACCTTCGTGGTGGAGGAGGCTTCGCTCAGGGCATACCCGCAGGCCCCGCAGAACGCCGCGTCCGCGGAATTGGGAGCGCCGCAGACCGGACAGGGGCTCCCTGGCTCATCGCTCATCGTGAATGGGTCGCACCCTTACCGCGAGCCGATAAACGTATCGACTTGGGTTCCCTCGGTGAGAGCCTTCTTTCCGCCGAGGGCCTAGTCCCAGAACCGTTTCGTCCTCGCGTACGTGACCTCGGCCGCGAGCAGGTCGCGCAGGAAGTCCTCCTCGGTCTCATGGTACCCGCGCAGGATCCGGGCGGCGGTGTCCTCTCCGACGCCGCGGGCCATCAGCGCCACGACCGCCTTCCTGCCATGGGCCATCACCAGGCTCGCGTTCGTGAAGAGCCGCTTCGCCTTGGCCCGGCTCTCCTTGTCCGCGCCGCTGAAGTCGAGCTTCGCAATCTTGTCCTTTTCGTAGGGAGCTACGACGGCCACCATGAGCGCGTCGCAATTGGGACATCGGATCTTGGCGGGCAGGTCCCGGACCGTCTCGCGCCAGGTCCGCTTGCAGTTCATGCACAGCAAGGTCGCGGTCTCCTTCTCCAAACGAGCCTTGACGGCCATCAGGGTCGCGTGATCCGCCTTCGACGGGGTGACGAGCAGTCGGCCGCCTTCGAGCCCGGCCCGACCGACCGGGGTCATGCGCGTGACGACGACCTCGATCTCGCCCGATCGGATCTTCCGGAGGACCTCGATGGTCCGCGGGATGTCCATCCGCTCCCAGAACACCTTGTCGAGGACTTCCTCGAAGAGCGGCGTGTTCTCGAACGCCTTCAGGAGGCGGGGGATTGAGACGCTCTCCCATTCGACGTCCCGCCGCAGCGCGCCGAACTTCTTCGCGACGTAGACGAAGGCCCATCGCAGGAACGCGGAGTTCTTCAGGATGACGCGCAGGAGCGGCTCGAGCGCGTCCGGATCCTCGGGCCGCAGGATCTCGACGATCTGAGCCGGGTTCACGGATCGCGGGACCTCGAGCACGATCCGGTAGGGGTCCGTCTGCACGCCGACGCTCTGACCGAACCGCGCGCTCACGAGGGAGGAGATCAGCTGGGCGAGGGTCTCGTTGACCTTGGAGCCGAGGCAGGCGTTCACGATCAACACGTCCCGCGCCGACTCGATCGTGATCCGCCGGTCCGTCGCGAGGGGCGCGTCGCCGACGGACGCGAGGTATTCGAGGAACTTCGCGGCGCCGCGGTCGTTGACCGGGTACGGGGCAAGGTCCCGCTCCCTCCGGAGGCGGCCGACTTCCTGGGCCACCGCGAAGGGGACCGGGATGTCTTCCCCCACCCAGGAGGGCACGTCGCCGATCTCCCGGACCGGCTCCACCAAGATGTGGTCCTCCTTGAAATCGACGAAGCGCCACGCCGTCCCGCGCATGATGAAGCTCTCCCCGAGCTTCGCGTTCTCCGCGACGAACCACTCGTCCAAGGTGCCGATCGCGCGGCGCGAGGAGATGTCGACGACGCGGTACGTCTTGACGTCCGGGATCATGGAGATGTTCTCGAAGAAGTACGGGAGGGAGTTCGAACTTCGGCCGAGGCGTCCGTCCCGCGACCAGAGCATCCGGATGTCCGCGAGCTGCGCGACGACCTCGTCGAAGTCCGCCCGCTTCAACTCGCGGAAAGGCCAACTGCGGCGGACGGTCTCGTAGGCCTCGTCGAGGGAGGCGAACCGCTCCGAGACGGCGATCGCGATCAGCTGATTCGCGAGGACCGACCGATTGTCCTTCCGCACGACGAGGTCTTCGATCTCCTCCGAGAGCGCGCGGCGCGCGATCGCACATGCCTCCGCGACGTCGTCCTCGTGCGTCGCCAAGATCACGCCGTCGGAGACCTCGCCGACGCCATGGCCGGACCGCCCGATCCGCTGGACGAGCCTCGAGACCTCCCGCGGCGAGTTGTACTGCAACACGAAGTCCGCGCTGCCCACGTCGATGCCGAGTTCCAGGGACGACGTGCACACGAGGGCGCGGAGCCGGCTCGCCTTGAAGTCGTCCTCCATCTGCACGCGCACGTCTTTGGACAGGCTCCCGTGGTGGACCCCGATCCCAGGATCCTGGTACCAGGCGGTGAGCCGCGACGAGAGGAACTCCGCCGTGTCCCGCGTGTTGACGAAGAACAGGGTGGCCTGGTGCTCCTTGATGAGTTCGTAGCAGCGCCGCAACGCCGTCGCTTGGCCGGGTTGGACCCGCAGCCGCTCCGCGATCTCCGAGTCGTCCTTGATCGGGTTCGGCATCTCGACGCGGATCCGCATGCCCTTCGGCATCCGGACGCGGATGATTTCGACGGGACGATCGACGCCCGCGAGGAACGCCCCGACCTCGTCCGGCGTCCCGACGGTCGCCGACAGACCGATCCGCTGGAATTCCCGGCCAGTCAGGTCTCGCAATCGCTCGAGGCCGACCGCGAGCTGGGCCCCTCGTTCGTCGGAGGCGAGTTCGTGGATCTCGTCGATCACGACCCAACGGACCGACTTCAGATGCTCCCGCAACCGCCGGCCGGTGAACAGGATCTGGAACGTCTCCGGCGTCGTGATGAGCACGTCCGGCGGATGGCGGGTGATCGCGGCCCTCTCTTGCGGCGTCGTGTCCCCATGCCGAACGGCGACCCGGACCTCGAGGCGCTCGGCGAAGAAGGTCATGCGGCGGAGCA
>Ga0209239_1001230_pt1 | contig 15137 bp, 12 predicted proteins | sample GraSoi013_2_20cm_FD_185824 | JGI IMG/M metagenome (GOLD analysis project Ga0209239, IMG submission 185824) | Grasslands soil microbial communities from the Angelo Coastal Reserve, California, USA - Sample 10_02_2013_2_20cm (SPAdes) (version 2) | ecosystem: Environmental > Terrestrial > Soil >...
GCCGCGCTGACTCACCATGACATTGTAATTGAGATCACGCTCGAGTCCCTCCCAGAGCTTCATCGACCATTCGTAGAAGGGAATGTTTCCCGACAGCAGATAATTCGACCGGATGATGGTCGTGTTTCGACCTGCATTGCCGGATCCGATCCAGCTTTTCTCCAGGACGGCGACGTTGGTAATCCCGTGCTCTTTCGCAAGGTAGTACGCGGTAGCCAAGCCGTGCCCACCACCGCCAATAATGACGACGTCGTAAGTCTTTCGCGGTGCGGCGTCACGCCACGCAGGCCCCAGACTCTTATGGCCGGTGATTGCATTCCACGTCAGCGACAGAACCGAATAGCGCATCGTAGTGATCCAGGTCGCTGGAACTTAGCAATCGAGCGTGGTTTGCCGCTCCCAATCGGTGAGAGAGCGGGAATAGCTGTTCCAGTCGTCGTGCTTGAGCTTGAGATAGGATGAGAGAAACTCCTTACCGAGCCCGGCTTCGAATACCGAGGATTTCTCAAGCGCACGCAATGCATCAAGCAGGTTCAACGGCAGCCGGCTGGCACCTCGCGCCTTGTGAGCTTCGGTATACATATTGATGTCGTACCTTTTGCCGGGATGGCGCTTGTTCTTGATCCCGTCAAGACCGGCGACCAATAGAGCCGCCTGGAGCAGATACGGATTAGCTGCTCCATCGGCGAGGCGAAGCTCGAACCGTCCGGCCTCCGGAATACGAATCATGTGAGTCCGATTGTTGCCGGAATAGGTAACCATGTTCGGGGCCCAGGTCGCTCCGGACGCGGTGACTGGCGCGTTGATGCGTTTGTAGGAATTCACCGTCGGATTGGTGATCGCGCACAATGCTTGCGCCGAATGCATGACACCTCCGACGAAATGATAGGCGATCCGTGAAAGGCCAAGTTCGTCCTTCGGGTCATCGAACACATTCTTCTTGGCCTTGGTTGACCACAGCGAAGCGTGCACGTGGCAGCCGCTGCCAGTGAGATTGATGAAAGGCTTTGGCATGAAGGTCGCACGCAATCCGTGCTTCTCGGCGATCGATTTCACCATGTATTTGAAGAAAGCGTGCCGGTCGGCGGTCCGCAATGCGCTGTCGTACTCCCAATTCATCTCGAATTGGCCGTTCGCATCCTCATGATCGTTCTGGTACGGCTTCCAGCCGATGGCGGTCATGGCGTCACAAATCTCGGCGACAACGTCGTAGCGGCGCATCAGCGCTTGCTGATCGTAACAAGGCTTGGATTGCTGGTCGGCGGCATCGGAAATGGATTTGCCGTCCGGCGTGATCATGAAGTACTCGCATTCGACGCCGGACTTGAGCTCATAGCCTTCCTTCGCCGCCGTCGCGACCACACGCTTGAGCACTTGCCGCGGATTCTGGGCGACCTCCTTTCCGCCCATGACGAGATCAGCAGCGACCCAGGCCACTTCCGGCTTCCAGGGCAGCTGAATCAGGCTGCCCGGGTCGGGCATTGCCAGGATGTCCGGGTCTGCCGGCGTCATGTCGAACCAAGTAGCGAAGCCGGCGAAGCCGGCACCGGATTTGGCAACTGCATCGATCGCGCCAGCGGGCACGATCTTAGCTCGCATGGTGCCGAATAGGTCGAGGAAGGAAATGAGGAAATATTTGATCCGCTGCTTTTTTGCAGTGTCACCCAACGATGGCATGTTGCGGCCCCTGTTTGGAACGCCACTTTCCCCAAAAAGCGGGGTCACATTCCTTCCTGTCCCGGAATCCAATTCGTGCCGGCGAGCGGAACGCGCGCCATGGCCGCCGACTCGACGGTGAGCGCCACGAGATCCTCGGGTTCGAGATTGTGGACATGCGACTTACCGCAGGCGCGGGCGATGGTCTGAACCTCGAGCGCCATCACGGAAAGGTAATTGGCCAGCTTGCGGCTCGCGATCGCCGGATCGAGGCGTTGGGCGAGCACGGCATCCTGAGTCGTGATACCGGCCGGGTCACGCCCTACGTGCCAATCGTCGTAGGCGCCGGCGGTCGTTCCGAGCTTGCGGTATTCGTCTTCAAGATGGGGGTCATTGTCGCCGAGCGCGATCAGTGCCGCCGTCCCGATCGACACGGCATCCGCGCCCAGCGCTAGGCACTTTGCCACGTCGGCGCCGTTGCGGATGCCTCCCGACACGATCAGCTGGACCTTGCGATGCATGCCTAGGTCCTGCAATGCCTGCACCGCCGGGCGGATCGCAGCGAGTGTCGGAATTCCGACATGCTCGATGAACACCTCCTGCGTCGCCGCAGTTCCGCCTTGCATACCATCCAACACGACGGCGTCGGCACCAGCTTTTATGGCGAGCGCAGCGTCGTAATACGGACGCGATGCGCCCACTTTGACGTAGATCGGCTTCTCCCAGTCGGTGATCTCGCGCAGCTCATGGATCTTGATCTCCAGATCATCAGGCCCGGTCCAATCCGGGTGGCGGCAGGCCGAGCGCTGGTCGATCCCTTCCGGCAACGTGCGCATCTCGGCAACGCGCGCCGAGATCTTGTGGCCGAGCAGCATGCCACCACCTCCCGGCTTCGCCCCTTGGCCAACGACCACCTCGATAGCGTCCGCTTTTCTGAGGTCGTCGAGATTCATGCCATAGCGTGACGGCAACACTTGATAGACGAGGATGCGCGAATGCGCGCGCTCCTCGGCGGTCATGCCGCCATCGCCAGTCGTCGTGGACGTGCCCACCGCGCTGGCGCCGCGCCCAAGCGCTTCCTTCGCCTGCGCCGATAGAGCCCCGAAGCTCATCCCGGCAATAGTGATCGGGATCTTTAACGTGATCGGCTTCTTGGCGAAGCGGGCTCCGATGGTCACGTCGGTGGCGCACTTTTCACGATAGCCTTCGAGCGGATAGCGACTGATGGAGGCTCCCAGGAAAAGCAGATCGTCGAAGTCCGGAAGCTTGCGCTTCGCGCCGAAACCTCGAATGTCATAGATGCCGGTTGCAGCCGCTCGACGGATTTCCGAGATCGAGTAGTCGTCAAAGGTCGCCGACTTGCGCGGCGTGGTATGAATCCAGCGGTCCTCGGCATCCATCAGTATGATCCAACGTTATCGATGTGGAAATGATAGAGACGGCGGGCCGAACCGTAGCGGCGAAATCGGTTGATATCGACTTCGCCCTTCACACCACCAGCCTCGAGTAGGCGCGCAAGCTCGGCGCGATGATGATCTTGCAACGGCTTGTGCACGCAATCCGCGCCGAGACTTTTCACCGTGCCGCCAACGTAAAGATGTGCCTCATAGATCGAATCGCCGAGCGCCTCGCCCGCGTCGCCAAGCACCACGAGGCATCCCGCTTGCGCCATGAACGCGGATAGATGGCCGACCGAACCTTTCACGACAATATCGATGCCCTTCATGGAGATGCCGCATCGCGCCGCGGCATTGCCGTCGACCACGAGAAGGCCGCCGCGTCCGGTCGCCCCGGCGGCTTGCGAAACGTCACCCTTCACGTGCACCTGTCCGGACATCATGTTTTCCGCAACGCCGGGCCCGGCATTTCCGTGGACCACGACGGTCGCGCACTGGTTCATTCCGGCGCAGTAGTAGCCGACATGGCCTTCGATCTCCACGAGGATGGGGGCATCGATGCCGACCGCGACCGCATGCTGGCCGCGCGGATTGAGTACGCGCCAATGCGTTTCGTTGCCGTCGAACTTCAACCGGTGAAGCGTCGCGTTAAGCTCGCGCAGCGACGTATGGGCGAGATCAATCGTCGGCATTACTGACGCTCGCGGAAATACACCGTCGCCGGTTCAGGTTCCCACACCCGTGCTGCGTCGATTCCTGGCAAATCGACGAGCGCGCGGTATTCGGTGCCGAACGCGACCCATTTTTCGGTTTCGGCCATCACCGCCGGTTTGCAGGCAATTGGATCGCGCAGGACGCCGAATCCGGATTCTGTACCGACGACGAAGGTGTAGAATCCGTCGAGCGTAGCAAGCGAAGCCTGCAACGCCCGATCGAGCGATAGACCCTCGCGCATCTTCAAGGTCAAATAGCCCGCCGCGACTTCCGAGTCGTTTTCGGTCTGGAAGGCGAGGCCATGGCGGGCCAATTCGCGGCGAACCGCATTATGGTTCGACAAAGAGCCGTTATGGACGAGGCACTGGTCCGGCCCGGTGGTAAACGGATGGGCGCCATTCGTCGTCACGGCGGATTCCGTGGCCATGCGGGTGTGACCGATGGCGTGGGTGCCAGTCATGTCCGGCAATCCGAAACGGCTTGCAACCAGATCCGGCCGGCCGACCTCTTTGAAGACCTCCATGCGGCGCCCCGCGCCGACAACGCTGACCTCGGGCGCAACTTCGACAAGCGTGGCACGAATGGCCGCCTCGCGCGCGAGTGGCACTGTGACCACCATGTGCGTGTCACGGACCACGCGCGGCAGCGACGCTCCCGCGGCCGTCTCCAGTTGTTCGGTCAGACAGTCGAAGTCATGACCCAAGGGCGCTCGCAATGTCAGCTTGATCGCGCCTGGTGTCTCGCGTCCGTAAACGGCAAAGCCCGCGGAATCGGGCCCGCGATCACACAAGGTGCCGAGCATCCCGGCAACGAGCATGCCGAGCTCGGGCTCCAAGCGCGGATCCTTGAGGAAAAGACCCACGATTCCACACATGCAGCTTGCGCCCGTGTCAGCTTTCCCATCGCCAGCCTCGCACCGCTTGACACGTCTGTCAATTCGGAGGCACATTAGTTTCTCCAGAGGAAACTAGCTCATCGCGAGTCCCGGGCACCCCATCTGCGCCGCGAACCACGAAGTTCTCATGCGCCGGCCATCAACGACCAAGTTGCGCACCATCGTCGGCCGAGATGTCACTTCTGATATCGACAATGAGCTTCGAACCGGATCGCTCGCTCCAAGCGAACTTCCACCGCGAGGCCTCGAAGCCGGCATCGGCTCGGAAGTCCGGCGGCTGCGCAAGTCTCTCGATTTGACGATGGCGGAACTCGCGGCGTCATCCGGCATCTCGGCCGGCATGTTATCGAAGATCGAGAATGGCGCGATCTCGCCATCGCTCGCCACGCTCGACTCGCTTGCCAAGGCACTCAACGTGCCGATCAGCCGTCTGTTTGCAGAAACCGAGGAGCGGCGCGACTGCTCCTTTGTAAAAGCCGGTACCGGCGTGCGTATCGACCGGCGCGGCACCAAGGCCGGCCATCTCTATGACCTCCTCGGGCATTCGCTAGCTGGCGAGATCGGGGTCGAACCGTATCTGATCACGCTCAGCGAAGACGCGCTTCCCTATACTCATTTTCGTCACGCCGGCGTCGAATTTCTTTATATGCTCTCGGGCAAAGTCCGTTATCGGCACGCTGACCGTAGCTACATGATGGGGCCTGGTGACGCATTGTTCTTCGATGCGGCGGCGCGCCATGGTCCCGAAGAGCTCATCGAAAAGCCCATGCGCTACCTGTCGATCATCATTTATCCGCGTCAGAGAGAATGATCGAATGAACGCTGTCATCCAACACGATCCGCGAGGGCAGTCGAAAACGATCTGTGATGGCCGCGCAAGCATCTCATTTGCTGACGTTCGAAGGGTTGCGCATCTTCTGGGCTCGACATGCCGTCCAAATGGGCATTGGATCGGATGCGAACCTGATTTCAACGATCGTCGCGAAAGAAAGGATCGGCGGCACGCATCTTGCTGATTTTAAGATCATGCTCCGCCACGTGGGACTTCGACCCGGTCTTGCGCCGAGGGGCAATAATCGCGACTGATGTGAAAGGGCGTTTCGGCCCACGCCTGGACAGAAGGAGAGATCAAAATGTGGAAAAGGTGCTCAATGTTGCGCGATCTGAGAGGGGCTCCATTGTGGATACTTGCCACAGCCGTTCTGTTGTCATTCGCCGGAGGCACGGCATTTGCAGCGGATCCCGTGAAGATCGGGCATGTCGCTGCTTTATCGGGAGCCTCGGCGCAGTCGGGTGAGGCAATCACGCGAGGACTTGCCCTTGCGATCGACGAGATCAACGACAAGGGTGGTGTGCTCGGTGGACGCAAACTTGAACTCATCCAAAGAGACGACGAGTCGAACCCGCCGAAAGGGCTGATTGCCGCGCGCGAACTCATCTTCCAGGAAAAGGTTGCGGCTATTTTCGGAGGAATCGATACGCCCGTATCATTGGCGATCGTGCCGCTCGTCAACAAGGAAAAGACCCTCTTCATGGGCGTCTGGGCAGCGGGCACCGGCATTACGCGCAACGGCGCCAATCCGAACTACGTCTTTCGTGTCTCGGCCGTCGACGATGACGTCGACATCAAGCTTCTCAAATACGCGAACGAGAAATTCAAGGCGAAAAAAGCCGGTCTCATGCTTATCAATAATCCTTGGGGCCAGTCGAACGAGAAAGGTTTGATCGCCGCCGCCAAGGATAATTCCGCGATCGCGATTGCCGGCGTCTCCAAGTTCGAGAACAACGATGTGGACATGGTTCCGCATCTGACGCGACTCAAAGAAGCCGGTGCCGACGCCATCATCCTCGTGGTCAACGCCCCTCCCGGCGCACAGATGATGAAGTCACGTGAGCGCATGGGCTGGACGGTGCCCTGGTACTCGGCATTCGAGAGCGAGTTCAACGTCGACTTCGGCGTTTCCCCTGAGAGCCCTCGCCTAGGGGAGTACCAGGACGGCGAGAGCTTCGGGCTCAGCGGGCTGGACGGTGCCTGTTGTCTCGCATTGGGGAATTTCCGGCGGACGCTTCCCCGAGCTTGCGGGTCCGACTGCCGGCGATGCCCACTTCGTGCAGACTTACAGCTTCTTTGGAAAACTGAATCCCGCCGGCGAACGCGTCCTGGCAGCGTTGAAGAAAAAGTATCCGCAGATCAAAGGGCCGGAAGACATTTTCTCCCCCGTTGGCACAGCAAATGCCTACGATGCCATGCATCTTCTTACGATGGCGATCGAGCAGGCCGGCTCGACCGATGCCAATGCGGTTCGCTCGGCGCTCGAAAATCTCAAGGCAACATATCAAGGACTGATCAAGACCTACAATTTGCCCTTCACGCCTGAAAACCACGATGCACTGGGTCCGAACGATTACATCATGGTTCGCTACGAGGGCGACAAGGTCGTTCCTGTTGAATGACGAGCAGCGAGAAGGGCGGCCTCCGCGCCCCCTTCTTTTTGCTGGAATCGGTTTTCTGCGCCGCCCATGTTGGTGTCGTCAGCGCTCATTTCCGGCTTGGGGCTCGGCAGCATGTACGGGCTCCTCGCACTCGGATTTCATATCACCCATGCCGTGTCGAACACGGTGAACTTCGCACAGGGCAGCGCCATGATGCTGGGCGCAGTCCTATGCTTCACTTTCTGGGTCACCTTCCACTGGCCGCTCACGCTGGCGGTGATCGCAGCGCTTGGGCTTTGCGCGGTTTGGGGCGCGATCGTCGAGCGGATCGCCGTCCGCCCGTTCGTGCAGCGTGGCTCGAACGCTTGGTTGATGGCAACCGTCGCACTCGGCATCGTGCTCGAAAACGTGGTCCTGTTCACGTTCGGCAAGGATCCACGCGGCATGCCCGCCGGCGTACTCACGACCAACTCCGTCGTGGTCGCCGGCATCAGGATCCAGCTCTTGCAGCTCTTGATTCCGATCGTCGGTCTCCTGCTTGCAGCCGCTATCCAGATCTTCTTTCGACGATTCCATTACGGCAAGGCGCTTCTTGCGGTGGTTCAAAACAAGGACGCAGCACGTCTCATGGGCATCGACGTCGAGCGCGTCGTGATGGCGTCCTTCGCGCTATCCGGCCTGCTTGCCGGTATCGCCGGTATCATGGTCGCTCCGCTGTTCACGATATCGTCGACCATGGGAACGCTGTTCGGCATCAAGGCGTTCGCGGTCGCCATTCTCGGCGGCATCGGCAATGCGTGGGGGGTGGTGCTGGCGGGACTGATCTACGGCATTGCGGAAGCGCTCATTATCGCGCTGGCAGGATCGACCTATAGCCAGATCGCCACGTTTGCCCTCGTGATCCTCGCACTCGCTATCAGGCCGACAGGGTTGTTCGGTCACGCCGAGGTCAAGAAAGTATGAAGCTTCGCCGAGTACTCACCGTTTCCGCGATTCTTCTCGGCATTTGTGCATTCATTATCCGAGCCAATGGCTACGAACTCTACATTGTCGCGTTGGTGGGGCTGACCACGATCGTGGGCGTGGGACTCAACGTCCTGCTCGGCATGACCGGCCAGATTTCGCTCGGCCATGCCGCCTTCTATGCGATTGGCGCTTACGTGGTTGCCATCCTTACCACCAAGCTCGATTGGACATTCTGGGCCGCGCTGCCATTGGCGGGCGTCGTTGCCGGTGTTGCCGGCGTGCTCCTGGCTATCCCGGCGCTACGCGTACGCGGGCCTTATCTCGCCATGGTCACGATCGCGTTCGGTTTCGTGGTCGAGCAGGGTACGGCCGAGTGGGAGGGCTTGACCGGCGGATGGAATGGACTTTTGGGCATTGCGCTGCCGAGTCTGTTTGGCTTTGACTTCTCGGAGCGCGAGATGGCGTTCCTCGTGGTCTGCTTGACGGTTTTGTCGCTTTATCTCTACGCCCGGCTGAGCGCCAGCCCTTGGGGCCTCGCCATGCGCGCGGTTCGCGACTCCGAAATTGCGAGTCAGTCGATTGGGCTTGATCCGACCCTGATTCGCGCCATGGCGTTCGCGATTTCGGCGATTGCCACCGGACTCGCTGGCGGCATGTTCGCGTCAATGACCAACTTCATCAGCCCGGAATCCTTTCCCTTCTTTCAGTCGATCCTCTTTCTACTCGTGGTGATGATTGGCGGCGCCGACCGACTCCTCGGCCCGCTGGTTGGAGCACTGGTCGTTGTGCTGCTGCCGGAGATCCTTTCTTTTCTTGCTCAATATCGTCTGCTCTTCGTCGGGCTCGTGCTGCTGCTGGTGCTGCGGCTAGCGCCCGGTGGCTTCGTCGGATTGGCAGCAGACCTGATCAAAGAACGTAGGCGGAGCCCAGTAGCAACACAACGGCGGGATGTGATGGCTTACCTGTCCGCCAGCGCCCGACGCAGCCTTTGTGCAAGCAACCTGTCCGTGAACTTCGGTGGAGTCCGTGCGGTAAACAACCTCTGCTTCGATGCGCGCCCGGGCGATATCACGAGCATCATTGGACCGAATGGAGCCGGGAAGAGCACGGTGCTCAACCTCGTGTGCGGCTTCTATCGCCCGGACAGCGGTGTCGTCCGGCTGGGAAAAACAGACGTTACGCGGATCGCTACGCATTCGATCGCACAGCAGGGCATCGCGCGGACATATCAAACGACTCAGCTGTTCACTCATATGACAGTTCTCGACAATGTTCTCATCGCGCTTCGACGCGGCCGCCTCGAAGCTCGCACCATCTTCTCCTGGGGTCTCGATTTGGACCACCAAGAGCTTGCCGAGAGCCTTCTTGCCTTCGTCGGGTACCGCGCTCCGCTCGACCAGTTGGCGGGGGCTTTGCCCCACGTGGACAAGCGGCTCGTCGAGCTAGCGCGCGCCCTGGCCATCCAACCAAGCGTATTGGCCCTGGACGAGCCGGCGGCCGGACTCGATCCCAGCGATACCGCCCACATTGGCGACCTCCTCCGCAAGGTCGCGCGCACCGGCATCACCGTCATCTTGATCGAACACGACATGAATCTCGTGATGTCCGTTTCTAACCGCGTGATCGTCCTTGATGCCGGCGCAAAGATCGCGGAAGGCCCCCCGGCACAGGTTGCTGCCGATCCGCGCGTTCTCAAAGCCTATCTCGGCGATGAGAACCCGTCCGACCGTCGTCGCAAGCGAGACCTCGAGCCTGGCCGCGAGACGGTGATATCGACCGAAGGTCTTTGTTCCGGCTACGGCGCAGCGAGCGTCATTCGCGACATTAATCTCAAGGTCGACGCCGGTGAGCTTGTTGCCGTCCTTGGTGCCAACGGTGCTGGAAAATCGACGCTAATGCGGGCACTCAGTGGGCTCAACCGGCCCGTCGAGGGAACGGTGCGATTCCTGAGCGAGGACATCGAGACTCAGACGGCGAGTCAGATTGCGCGGCGCGGACTGGTTCTCGTGCCGGAGGGCCGCCAGGTCTTTCCCGAGCTCAGCGTGATCGACAATCTGCAGCTTGGTGCCTATGCCCGGCCGTCGGCTGATTTGATCGAGATGACGGAACGACTGCTCGACCGATTCCCGCAGCTTAAGTCGCGACAAAATCAGCGTGCAGGCCTACTTTCGGGCGGTGAGCAGCAGATGCTGGCGATCGCGCGTGGTCTGATCGCGCGACCGCGTGTGCTTTTGCTGGATGAGCCCTCGCTCGGACTGGCCCCAATCCTCTTGGACGGGCTTTACGACCTTTTGGCTGAGCTCAGAGAACAGGGGATGACGACCCTGCTCGTCGACCAGATGGCCGGCCTCGCGCTTTCCGTGGCGGACCGTGCCTATCTGCTGCAGTCAGGGATAGTGAGGCATACGGGCTCGGCCTCGGACCTGCGCGCCGATCCAGCGCTCGTTCGCAGCTATCTCGGCGAGCATGAAAGAGCGACGTAGGGAGGAAGGGACGCTATGGACCTCATTCTCAAGAGCGCGAGGCTCGTTGACGCCGACCGCAGTACCACCGACATCGGGATCGAGAACGGCAAGATCGTCGCGATCGAGCCCGAGCTGGCAGCGCAGGCCGAAACGATCGATCTCGGCGGTCGGCTCGTCTCTTCGGGCTTTGTCGAGACGCATATCCATCTCGACAAATCTTGCATTCTAGACCGCTGCACCTCCGACCGCGGCGATCTCGAGGAAGCGATCGGGGAGGTTGCCAAGGCAAAAAAGGCTTTCACGCCCGAGGACGTCAATGCGCGTGCCACGCGTACGCTGGAGAAGGCGATCCTCCAGGGCACCACGCACATGCGCACCCATTTGGAGGTCGACCCGGTCGTCGGGCTGCGCAGCCTCGAGGGGGTGCGCCCACTCATCAAGGACTACGCCTGGGCGATCGACCTTGAAATTTGCGTCTTTCCACAGGAGGGGCTGCTCAACAATCCAGGGACCGACGAACTCATGGTCGAAGGCCTCAAACAGGGATGCCGGGTGGTCGGAGCCGCGCCCTATACCGACAGCAACCCGCCCGGCCAGATTGACCGAGTGTTCGAGATGGCGCGTGAGTTCGATGTGGATATCGACATGCATCTCGATTTCGGCCCGACGGCCGACGGTATGGATGTTGATCACGTCTGCCGTCGCACGGATCAATACAAATACGGCGGCCGTGTTGCGATCGGCCACGTGACCAAGGCAACAAGCCTCCAGATGGACAAGTTCGAGGCCATGGCCAAGCGGCTCTCCGGTGCCGGGGTCGCTTTGACCGTTTTACCCTCGACCGATCTCTTTCTGATGGGTCGGCACCATAAGCACGATCACAACAACACACGTGGCGTTCTTCCCGCGCACAAGCTGATCCACCACGGCGTCAATTGCTCACTCTCATCGAACAATGTGCTCAATCCTTTTACGCCCTTTGGCGACTGCTCGCTGATGCGGATGGCGAATCTCTACGCCAACATCGCACAGGTTGGAAAACGCACCGACATAAGATCATGCTTCGACATGATCACCCGCAGACCGGCGCAGCTCATGCGTCTAAAGGACTATGGAGTAACAACCGGCAGCACCGCCGACCTAGTGGTGCTCGATGCAACCGACCCGGAAATGGCAGTCGCTGAACTCGTGCCCGTGCTCTACGCCTTCAAACGGGGGCGCAGGACGTTCACACGCGCACCCGCGCAGTTGCATCGACCGCGGTGATGCTTCATTGCGCGAATCGGCACGTCCGCCGTCGGTACCATTGCGGGCGATCGGGCGGCCGTTTCGTGCGCCTTTAGGCCGCTGGCGTTAGCACGCTCGGCTTGGCGCCGATCGCCACCGCAAAGGCCGGCCGAGCATCGATCGCAGCCTGCCAGCGGTCGAGCTCCGAATAGGCCGGCCGCTCGATCGGAAACTCCAGGCAACGCTTCACGATCGAGCCGAGCGCAATGTCGGCGATGGTGAAACGATCGAGCGCGAACCAATGGCGCCCGGCGATGTGGCCATCGAGTATTTTGAGCTGGGCGAGGAGATCAGCACTTTGCGCCGCAAAATCCGGCGCGCGCTCACCCGCTGCCTTCTTGGCGTCTCTGAACACGGCGACATATGGCGTGTTCAATGCGCCGAGCAGCCAGTCCATCCAACGCTCGACCATGGTGCGCTCCGCCGCGCTCGCTCCAGTCAGCGCCGGTCCATGCACCGCGGCGAGATAGCGAAGGATGGTATGGGATTCCCAGATCACGAGATCGCCGTCGATCAAGGTCGGGACCTTCGCATTGGGGTTGAGCTTGCGGTATGCCTCGGTCAGCGTGTTGCCGAACTGGCGACCGTAGTCCTCGCGGACATAGGGCAGCCCGAGCTCCTCCAGGCAGAAGATGACCTTCTGCACGTTTCCCGACGTCTGTCGGCCGAGCAATCTGATCACGTCACGTCCTCCTCAGTAGATGAACGGCGGAGCGATTTTTGGTTTCGCGCAGCAAACGACCGGTTCGCCGCGTGGCACACCAGTTCAGCCGCCGCGCGGCTTGTAGGCAATAGCGTCCATCTCGATCTTGGTATTGATGACCGCGCGTGCCTCGACGGTCGTGCGCGCCAGCACGGCATCCTTGAAGTGCTCTCCGAATATCCGGTTGTAGCGGCCGAAGTCGCGGGCATCCCCGAGATAGGTGGTGACGCGCACGACATCCGACAGTGTCGCCCCTTCTTCACCGAGAATTCGACGAATCGCCTCGATCGTGCCCCGCGTCTCTTCCTCGATCGTTCCCGAGATCATGTTGCCGTCGGCATCCTTCGCAACCTGGCCTGAAACGAAGATGAAATCGCCCGCGCGCACCGCCGGATGAAAAGGCAGGTTCGGGTTCTTCTTTCCGATCGGATAGATATCCTTGCGGGTAGCGCGTGCGTCCTGCATGGCGTTGATCCTCAGTGAAGTCCCTTCGCTTCGATGATGTCGACCCCGCAAACGCGATCCACGAGGTAGATCAGCCCGCGATCGTCGACCGTGACGTCATTGGAGGAAGGGCGCTCCTCGCCGTCTGCCGGATCTGGCAAGAAATGGCCAACCTCCCGCGGAACGAACGGGTCCGCGATGTCAACGAGGCGCAGCCCTTGCGCAAACCACGCGAACGGGATCACGGTGCCGCGGAAACGCTCCGATGGCTGGTGGCAACCGCTCATCGGCGATTGCGGGCTGCCGTCAACGTCGAGCCCGGGCACCTGGAATGTTGCGATCGGCACCGGCAATTGCTCGAGCGTGATGTCGTAAATCCAGGAGAAGGAGGGTGACGCCGGCCGCAGCTTGGCGACGTCCTCGTCCGCCACCACCATGATGCGGCGGCCCTTGAGCGGTTGCGGAATCGGCAGACAGGTATGTGTCGGGTGCGCAAACGCCGGGCTGGTGTTGGTATGCGCCACCATTTTCGGCCGCGCCATGTCGGAAATATCCAGGATGAAGAGCCCGTGATGCCAGTAGCTGACATAGAGGCGATTGCCCATGCGCAGCGGATGATGACAACGCGGCGCGGGCCAATTGTCCCAAGGATAAGGTTCTCCTCCGGCCTTCCACTGGCCCGGGATCCACCACCGCCCGACCTCGACCGGGCGGGCGGGATCGGCGAGATCGAGGATCATCATGATGTTGCCGACATAGCCCTCGGCCGTCGGCGACAGGTAGGCGTAGCGGCCATCGAAATCGTAGCGGTGCACGCCGCGGCCGGCGGTGCGCCACTTGGTGAGGAGCTTCGGCGTGCTGGGGCGCGAGACATCGTAGATTGCGATGCCCCCGCCGAACTCGGCCGGTCCGCTCTCGCCCAGCCGCTCGTGGTTGACGATCATGATGCCGTTCGCCACCCGCACCTTGTGGGAATGCCAACCCTGCGGCAGATCGATGGTCGCGAGCTTGCGAGGTTGGCGCGGATCGGCCACGTCCACGATCGTGGTGCCGCTCGGCCAGCGCATGTGCCCGATAAAAAGCGTCGTGCCCTCGACCCAAACTTGCCCCCCGCCCGGGCAGTCGAGGTGCGATATTAGCGTGGTGTTCGATCGACTCGACACAAAACGCTCGACCAAGTGACGTTCATCGGGGCGGGCTACCGCCACTGCGCAGCCGGTCCTGGCATGCTCGAGCTCAGGCGATTTTCACGATGCTGCCGGCGGCGTCGCGGCCCCACTTCTTGAAGAGGTGGAAGCATTTCAATGCGGGCTCATCGCTGGCGACGAACAGGATGGCGGGTTGCTTGTTATCGCCGTTGACGTGCTCGAACCAGGAGCCGCCCGGCACCGCTAAATTGTCGAACGCCTGCCAATCGAAGCGCTTGCCGTCGATGATGGAGTGTCCCTGCCCCTCGAACGGCGCGACCAGCAGACTCGCCGTCTGCCGCACCGGTCGCGTCTTCTCGCCGGGACGCAGCACTTGCACGAAGAAGGTCATGGTCTTGAACACCGGACCGCCGGTCAGCGGGTCGACATATTCGATCGACAACGCCTCGTAGGGGTCGCCGTCCCAGTCTTTGAAGCGCTCGATCAATTCCTGCATCGTCTCCCAACGATACACATACATCGGCGAGGAGTGCCCGGCGCCGCGGTGATGCTGCAGAAAACGAGGCTTGAGTCCGCCGTGGTCGTAGGCGCGGGCGGAATAGTCGGACGGCACGGTCGCCGTCTGCTGCTTCTTCTTGACCGGCTTGCCGTCGACCATCTCGGTGTAATCATGTTCGAAGTAGACCGCATTGAGCGTCTCGACGAGCGGCAGATCGAGCACGGAAAGATTGACTGCCGGCTCGTTTCCCACGTTGCCGTGGTTGTGCCAGGTGTCGACCGGGGTGAGCACCATGTCGCCGGGCCCGAAGGTGATATCCTCGCCCCCGACGCCGGTGAAATTGCCTTTTCCTGTCAAGCCGAACCGGATGGCGTTGGGGGAGTGCCGGTGCGGCGGCATCACCTCGTTGGCATCATTGAGCCGATAGGCGGTGTACATCGTGCTCACGGTCGCGCGCCGCGGGGAGAGCCCGGGATTGACCAGGATGAGCGAGCGGCGTTCGGAATCATCCATCGTCACCAGTTCGGCTG
>Ga0209239_1001231_pt1 | contig 15122 bp, 13 predicted proteins | sample GraSoi013_2_20cm_FD_185824 | JGI IMG/M metagenome (GOLD analysis project Ga0209239, IMG submission 185824) | Grasslands soil microbial communities from the Angelo Coastal Reserve, California, USA - Sample 10_02_2013_2_20cm (SPAdes) (version 2) | ecosystem: Environmental > Terrestrial > Soil >...
GCAAGTATGTGAAGCTCGAGGACACCATCAGCTCGTTCGAGCGCGTCGTCGCCGGCGAATTCGACCACCTGCCGGAGCAGGCGTTCTACATGGTGGCCGGGATCGACGAAGCGCTCGAGCAGGCCAAGCGGCTGGCCAGCGCCTGAGTGATGCACGTCACTGTGGTTTCCCCCGAGCGGGCGGTATTCGATGGTGCTGCCGACGCGGTGGTCGCGCCGGCGTTCGACGGCCAGGTCGGCATCCTACCGCGCCATGCAGCGTTTCTGGCGTTGCTCGGCACCGGTGTGTTGCGGGTGCAACAGGGCGGCACTTCGAGGCGGTTCACGGTGGCCGGCGGTTTCCTCCAGGTGATGGGGGACGCGGTGCGCGTGGTGGCCGATCGAGTCGAGGCGGCTTGACAGATCCGCGCATCGCTCTTAGCGATGTGCGGCTTCATGTGACTCGTCGCGCCCTGTACTCTTCCCTTCATCACTGTCAAGGGAGGCTTCTTCATGCGGAAGTGCATCGGCAGCGCGCTCCTCGTGGCGGTTCTGGCGACGGTGCCTGGTCTGATGGCGGCGCAGCGGCGCGCCGCGGCAGAGGCCGGCCCCCAGAACGAGCTCGGCGTCGATCTGGCGTTCCAGTATGTGAGTCTCGGCAGCAACGGCGGATCCGGCATCCAGCTCGCCGCGCCGGTCGACGCGCGCGTCGGGTTCCTCTCGAGGGGGCCGAACATGTTCGAAGTGCGGGCCGCGGTCGACTGGGACTCGAACATCGGGACCGTCGCGTTCAGCCCCGGCGTGAACGTGCTGCACCTGCTGAAACGGGGGAGCGGAACGCGCGGGCTGATGCGCGCACCGTACGTGACGGCGGGGGTGGGGCTGAACATCTTGAAGTTCGGCTCCGGTGCGAATACCGAAACCCAGTTCGCAATCGGTGGTGGGGTCGGGAAGCGGCTCCCCTACGGGAGCGCCGTGTTCCGGCCCGAAGGCTACCTCGCGTACGCCTTCTCGTCCGGCGTGTTGCCGAGTGCAGTCTCGATCGGCATCCGGCTTGGGTTGTCCTTCTGGCATTAGGCGCACGTTGGTGGTGACGGCCCGTCCGCACGCGCGCGGGCGGGCCGTCACATTTCACGCGCGGGGTGCGGAACGATGCCTGCCCGCATGGGTACCCTGTCTCACGTTCTCTATCTCTAGGGGCAGGGAAGCCATGGGACGTGAGGTGGCGTTGCTGGTGGCGGCGGCCGTGGCAGGAGTGGCGCCGGTCGCCCGGGCGCAGGCGACGGGCATGCCCTCGTTCAACGCGCCCTATCGGGCGTTTCAACGCTCGGAGCTCGGGGCCGTGTTCAGCTTTCCCGACGGCGGCGGCACGGGGTTCGAGGGCGCATACCGCTACGCGAGCGGCACGCTCGACGTCGGGTTGCGGGGAGGCATCTTCGATCCTCCCGGCTCGGGCAAAGCCGTGCTGCTTGCCGGCCTCGAGGCGCGCGAGCGCGTGATCACCCACACGATCGACTTCCCGCTCGACGGCGCCCTCGTGTTCGGCGCGGGCGCGGGCCTCGTGAGCGGCGGCTCGACGCTGTTCGTTCCCGTGGGCCTGTCGCTCGGCCGCCGCGTCGATCCCCAGGGAGCGACGATCAGCATCGTGCCCTACGTGCAGCCCACCGTCGGGTTCGTCGCCGGCAGCGGCCGCACGTCGGCGCTGGAGTTCGGCTTCGGTGTGGGCGCCGACTTCCGGCTCTCGCGGGTGCTCGACGCGCGTGTCTCGGGCGGCCTCGGCGATCACCCGTTCACCGGTGTGTCGATCGCGGCGGTGTGGGTGCACTAAAGCAGGTTGTGGAGGTTGGTGGAGGTGAGTGGAGGATGGTGAAGGTTGCCTCCACCAACCTCCAGAACCTCCACCAACCTCCACCAACCTCCTTTCAGAGGAGCTCTATGAAGCGGACGGCGTTAACTCTTGCATTGGCGACATTTCTCGCGACCCCGCTGACCGCCCAGTGGCTCGGCATGCCGGCGTGGAACGGTCCCAAAGGGGGCACGGGCGTGTCGTTCTACGGCGACTACGGCGCGCCCAACGACAATGCGGGGAAGGGCAACGCATTCGGGGGGCGGGTCGCGCTCGGCGTCGGCACGATCACGCTGACCGCGGGCGTCGCCTCGTGGAAGGTGGACTCCCTGAATGTCCGTGTGACCTCGTACGGGGGTACGGCCGCTTTCCGCCTCATCGGCGGCAGCCTGATTCCCGTGTCGGTCGGGCTTCAGTTGGGCGCGGCGCACAGCGCCGCGGTGACGTTCGGCCAAGGGGGATTTTACCCGGCGCAGACCAGCGTGCTCGCAGCGGTCGGACTGAGTGTGCCATTGCCGACGCCAGGGATCAGCGTCGAGCCCTACTTCGCTCCGGGGATTCGGTACCACAAGACCCCGGCGGGCGTCACCGATCACCAGACGAATTTCGGCTGGGTCATCGGGGGCAACTTCAGCTTCGGCCTGGTGGGGATCCACGTCGCTTACGATTCGGAGAAGTGGGATGACGGCACGCATGGCATACTCGGCGTCGGGGCCGACGTGGGCCTGCGGCTGCCGATGGGCTTGTAAGCCCTGTTCACAAGGGTACTTGAAGCCGCTACCTTTGGGGCGCGCCAACCCGGGCGCGCCCCATCTGTTTCCAGGAGCTCTGTGAATCGATTGCAGGTGACGCGAGCGTCGGTTCTCGTGCTGGCGATCGCGTTGAGCGGATGCGCGCTCACGCTCGACGCGACCCATCTCGGCGTGCCGGTCGCGCTGGCGAGCTCGGCGCAGGGGCCGGATTCGGGCACGCCCTTCAACATCACCAAGCACTCCATCTACCTGTTGGTCGGGCTCGTGCCCGTCTCGCGGCCTAACCTCGAGGACGTGCTAGCCGGCCAGATGGGAACCGGGGCTCGCATCACGAATCTGCGCGTCAAGGTGCGGAGCCGGTGGAGCGACCTGCTCGTCACGGGGCTGACGCTGGGGTTCGTGGTGCCGAGGTCCGTCACCTTCGAAGGCGTCGTCGCGGGGAAGTAGGGCGGTGGAGGGCGGTCGAGGACGGTGGAGGGCGGTGGAGGGCGGTGGAGGTTACTCCTCGGACGCGCCAACCTCCACCGCCCTTCACCGCCCTTCACCGCCCTTCACCAACCTTTTTACTAATTCCGTCGTTCTCTCCGCCGCCCCGCGTCCTTCCCGCACCAGCTTCTTCCCGGCGTCCCCCGCCTTCTTGCGCGTCGCGGGGTCGTGATGCCACACGAGCCATTGCGAGTGCAGCGCGTGCCGTCCGTCGCTCGTGAGCGCGATCGCGCCGCCCCGCTCGAGCAGCAGCGTCGCGTCGCGGCTCATCTGCCAGTGCGGGCCCACGGCCACCGGCACGCCGAACACCGCCGGCTCGAGCACCGAGTGCAGGCCCGCCCGGTGGAAGCCGCCTCCCACGAACGCCACGTCCGCGAGCGCGTACAGATCGGCGAGGATGCCCACCCGATCCACCACGATCACCGGCGCGGGGGAGGTGTGCTCCACTTGCGATAGCCGCACCGGTCGCGGCAGCCCCAGCTTCGCGGCGAGCTGGGTGATGCCCGCGAGGTGGTCCGGATTGGGCTCGTGCGGCGCTAGCACGAGCCGGGCACTGGGCACTTGCGCGACGAAGTCCAAGAACGCCGGCAGCACGACGGCTTCGTCGGCCGGCCAGGTGGACCCCGCGACAATGGTGAAGGTCCCGGCCGGTGCGATGGCCAGGCGCGCGAACGGGTCGCGCGTGCGGTCGAACCGCTCCGCCCGCTCCGCCACGCTGTCGTAGCGCGTGTCCCCCGTGACTTCGAGGGCGCTGCGCCGGGCTCCCAGCTGCTCCAGACGGCGGCCGTCTTCTTCGCTGATCGTGCCGATGCGGTCGAGCGCCCGGTACGCGGGCTCCGCCCAGCCGCGCGTGGGCCAGCGCAGCCGCGAGCTGTGGGGCGCCACCGTGGCGGAGATGAGGCCCAGCTTCACGCCGCGGCGCGCCGCCGCCAGCGTCAGCTCGGGCCACACATCCAGCTTCGAGAACACCAGGGCGGTGGGCTTGAGCGCGTCGAGCACCGCCGCCACGTCGACGGGGCGGTCGAGCGGGAGATAGTCCGCCACGTCCGCCGGCAGCGTCCGCGCCAGCCGCTCGGCCGAAGGGGAAAAGAACGTGTACGCGAGCTGCCAGCTGGGCGCTTCGGCGCGCAGCGCCTCGAGCACCGGCTTCGCCTGCAGGCCCTCGCCCACCGAGGCCGCGTGCACCCACACGAGCGGACGCTCGGGATCGCGCTCGGTGCGGCCCCAGGCGGCCAGCCGCTCGGTCACGCGGCGGCGCGCGTCCAGGCCGCGGGCGAGCTTCTTGTCGAAGCGGGCGGCGAAGGGCAGGGCCCGGTGCGCCAGCGCCAGCCCGAGCCGGTACATAAAGGAAGGGCGCGCCATCAGCGCCCGGTCTTGGCTCGGTAGATCGAGTCCAGCACCGCGCGAAACACCGTCACCGGCGCGGCGCCCTCGAGCAGGCCGCCCTCGATGTAGAAGGTGGGGGTGCTCACGGCCCCGGCGCGCCGTGCCCGCGCGGCGTCGGCGTCGACCTCGGGGGCCGTCGCGTTGGCAGTGACGCAAGCGTCGAGCGCGGCGTGATCGAGGTGCGCCGAGTCGCCCAGGGCGAGCAGAACACCCGAGGGCTTGGGGAGTTTGGCCCATTCGTCCTGGTGTCGGAACAACAGGTCGTGCATGGCCCAGAAGCGGTCCTGCCGGGCCGCGCACAGGGCGACCTGGGCGGCGGCCCGGGCGTTGGGGTGGAGGCTCGTGAGTGGCAGGTTGATGTAGACGAGGCGGACCTTGCCGGTACCGATGTACTCCTGCTCGAGCACAGGCATGGTGCCCAGGGCGAAGGCGCGGCAATAGGGGCACTGGAAGTCCGACATCTCGTAGAGCGTGATCGGTGCATCGGGGCGGCCCTTGGAGCGAGCCGCGAGCGGGTCCGACTGGGCGCCGCCACTGACCAGCGCGATCAGGGCGGCGCAGGCAACGAGGAGTCGATTCATGCCGCCAAAATAATGAAAACGCGAATGGGCGGTGTTACCGGATCTCCGGGCCGCCCCGGCGATTGTCGACCACGAACCGAGCGCGCGCCGGCATGACCACGCGGGGCAGGGTCTGGGCGTCCATCACGGCGGTGTCGGTGATGATTTCGTTCCGCCACAGGAGGAACGCCACCAGCCCGTACACTTCGTCCGGCTTGAGGGAACCCGGGGCGGTGAGCGGCATGGCCCGATTGAGGTAGTCGTATAGCGTCGTCGCATACGGCCAGAAGTTGCCTACGGTCCTCACGAGGCGCGGGTCGCGGCCGAATGGAAAGCCTTGCCGCGGCTCGCGACCCACCAGCCGGTCGAACGGCCCCTCCACGCCGGTTCGGCCGTGACAGGCCGCGCACTTGCGCCCATAGATTTCGGCGCCTTGCGACGGGGTCCCGCTTCCCGGCGGCAACCCCGTTCCGTCGGGCATGACGTCCAAGTCCCATGCGCGGATCTCCTCCGTCGTCGCCGGCCTCCCGAAGCCGAGTCTCGCGTGCTCGGCGCGCCCGCAGCCGCCGACGAGCGCGAGCACCACCATCGCAACCGTGGACCGCACGCTCACCCCTCCAGGCCGAACAGGACTGTGCCGTCGCGCCGCACGCGCCAGGTTCGGATATGATTGAAATGGTAGTATGTCCCCACCCCGCGTGCCGCGCGCAGCTGCTCGAGCGTCGGCTGGATGTAGCCGGTCTCGTCGATCGCGCGGCTGAGGATCGTCGTTTCGCTGCCGTTCCAGTTCCATAAGCAACGGAAGCGTGTGTGGCATTTGGGGAGGACGGGCGCCTGCAGCTCGGCGCGTGTCCAGCGGCGTCCGCCGTCGGTGCTCACGTCGACGCGGGTGATCCTTCCGCGGCCGCTCCAGGCGATGCCGCTGATCTCCCACCAGCCCGGCTCGGGCAGCACGACCGGATACGCCGGGAACGTGATGATCGACTTCGCATCTATGGCGAAGCTGAACATGCGCGCCGTGCCGTCCCCCAGCGGGTCGGTGTACTTGGACGTTTCCTCCCGCGTCATGAACGGCGCGTCGGCGACCTCGATGCGCCGCAGCCATTTCACATTGGTGTTTCCCTCCCAGCCCGGCAGCACCAGCCGAGCGGGGTATCCCTGCTCCGGTCGCACCGCCTCGCCATTTTGCCCGTAGGCGATCAGGGCATCGTCCCATGCCTTATCGATGGGGATGCTCCGGGCCATCACCGCGGCGTCCTCGCCTTCGGCGAGCAACCATTTCGCGCCCGGTTTCACCCCTACCTCGCGCAACAGGGTCGCGAGCGGTACGCCCGTCCACTCGCTCGTGCTGGTGAGGCCATCGATGAGCTGCGGTGAGAGATCCGGGCGCGCGCCGCGGTAGCCAGCGCCACCGTTCCCGGAGCACTCCAGGAAATACAAGTGCGAGACCGACGGGAACCGCTTGAGGTCCGCCAGGTCGAACACGGTCGGACGCTCGACCATCCCATGAATGAGCAGCTTGTAGCGGCTGGGGTCGATGGCGGGTACGCCGGCGTGATGCCGCTCGAAGTGGAGGTCCGCGGGCGTCACGATGCCGCACAGGTCCTGGAGCGGCGCGAGGGAGCTTCCCTGAGCGCCCCCAACGGGAATCCGCCGCGGCCGCTCGAACGGCGAGCGTCGACCGAGCTCGCTCAAGGGCGCTCCCGGCACCTTGGTCGGGTCGGGTACCTGGGAGGGGGGGGCGCTGCCCGCCACTTGGGCGACGCCCGCCTTGCGTAGGGCGTGCGCGCCGATCGCGCCCGCGACGCTGGCGAGCAGGACTCGGCGGGAAAGGGGTGCGTTCTCCATGGCTTGCGGTCCGGTTCGGGGAACTGTCGTCTCACGGTAACGCCGTTGCGGCCTCCGTGATCGGGCCGCAGCTTGAACGTATATGCCGCGCGTGCTTCTCGCCCTGGTGGTGTCGACGCTCGGAGGGGGTCCGCCGTCTCATCCTGCAATCCGCGCCGCGCCCGAAGTCCGCTCGTGCCGGGCGTGCCACCAGAACATCGTCGCGACCTTCATCGAGACCGCTCACTTCCGGACATCCGCCGAGGCAACCGCGCAATCCGTCAAGGCGCGTTTTGCCGAGGGGCATGACATGCTGCGGACCGGGGCGGCAGGCATCTATTTCCGAATGGAGCGGCGGAACGGGGTGTTCTATGAAACCGGTGTGGACTCGGCCCGGGGAACATCCCGCGCGGAGCGCATCGACATCGTGATCGGATCTGGAAGGCGAGGACAGTCGTATCTCTACTGGAGAAGTGGGCTGCTGTTCGAGCTGCCGGTTTCGTATCTGACCGGCATCGGACAATGGATCAACAGTCCCGGCTACCCGGATGGTCAAATCGATTTCGGACGGCTCATCGTACCGCGCTGCCTGGAATGCCACAGCACATCGATCACGCTGACAACGGATCGCCGCGCACTACGCTACTCCCGTCCGTACGTGCTCGGCCTGTCGTGCGAAAAATGCCACGGGGACGCTCGCGCCCACGTCAGGTATCAATCATCCCACCCGGCCGACACGGTCGGGAAGTACATTCTCAATCCCGCCCGCTTTTCCCGAGATCGCCAGGTGGACAATTGCGCGTTATGCCATTCCGGCGAGCGGGATCCGCGGCGACCGCCGTTCACCTACCGACCCGGTGACAACCTCGACGACTATTTCCTGCCTCCGCCGAAAGGGGAGCTTCCGGTTCCCGACGTTCACGGGAATCAGGTCGCGCTGCTGCGCCGCAGCAGATGCTTTCGCTCGAGCCCGGACCTGTCGTGCTCGACCTGCCACGACGTTCACGAACCGCAGCGCGACGTGACCTGGTTCGCCCAGAAGTGTTTGGCGTGTCACGAGACCAGCCAGCATCGGATGGCCGACCAGCTCGGCGAACAACTGACCGCCTGGTGTGTCGATTGCCACATGCCCAACCGCAAGTCCAAAGCGATCGAGATCAACACCGCGACGCAGCGGGTCGCGCTTCACTTCCGGAGCCATACCATCGGGATCTACCCCGAGGCCGCTGCGGCGGTGCTCCGGTCACATGGAGTGGAGCCACCCCGCTAGCGCCGGTCCAAGTCGATGGCAGTGACCGCCGACCTTCTTCTGCACCCCGGGCTTGCGCCCGGGGTCAGTCGAGGCTACCTGCCCGGGCCGGCGTCCCGTACATTCGTGGCTGGAGGATCGTGACGAGATGAGACACCCGCGCCTGAGATCGTTGTGGATCGCGCCGATGTGCTTCATCGCGACCGTGCTGTCGGCGCAGACGCAGCACCTCGGCACGATCGATTTCCCAACGTCGGGCCCTCCGGCCGCTCAGAGCGCGTTTATCCGCGGCGTGTTGCTGCTGCACAGCTTCGAGTACCAGGATGCCGCCCGGGCCTTCCGCGAGGCACAGCGCATCGATCCCGGGTTCGCGCTGGCGTATTGGGGAGAGGCCCTGACGTACACCCATCCGCTCTGGGATGAGCAGGACGTAAACGCCGCGCGCGCGAGCCTGCTACGTCTGGGCCCGACGAGCGAAGCCCGGCGGGCCAAGGCGCCCACGCCCAGGGAGCGAGCGTATCTGGACGCCGTCGAGATCCTATATGGCGACGGTCCGAAGGCCAGGCGCGACACGGCCTACTCGCGCGCGATGGAGCGCCTGGTGGCGCGCTTTGCGGCTGACCGCGAGGCGCAGGTGTTCTATGCCGCATCGCTGCTGGGCTTGAGTCAGGGCGTGCGAAACGTTCCGACGTACATGCGCGCCGCCGCGATCGTCGGGCGCGTGTTCCGGGACAATCCGGATCACCCGGGGGCCGCACACCTGCTGATCCACTGCTACGACGACCCGATCCACGCGCCCCTCGGTCTGGCGGCGGCCCGCGCGTACTCCAAGATCGCTCCCGACGCCGCGCACGCGCAGCACATGACCACCCATATCTTCCTCGCCCTGGGGATGTGGGATGACGTGGTCTCGCAAAACGAGCTCGCCTCCGGTCACGATCCCGCCACGTGGGCTCCCGACCACTATACCCAATGGCTCGGATACGGGTACCTGCAGCAGGGCCGGTACGCGGAGGCGCTGCGCCATCTCGAACGGATGCGCGACAACGTGGACAAGGGCCGCCGGGGCCGCGCCGTGCTCGCATTGATGCGCGCCGAATACGTCGTGAACACCGAGCAATGGGACAGCCCATCCCTGCAGTGGCCCATCGACCTGACGGCGGTACGGGCGCGCGACGCGGCCGTAGACGCGTTCGTGGCCGGGCTCGCGGCGCTGAAGCGCGGCGACCGGGTCGCTGCGGGCCGGACACTGGACGACCTTGTCGCGATCGCCCGCAACCGTGCTCCCGTCCCCGCGGGCCAGGAACGGGACCGGGTCCCGGACATTCTCGAGAAAGAACTGCGGGCGCTGTTGCGCGCGGCCGACGGGGCCCGCGGCGACGCGGTGACGCTCTTGCGCGAGGCGACGGCGCTCGAAGACGCGATGCCCGTCGAGTTCGGGCCACCGGCGGACGTGAAGCCGGCGCACGAGTTGTTCGGGGAGATCCTGCTGCAGGCCGGCCGTCCCCGGGAAGCGCAGCGCGAGTTTGCGCGCCAACTGCAGCTCGCGCCGAAGCGCGCCCTTTCGCTGCGTGGCCTGGGCCGTGCTGCAGCGGCCGCGGGGGACGGGACAACAGCGGCCCGGGCCTACGGCGAGTTGCGCGCGATTTGGCATCGCGCCGATCCGGACCGTCCCGAGCTCGCCGAAGCAGCGCGATTCCTGGCGACGCGGCCGTAGCCGACTACCGCGGTCGGCTCTCCTCCACCACGTCTACTGTCTTGCCGGCGGGGATCGGACCGGGGACGGTCTGAAGCTGCCCTGACGGCCAGCGCACCTCGAGCGAGGCCGCGTGGTCGGCGTCGCCCAGGCCGAAGTAGAGCGGCAGGTCGCTCTGAGACAGGTAGCCGGACTTTCCATCCATCACCTTGAGCATCCGCCGGCCGTCGGGCAGGACCACGGTCACCCGCGCGCCGAGCGCCTCGCGATTCGAGACCGTGCCGCGCAGCCGGACCGCGAGGGAGTGAATACCGCGCCGCTGGGCGAGGTCGCTGATCAGCACCTGGGGCGGCGCGTTGAACTCGTTGGTCACGATGTCCAAGTCGCCGTCGCCGTCCAGGTCGAGCAGGACGGCGGCGCGGGACGCCCGCGAGGCCATCATCGTGAGGTGTCCGGCGGCATCGAATCGGCACCCCGCTTCTGCCCCTCCGGGCTCCTTGCACGCCGTGCAGAAGAACTGCCGGCGGTCCGCTCCATTACAGTCGAGCGTGAACCAGACCTGATCGGTGACGCCGTGGGCACGCGGCTCCACGCCGACCAGGAATTCGCTGGGGAGGAAGTGTCGCCCCGCTTCGTTCAAGAGCACGGAGTTGATCCCGTAGCGGTGGGGGAAATTCATCCCCGCGGCGATGAAGATGTCGTCCCAGCCGTCGGCGTTGAGGTCGTCCACGCTCGGCCCCCAGGGCCAGTAGGTCTCGACGCCCAACGAGTCCGAGACCTCCTCGAAGCGGCCGCCGCCGCGGTTCGCGAACAGGGCGTTGCCGAAGATGAACCGGTCTTTTCCGCCGGGGAAGAAATCCGAGGGCGCCTTGGAGGAATCGGCCTTGCGGGTCTCGGCCGCCCAGTCGCCCGGCGGGATATTGGCCCACATGTCGTCGTGCATGTCGGTGACCAGCAGGTCCACGCGTCCGTCGCCGTCGAAGTCGAACGCCTTGACGCCCATGGCGCCCCAGGGCGTCCTGGGGAAGTATTCCCGGGTCGCGTCGCGAAACCGTTTCCCGCCCTCGTTGAGCCACAGGTGGTTCTCACCCTGCATGTTCAGGATGTACAGGTCGGGTCGCCCGTCGTCGTTCACGTCGAGCACCGTGGCATCCCCGCTCCAGCTCGAGTCGACGAGGCCGACTGCGCGCGTCACGTCCCTGAACCGGCCGCCACCGAGGTTGTGATACAGGATGCTCGCTTCGGCGCGGTCCGGGTGCGTATGGCCGTGGAACGCGTCCGGCAGGCCCACGTAGTAGCCGCCCGGCCCCTTTGCGTTGCTCGTGTACACACCGACGTTGGTCACGAACAGGTCGAGCAGGCCGTCGCCGTCGTAGTCGAAGAACACCGCCCCGGACGAATGTCCCACGTACCCGACGCCGGCCTGGGCGGTGATGTCCTGGAACTTGCCGCCGCCGACGTTGTGGACGAGGCGGTTGCCGTGCCGCACCGTGGTCACGAATAGGTCGGGTAGCCCGTCGTTGTCGATGTCGGCGCGAAGGCGCACGCCGCGGCGACGGCGTCCGGCATCTCGAGTCCGGCCGCGGCGGTGATGTTCACGAACCGGCCGCCGCCCACATTCTTCCAGAGCTCGCTCGCGCCGAGCTGGGTGACGAAATACAGGTCCGGCAGGCCGTCGCCGTCCACGTTGGCGGCGCAGAGACCGGTGCCGTGGTCGTAGTGGACTTTCTTGTAGGCCTTGCCGGCGTCGTCGACGATGCGGTTCTCGAACGTGATGCCGCTCGCGGTGAGCCGGTCCGTGAACTGGAAGTCGTGAAATGCGGGGGAGCGCTCGGCCTGCTCGACTTCCTGTTGGGCGCGAGCGAGCAGCCACGCCGGCCCCGCCGTGGCGATTGGTGGGCGACGATGGGGACGGCACGAGGCGAGAGCGGCGACCGCCGACGCCAGCAGAACGGCGGTCCGGGTCACGAGGTGCGGCCGCCCGGGCTCAGGGTGACGACTTGGTCCAGATGGCGATGACGCCGCAGCCCGAATTGCTGCCTTGGAACTCGCCTGGGGTCTCCGACGAGCCGCGGTAGATCTCGACTCCCTTCACGTCTTGCGGTGGGGTGAGCCGCGCAAAGTAGGCGCTCGACTCGTGCCCGTCGAGGTAATACTGCGGGTAGCAGCCCGCGGGCGAGCGAACCATCTTGGCGACGCATTGGTTCGAGATGCACACCTGCTGCACCCCGCGCACGGTGACAAGGACGTCGACCAGCGAAGCGGTGTTCGCATGCTCGATGTGATCCTGGGTGAGAAACGCTCCCATCCCGGAGTGGCGGCGGCGCTCGAAGTCGGCGAAGCGGCGCGCCGACAGCGGCTGCGCGCCCTTGACCACGACTTCCGGGAGCTCGACGGCAAGCGGATCCAGCTCGAACACATGCTTGAGCACCTGCCGACCTTCGACCGTGAGCAGCCAGGTGACGGGAGCGTAGCCGACCGCGTGAACTTCCAGAGCGTAGGTGCCCGGCCGCAGCATCGAGAGGGCGAATTGCCCCGACGAGTCCGTGGTCGCGGTTACCCGCGTTCCGACTATCAGCGCCTCGCCGCCGTGAATCGGCTGGCGGGTGTGTCGATCGATGAGTTGGCCGAGGACGTTCGTGGAGTCGGGGCTGGGGGAGGCACGATCCCGTTGAGCCAGGGCGGGGTCGAGGGGTGAGGACCCGAGCCCCATGAGCAACATGAAGGCGCCAAGGCTCCGGCTCGAGGCCATTGAGCGTGTTCCGCTGGAGTGGGTTTCAGAATATAACCCGTCCGCGGACCCCCGGAAGATCGTCCCAGACCGTGTATCCCCCGTTGCGGGAGGCGGTTGGGCGGTCTTGCGCACGGCTGACAAGCGGTGCAGAATAACGTTATCCTCGCGCCGTTGGGCCCCCAGTCCTTGCCGTTGGGGAGCCTGGTGTGGACCACATGCTACAGAAGGGGGCGTCATGATGATGAGGCCTCGTACGTTCAGCGCAATGGTGTGCGCTGGAGCGTTGCTCGTGTTATCCGGAGCGGCGTTCCGCGATCTGGCGGCCCAGTCGGCCGTCATTACAGGCAAGGTTTCGGGGAAAGGGGGCGAACCCCTGGGCGGGGCAACAGTGTCGGTCGCCGAGGTAGGCGCGGCTATCACCACGACGACGGCGGGCATCTACACTCTCACCGTCGCGCCGGAGCAGGCGAAAGGGCAGACCGTCACGCTGCGCGCGCGCTCCGTGGGCTACAAGCCCGAGGTGCGGCAGATCACGTTGAGGCCCGGCACGCAGACCGCGGATTTCCAGCTGCAGTTCGACGTGATGCAGCTTGAGGAGGTCGTCGTGACCGGCGTGGCGGAAGCGACGGAGCGGAAAAACCTGACGTTCGCGGTAGCTAAAGTGGATGCAAGCCAGCTGAACCAGGCGCCCGCCGTTACGGCGCTGGGCGCGCTCGAGGGCAAGGTGGCGGGCGTGCGGCTGATCCAGGGGAGCGGGGCGCCCGGGAGCGACGCGGTGATCCGGTTGCGCGGAGCGACCGCCATCACGTCGCAGTCGGCCTGTAACACTCAACCGTGCCCCTCGACCGCGGTGCCGGGTCCGCTGATCGTCGTGGACGGCACGATTACGCACTACTCGCTCGCCGACATCAGCCCCCAGGACATCGACCGGGTGGAGGTGGTGAAGGGCGCGGCCGCGTCGTCGTTGTACGGGTCCAATGCCGCGGACGGCGTGATCCAGGTCTTCACCAAGCGCGGCGACAGGAACCCCGACGGGAAGCTGTCGGTGACGGTGCGCAACGAGTACGGCCAGTCGTTCCGCCCCAAGTTAATCCCGATCGCGCACGCGCACCCTTACCTGACCGCCGACAGCGCCTACACCGACGCGTCCGGTAGTGCGGTTCTGAAAGGGGATTTCATCGACGCGACCGGCCTATTGGTTGGTCTCGGTGGGGTACCCAGCCCCAAGCCTGACCAGATCGCGGACGTTCCCTATACCTCGTACCCTCACCCCGTGAATTTCGACGTGCAGGGCGACCTGCTGACGCACGGTCCGTTCTACACGAACTACGTCTCGATCGGGCAGCGGCGCGGCAACTCGAACTACAACTTTTCGTTCGAGAACACCAAGCAAGAGGGCGTCTTGCGGCTGCTCAAAGGCTACGATCGGCAGAACTTCCGTGTGAACCTGGACCAGAGGATGACGCCGCGGCTCGACCTGTCGGTGGGGGGCTTCTTCGCCAAGTCGAACAACAATCAGGTGGTAGAGGGGCCGGGCTCGCCGTTCTTCGTGGTGACGTTCATCGAGCCGTACGTCAACCTGTTCGCCAATAACCCGGACGGGACGCCGTACGCAGCGTACATCCCGCACCAACAGGCGAACGCGCAGAACCCACTGTACATCCTCGCCAACGACCAGATCAACACCGATCGCACGCGCTACAGCGCGTACGGGAAAGCGAACTACCGCCTCACCGACTGGCTGTCGCTCGAGGGCCACTACAACTACGACTACGAGGCGTCCAACTACTCGAACGTGAGGCCGAAGGGCTTCCTGAGCGCCTCCGGCATCGCTTTGGATGGCAACCTCACGAAGACCGACAGCGGCGGCCGGGAGTTCAACACGGGCGTGACCGCAACCGGGGTACGGAACTTCCGGCTCGGCTCGTTGAACGTGCGCAACACCACCAAGGCCGCGTACGAGTACGAGGACGAGAAGGCGAGCAATTTTACTCTGTTTGCCGGCGGGTTTAAAGTCGTCGCCACGCCCGAGTTCAACGCGGTCGATTTTGCCAACCTGGCCCCCGGCTCCTCGAACCAGACGATCCGGAGCAAAAACTACTACGTCGTCTCCGGGTTCAACGTGAACGATCGCTACCTGTTCGACGGCCTGGTGCGCTGGGATGGCTCGTCGCTGTTCGGCCCCGAGAGCCGTTGGCAGACGTACTACCGGGCGTCGGGGGCGTACCGCCTCAGCCAAGACTTCCACATCAACGGGATCGATGAGCTGAAGCTGCGCGCATCTTACGGGACGGCCGGGCTGCGGCCCGCCTTCGATGCCCAGTACGAGACATACGCCGTGGTGGGCGGAATACCTGCGAAGCACACGCTCGGCAACACAGCGCTCAGGCCGGCGCTTTCGAAGGAGCTGGAGCTCGGCACCGATATCGACTTCCTCGGCCACTTCTCGCTGGACTACTCGTACTCCCGCAAGGAGACCAGGGACCAGATCATGCTGGTGCCGCTGTCGTCGGCCTCCGGGTACCTGAACCAATGGCAGAACGCGGGCACGTTGCTCGGGAAGACGCACGAGCTGTCATTGGGCGTGATTCTCGCCGATCGGCCGGAC
>Ga0209239_1001232_pt1 | contig 15114 bp, 16 predicted proteins | sample GraSoi013_2_20cm_FD_185824 | JGI IMG/M metagenome (GOLD analysis project Ga0209239, IMG submission 185824) | Grasslands soil microbial communities from the Angelo Coastal Reserve, California, USA - Sample 10_02_2013_2_20cm (SPAdes) (version 2) | ecosystem: Environmental > Terrestrial > Soil >...
GCCGCTGGGTGCGGCGGCATTCGCAAACAGACCGGTGCCCACATTGCCGTTAACGCCGCCGGCGATGGCGGTGTTGGATTGGTCGACACCGAAATAGTTGGGCGCGCTGAACGTTACGATGCTGCCCGGCGATACCTGAATCGGACGCGAGTTGCCGGTCAAGTTCCTGGTCGCCGCCGGGGGATTGTAGGCCTTGTCGTAGACGTTGAAGGTGCCGCCGGCGGGCAGGGCGACGTTCGTAATCGGCGTGTTCGACGTCGCAGTCTTTCCCAGGGCCAAATTGTTGTTGTTGACGAACACACTTCCGTTGGCCGACCCGTCGGCCAAAAAATTCTTGGCCTTTCCCGAGTCGTCCTGGGAGAGGGCGTTGATCTGGCGGAACAGCTGCAGGAGATTGTTCGAGAAAGTGCTCATCTTGGAGCCGAGCGCGTCGGAGAGCACCACGCCGTTGTCGGTGGTGATCGTATTGTCGATGATCGACTGTCCGCGCTGGGCCGCCGAGGAATTGTTGTTGATCGAGATGGCGTTATTGAAATTCTGATTGATTGTCGTGGTGCCCAGAAGCCTGCTGAACGGGCTGATTAGATTGATTGCATCGACATTAGGCGGCGTCGCAATGGTTTGCGTCTGTGCCTGTGCGGCACCGACGCAAGCGACTACCGCGATTATCACCGCGGTCGATTGCAGCAGATGTGACTTGAGATATCTCGCGTGCGCCGTGCGCATGTCAGCCCCCCCCCAAAAGGAAACGTCCCAGCGCCGGCAGTGCTAAATGGTTGACGTTTAGTTAACGTGACAGTTTTTTTGAGCGGCGTTTTTGGTAAGAGGGCGTTGCCGGGAAACAACAGTCCACTTTGCGCACGTAGCTTGTGGTTGCGACCTCTCGCCGCGGCGCCCGCTACAACGATCCGACCACGTGCAGCGCAGCCATCATCACGCCGGCGCAGACGGCGCGACGTCCATGATGCGGCGGCTGAGGGCGATATTGAACGTGTATCCGCCGAACAGATCCACTAGCGTGATGAAGATGAGCAGCAAGGCCGCCTCCCAGCGCGGCCCGGTTTCGATCAAGTGCGGCTTTCCGAACACGGCGACCAGCACGACCGCGAGCGGAAGGAGCGAGGCCATGCCATCCACAACGCCGATGAAGCGGCCGGTGGCGGTCGGCAACGCGAAGGGAATGGAGATGAGCTGAAACGTCAGATAGATCGCGGCGATCCACGCCATGTTGAATCCAAGCCGTTCGGTGGTGAACAGGCCCAGCATCGCATTCAGGCTCGGGAAAGATCCCGCGAACCAGAAAAAGTAAACCTCCCACAGCGCCAGCCCGACTGCGAACAGAACGCTCATCCCGGCAACGGATAGATGGCCGCGGCGCATAGTCGCCTCCTTCAGGACATTCACAGCAATTCCGATCAGGTTGACGCGTTATCATGCCGGAGCCCGAGCGCAGCGAGGGAGCCCGGAATGACGGCCCGATGAATCCTACACCGACCGGAGCAACTTTAGGGTCCCTCCCCTACCCGAGATGCTGGGCGCGCGTCGAGGGACTTGATTTCGCCTCTGCCGGCCGGCGTGCATGTCGGGCTTGATTCGTAGCCTGCAACGGGAGTGTTCTCAGCGCCGCGTCGCGTTTTCCGGAGACCGTGATGGCGCAACGAAGCCGATCGGGGAGCCGCCAGGACCGGCGGGCCGCAGCCGAAGCGCTCGCCGTTGCCGCGCTCGGCTTCATCGCCAGCGAGCCCGAGCGGTTGGGCCGCTTCCTGGCGATGACCGGTATCGGTCCCGACTCCCTCCGGGCGGCCGCCCGCGAGCCGCAGTTTCTTCTCGGGGTGCTCGATCATCTCGCCGCCGACGAGCCGCTGCTGCTTGCCTTTGCCGCGGAAAACTCAATTCCCGCGAACGCGGTGATCAAGGCGCGTGATACCATCGCCGGGCGCCGTTGGGAGCGCGACACGCCCTGAGCCGTTGCAATAGCGCTGAGCGACGGCGTGACAGGCGGGAGGACGATGCCAGGCTTCTGCCGCGATTGCCGCCGCTCGCCGCGCCTGTTGCACCATCCCGAGATCGACACGCTGGCGATCGCGCACGTCGATTGCGACGCCTTTTACGCCACCATCGAGAAGCGTGACGATCCGACCCTCGCCGACAAGCCGGTCATCGTGGGCGGAGGCCAGCGCGGGGTCGTGCTCACCGCCTGCTACGTCGCGCGTACCTTCGGCGTGCGCTCCGCGATGCCGATGTTCGAGGCGCGGCGGCTCTGCCCGCACGCCTCCGTGGTGGGGCCGGACATGGAGAAATACGCCCGCGTTGGACGACAGGTGCGCGAACTCATGTTCAAGCTCACGCCGCTGGTCGAGCCGGTGTCGATCGACGAGGCATTCATCGATCTCTCCGGCACCGCGCGGCTGCATGGAATGTGGCCAGTCAAGGCGCTCGCCGGTTTCGCGGCCGAGGTCGAACGCGCGCTCGGCATCACCGTGTCGATCGGGCTCTCCTGCAACAAGTTCCTGGCCAAGATCGCCTCCGATCTCGACAAGCCGCGCGGGTTCGCCGTGATCGGCGGCGACGAAGCTGCCGCGTTCCTGGCGCCACGATTGGTGACGCTGATTTTTGGCGTGGGCAAAATCGCGCAGCAACGCCTGGCGCGCGACGGGCTACGCACCATCGGCGATCTGCAGCGCGCCGGCGAGAGCGAGCTGCGGCGCCGCCACGGCGCCGAGGGCGCGCGGCTGTTTCGCCTCGCGCACGGGCTCGACGACCGGCCGGTCCGCGCCGAGCGGGAGGCCAAGAGCATTTCGGCGGAAACCACGTTCGATCGCGACATAGCCGATTTCCGTGCGCTGGAGCTGCGGCTGTGGCGCCTTTCCGAAAAAGTCTCCTCCCGGCTCAAGGCCAATGCGCTCGCCGGCTCGACCGTGACGCTCAAGCTCAAGACCGCCGATTTTCGCATCCGCACGCGGGCACAGTCGCTCGGTCATCCGACCCAGCTCGCGTCGCGGATTTTCGCGGTCGGGCGCGATCTGCTCGCGCGCGAAACCGACGGCACGATGTTTCGGCTCATCGGCATCGCCTTGTCGGGCCTGGGCGATGCCGATGGCGCCGATTTTGCCGACCTCATCGATCGCCGCAGCGCCGAGGCTGAGCAGGCAATCGACCGATTGCGGAAGCGATTCGGTGACGAAGCCGTGGTCAAGGGGCTCGCACTCGAGGGCGAGGAGGACGAATGAGCCGGCGCGCTGGACGAATGCGGCGCGGCTGGTGTTAGACTCGGGGCAAATCGGACTAACCGGGAGGAACGACCATGCGATCAATGCACCCCCTCATGACCGCCGCGCTCGCTGGCGCCGCGATGTTCGCCAGCATCAGCGCGGCGGCGGCTCAGACCAAGTTGAAGGTGATGGTTTTCCCCGGTCTGTCGAACCTTCCGATCTTTGCGGCCCAACATAAGGATCTGTTCACCAAGCAGGGCCTCGCCATCGACCTTCTGAACACGCCGAACTCCGATGTGCTGCGCGATGGGCTCGCCAAAGGAGACCATCAGATCGCCCATGCCGCGGTCGACAACGCGGTGGCGATGGTCGAGCTGGCCAAGGCCGACGTCGTGATCGTGACCGGCGGCGATAACGGCTTCAACCGCATCTTCGTTCAGCCGGAGATCAACGGTTATGCCGATCTTCGCGGCAAGGCGGTCGTGGTCGACGCCCCGAACACCGCCTACGCGCTGCTGCTCTACAAGGTGCTCAAGGACCACGGCCTCAACAAAGGCGACTACACGGTCCGGCCGGTCGGCGGTACTACGGCGCGGCTCGAAGCCATGACAAAGGACAAAGCCAATGCGGCGGCGGGCGTGCTCAATCCGCCCTTTGCATTCCGTGCCAGAGAGGCCGGCTTGAAAGACATGGGCCCGGCGGCCACCGCGATCGGCGCCTACCAGGCCGGCGGCGCCTTCGTCATGCGCGAATGGGCGAAAGCCAACAGCGATACGCTCGTGCGCTACATCAAGGCCTACATCGAAGGCAGCCGCTGGGCGCTCGATCCCGCCAACAAGGACGAGGCCATCGCGCTGCTCGCCGAGCGGCTCAAGCTTTCGCCGCAAATCGCCGCGCAATCCTACGCGGTAGCGATCAATCCCGCGGAGGGCATTGCCAAGGACGTGAGATTCGACATGGCGGGTTTCAACAATACGCTGAAGCTGCGCGCCGAGATCGAGGGACAGTGGGGCGGCAATCCGCCGCCGGCGGAGAAATACATCGATCTATCGTATTACGATCGGGCGCTGTCGAGCATTCGATGACGGAAGGAATCGATCGATGTGCTTGTGGCGGGATGACCCCCGTCACTTGCACGGGCCGCTGTCCCTGAGCTCGATCGAGATGAGCTCGCCGCTGATCGCGAAGTCGTTGTAATCGAGCATCAGCGCGCGCGAAATACCGTTCTCGTAGACCTCGAACCTGATGGCATAGACCGGCGCCTGGTCATCTCTGGCCGTTTTATCGAAATAGCTTACGGTAACCGGCCAGCGTTTGAGCCCGGCAAGCGCCGGCTCACCGGCAGCGGCATCGGTCGGGACGCGCTCGTTCGGCGCGATCGCGGGGCCGATGACCGTGAGCGTGTTGTAGACCTTTTCGCCCTTCTCGGATCCGTCGTAGATCGGAACCTCCAAAATGTTCTTATCTTCGCGCGCGGCCTCGATGATGCGTCGCATGTGATCGGTCGGAAATACCATTGCCGCGTCGAGGTCGAAGGTCTTGGCGGCAGGCTCCCTCAGGCTGACCGCGACCTTGTCGCGCTGGCGTTCGGCTTGCCCGTCGACCGAATCGACCAGCGTCTCGTTGAGGTAGTTCTGCGACTTGAAGATGAACTTCTTTGCCGCGCCGTCTTCCCACGTGGTCGAGCGCAGGTCGCTGAGCGAGACCCTGCCCTCGCCGTTGTCGAGTTCGGACACCTGACGGAACTGCAGCGCGTAGCCGTCGCAGGCATTGCCGGAGAAATCGTAGAGAATGCGCCCGCGCGCGGCGACGGCCGACGAATTGCCGCGCGTGTGCGCGAGCTTGAGTTCATAGACCGCGCGATGGGAGGCGAGCTCGCCGGCTGGCGTCAGCGCCGCTGCGCGTTGCACGCCCAAACCGCCGACCAAAGTCGCCACCATGATGGTGCCGAGCGTCGACTTGCCGAAGATCGTCATCACAGTCTGCCTCCGCGCCGCCGACTTGCGGCGCAACATAGGGATAGCGTTCGCCGCCTGCAACCATGCAATGCCGGAACGCAGTCCTCCGCCGCTTGCATGCGCGCGCCCGATCGGCGAAGACAAGGCATCCAAAGCGCAGCAGGAGGACGCCATGGCTGGAATGGTCGACAAGAAGCTCGCCGAGCTCGGAATTGCGCTTCCCACGCCGGCAAGCCCCGTCGCCAATTACATCCCGTTCGTGCGCGTCGGCACGCTGCTGTTCGTCTCCGGTCAGATCTGCCTCGACGCGGGCGGCAAGCTGGTCGCCAAAGGCAAGCTCGGTAACGGCGTATCACTCGAGGACGGCCAAAAAGCGGCACGCGCCTGCGCGATCAACGTGCTGGCACAGGTCAAGGCCGCGCTCGGCGATCTCGACAAGGTCAAGCAAGTGGTGCGCTTGGGGGGCTTCATCAATTCCGACCCGGCTTTTCTCGACGGGCCCAAGGTCATGAACGGCGCTTCCGACCTCATGGTCGCCGTGTTCGGCGACAAGGGCCGGCATGCGCGAACAACGGTCGGCGTAGCCGTGCTGCCGGGCGACGCCGCGGTCGAAGTCGAAGGCGTTTTCGAAATCGGCTGACGCCTCATTATCAATGGCCGATCTCGATTGGTTGATCGCGCGGCCACTCGCGCATCGGGGTCTGCATGATGATCAAAACGGCATCATCGAGAATACGCCTTCGGCATTCGCCGCCGCGATCGCGGCGCGCTACGGCATCGAATGCGACCTGCAAATCAGCAGCGACGGCGAGGCCATGGTGTACCACGACGATACGCTTGGCCGGCTGACGGAAGCGAGCGCTCGGCTCGACGCGATGACGGCCGCCGAGCTCAAGCGCGTCACTTTTAGAGCAACCCAGGACCGCATGATGACGCTCGGCGAATTGTGCGACTTCGTGGCCGGCCGGGCGGCGCTGCTCATCGAGTTGAAGAGCCCGCGCGCCGGTGATCGGCGCCTCGCCGCCCGCGCCGCGACGGTGCTGTCCGGCTACGCCGGGCAGGCCGCGGTGATGTCGTTCGAACCAGCGCAGATTGTAAATCTGCGCCGCATCGCGCCGCGGCTGCCCCGCGGTATGGCCGTACGAATGCACGCGTGGAGAGACGTCTCTGCGGCGCCCAGGCGCGCCATGGCCGCGCTCGCGCACGGGCTCACGGCGCGTCCGCAATTCGCCGCCTATTCCGTGAGTCACCTGCCGGCGCTGCTACCCACGCTGGCGCGCAGCGTGTTTGGCCTGCCGCTGCTCGCCTGGACCGTGCGCAGCGCGGATGACCGGGAGAAAGCCGCGCGTTATGCGGACCAGATGATCTTCGAAGGATTTCGGCCGTAAACTTGTATGGGCAAGCTTGACGAAACTCTGCGATCAAACTCATTAGGCGCCAACTCAAGCGGCGCGTCCCGGGCGCAGCGCGGCATGAAGCGAAGCGGAATGATGCGCTGCAGACCCGGGACCGTCACGGCCTGTGGCGGTCCCGGATCAGCGGTGCACCGCTTCGCAGCGCAATCAAGCTTGCGCAGATTGCGTAAACTTATCTGCGCTGCTCGCGCTGCACCGCATCCGGGACACGCGGCTAAAGTGATTAGATTAGGGCCATGATCAAACTGACGCTGCGAGCGGTGAATTCCATCGGCGAGGTGGCGGCCGAGGCATGGGACGCCTGCGCCAATCCGGCCGCCCCGGCGGCGAACAACGGCAAGCTCTGCCCGCCGCCGGCTCACGTCGCAAAATCTGATTTAACAGATCGGTACAACCCGTTTATTTCACACGACTTCCTGTCTGCGCTCGAGGTATCGCAATCGGTCCGAGCACGCGCCGGGTGGCAACCGATGCACCTCATCGCCGAAGAGGCCCGCGGCGAAGTCATCGGCGCCGTCCCTTGCTACGCAAAATCTCATTCGCGCGGCGAATACGTCTTCGATCATGGTTGGGCGGAAGCCTATGAGCGCGCCGGAGGCAGCTACTATCCCAAGCTGCAGGTTTCGGTGCCGTTCACGCCCGCGACCGGACGCCGCCTGCTCGTGCGCCCAGGGCCGCACGCCGAGGCCGTGCGCGCGCATCTCGCCGATGCGCTTACCGATGTCTGCCGGCGCTGCGGCGCGTCCTCGGTTCACGTCACCTTCCCGACCGAGCCGGAATGGGAGCTCCTGGGCGCGCGCGGCTTCCTCAAACGCACCCATCAACAGTTCCATTGGGAAAACGCCGGCTATGCCAGCTTCGACGCGTTCCTAGCGGCGCTCGCCTCGCGCAAACGAAAAACCATCCGGCGCGAACGCGCCGACGCGCTCGCAGGCGGAATCAGCGTGCATTGGCTGACCGGCACGGACCTCACCGAAAGCGTGTGGGACGCGTTCTTCGACTTCTACATGGAGACCGGCTCGCGCAAATGGGGTCGCCCGTATCTGACGCGAGAGTTCTATTCGCTCGTCGGCGAGAAGATGCGCGAGCGCATCCTCTTGGTCATGGCCAAGCGCAACCGGCGCTGGATTGCCGGCGCCATCAACTTCATCGGCTCGGATACTCTGTTCGGCCGCCACTGGGGCGCCAGCGAGCAGCACCCGTTCCTGCATTTCGAGCTCTGCTACTATCAGGCCATCCAATTCGCCATCGAGCACAAGCTCGCCCGCGTCGAGGCCGGCGCGCAGGGCGAGCACAAAATTTCGCGCGGCTACATGCCGACGACGACCTATTCCGCACACTACATTCTCGATCCCGCGCTCCGTCGCGCGATCGAGGATTTTCTCAAGCGCGAGCGCGCCTACGTCGCGGCGGCCGGCGCGGAACTCGCGGAAGCCACGCCGTTCCGCAAGGGGTGAGGTGTGTCCCGGGCGCAGCGCAGCGTGAGCGGAGCGAAACGGTGCGCTGCAGACCCGGGACCGTCCGAGTCCGTGACGGTCCCGGATCAGCGGTGCACCGCTTCACAAGAGCTTCGCGCTGCACCGCATCCGGGACACGGAGCCTGCATGAAGCGCCGGTTCTTCGTCTACATTCTTGCCAATCGACCGCGTGGCGTCCTCTACATTGGCGTGACCAACGACCTCATCCGACGCCTGGCCGAGCACAAGGGAAAGCTGGTGCCGGGATTCACGAGGACGTATGGGGTGATCATGCTGGTGTATTACGAGGAATATTCATCCATTCTCGAAGCTCGGGCGCGAGAGGCGACCCTCAAGCGCTGGCGGCGAGCGTGGAAGATAGAGCTGGTTGACAAGTTCAATCCGGACTGGCGTGACCTGTCTAACGAGCTTGCGTTGTGCGAGCGCAGAGCGCGAGTGGTGCACCGCTGATCCGGGACCGCTACAGACCGCAACGGTCCCGGGTCTGCAGCGCATCACTTCGTGCTGCGCTGCGCCCGGGACACGAGAAGGAGAGAAAATCATGGCGGCTTACGATCCCAACAATATCTTCGCCAAAATCCTGCGCGGCGAGCTGCCCTGCTACAAGATCTACGAGGACGACAAGGCGCTTGCCTTCCTCGACATCATGCCGCGCGCGGCGGGCCATGCGCTCGTTTTGCCGAAGGCGCCGGCGCGCAACATCCTCGACGTTTCTCCCGACGACCTCGCCCATGTCATCAAGGTCGCGCAGAAGATCGCCAAGGCCAGCGTCGAGGTGTTCGGCGCTGACGGCGTCACCATCCAGCAGTTCAACGAAAGCGCCGGAGGCCAAGTGGTGTTCCACCTGCACCTCCACGTCATCCCGCGCAAGAGCGGCGTGGCGCTCAAGCCGCCGGCCAGCGTCAAGGAAGCGCCGGACGTGCTCGCCGATCAGGCCAAGCAGATTGCCGCCGCGTTGCGGTGAGGCGTGCTCCGAAGCCGCATCATTGGCCGGCGACTGGTGAGCGCCTAGGCGGTCAAGCGCGACCGCGTTGCAGTCATCGAGCAGTCGTTCTCAGCACTCAATCTAAACTACGCGCTGCACCGATCTTGGACACGTCGCTTGATTGACAGGCAATCGCCAGCGCGGCGGCATCTGCGATGTGGCAAATGGGCAACGAACCGGAGAAATGCATCGGCTCATTCGAGTATAGCGTTACCTTGTCATTGGCCGGCGCGCGTTGAGCGTCTAAGCTGAATTCGAGTCAGGGGTTGTGGATCGGCGTGGTCGAGTTCGCCTTTGTCGCGCGGACGGGCGCGGCGGCCATGCTGCAACGAAGGGCTGGGGGGCTCGTCGTGCGAACCAGGACAGTCAAGGCGGTCCACAACCGTTCGCGCATCCACGACATTGCCCTCGCGAATGAACCGATCGGCATTCCGATCAGCCGACGCGCCCGCCTCATGGGCGCCAGCGCCATCGCGGGCGGCACCTTGCGCGGCCTCGCCGTGGCGGCGGGGATGGTGACGGTCTTCGGCGGCGCGCCGGCCTTGGCGCAATGCGCTTCCACGAACACCGGCTTCTCCGGCACCTGCGCAGCCGCAGGCGCGACCGGCGGCGACTCCACCGCGGTCGGCCAGGCGGCGAATGCCGCTGGTACCTTTGCCACCGCTTACGGCAACGCCGCCGTCGCGTTCGGCATCGGCGCGACCGCGACGGGCGGGTTCAGCGTCGCGATCGGCAACAGCGCGACCGCGACGGGCGTGTTCACCATCGCGAACGGCGCCGGCGCGACCGCGACCGGCTGGAGCAGCGTCGCGAACGGCACCCTCGCGACCGCGACCGGCCAACACAGCGGCGCGGTCGGCGACGGCGCGACCGCGACGGGCGCGGTCAGCCTCGCGGTCGGCACCAACGCGACCGCGACGGGCTACCTCAGCTTCGCGAGCGGCACCAACGCCACCGCCACAGGCCAGGCCAGCGCAGCGGCCGGGATCAGCGCGACTGCGACGGGCCAGAGCAGCGTCGCGAACGGCGACTTCGCGGCCGCGACGGGCGCCAACAGCGTCGCGAACGGCGCACAAGCGACCGCGACCGGCCAAAACAGCCAGGCGATCGGCGCCCAGGCGACTGCGACCGGCCAGACCAGCGTCGCGAACGGCGCCTTCGCGACCGCGACCGGCCAGAACAGCTTCGCGAACGGCGGCAGCGCGTCCGCGACGGGCGCCAACAGCTTCGCGAACGGCATCGGCGCGACCGCGACGGGCGAGTTCAGCGTCGCGAACGGCACCCTCGCGACCACCACCGGCCAGTTCAGCGTCGCGAACGGCGCACAAGCGACCACGACGGGCCAGGGCAGCGTCGCGAACGGCGCCACCGCCACCGCCATGGGCCAGAGCAGCATCGCGAACGGCAGCGCCGCGACCGCGACGGGCGCGAACAGCACCGCGAACGGCTTTTTCGCGACCGCAACCGGCCGGAGCAGCTTCGCGAACGGCACCAGCGCGATGGCGACCGGCGCGCTCAGCACCGCGAACGGCGTCGCCGCGACCGCGGCCGGCGTGTCCAGCGAGGCGAACGGCGTCGCCGCGACCGCCACCGGCCAGTTCAGCACCGCGAACGGCACCCTCGCGACCGCGACGGGCGCCAACAGCTTCGCGAACGGCGGCGGCGCGACCGCGACCGGCCAGTTCAGCTTTGCGAACGGCGCCCAAGCGACTGCGACGGGCCAAGCCAGCCTTGCGATCGGCGCCCAGGCGACTGCGACGGGCCAAAACAGCGAGGCGACCGGCGCCCAGGCGACTGCGACGGGCCATAACAGCCGGGCGATCGGCGCCCAGGCGACTGCGACCGGCCAAACCAGCCTCGCGAGAACGGCGCCAACGCAACCGCGACCGGCCAGGGCAGCGTCGCGAACGGCGCCCAAGCGACCACGACGGGCTCAAACAGCCAGGCGTTGGGCGCCCACGCGACTGCGACGGGCCAAAACAGCCTCGCGAACGGCATCAGCGCCACCGCCATGGGCCAGAACAGCGTCGCACTGGGGGCGACCGCAAGCGCGTTCGGGCAGGGCAGTTTCGCCAACGGCGACGCCACCACCGCCATCGGTCAGGGCAGCACCGCCAATGCGCCCAACGCGGTCGCGCTGGGCGCGGGCTCGGTCGCCAACGTGGCCAACACGGTCTCGGTCGGCTCGGTCGGCAACGAGCGCAAGATCGTCAACGTCGCGCCGGCACCGCTCGCGGCGGGGAGCACCGAGGCAGTGAACGGCGGCCAGCTGTTGACCGCCAACCAGCGCGTCGCCGCGGCATTCGGCGGCGGCGCCGGCCTCGACATCAACGGCCAGCTCACGGCGCCGAGCTACACCATCCAGGGCACGAGCTACAACGACGTCGGCAGCGCGTTCAGTGCGGTCAACACCCAGCTCAGCGCGATCAGCGGCTTCAGCAATTACTACCGGATCAACAGCACCGGTCCCGCGGCGCAGGCCACCGGCACCAACGCGATGGCCATGGGCACGAACGCGCAAGGGAGCGGAGCCGACGCCATCGCCATCGGCACCAATTCCCAGGCGACGCAATCCGGCGCGATCGCGATGGGCATGAACGCGGCATCGACCGGAGCCAACGCCATCGCCATCGGCACCAACGCGCTCGCCACCGGCTCGGTCGCGGTCGGCAACGCGGCGTCCGCCGCCAACGGCGGAGCCGCGTTCGGCGATTTCGCCGTGGCCACCGGCGGCGTCGCCAACGTGTCGTCGTCGACCGCCCTCGGCAACTCGGCGAGCGCCACGACGGCGAACGCGGTCGCGGTGGGACAGAGCGCGACGGTGCTCGCGAGCAACGGTACGGCGATCGGTGCCAACGCGGTGGTGCAGGCCGCCGCAACCAATTCGGTGGCGGTGGGACAAGGCTCGGTGGCGAGCGCGCCCAACACCGTCTCGGTCGGCGCACCGGGCGGCGAGCGGCGCATCACCAATGTGGCGCCCGGCGTGGCCCCGAGTGACGCCGCCACCGTCGGACAACTCAGCGGCATGGCCGGAAGCCTCTCCGCCGGCTTCCAGTCGCAGGTCAACGGGCTGCAGTCGCAGATCAACAACAACGATCGCCGCCTGCGTGATGGCGTGGCGCTCGCAATGGCCGCCGGCGGCGTGCCCGCGGTACCACAAGGCCGCAAGCTCGGCATGTTCGGCAACGTCGCCACCTACGACGGGCACGGGGCTGCCGGTGTCGGGCTAACCGGCATCCTCTACGAGACACGCGGCTATCAGATCCAGGCTAACGGGTCCGTCGGCATGGGTTTCGATACGTCCGTGGTGGGGGGGCGTGGAGGGGTCGCGGTGTTCTGGTGAGCCGCTCGCGATCGGGTCCCGCAACCGGGTGGCCGCCAAGCCCAGGCGTCGCGCCACCCCACGCAAGCGCAGATCGCGCGTCCACGACGCGGCGGTCGCCATCAGCCGAACGGCCGCGAGAAGGTGCGCGTCCGAGCAAGGCAAACAACTTGGCCATGCGCCTGCGGCGCCAGCGCCGGGGTTGCGCAGCCTCGCGGTTGCCACGAGCAGGTTACGCGCTCAAACCCTGCGGTTGAGCATCTCGATATATTGCTGGAGCGCTCCGGCGGGTATCGCTTTGCGCTGCTCCAACAGCGCGACGCACCGACCCGCGAGATCAAAACTGTTGTAACAAGAATGGCCGATCAAGCAGAGGTGCTTGAGCTGATCGCTCGACATGCCATCGGGATGAACGAAGTCGCGGACATAGACCACATCGGCCTCGAGCAGTTGATTGAGCGGCTGGGTCGGATCTCCTCCGAATTGCAGGGGAGAAATCGGCCACTTCTTGAGCGCGGCGAATGCATGGGGAATAAATCCTTGCGCCCGCAGCTCCTGATCGACCTCACCGAAAGATGGTTGCCCTTCGTAGAGGTTCACGAACTGCAATTCCGTTTGGATCACGACAGCATTCTTTAGCTTTTCCCTGCCGTGCACCAAGACGGCCAGCTCTCCGCCTTGGATATCGATCTTCAGGAAATCGATGTCGTCGACCTCGGCAAGATCGTCGAGTCGTTGGGTCTCGATCCGCGTTCGACCCACGACGCGGGCATTGTTCTTGAAGAAGCTGAAGACCTCGAGCGCGGCCGCACTGGGAACGAATGTGCTCGTCCAGCCAGAATAGGCACAGAGGTTGAGCGTGTGCGCTTCGCCGTCGCCTACCGCATAGGGAAAATAGGTCTCGTTGGCTCCCTTCCTGAGATTCAACTCGGCAAGGGCAGATGGTTGGGGTTCAAAGCCGGTGATGCGACACAGCTGCGCGTCCAGAAGCGGCCGGTAAGGCGGCGCGCCCTCGATCGGGTTTGCGCCGATATCCACGACATGAGTCAAACGGCTCATGCCGAGGAGGCGCGCCACATCATGAGAGCTTGACATCGACGTCGGTGTGAAGACCACAGGCGAGCCGGCGAGCAGTCCGCGGTGACCGGCGCTTCGCGAACTAGAATGTCGGGGTTCCGGCCGGCCGGCAAGGCGGCGCGTTTCGGTTGAGCGGGAATTCGCGGCCGGGGCGGTCGAACGACGTTCTCGACATGTAGCGAACGGGCAACGAACTGGAAAATACGTCGTCAAGGTAGTGCGCGGCCGTGCGTTGTCATTGGTAGGCAAGCGGTTGCAGGTTATGTTGCGCTTACGGCGTTCTGGTGGGGGAGTGGTCGAAACGCGATAGGGGCGCGACGATTGCGTCGCGCAGGCTTGGGGGCTGCCATGAAAGCAAGGAGGTTGAACGCGAATCGAGACGATCCGCGCTTCCACGCCATCGCGGTCGCGGGTGAACCGAACGACCCATGCTGCCCGATTCAGCCCTGAAGTCGATGCGCGTGATGTTCGCGACCCCCTGCTACATTTCGGGGGTCAGCATGAACTACGTCGCGAGCATATTCAGCTTGGCCCTCGACAGCACGCATGTCGGCCTTCCCTGCATCCTGCATATGCACAGCGAGAGCCTGATCACCCGCGGTCGCAACAAGATCGTGATCAAGTTCTTGTCCGAGGAGTCGTTCACTCACCTCTTCTGGATCGATTCCGACATCCCATTCAACCCGCAATCGGCCTTTCGCCTCTTGCTTGCCGACAGGGACGTCGCCGCCGGCGTGTATCCGATGAAGACATTCAACTGGCCGGCCGAAGGCGTTCCCGCCGGCATGACGCGCAAGCAATTCGAGACCGCGTATACCGATTACCCGTTCAATCCGATCGAGCACGGCAAGACTCGCGTCAGCCAATACGCCGACGGCGACGGCTTCGTCGAGGTGGCGGAGGCGCCGACCGGCTTCATGGTGATCAAGCGCCACGTGTTCACCGCGATGATGAAGCACTATCCGGAGCTCAATTACGTTCCCGACGGCAACAATCCGCAGGCGCACCTGCATTGGCGCTTCTTCGACTGCATGGTCGATCCCGACTCGGGGCGATACCTGTCCGAGGACTACGCCTTCTGCCGGCGATGGCGCGACATGGGGGGCAAGATCTGGGTCGATCTCGACTGCAAGCTCATGCATCTCGGCCAGCATCTGTTCGGCGGCGATCTTGCCGAAAGCCTGCGCGTGCAGGGACGCTGGTGAGACGAATGCTCTAATGCAACCGGCCTGCCGCTAACTCCAATCGTTGGGCGACGCCGAGCAGGGACTTATCACGCCGATCCCGCACGCCTGCGCCGCGGCACTCTGAGTTTCGGCTCGCTGCCGCCCAGCCGCGCCAGCCTGCGCGCGCTCTCGCGTTCGATCAGCGCCTTGAACGCCTCGCGAACCAGAGTGGATTTCTCGCACAGGCCGGTAAGCGCCTGTGCTTTGGCCAGCAATTCGTCATCGAGAGCAAGCGTGGTGCGCATCGGGCTGACTCCAGAGGCACGGATTTGTCATCAAATGATGCCTATTTCAATGCCGACAAAGCCGAAGCGTCACCGCTGCTCCGCCGTGCCGTCGCCCTGCACAATGGCGATGTAGCGCTCGACCGAGCGTTTGACGGCGTCCTTGCCGCCGCGCGGGATGACGCCGCGATCGAAGAATGCGCCGTAGACCGCGTCG
>Ga0209239_1001236_pt1 | contig 15100 bp, 17 predicted proteins | sample GraSoi013_2_20cm_FD_185824 | JGI IMG/M metagenome (GOLD analysis project Ga0209239, IMG submission 185824) | Grasslands soil microbial communities from the Angelo Coastal Reserve, California, USA - Sample 10_02_2013_2_20cm (SPAdes) (version 2) | ecosystem: Environmental > Terrestrial > Soil >...
AAAAGTCTCCTCTCTTCGGGGGCGACCTCGATTCTAGCGGAAGAGTTGCTGTAGCGTACTCGTAGATTCCTTACTCCTGTCAATTCTTTGACGTACAGCTCTGCTTGACCAATCATTCCAAGCTTGTCCGTGGTGACTTCTTCGCCATGAGTAATTCGGGAGGACAAGCAGGGCATTGCCGGTTTGTCCCAGACTGAAAGTCCTAGCATATGGGCGGTCTCTCGAACGTCTGCTTTTGAGAACGATGCTATCAGCAATGGGCTCTTCACTCCCGCTTCTTGGGCCGCTCTGAACCCGGGACGATCATCACTCAGATCATCAACTTGGGTCCCATCGAGAATCGCTTCAAGGCCTAGACTGTCCGCGAGGCTCCGTAGCTCCCGGTAGAGAGTATCTTTGCAATGGTAGCACCGGTCGGCGCGATTCGAGGTGTACTGGGGATTCTGAAGTTCGTCGGTCTGCACAACCACGTGCTTGATTCCGATTTCCTTCGCAGTCTCCTTGGCGATCTCCAATTCATGTGGAGGGAGCGATTCAGAGACTCCAGTAACTGCAACCGCATGATCGCCGAGCGCCTTACGTGCAAGGAGAGCAACAAGCGAGCTATCGACACCCGCTGACAACGCCACAACCGCTCCCTTGCTCAATCGAATCTGTGAAACAGCTGCGTCGAATTTCCGTTGAAGATCTTGCGGAAGTGATTCTCCCAAGTTCAGAGGAACATGGCCGCACATTGTAATTTAAACTGTCCATCTGAAACTTTCTCTATGGCCACTCGGGACGACTTGGCGAGATTCGACGCCGGGTTCAAGCGATTGAAAAACCAGACAAGTCTGCTCGCCATCAAGAGAGTGGCCCGTATCGCCCACTTAGACGTAGGACGAGAAATCAGGAAAGGACTGCCCGAAATAATTCTCGCCGAAGGAAAGGTTCCCCAAGAAGTCGCGGAAATCGTCGAAGCGATGGTGAAAAGGACCGGCCGGGCAATTGTTAGTCGAGCAACTAGGAAACACTTGCGCCTAATCCGCGCCAGGCGAATTCCAAAATCGAGCATTCAATTCTTTGAAAGATCAGGTATCATTCTAGCTAAGGTCAAGTCTTACCGGATCAAACAGACCGGAGGTAGAGTCGGCCTGCTTACGGCCGGTACGTCGGACATTCCAGTCGCGGAAGAAGCTAAGGTGATTGCTGAGGAGATGGGTTGCATGACCCGGGTCTACTACGATGTCGGTGTCGCAGGACTCCACAGGCTCTTCAAACCGCTCTCTGAACTGCTCAAGTGGGACTCAGACGTCATTCTCGTTGTCGCAGGGAGGGAAGGCGCTCTGCCCACAGTGGTCGCAGGACTCGTTGACGTCCCCGTCATTGGAGTTCCAACGTCCCGAAGCTATGGGTTTGGGGACAAGGGCATCGCAGCCCTTGCCGCGATGTTACAGTCTTGTTCTCTAGGAATAGCAGTCGTAAACATAGATGGCGGAGTCGGAGCAGGGTCCATCGGATCTCTGATTGCCAATAGAGCAGCGAGATACCGCGCGGGACGATCGTGAGGCTAGGTTAGGTTGGGTGTCGATCTTGGGGATCTCGTTCCGCATCGAAAGATAACTCTTGATGAGCTGTCAAGCAAGACGTTCGCTGTGGACGCTTACAATGCACTCTACCAGTTCCTCGCGATAATAAGAGGCCCGACGGGAGCCCCTTTGATGGACAGGCAGGGCCGCGTGACGAGTCATCTCAGCGGTCTTCTCTACCGGACAACAAATCTTGCGGAGCGTAGAATACGTCTCGTCTACGTTTTCGACGGGGTACCTCCAGCTCTGAAGGAGACCGAGATCAAACGGCGACGAGCCGTCAAAGAAGAGGCCACGGTAAAGTATGAAGCAGCAGTTTCTCGAGGTGAGGTTGAAGAGGCCAAGAAATACGCCCAGGCTACCGCGAGTCTGAAAGACATGATGGTTGAAGACGCTCAACGACTCCTCGAATACATTGGAGTTCCATACGTGCAGGCTCCTTCCGAAGGAGAGGCGCAGGCGGCGTACATGGCCGCTCGCGGTGACGTCTCGGCCGCAGTCAGTCAAGACTACGACTCGTTATTGTTCGGCGCAACTAGACTAGTCAGGAACCTTGCAATAAGCGGAAGGCGGAAGTTGCCGATGAGACAGGCGTATGTGCAGGTGGATCCTGAGATCATTGAGCTAGTGGCCACGTTGGAATCGCTCGGGCTAACCAGAGAACAACTAATAGATCTCGGAATCCTGATAGGCACCGATTTCAATCCAGACGGATTCAAGGGTATCGGTCCGAAAACAGCCCTCAAGCTGCTACGGGAGAGTGGCAATATTGAGAATGTAGCCCAAAAGAATCCGAATGTCAAGCCGCCAACAAACCTGAATCGGATCAGGCAAATCTTCCTCAAACCCGAAGTCACTTCACATTACACTCTTCGTTGGAAGGAGCCTCAAACAGAGGAACTTGTCAGATTCCTCTGCGGGGAGAGGGATTTCAATGAAGAAAGAGTAAGGACCGCTGTAGAGAGAGCCAAGAGTGCTATAGCAAAGGACTCGGGAAAACAAACCCTCGAATCATTCTTTCATACATAACTGACGGCCCAAAATTGCAGAAATGAACTAAGTTGACTCGCGGAAAAATCGTTCTAGCGACCGGAGCCTTCGATCTCCTCCACCTTGGCCACGTCAGGTTCCTGGAAGCCTCCAAGAGAAAGGGGGGCCCTAGAGCCAAGTTGATCGTGGTCGTTGCTCGAGACAAAACCGTCTTTAGTCGGAAAGGACGAATGCCAATCTTGCCTGAAGATCAGAGAAGGGAGCTTGTAGGCTCCCTGCGAGTGGTCGACAAAGCGGTCCTCGGTCATGCGCATCTCGATCTCTTGGGCATATTGCGGGAGGTTAGCCCGGACATCATCTGTGTCGGATATGACCAAGAGCAGATCAAGGCCTCAGTCGAGAAGATTCTCAGAGGGCAACGTCTCCCTATTCGGGTTGTGCAGATTCCGAAGTTCGGACCTAATGGGCTGAGTAGCAGTACGGAGATCAAACAGCGGGTGGCAAGACGCTGGACAAATCGGGCTAAGCCCCGAAAAGCACCCTGATGTTGACCGAGTCACCGTCCTTCAGGTTGAAACGGGTCCTCAACTTCTCAGGCGAGATGATTTCGATGACATCTTCTCCATAGTGAGCTCTTACGGGAACGATTACTGCCCCTTGCACCTCTCCGTTGATGATGGCTCGATAACTCTTCACCCCTCCGTAGGTACGTGTCTTGTTCGCAAATCCTTCTATTTCGATGAAGGGATTACTTTCGAGTTCTCGTCGCGCGCCTAGGTCTTCTTTTCTCACTCTGAGGTTCAACGTTCCGGGAAACGGATCGAATCCTAGTTTGGACCTAAACTGCTTCCTGTATCCTTCCAAGCCCATGTAGTAGGCGCCTTCAGACAGACCGGAGAAGACGAGCGCATTAATCTCCACCTCAGCTTTCGGAGCCTCGAAAACCGATCTTAACACTCGATACATCTGGGTCAGACTGTCCAGACCCTCCTTTGTTATCCTAACTGTCTGGGTTCTTCGCTCAGCGGATCTGGTGAGAAGACCTAGCCTCTCCATCTCGATCAGTCTACGAGAAGCAGTCTGCTGAGATACGCCGATGCTCTTTGCTACGAAGCTGGTGCTGTAGGGCACATTCCGTTGATAAGCTCCCATCTCGGCAAGCTTGTACAATGCGAGGAGATGCGAAGGCTTCAGTTTGAAGCACTCTGCTTTAGGTGGATTGATTCGAGATGTGCCTGTCGAAGTGGAGACGGATGGCCATTCACGATCGACTTTTCAACCAGATTGGACGCGGTCTCAAGAGAGATTCTGTGGCCGACGCTCACGTAGAATTTTCGATTCGGCGCCGTTAGGATTGTCCCGATCACCTCACCCTCCGTGTCTAATATCTTGCTATCCTCTGCCTTTCCATACAAGCGGGACTTCGCTACTCCGATCGTAGGCGTGTCCAATGCCAATCCAACATGACACGCCAAACCGAATTTTCGGGGATGCGCGACTCCTTGTCCATCAACGAGGAACACATCGGGTTTCTGTCGGATCTTCTCCACGATCCTAACGAGAAGAGGTCCTTCTCGGAACCCAAGAAAACCAGGAACATATTTCGTCGACACACTATCGACGAAGGTCGCTGTCTCAATAATCTCCCTGTTCATGACGTCCCAGACGGAAGCAGCGACAAACGCAGTGTCGCCCTCATAGGCTGCGTCCATCCCGCACAAGAATCGAGGCTCGAAGTTAGGCTCGTCGATGCTCTTAATTCGTTTAGACAGGTCTCGCTGTAGTGATGCAGCGTGATCAGTGTCTACGAACTGGAATAGTTTTCCCGATGTCAATTCTTCGAAGAGGCACTTAGCCTCTTCTCCAATCTGTCCAGCGATTGTTCCAGAGCGAAGCGTCTTACCTCGGTGACCACATCGCCTCGAGTGGATTCAATGATGCGCCGGTCAGCATCCATCTTGACCCTGAACGTAGGAATGATCGATGTGTGTTCGAGAGTCTGAAGATCGTCGTAAATGCCCTCCATGGCTCCTAGAAGCTTTTCCGCCCCTCTCACTTCGCCCCTGCGAAGGCAATTCAGGGCCATTCTCCGAAACTCGCCCACGGCATCGAGCAATCCCAGTACATAGCTCCGATTATCCGTCTTCAATTCAGAAATTGTAGGAATCCGCTCGCGCTGCGCGAAGGATCGAAGGGTCATAGCTTCCACATATTCCTGGAATGCGACGACCACCCCTGACGAGGTCTTGAACTCAGAGAAGTCGTTTGCGAGGATCTCTATCTTGCTCAAGATCTGTTCAACCTTCCGGAGTGTATTTGACGCGGAGTCAATGTCTCCTCGATGAATCTCCAGAATCGACGACCCCGAGAGCCTCGTCGCAGTCCTCGACAGGCTCAGTACTGCTTCGCGGGCGTCGTCATAATGAACGAGCTGCTTCTGAATCGAAGCGAGGTCTCTCTTACTCAACATACGAGCTCAGCCTAGAGCCCACTCGGGCGAATGACCCTATAACAGAATTTGCCTGCGAGTCTCGTGATTAGGCGAACTTTTGGGACTCTTCCTTAATCCCGTTATGTGTAATTATCAAGAGGTCGACCCCATCGCCGCTTGAGATGTCGCGTGCTACAGCGGACTTTATCGCCCTGAGAATCAGAGGTCTACCTTCCTCCACAGATAGGCCGTCTCTGTATTCTGATTCAAGAACTCCCATGGCAATCTCTGCGCCAGTCCCGACAGCAGCAAACTTGTCTCCGAGAACCGACCCAATAGGGTCCAACACGAAGAGTTCAGGAACACCGTCATCTATACCTGCAATTATCGTCTGCGCAAGGTAAGGAAAGAGACGTCTGCTAGAGAGGATTGACGCGAAAAGTTTCGCAGTGTTCTTGACCGTGCCTGGTCTTCCCCGTTCATATCGGTATATGCTCATGTAAGCGTTCGCCTCTCGGGCAAGAACTTGCATGTCGCCAATTATTCCAGCGCAGCCTACTCCTATGTTATCTGTAATCTTGAAGACTTTCTTGGCTACCTTGCTCATCACGAAGGTTCCGTATGAATATCTCCGTTCAGACGCTAGAATAGCGCCATCTTTACAGACGAGCCCCACGGTCGTGGCTCCAGGCATGAAGCCTTCTTCGCTCATAAATCGCGCCGATCGCGGAGACCCTAGTTCTGTTGCTATAAAGGTAGCGTCGAGTGTGCGACCGCCAGTCGCAGTGGGTTGAACCTATGCAGAGATGTGGTCTCGCAGCTTTCGATCGGGACGAGCGCGAATTCCGTAGGGTACGTACGGATTGTTCCAGTCGATAGGTCCGACGGAGAATCTGTTTTGGAAACGTCCCAGCACAAGGTCCCAGTTCCAGATGGAGAAGTCAAAAAATTCGTCCCACTCTTCACCTTCTAGGAACCCCGAGTGAACTAGGTCCAATTTCACAACTCCTCCTTTTGCAACCTGGTCGAACGTCACATCGACTCTTGAGCGCAACCTTCGCACATTTGGAAACTGGGGAGGCGCGATGAATTCAAACGCGAGATGCTTTAGAGGTTCGACAGCCAAGACCTTGCACCCTTCAGTCCCCTGGAACCCTTTAGGCGCTTTCAGACTCAAGAAGAGTTCGTAGTGACCTCCAACCACCGATTCGATGTTGGCCTTCGGTACGAAGAAGCTGGTTACCCCTTCAACGGTGGTCCAAGCCTTCCAAGCATCTTCGAGCGTGGTGGTTGCGACCGTTTCTCTTCTTATGACCTTTGAAGAATTGATCAAGTTCTCACTCCTTTCAGCATTTGAAGGCGGTGGTCGACATCATCCCTTATGCGGTGACCTCGAGTTTGTCCATTGAAACGCCAACCATTTTGCAAGCCTCACAAATCTCCAACGTAGTAGGTTCGCCGCAGGATCGGCACGATCTTAGCACTGAGTCGGGAACGCCTGGCTCTGCGAGAGCTCGGAGCTTGGTCATAGCACGGTACGACGAGAACAGTACTCCCGGATGTGCGAGTTCAAGCCTATTGAGCATCGTTCTCAGTTCATTCCTCAAAGCTTCAGTCATGTAAGGGCAAGACGCCGACTGGAAGGTGAGGCCTTCCGCGTACCCATATAGCGCTACTTCTTTCTCTGGCACCTCGCAGAGCGGCTTGACCCGTGGTAAGAATCCGCCTCTAGGATCGCGGAGGACAGGATTGAACCGTGCGAATCTCTCGACATCGCCTTGAAACAGGTTCAATAAGTAGGTCTGCACGACGTCGTCCAAGTTGTGAGCCGTGGCGATCTTTGTCGCTCCGACCCTTTTGGCTCCAATGTTGATCGCCTTTCTTCTGAAGACGCCGCAGTAAGAACACGCAGTCATTCGTTCTGGCCTTCCTCTGAGAAAATCGTCCAGACCATCGCCATACAATTCTTTGAAAGAAACGATCTCGTGCTCGACGTCGAGCTTGTCACAGTATGCCTTTGCTAGATCTACAGCCTCCTCCCTGTAACCAGCGATTCCCTCATCGACGGTGACGGCAGTAATCCTAGTCTGCTTGAACTTGGCCGATAATTTTTTGAGAATCATCAACATCGTAAGGCTGTCTTTACCCCCAGACACTGCGACAGCAATGTGATCCGCGGGAGAGAACATCTTCCAGCGACTGATCGTCCTTCGAACCTTTCTCTCAACGGAGTCTTTGAAACAGCCTTTGCAGAGGTTTACGCCTTCGTTTTCACGTCTGTAGTAAGAGGTGTGCCGGTGACAAGTACTGCAAGTCAGCCCCTGCAAGCACTCATCTCTATTTGGGAAATATCGTCCCATACAGAACAAAGGAGAGAATTAGGTTAGAGCCGAGCAGTAACAACGAGGCGATGCTTGCAACAGTCCTAACATTCTTGGTGTTCTTCAGACCTAGACTCGTGAGTATTGTGTCGAAGTACCTGTCGCCATCAAATGGAAACATCGGCAGCATGTTGACCAACGCCACTCCCAAGAGTATCAGCGACATCCACGATAAGGTGTTGAAAAGCTGGAACGGGAATGCGACCGGTAGAAACGATGCGCGGGGAGAGTAGTAGTTGAAGGTGAAGATCCCAACTGTCGCCCTACTCGCGTTCTCAGGGGCAGGCTGGGTAATGATGGTGTAGTTGTTCCCATTGTTGATCGTGAGCACGAGATGGTGGCGGGGCGCAAGGGGGGCAAGATAACTCCTGAGTGCGTTCGTCGATGGAACCGCGGTGGCATTCACGTGCGTAAGCACCGACCACTGAGGAATGTTATTGGTTTGAGCAGCACCTCCATTCACCAAGCCCGTGATGAGTACCCCCGATGAATTTGACTCGTATAGCGGACTAATTGTCAAAGCAAAATTTGTGAGCAACAGAACTACTAGGAACCAGCCAACGACGTTTGTGAACGATCCACCGGCAAAGACCCGAAGTTTGGTCCGCGCTTTTCTCTTTGAAAGATCCTCTTCGTCAATCTCCACGAATCCTCCGGGGAGAAATATTGCAAGGAATACTCCGGAAGACTTGATTGGAACTTTGTCCAAGACGCTCGCTATGCCATGGGCGGCTTCGTGAGGGATGAGCAGCGCCGCGATGGAGATGAGAATGTAGGGAAAAATTTCCCAGCTTATGGTCACGCCCGGAACTGGGATAATTAAGAGCGTAGGACCTGCTTGGGAGGAACGGTTGAACAGGTTTACAGCGTTCGCGACGAGGCTGAAGACTATGAATCCCAGCAGCCCGAGACCCATTGCTGCTCCAATGTCGAAGTAGGTCAGCCAGGCCCTTCGGAACTTGGATCCCAGCTTTTGCATCCAGCTGTTGAAGACGCTGGTTCTCAGCATGAGATAGTAGGGCTTGACGATAACTCCGTGTTTGTCGGCTTTCACAAGTAGGCCGATGCCGACGATTACAACCCAGACTCCCAGATATTCGAGAAGTGGAATGTAAGGGTCTAGCAGAGAACTCAAGGTGCTTCTCACTCAGCGTGAAGTTGCGAGGGCAACCGAGTGGGTTTCATATTACCCTTTCAATCTCTGTAGCTGAGTTGAGTCGTCGTCGTAAACTATAGAGTTCCACGGAACAAGTCTTCTTCAGAATTAACTACAAGGGCCTTACTTGCTGAATGATTCTGGAATCGAACTCTCGAGAGGCCCCTTATGATCGCGACTGGAGTCCTCTCTCTACCCTGTCCCATGACAAGCTCTGCGGCGGAAGCGAGTTCGTCGGCGAGGGCGACGTTCTTGAATCGGAGCGTGTAACCGAATAGGTCCTTCTGACCCCGGTAGTCAATCAAAGGATTGAGTCCCGCAACTCCGATGCTCTCTTCAACCTGACCCTTCCGGAACGGACGGCTCCGTGTGTCACAAATGACGACTGCTACCTGCATCCCTGTAATCTGCCGAATTCTCTTCCTCAGCCTTCTAGCAGATGCATCCGGATTTTGCGGTAGTAGAGCATATGTGGTGTCACCCATTACGTTGGATTTGTCCACGCCAGCGTTTAGACAAGTCGCTCCTCCCTTCGTCCTTACGATAAACGCGTCCTTGTCGGCTCTGAGCACTTTCGAGGATTCTCTCAAGACAATCTCGACGAACCCGGGGGTCTTTCCTGTTTTCTTCGCGATCTTCGCCGCTCTCTTAGAGGGGCTCACGTCACCGATATCGATGATTCTCCCCTCGACTTTGGACACTGCCTTTTGTCCCATTACTACCAGATCGCGATTCCTGATTCCAACGCCTAGTTTCTTTGCTCTCGACACTATTATTCCGGCAAGATCGTCTCCCTCTTTCAGAAGCGGAAGTTGATTCAGCGGGATAATTTCCAACGGTCGTGACATTTCGGAAAAACGCGCCATCGCTGTGCTATTCAAGCTAGTTGCCTATCGTGTGTCCCGACCCATCGTCTGGAGGTCGTAAGGCAACTTTATATCGGAAAAGTTGATTGATTCTTGTTGAAGGTTAGCTCGCCGAGGAACGTATGCTGTCCGTTACCGTAACGACCGCTGCTTTCTCCCGTAGCAACCGAAACGAGAACAGACGAAAAGCGGAGGTGGAACATGCCTATGGGTTATGAAAGGAGAGGTTATGGTGGCGGTGCGAACAGATTCGGTCCTAAGCCAGTCGAGGAAGGCAAGGAATACGACGTCGACATCAAGGAGATCAGCAGACGCGGAGAAGGTATAGCCCGCGTCGAAGGTCTTGTCGTCTTTGTGCCGAACACCAAGCCCGGGGACCATGTTAAGGTCAAGATAACTCGGGTCTCAAACCGCTTCGCATCCGGCGAAGTCATACAGTAGAACCTGACGAGGGATTTTTCTCCTCCCTCAGTCCCCTTTTTCTTCTATGGTTACGAAGGATTCATCGCCGTAGATGATTCTCGGCGCGACTACGAAGCGTATTGTCTCATCGATCGGATAACCTGAAAACCTCTCGAATCGATGGGGCTGTTGTGGGGCGAAGGCTTATGAAAGCTGCCCGAGCGATAGCCAATTCTGATCGTGATTCTGAGTTACTTTGAAGGTACAAAAGCCAAGCTGGATTAGCACCGTTGAGGTCCGCGATCTCATCCAAAGACGACCTTGGTCTATTCTCTCATGGAGCGCAGGCATCGTTGCTCTAGCCTTCATTGGCTACTACGGGATTCTATCTATCGGGAACCCTCCGGCTAATATCGGAGCACAGTTTGTGGACGCGGAGTTTCCTCCTCCTTCGCTATCGCCTTGGTTCTACGGTAAACCAATTACTTGGTTCATCTATGCAGCATTCCTCTACTGGTCAGCCGGACTAGAGGCACAGAGGATACATTTCCTCAATTTTTCGGAGCGGACTCGACGGTTTCTTTTCATCGTAACTGCCCTCGTAGCCTTTGGAGCCTTCTACGAAATCTTCTACAACTTCATGATCTGGTCAGCACTAGAAGTCCTGACCCAGAGTTGCAGCCCATCGCCATGCAGTCCTGATGTGATCGCCAGCAGGTGGCCCTCGTTACCAAAGCCTCTCAACCTGGTCTTCGTGACAAAAGTCGTAATACTCGTGTTCAGCCTCTCAGTATACTCTCTCTGGTTCCTATACAGGATAGACAAGGAGATAGAAAGGCGAAATCCGACCCCACCAGCCGCCTTTTCACGGCAGGACGTTTATGATGCGGACACAATCAAGACGAGCCCTATGTCCCGAGCCTACTCTTTTGCAGTCACAACAAACGGACAAGATCCTCCAGAATCCCCTCAACCAAAATAGTGTGGTCACATGGACACTTACGATGTAGCAGTCATTGGAGCCGGACCCGCTGGGGTTATGGCTGCATGGACCGCGGCAAAGCAGGGCGCCCACACCGTTCTCCTAGAACGGGAGACCGCCGCAGGGCGAAAGCCATGCGCTGAGGGGGTGCTCTCAGAGGCCCTTGACGATGCTGAGGTTTCACCCCAACGCGAGTTTGCAGCTCACAGAATCACCGGGGCCTATCTCTATCCGCCGGACGAGAAGAAGAGGGTTCGCGTTGGAGGTGACGGTTACATTCTGGACAAGCCTGCGTTCCTGACAAGTCTATCAGAGAGAGCGGGCGCGGCTGGTGCCGAAGTGGTTTATGGAGCTAGAGTCGAGAGCGTATCGAGAGATGACGGACTCGTCCGAGTTGAAGGAAGAAGGGACGCACAAACATTTTTCCTGAGGGCGAAAGTTGTCGTGGGATGTGACGGTACTGGATCGATTCTTGCGCGTCAGTTTTTCCCCAGACGAAACTATCCTGTCATAGCCGCGTTTCAGTATGACATGATAAAATGCCAACTCGAGGATGAGGCTACGCTTGAGATCTTCATAGGTCACAAGAAGGCACCTGCCGGCTACATCTGGATCTTCCCGAAGGGAAAGGGCACGGCGAACGTGGGAATTGGGCTGAAAGGGTCCGGGGCAAAATCGCTCCTCGACAAGTTCATTCAAGAACATCCAGGCATGTTCGCCGATGCAAGAATCGAGCGGTCACAGGCCGCCCCCGTGCCAGTAGGAGGCGAAGTCGAGGACTACGTGACTGGAAACATGATGCTCTGCGGTGATGCTGCTGGACAGGTGATTCCCCTGACTGGTGCGGGCATTCACACCAGCATGGTAGCTGGAAAGATAGCTGGCGAGGTTGCCGGGAAGGCCGCGAGAGAAGGAGACGTGGGGGCAGAGCGACTCTCAGAATACAAGACTAGATTCGACGAGCTATGGGGGGAAAAGATCTCGAACAGTCTCAGAGCACTCGAATCGTTCGAACGCTTCTCGGATGACGAACTCAACATAATAACGGACTTTCTCGATGGTCAGGATCTGGTCGATATGGCGCATGGATTCAGTCCATCGAAAGCAGTGGGTCTCATGCTCCGACACCCTATTCTCGCGATGAAAGTCGCTCACCAACTAATGAGCAGCTAGGCAAGCTCACTCATGACCGGGCCAGTAGAATCCGCACTAATCGATGGGATAAGGGAGAAGGGATGCATACATCTTGCGCTCATCGATCCCGAAAAATTCGCTAACACCCTACCAGGGATCGTAACTGATCTCGAGGATCACGGCACAACCGCAATAATGATTGGAGGATCGACCTTGAGGTCTTCTGCCCAGCTCGATAGGACTGTGAAGACAATTCGCGATTCATGTTCGCTACCCACAATCCTGTTTCCCAACGGACCGGTGGGAATCAGCAGATTCGCACATGCGATATTCTTCATGTCCCTCCTAAACTCGTCAAGCACGCGATACCTGATTGAGTCACAAGTGATAGGCGCCTCCGTCGTCAGACGGTTCAACCTGGAGCCTATCCCGGTAGGCTACATGGTCGTCGGCCAGTCTGAAACAGCGGTAAGCGCGGTTGGAAGGGCGAAACACATACCGTTCTCAGAGGTCGATCTGGCGACAGACTATGCTCTTGCGGCGCAGTATCTGGGTATGAGGTTCGTGTATTTGGAAGCAGGAAGCGGAGCGGAGCACATGGTCGAGCCTCGAATGGTGAGCAGAGTCAGCGAAAGAATCAACGTCCCACTTATCGTCGGGGGAGGAATTAGAACCCCGAGCCAGGCAGAACGACTGGCCAAGGCAGGGGCCTCAGCTATCGTCACAGGAACTGTCTTGGAGCAGGAAGGACCTGGACGGGTCAAGCAGATATTAGCAGCCCTGAAACGTGCCTAGCAAATGCCGCGAGGTCGCAAAGGCGGCGTGTTAGGGACAGTCGACGCCTTCAACTTCATCAGACGCGTGGGCTTCCCTTCTACCCGCAGAGTCATCGCAATCTTTGCAGGAATCGCGCTTCTATCGGCATCAATCTCACTACTACCCTCAAACGAGAGTCCAGCCCAGACACTGGTGTTCGTGGGAGCAATACTGGTATGGCCAGCGGTTCTCGGCGAATTTCTGAACGCAACTCTGATTCTTCACAAAGAGAAGATCCTAGATTTCAGGCGGCTGATGGGACTAGAGATCGTTTCACTATTCCCAGTTGCAGTGCTACTTCCCCTATCTTCCTGGGTAGGCCTACTCATCGGGCAGAAGACTCTCTGGGAGTATGGGTTTCTGGTCGGCCTGGCCGTCTCCCTCCCCATCCGATTCCTGTCGACCGACGCAATGTCTTCTCTTGCTGCTTGGAGGAAACTCTCAGCCGCTCTTACAACGCCGATTCTGATTACGGCGTCGTTTCTTGCCCTGGGCTACTTTGTCTCACCAGTTACCCCTCTCCAAACGCTGCTTCCAAAGGTCCTGGTCTTGGTAGTCACCAGCTCAATCGTGTCGGCCTTAGGAGTCTCTCTTATCATCCATCGAGTGGAGGTGTCCGGAAGATCAGAGATCGGTTCTTCTCCTATGGGGCTATTCAGATCGTTCCTTCATCACTGGTTGCGTAAGACCCCGACCGCTCTCGAGGAGAGACTCCTGACTCTCTCAGCCGAAGGGTCGATTGAGACGAAGATTCTGAGCCTCTCTGGAGAGGGCTCGAGGCCGACAGCGTCGTTTGTCGTGTCCAACTTTCATCCTGGGCCGTACCGGGACATGGGAAGCGGGGGTCTCCCCTCCGAGCTGAAACAATCACTGGAAGAATCGCAACATGGTGTCGTCCAGGTCCCACATGGGATCTCGAACCATAAGCTGAACATCGTCTCCCATCGGGATATCGATAGACTTCTCTCAGCGGCGAGGGAGAACTATCCCTCAGACCACCGGATCCGTAAAGCCTCCTCGATGATTCGAGAAAAAGAGGAAGAGGCTATCGTTTCGGGCCAAGTCTTTGGGAATATCGTGCTGCTTACGATTACACTGGCTCCTACGGAGATGGAGGACCTGCCGACCTCGGTGTCTACCGACATCGAGAGGGAGGCGTCGAGGCTCGGGTTCGAGGTGCTCATTGTCGACGCTCATAATAGTATCGTGGGTCAAACTTCTATAACACCTCTCCAGGCTGACCGCATCGTCGCGGCGGCGATCAGAGTGCTTGGCAGGTTGAAGGCGTTGTCACAGGGACCTTTCAGCGTGGGATCTGCATACGACGCGTTGGATTCTTACACGCTCAAGGACGGGATCGGCCCGGGAGGATTGTCCGCGATGGTAGTGAAGACCGAGAGTGACACCGCATCTTACATCACGATAGATGGAAACAATATGCAGCAAGGTCTTCGAGACCAGATCCTTCAATCGATCAGAGAAACGGGAGTTAGCGACGCTACTATCCGGTGGGAGCGGCCTTGCCCACCGCCACTTTTGTGGCACAGATCACTAAGACAGTCCAGAAGGCTATGACTAATCTGGAAGAGTCATCGGCTGGTTTTTCCAAATTCTCTTTGCAGCTTCAAGTGTTGGGCTCGGAGACCTTCCAAGCAATAACCGGCTTCATAGGTCGGATAGCGAGGCAGATCGGGAGATCTTTCTCTTGGCTTGAGGCTGCTTCGTTCTTGCTTGCCGTCGTAGTTCTTTTTGTGGTGTGATCGAAGACTGGAATCTGATGAATCGATCCATTACATGCAGCTTCCAAGAGAGGTCATCGTCGGCGTCAACATTCTCGACAGAGTAGGCGAGATCTGCACTAAGCAAGGGTTTCACGGCACCGCCCTGGTGGTCTCGGGACCTGTGACGTATCCTCTCGCAGGGGTTGGCGTCGCCAAGTCGGCGGCGAAAGCTGGACTTCGAGTCGACCATATCATAGTCAAAGAATCGACGGAGGCCTCGCTCAACCAGATTGTTGAGATGATCAGGAAGACCAAGCCGTCTATCGTCCTTGCGGTCGGCGGGGGGAAGGATATCGATCTGGGCAAGCTAGCCTCCGCGAAAGCCTCTATTCCGTTCATGAGTATTCCAACCGCCGCGAGCCACGATGGTATCGCTAGCCCGTATGCTTCTATCAAGGGTGGTCCGAAGCCCTATTCGATTCGGGCGCAGGCCCCGATAGCTATCATAGGCGATATTGGCGTGATTGGGGATTCGCCTTATGATCTCCTGGCGGCGGGCTGTGGCGATATTGTGGCGAAGTTTAGCGCGGTGAAAGACTGGCAGCTTGCTCACAAGCTGAAGAACGAGTACTATGGTGATTATGCGGCGGAAC
>Ga0209239_1001241_pt1 | contig 15077 bp, 14 predicted proteins | sample GraSoi013_2_20cm_FD_185824 | JGI IMG/M metagenome (GOLD analysis project Ga0209239, IMG submission 185824) | Grasslands soil microbial communities from the Angelo Coastal Reserve, California, USA - Sample 10_02_2013_2_20cm (SPAdes) (version 2) | ecosystem: Environmental > Terrestrial > Soil >...
TCGACCCCGCCCATGTGGCGATGGTGGACCTCACCCTCGACCGCGGCGCCTTCGAGGCCTACAAGGCGGACGAGGGAGAGATCGGGATCGACATGGACAAGATGAAGGAGATCCTCCGCCTGGCGAAGGGGGGCGAGACGATCTCCCTCAGCCATGACGAGGACAAGAACCGTCTCGTCGTCACGGTGGGGAACACGACGCGCCGGATGGCCCTCGTCGACACGGCCGGGATGAGCGATCCGAAGGTCCCGAGCTTGAACCTGCCCGCGAAGCTCGTCGTCCGGACTGACGAGCTGCGGCAGGCGATCCGGGCGTCGGAGAGCATCAGCGACCACATCGCCCTGAAGGCGTCCCCGGACGGCTTCGAGATCGTGTCGGAGGGCGATGCGGACAACGTGTCGCACATGGTGCCAAAGGACTTGCTCGACGAACTGCAAGCCAAGGAGGCGGTCCGGTCGCTCTTTCCGCTCGACTACTTTTCAAATATGGTGAAAGCGATCAGCTCCGCACCCACCGTGACCCTCTATCTCGGGTCCGACTATCCCGTGAAGATCGAGTTCAAGATCGCGGGCGGGAAGGGCGAGGTGCACTATCTTTTGGCTCCGCGAATTGAGAGCGACGGATAGGCCTAGCACAGCCGTGGCCAGCATACCGGGCGCTCGCCCATCAGGAGGACTACATGGTCGTGCCATCGCCCGCCATTGAACCGTTCGGTGCGTAGGTGCCTTTCGGTCAAACGCCAAACGCAAGTCGCAATGCTCCGTACACGGCCATCCCGACGGCTGCGGATGCAGGGATCGTGATAATCCAAGCCCAGAAGATCCTTCGCGCTACACCCCAGCGCACGGCGGACAGGCGCTTCGTCGCGCCAACGCCCATGATCGCCGAGGCGATCACATGAGTCGTGCTCACGGGGATTCCCGCCAACGCGCTGCTCGCGAGCGCGATGCCTCCCCCGGTCTCGGCAGAGAAGCCTTGCCACGGTCGAAGGTGGGTCACCCGCTGAGACATCGTGCGGACGATTCGCCAGCCGCCGAAGAACGTCCCGAGCGAGATGGAGGCGTGAGCACCGACGATGACCCAAAACGGGATCTGGAACGCGCCCGAAGGAGGACCCCAGGGGGGTCCGATCGCGGCGACGACGAGGATGAGTGTGATGATCCCCATCCCTTTCTGAGCGTCGTTCGTCCCGTGGGTCACGCTATAGAAGAAGCTCGAGACGAGTTGAAGGCGCTTGAACTCGTGGTTCACCTTCGTGGGAGTGTGTCGGCGGAACAGGCGAATGACCACGAGCGCGAGGCCGAATGCGAAGACGAGCCCGACGAGCGGCGCGGCGACCATGTAGACGACGATTTGGACGAGCCCCTTCAAGAGGATCTTTCCGAGGATCACGGCGGGGAGGAGTCCGGTGAGAAGACCGGCCAGGAGGAGCGTCCCGGGCGTAGGCCGGTCCCTCCGGATGATGACATCGTATGCAAAGAACGATGCAGCGCCGAGGACGAACGCCATGCCCGTCACGAAGACGAAGAGGAGCATGTTCGTGGCACTGGGGAGGAGAATCGACCCCGGTCCTGCAGCGAGGGCGGACGCGCCGACGAGGCCACCGATCAGGGCGTGACTGCTCGAGGTCGGGAGACCCCAGAGCCACGTGATCAGGTCCCAGGCGATCGCGCCGGACACGCCCCCCATGATGATGGCCATCGAATGGAAGAGAGCGGCATCGCTCAGCGGCAGCGCATTGACCCCGAGGACATTCGTGTCGATGATCCCCTTGCCGATCGTCTCCGCGATCGCATTCGTGATGAAGACCATCCCGACGAAGTTCCCGACCGCGGCCATGGCCACCGCCTTCGTCGGCGTGAGGACCTTCGTCGCGACGATCGTCGCGATCGCGTTCGCCGCATCGTGAAAGCCGTTGAAGAAGTCGAACGAGAAGACGATCAGGATCGCGACGATGATCATCGAGAAGGGATTCGCCATGCCGACTCCGGACCTCCGCGTGTCCCTCCGCTTCGCAGCGAGAGACCTCCGACGCCTTCACTGATTCTTCGCTACGATGTCGCTCAGGACGTTGGCGACGTCCTCGCAGTGATCCGTGGCCTGCTCGAGGACTTCCGTGATCTCCTTGAACTTGATGATCGTCACGGGATCCTTCTCTCGGAAGAGGGCCGCGACGGCGCTGTTCATGAGGTCGTCGGCGACGTTCTCGAGGCGGTGGACCTCGATGGCGATCGGCTCGACCCCATCGGCCTGCTTCATGTTGCGGATCATTCCGACCGCGCTCTGCAGGAGTCGCGTCCCGTCCTTGATCACATTTCCGAGCTGCACCATCGCCTCGGTCGGACGATCAATCTCATAGAGGCCAATCCGGCTTGAGGCCGCCTCGATCATGTCCAGGACGTTATCGAGCTCGCTCGCGAGAGCCTGGATGTCCTCCCGGTCGATTGGCGTGATGAACGTCTTGTTCAGCTCCTCGAACACTCGGTGGACGATCTCGTCACCGTGGTGCTCCGTATCCTTGATCCGCCGGCACTTCATCGGCACGTCGCGGAAGTCGTGCAGCAAATCCACCAGGGCGGCCGCACCTTCGTCGACCGTCGCGGCGAGCTTCTCGAGGAGGTCGAAAAACTGGCGCTCCTGCGGAATAATCCATCCTTTCAATCCCATGGTCCCTCACTCCCCGTTTGACGCGTTAGTCCTAGTACATCATTAAGGTGTCGTATCGGGGCGGTGCGTCAGCCCTCGCCCGTGTCCACGCCAGACGCCTCGAGCTGCTGCAGGATCTGCTTTCGCATCTTCCGGTTCCCCGCGAAGCCCTTGATTGCCTTGCGAGAGGTCTCATAGTTCCGTAAGAGTTCCTTCACGTCTCGAGGCGACACCCCGGCTCCCCGTGCGATTCGTTGCACGCGGGAGGATTTCACCGTCTTCGGATCGGTCATCTCGCCGTCTGTCATCGAGTCCATGATGATTTTGAACCGCCGTAGCCGGGCCTGCGTGTTTTCCATGTCGGAATCCTTCATCTTGCCGCCGATCCCGGGGAGCATGGCGGCGAGCTTCTTCATGGGGCCCATGTCCGTGAGCATCTCGATCTGCTCGTACATCTCGTGGAGGGTGAACTTCCCCGCCATGATCTTCTTCGTCAGGGCCTCCGCCTTCTGCGCGTCGATCGCTTCTTGCGCGTGTTCGAGGAGGGTCTCGAGGTCCCCCATGCCCAGAAGGCGGGAGATGAACCGCGGCGGCTCGAACTTCTCCAGATCGTCGATCTTCTCTCCGACGCCGATGAAGACGATGGGCGCTTTCACCTCGGCCACGGCGGACAAAGCCCCGCCGCCCTTCGCGGTGCCGTCGAGCTTCGTGACGATGACCCCCGTGATTCCGACCGCGTCGTGGAACGCCTTCGCCTGCGGCCCCGCCTGTTGACCCACCGTCGCATCGATCACGAGGAGCCGCTCGTCAGCCTGCACCGCCTTGGCGACCGACTCGATCTCCTTGATCAAATCGGGCTCGAGCGCATGCCTTCCGGAGGAATCGACAATGATTACGTCGATCGCTTCAAGCGCCTTGACGCCGGTCTTGGCGATCTTCGTTGCGTCCTTTGCGGTCGGATCGCCGTAGAAGGTGGCATTGATTTGTTCCGCGAGCTGCTTCAGCTGGTCGTATGCGGCGGGGCGGTGAACGTCCGCGGCAATGAGGCCCACAGACAGCCCTTTTTTCTGGAAGAACTTTGCCAGTTTTCCCGCCGTCGTCGTCTTTCCTTGGCCATACAACCCGACGAGCAGGATCCGCTGCTTCTGGATGGGGATGTCGCGGCTCGTACCGAGGATCTTGACCAGTTCCTCGTAGATGATGCGGACGACATGCTCACGCGGACTCATGCCCGGCGGCGGCTTGTCCTCCAGGGCCCTTCGTTGAAGTTCCCGCGTGATCGAGAGAGCGAGCTGGACGTTCGCGTCCGCCTGGATCAGGGCCCGTTGGATGTCTCGGACGATTTCTTTGATGAGGGACTCGTCCACGTAACTCGCACCGGCGATCTTTCGGAGGGCCTCCCGAAGCGAGCCGCCGAGTTTTTCAAGGACCATGTGGGCCCACCAAAGGAATAATCGGCCTTAAGTTTGAGCACCCGGGAGTCGGGAGGCGGTTATCAAAGCCTTGTAAACAGCAACCACACTGAGACGGCTGCCATCGCCGCGATGAACCAGAGCAACCAGAGAATGTCGTCCAACCGACCGCTCATTCTCGATAGATAGTACAAAGTGGTCTGCTCAAACGGACTGAGTGTCCCGGCTGAGATCGGAGGCGGCCCAGGAATTCCGCCTCCCGAATTCGGAGGATAAGGATTCATGCAATACGACACTAGAGCGAAATCTCGCCTACTTAATGGTTCAGCGGGTTCGTCGCAGTCCGTTGGCGCCATTCCGGATTTGCCTTGAGACGGACATCGAGAAAGAACAGACGCTCTACCATACGAGGCGACTAAAAGGGAAGGGAGACCAGACGTCCTTGGTCAGGCAAACGTCGTTGGTGTCAGGCACGCCATTTTTGTGCCGTCAAATATCGTTGAAGTGCCGTCAAAATGCGTTGATGTTCCGTTGAGCTGCCGTTGACCCGCCGCACAAGTAGCGCACTCGTGTTGAAGGCCCTGTTAGGTTTCTGTCAACCCTCTGTCGAGAGTCTATTCAGGGATCTGTTGAGGGTCTGTTGAGGGTCTGTTGAGGGACCGTCAAGGTGCGGTCCAGGACCGGTCAATGCGCGGTTCATTGATCCGAATTGCACGCGCATTGCACCGGTATACCGCGCGCATTTGTGCACTATTTCAGCTGATTAGAGAACAAGAATGATTAAGTACCGCGCCTATGTCTTAGCGTAAGCTAAGGGGTCTAACATGCTCGGCCAAGAAGGGGTAATCCGCGGTCAGGTTCAACCCCCCCAGCTTGACTATGAGAGCCTGACCTGGGCTGACGTTCATCTTTCAGCTTGGGCCATCAGACTCGTCAGGGCGTCCGGAGAGACCCTCCGATACTTGTCGGATTGATCGCCCAAAAGATCGACCAACCACTCGGTGGTCATAGCCAGGTGTCTGTCCGCCATCTGCCCTTTGTTCAGGTCCAAGTCGTCGGGCGCAATCGCATGTTTGCGGGTCTTTGTAACTTGAAACACTCTCGCCCCTTTCCCGAGTTTGCCTCGGTTCAGCCGGAGTTTTAGCCAATACTTTGATTCGAAGATGAATCGATTACAAGCGCCGATGTAGCGCGCCCTCCACCGAGGAATTGCTGCCTCATAGTGAGGAAACCTCACATTGTTCGCCTTGAAAAGTAGCTCAGTTGCAACGATCGTTGTGCGGTGATTCGCGTTAGGGAATGGGTGCGCTCTTAGAAGCCCAGATAACGATTCTGCGGCGATCTCGAGAAGGGATTTTCCTCGCGGGTCGTATGACTCAAAGAATGTTCGAATTTTGTGGGGTTCGAAACTCTTGTATTTAGTAGGTGCTCTGCGTCGTTTCGCAGACACCTCAATCACGACCCCCTTGTGAAGGTTGGTCAGGATCGCGGTTAGCCTTTCGGCGTCGGATTTCCTCACAAATCACCAAAGGGCAAACGCCGAGTTAAGGCCCCTCATAATCCAGGAAAGGTCGATCCGTAATCGTGAAAAAGAGAAGGGAGGGCTAGCCTTGTCAGAAGGGATGGGATGCACTCTAACGAACTAGCCCAAAATTCCCCCGACGTTGTATTCGTAGTGCGATATTTAAGCATTTGTAAAGGTCGCGGCTAGAATGGACATCGAACCGACGACCCTGCTGGGAGTGACAAAACCGGGGGTCGGAGAGGCCCCCTCCCCGGTCCTGCGCGGTCACAGGTACCCGGACTTTTGGAGGGTCATGAGGTCGTCCGTCGAGAGCTTCTCGCCCTTCTTGAACCGCTCGAAAATCTGCTCTGCCTCGCGCTTCGCGTCGACCTCTTCCGCCGCCGCTTCGGGGACCCCGCGGCTCTTCATCCAGATCCCGTGGATGATCTTGTCGTAGTCATGGACCTGGCGGATCCGCTCGATGTGCTTCCGATGCTCTTCGTCGGCGAGCATCTTCGTCTTGATGAATTCCTCCTGGGCGCGATCCGCTTCCCGCCGGAGTCCGTCGCTCTGCTCGTACAGGGTCGTCATCTGGTCGTGTTCCGACTGAGCCTTTTCGGCGAGCTCCGACACGCGCCGATGGGCGTCCTCGGCCTGGTCCCGGGCCGCCTTCAGCTCGTCCTTCACCTTCTTGACGTCCTCGTTTTCCTCGAGGGCCCGTTCCAGCTTCTTCACCTCGGCCTGCAGCCGCTGGATCTCCTCGATGAGGGCGCGCTCCTTGTCCACGCTCAGGACCGAGGTCATCTGCTTGAACTCGAGCCGCTTCAGCTCCTGCTGGAGCTTCCCGAGCGGGACCGCCCCGCGCGGGAGCTTCCGCCGCTTCAGCTCGTTCAGTTCTTCCATGAGGTCATTCACGAGCCGATTGAACTTGTCGCGCTCTTCCTTCGCGACCCGCACCTGCGCATTCAGTTCGTCCCGCTGGATCCGGTGCTGGGTCGCCGTGTCGACGAGGCCCCGCACCTGCGCGTTCAGCGAATCCCGCTTCTCGACCCATTCGCGCGTCTTGTCGTTCAGCTCGTCCCGGCGTCGGCGGTGCCGTTCCGCTTCTTGGTTTTCTCGCTCCCGCTTCAGCTGCAACTCATCCAGCAAGGAAACCCTCTCGCCTCGGGCTGGTAGGAGATTGCGTAGAAGAGATTGCCATATAAAACTTCCCGCACCCGGGAGGAAATCCCGGGAAGACCGCCCCGATAACGGTGTCGCAACCTCAAATAGCGGCAATCGAATCTATGACGTGGTTCCTTGGGTTTCCCCGTCTCGCGGTCCTGTCCTCGGTGCGAGTCCCGCGGCACATCCGTCGTGGAATCGCATGGCCTCTCGTGGAGAGCCCCGAAGGGATTCGCGTGACCGCCTTCGAGCGGCCTGACACCGGGGTGATCGTCCGCCAGCGGCTTCTGGAAAACGCGGAGGACATCGACGCTCTGTTCGTACTGGCCGCCCTCCACGCCAACGACGGCGATGTGGCGGAAGGGATCACGGTCCTGAATCACGTGCTGCGGCTCGACCCGCGATATCCGGGCGCATGGCGCTTCAAGGCGACGTTGCACCGGATGCGCGGGGAGAACGACGCGGAACGATCCGCTTGGCAGAGGGCGGACGACGTGGAACCATGAGCGCCCCGGTCCCGGTTCGGTTGAAGATCTGCATGGCGGGGGACGCGACCGTCGGCAAGACGTCCCTCATCCGCCGCTCCGTGCTCGACGAATACGACGACCGATACATCGCGACGTTGGGGACGAAGATCACGAAGAAGGTCATGTCCGTCCAGGACCCGAAGGGCGCGGGCCCCGTGACCGTTCACGCGATCCTCTGGGACATCATGGGAACGCCCACGTTGCGGGACCTCCTGAAGGAGGCATACTACCATGGCGCGGAAGGGATCTTCGCCGTCGCGGACCACACGCGGAAGGAGACGCTCGCCGCGCTCGACGCGTGGGCCCGTTCGATCCGGTCCGTCGCGGGGGACATCCCGACGCTGGGCCTGGTGAACAAGCAGGACCTCGACCCGGATCCTCAGTTCGCCCCGGGCGAAATCGAGGCGTTCTTCGAGAAACGCGGATGGCCCTGGCTGTACACGAGCGCGAAGACGGGCGCCGGCGTCGAAGAGGGCTTCGGGCGGCTCGTCGAAACGATCCTGGCGGACCGCCCATCCCTCAAGCCAGACGCCAGCGGCGATGGGCCTCGGCGTCCTTCGTGAAGCAGTACTGGACCGTGTTGAATTCCGTCCGCATCGCCGCGACATCGGCCGCGATGGTGTCCGCGGCCTCATTCTTCACCACAATCCGGGCGAACAGGTCCGCGACCTCCCGCATCTGGGGTTCCTTCATGCCGAGACGGGTGAGCTCCTGCGTCCCGAGCCGGATTCCGGAAGGCTTCACCGGAGACGTGTCCCACGGAAGGAGATTCTTGTTCGTGATGATGTTCGCCTTCTCCAGATCCTTCGCGACCTTGGCGCCGCCACCGAAGGCCGCGACGTCGAGCGCGATCGCATGGCTCTCCGTGAAACCGTGCTTCTCCGCGAGGACCTTGATCCCGCGTTCGTGGAGCGTCTGTGCGAGGGCCTTCGCGTTCCGGACGACCTGGGCCGCGTAGTCGCGGCCGAACGCGAGGAACTCCGCGAGCGTGATCCCGAGGGCCGCCATCGCATGCAGATGATGGTTCGACACGACCCCGGGGAAGACGGCCCGCTGCAGGCGCTTGACGAACTTCTCGTCCTCGGAATCGGAGAGCAGGATGCCGTGCTGCGGTCCCGGGAGCGTCTTGTGCGTCGAGCCCGTCAGGACGTCCGCGCCTTCGTGGAGCGGGTCCTGGAACTTTCCGCCGGCGATCAGGCCCATCACATGCGCCCCGTCGTACCAGACGTGGCAGCCGGCGTCCTGGAACGCATCGTGCAGCTCGCGGAGCGGCGTCGGGAAGAGGAAGACGCTCTGCCCGAAGGCGGCCACCTTCGGCTTCACGAGCCGGATCAGTTTCGCCGTCTCGTCCACGTCGATGTTCATCCGGTCCACGTCGAAAGGGTAGTTCACGTTGTTCACGCCGCGCAGGCCCGCGGCCCCGAACCTCGCGGAGCTGATGTGGGCGCCATGGCTCAAGGCCACGGACGTCATGATGTCGCCCGGTTCCAGGAGCGCGAAGTACACGGCCATGTTGGCGACCGTCCCGCTGATGAGCCGCGGGTCCATGTGCCGCACCCGGAAAATCTGCTTCGCCAGGGTGACGACGCGGTCCTCGACCTCGTCCACGAACGTGTTCCCCTGGTAGTAGCGTTCGTGCGGCAGACCCTCCGCGTACCGGTCGCCGAAGTCCGACACGAGCATCTCCCGCGCCATCGGACTGATCACGTTCTCCGACGCGATCATGGGGAGGGACTTCGAGAACCACGCGTGATGGCGGTCCACCTGCTCGTTGATGAAGGCGACGTGCTCGTCCATCCGACGATCCAACGGTGGAAGCGGCGGATCGGATAAATACGTTGAGTCGGAGACGCTGTCAGAAGGTCCGCGCCTTGCCTTGCACGATCCGGTCCGTGAGCTTGTAGATGTTCTCGAGCTCCTCGTCGATCAGGGCCTCCGCGTCCTTCTGGATCGACTTGATTGACGTCCCCTTCTCCGGGATGATCTGCGCAGCAGCGGCCTGCGGTTCGTCGATCGGCTTGCCGATCTGGGACACGATGCGGACCCAGACCTCCTTCACCTTGCCCGCGTGCTCCTTCACGAGCCGGTCGGCGATGTCGAAGGAAAGGAGGTTGTACAGCTTGCCGACGTGGGTGACAGGGTTCTTCCCTGCCGCGGCTTCCATGGACATCGGTCGGTACGGGGTGATGAGGCCGCTGACCCGATTGCCGCGGCCGACGCTGCCATCGTCCCCATTCTCCCACGACAGGCCGGTGACGGTGAGGTAGAAGATGCCGGCCTCATAATTGTCCCCGGTGTTGATGTCCACCTTCACGGTCCGGTCCGTGTACTTCACCGCATTGTCGAGGAGGCGTTCCCTCAGTTCCTGGACGACGTTCCGATAGTGGTCCTTGTCCGGGACGTACTTGTCCACGAACGCGGCCGCGACGGTGAGCCGAATGTCGTCCTTGTGACGCACCCCCATGACCTTGATGTCCTGGCCGACCTCCTTGAGGTCCTTCTTGAGCGGACCGTTGATCAGCTGTTCCGTCTTCAGCGTGACCGTCTCCAAGTCCGAGAACGGTGCGAAGCCGACCCCGAACGAAGTGTCGTTGGCGAGTTGCTTCTGCGTGTCGTACAGACCGCGGAGGTCCACGGAGCCCTGGCCGATCTTGCAGTCCAAGGTGACGTCCGCGTCCACGTTCAGGTTCGTGCAGGTCTTCGTGAGGTAGTCGTGCGCGGCCTGGATGGCGACGGTGCGGTAGGGGAGCCGGACTCCATTCACCATCGTCGTCGCGCGGCCGACCAACAGGATATACGCGGGCTCGAGGAAAACGCCGCCCCCGAACTTGGGAGAGCTCTGCCCGCCCACGACCTCGACCTGGTCCGTGTTGTGGTGCAGGATCCGTCCGAAGCGCTCCTTGTACATCTTGCAGAGGGCGACGGAGACGGTCTCAGCGAGCCCGTCCGCGATGCTGTCCGGGTGGCCGATCCCCTTCCGTTCGACGATCTCATCGCCCTGCTCCTCGATCGGCGTGTGGACGAGTTCCTCAACGTAGATGTTCCGCGACACGGAAACCCTCCGATGGGTGTGCGGCGTGGATGCCCCGTTCCATATATGGTTTTTGTCAGCCTGGCTCACGCGCCGAAGGGAACGCGCGCCGGACATGCCCTCTCCGGTTCTCCTGAGAACGGACCTTCGGATAATATCTGATTGAGCCGAAAATTCCGACAGGAATATGTACTTCCGGGCCTTCTCGGAGGTCGATGATGCCGGACCTGGAGGAGATCCCGCGGCTTCGGAAGGCCCTCGGACTCACGCAGACGGCGATCGCTCGTCTCGCGAACGTGAGTCAGTCGACGATCGTTAAGATCGAGAAGCGGCAGATGAACCCCTCGTACGACAGCGTGAAGCGGATCATGAACGCCCTTCAGACGGAACTGAAACGGCAGGAGAAGAAGGCGCTCGTGGACCAGATCCAGAGCCGGAAGGTCCAGTATGTCGAGGCGAAGATCCCGCTCGAATCCGCTGTCAACGAGATGCGGCGCTGGAAGTTCTCCCAGATGCCGGTCATGCACAACGGCCATCCGGTCGGATCGATCTCGGACAAGGTGATCAATAACCTGATCCTGTCCGGCCGGGACCCAAAGGACCTCGCCCGGATCCGAGTGGACGAGGTGATGGAGCCCGCGTTCCCACAAGTAGACTCGAAAGCCCCGGTCGAACTGGCGGCGGGGCTGCTGCGACACTACGACGCGGTCCTGGTGACCGCGAAGGGCGAGGTCACGGGGATCGTGACGAAGTCGGACCTGATGAAACTCCTTTAGGCCGGCCCGGAAGAGCAATTGCCGGTCGCTCTTGGCCGTCTCGGAACCGCCCATATGTTCGAATAAGCGAGTCGCGATTCGCCGGATCGTGGAAGGACGCAAGCCGTCCCGAGCTCCCGAGTCCATCCGGGTTCGGGCGATCCTTCTATCTCTTGTGGGCGGATCCATCGTCCTGGCGAATGGCCTCGACGGAGTCTGGATTCCAAAGCTCACGTTCTTCTCTCCGGCCGTCGTCGTGTGGGTCGGCTTGGCTTCCGGCGGCATGATGATCGTCCCAGGACTGTTCCTGTGGTTACTGCCCCGGCACCATGCGACGTGGGGCGTCCTCCTGATCGGCTCCTCGGCTCTCAGCCTCCTCAATGGCGGCGGAATGGTGGGATTCCTGTTTCCGCTCGGCTTCACGTGCGGCCTCGTCGGCGGACTTCTTGCGGTGCAGCGGTCGCCCGCACCCATGATTCCACTGGCCGCCCCGCGGTGATGGCTCGGCCCCGATGCCATTCCGTCTGGTCCCTCCGACCGCAACCCGATTCGCACCCCCCGTCGTTATCGTTAGGTAACGATAACACGTATCGACCGGTCGAGAGGCGCAACTGATGATGATCGGGTGTGGCTACTGCGTGAAGACGATTCGACGGGGACGATATCTCTACTTCTGGCATTACGAGGACCGCGGGGGCCGACGGGAGCAGATCGAGGAGTACGTTGGACCGGCCAAGGATTCTCGGGCCCGCGAGGAAGTCCTTCGGCGCGTGGCCGCGTACGCGGAGCGGGCTCGGACCGAGATGGGTAAGTTCGTCCAACGGGCGAAGGTAGAGATGGCGGCTCCTCTGTGAGGCGAGTTATCGTTATACGACGATAACGGTTCCTGTCCTCCCGGCCTCATTCCGGGTACGGGACTTCGATCTCCAGGAAGTCCTCCGCGACCCGGGTGTTCGGGAAGACCTTCGTCGCGTCGTCGAGGATCGTCGTCGGATCTTCATAACGAGGGCTGAGGTGCGTGAGAACGAGCAGCCCCACCTCGGCTTCTTTCGCGATGGTGGCGGCTTGTCTCGAGGACGAATGGCCGTATCGGTTCGCCTTCTCCTCCAACGTCGCGTCCGAAGTCGCGTCGTGGATCAAGACGTCCGCACGGCGCGCGATCGGGACGAGGTCCTCGTGAGGCATCGTGTCCCCGGTGTACACGATCTTGCGACCCCGGCGCGGAGGGCCGAGGACGTCCTCCGGTCGGATCGTGCGGTCCCCGATCCCGACGGCCTCGCCCTCTTGTAATCGGCTGTAGAGGGGACCCGGCGGAACGCCGAGCGCCTCGGCCCGCTCGACGCTGAACCGCCCCGGCCGTGTCTTTTCCTCCAGGACATAGCTGAGGCATGGGACCGTGTGGACGGCCTCGACTGCCGTCACCGTGTACTCGCCGCAGTCCACGTCGCCACCCGGCGGAAGTTCCTTCGCGCGCACCGCGAAGCCCGGCGTGAAGTATCCAAGCGAGAGCAGTTCCGCGACGAGCCGCTCGACGCCCCGCGGGCCGTACACATCGAGCGGCACCTCCCGTCCGTTCATCGACATGCTTTGGATCATGCCGGGCAATCCGAGGAAATGGTCTCCGTGGAAGTGGGAGAGGAAGACGCGGGAGACCTGCATGAAACTAAGTCGGCTCTGCATGAACTGCCGCTGAGTGCCTTCCCCGCAGTCGAACAGGACGATCTCCGGCCCTCGCTTCACCGCGACCGCGCTCACGTTCCGCTTCGGAGTGGGCCAGGATCCGGACGTTCCCAAGAACACGATTTGCATAGACTTGGTCCCGAACGCCCGTAGGCGCTTAACGCCTTTGGAGTCCGCGCCTGGTGCGTTACGTCCAGGTCCCTTCGAGACTGCGGAGCCCGAGCCGGGAGAGGAACTTGGACGCCCGTCGGAAGGAAAGCCGCGGGACAAATGCGAGGCGCAGTTCCAAGACCGCGTCCTTCCGAAGACGGACGTGGACCTGAGTCCCTCCCAAGTTTCCCCGAAAGGACCGAGAGTCGGCCGAATGAGGGAGGTGAACCAGGATGGCGGGAAAATGAGAAACGCTTTCGTCGGGCTCGAAGCCGAGCCCGGCAAGGTGCCGGAGCAGTCTCTGTTCTGCCGACGTCGGGCAGCGCCCGACAAAACCCTTCACCCGCGCCTGACGACGCGAGGCCGATCCGCGGCGACGAGGACCTGCGGTCGAGGCCATCCATTCTGCCACCTCGGACGGAGCGTAGGTCCAAGGCGGTTCCGGGACGTTTCCGGCTGCGCGTTTCTTCGGCACGGCGAGCGGTTTCCAGGCCAAGAGGACCCTTAAAGTTTCTCCGGAGGGCCCGCGCGCCAGAACTATATCGCGGAACCGGGATGCCGCGGCGGTCCTCCATGCGTTCTGTCGATGGCCGGTCCCTCGACCTCGATGATGTGATCGCGGTCGCCCGCAAGGGCGAACCCGTGCGCCTCGCTCCGGTTGCGGCGAAGCGCGTGGATGCAAGCCGCCGGGCCCTCGAAAAAGTCGTCGCGAAGGGCACGCTCGCGTACGGCATCAAGACGGGTTTCGGGGAACTCGCGAATGTCGCCATCTCCGATTCGGATGTCCGCGCTTTGCAACTCAATCTGCTGCGAAGTCATGCGATCGGCCAGGGCCCGCCGCTTCGGCGGGATGAGGTGCGGGCCGCGATCTTGCTGCGAGCGAACACGCTCGCGATGGGTTACTCGGGCGTCCGTCGGATCCTGGTGACGCGCCTCCTGGACTTCCTGAACGGCGGCATCCATCCGGTCATTCCCTCCCGCGGTTCGCTCGGCGCGAGCGGCGACTTGGCTCCCCTCGCGCACATGGGCCTGGTCCTGATCGGCGAAGGCGAAGCGGAGGTCGAGGGAAGGGTCCTTCCCGGCGCGAAGGCCCTCGCCATGGCCAAGCTGTCCCCCCTCACCCTTCAGTCCAAAGAAGGCCTGGCGATGATCAACGGCACGTCCGTGATGGCCGCGGTCGGCGCCCTCGTCGTGAACGACGGCCTGCGGCTATTGAAGGACGCGCAGGTGGCCGCCTCGATGTCCTTCGAGGCCCTCCGAGGCTCGCCGAAGCCGTTCGACGACCGCCTGGTCGGGCTGAAGCCGCAGCCGGGCGCACGGGAGGTCGCGGCGAATCTCCGACGCCTGCTGCGACGGAGCGAGATCATCCCGTCCCACAAGGGTCCGCATAAGGTGCAGGACCCCTATACGCTGCGGTGCATCCCGCAGGTCCTCGGGGCCGTCCGTGCGGCGCTTGATAACGCCGCGGCTTGCCTGCGGATCGAGATGAACGCCGCGACGGACAACCCGCTCATCTTTCCGGAAGGGACGAGCGTGAGCGGAGGGAACTTCCATGCGCAGGCCCTCGCGATGGCCCTCGACCACGTCGCTCTCGCCATGGCCGTCCTCGCGGGCTTCTCCGAGCGGCGGATCGCCCGCTTGGTCGACACGCGGCTGAGCGAATTGCCTCCGTTCCTGACCCGGAAGGGAGGTCTGAATTCCGGGATGATGATCGTGCAGTACGTGGCGGCGGGGTATGCGAGCGACAACAAGGTGCTTGCGCATCCGGCGTCGGCGGACTCGATCCCGACGTCCGCGAACCAGGAGGACTTCGTGCCCATGGGCATGTCGGCCGCCTTGAAGGCTCGACAGTCGCTCGAGAATGCGGCGCGGGTCGTGGCGTTGGAAATCCTCGCGGCGGCCCAGGGCCTCGAGTTCCTCCAGCCATTGCGTCCCGGCGTGGGGCCTCGGGCCGCCCACGCGTCCGTCCGTTCACACGTCCCCGCTCTGGTCGACGACCGGTCGCTCGCGCCGGACGCGAACCGGATCCTGGAGATGATGGCGACCGGCGAACTGCTCCAAGCCGTCGAAGGGGTCGCGGGTCGACTCGCGTGATCACTCGCTGGCGCCCTGGAGGCCTCGGAAGCACACCGGGCATCGACCGACGCGGCTCGCGCACAACTCGTGGAAGTCGCGGCCGCAGCCGCAACGGGTCACTTTGAAGCCCTT